>Ga0194113_10002144_pt1 | contig 27117 bp, 26 predicted proteins | sample TA2MahC200mmetaG_FD_146193 | JGI IMG/M metagenome (GOLD analysis project Ga0194113, IMG submission 146193) | Freshwater microbial communities from Lake Tanganyika, Tanzania - TA2015017 Mahale Deep Cast 200m | ecosystem: Environmental > Aquatic > Freshwater > Lake | place: Tanzania: Lake... | reverse complement strand
CTGACCCATTGATCCGCCCCCGGAACGGGATCGAAAACGACAGGCCGCCCGAAGGGGCGGCCTGTTGCCGTTAAGGCGCATATAGCGGCAGCAAGCTCCCGATCAGGCTATATCTGGTATCTCGCTCATTGACGGGGCGGCGACTTGGGCCTTAGATTTTGCCCTGCGCTCAGTCCAGTCGGTGGGGCCCCTCCATGAACAAGAATGATCTCGTCGTTGCCGTCGCCAACAACGCGGGATTGGCCAAAACCGAAGCCGCCGCGGCGATCGAGGCGATGTTCGATGTGATCACCAAGGCTCTGAAGAAGAAGGACAAGGTGATGCTGGTGGGCTTCGGTACCTTCTACGCCACCAAGCGTAAGGGGGGTGAGGGCCGCAACCCCAGGACCGGCGAGAAGATCAAGATCGCGCCCTCGACCCAGCCCAAGTTCAAGGCCGGCAAGGCGCTCAAGGACGCGTTGAACTGACGGCGAAGCTGCGCCGTCCTCTCTGTCATTCCGAGCGCAGCGAGGACCCTGGGCGTCTTCCCTAGAGTCTTCGTTGCGCTCGGAATGACAGCGGGGTTCGCGCACACCGTGGTGGTGTGGTATCCCGCACCATCGGGCGGCGGGCGATTAGCTCAGTTGGTAGAGCACCTCGTTTACACCGAGGGGGTCGGCGGTTCGAGTCCGTCATCGCCCACCATCCGCCGCCCACAACCGACGGTTCATTGACTGACGGTAGTTGCCCGTATGGGCGTCCGCGCCCCAATGGCGTCGCGATGCGGGCGTAGTTCAGTTGCTCAGAACGCCGGCTTGTCGCGCCGGAGGTCGCGGGTTCGAGTCCCGTCGCTCGCGCCAATAGCCCCTCGGGTCTTGCGTCTTGCCGGCGCTTCCAGACGCCTGAATCCGCAAGGGAAAATGCCCCCATCGACGGGTGGCCTTTCCATTGACTCGCTGGAGTCGCTCGTCTAAACGTGCGGCCGCCAACGAAGTCGTATTGCGGGCGTAGTTCAGTTGGTTAGAACGCCGGCCTGTCACGCCGGAGGTCGCGGGTTCGAGTCCCGTCGCTCGCGCCACGATTCTCAGGGAATCGTGGTGGCTGTCGTAAGCGTTGGTCCCCGGGACGGCTCCGCCTGTCCCCCGCGTTGTGTGGCCTTCGGTGCGCGGGCACGAAAGCCGCTTGCCAGACGGCGCGGGTGGCTTCGCGACGCGCGACGCGGGTGAGGGGGGATCGATGAACGCGCTGCTGGCCGAGTACCTGCCCATCCTGATCTTCCTCGGCATCGCCGTGGGCTTGGTCTGCGCGATGTTGGGCGGCTCCTACCTGCTGGCGCGCCAGAATCCCGACTCGGAAAAGCTTTCGCCCTTCGAATGCGGCTTCGCGCCGTTTGGCGACGCGCGCGGCCAGTTCGACGTGCGCTTCTACCTGGTCGCCATCCTGTTCATCATCTTCGACCTCGAGGTCGCCTTCCTGTTTCCCTGGGCGGTGGCCTTGGGCGATATCGGCGTCGTCGGCTTCTGGTCGATGATGTTGTTCCTTGCGGTCCTGACCGTGGGCTTTATCTATGAGTGGAAGAAGGGGGCGCTGGAATGGGAGTGACCATGTCCGCACCCAAGCAGGGCGATGCGCAGCTGTCGCGGGCGCTGGAAGGCGAGCTCGCTGATAAGGGTTTCGTCGTTGCACAGCTCGACAAGGTGGTTAACTGGGCGCGCTCGGGCTCGTTGTGGGGCCTGACCTTCGGCCTGGCCTGCTGCGGCGTCGAGATGATCCATTCCTGGATGGCGCGCTACGACCTTGATCGCTTCGGCGTCGCGCCGATGCCCAGCCCGCGCAGCGCCGATCTGATGATCGTCGCCGGCACGCTGACCAACAAGATGGCGCCCGCCCTGCGCAAGGTCTACGATCAGATGGCCGAGCCGCGCTATGTGATCTCGATGGGCTCCTGCGCCAATGGCGGCGGCTACTACCACTACAGCTACTCCGTGGTGCGCGGCTGCGACCGCATCGTGCCGGTCGACATTTACGTGCCGGGCTGCCCGCCGACCGCCGAGGCGCTGCTTTACGGCGTGATCCAGCTGCAGAAGAAGATCCGCCGCACCGGCACGATCGTGCGGTGAGCGGCACGATGACGGAAGACGCCCCGAAGCTCGACCCGCTGGCCGAATTGGCCGCCGCCATCGAGCGTGGCGGCCTGATCACGTCCAGGACGATCCGTGTCGGCGAGCTTACGGTCGAGACCACGATCGACAAGCTGATCGCGCTGCTGACCTTCCTGCGCGACGATCGCGACTGCCTGTTCAAGCAGCTCGTCGATATCTGCGGCGCCGACTACCCCCAGCGCGCCCGGCGCTTCGACGTCGTCTACCACCTGCTGAGCCACCGCCATAACCGACGGGTGCGCGTGAAGGTGGCGACCGACGAGAGCACGCCGGTGCCGTCGGCCGCCGCGATCTTCCCGGCCGCGCCTTGGTTCGAGCGGGAGACCTGGGACCTCTACGGCGTCTGGTTCGCCGACCATCCCGACCTGCGTCGCATCCTCACCGACTACGGCTTCGACGGCCATCCGCTGCGCAAGGACTTCCCGCTCACCGGCTTCGTCGAGATGCGTTACGACGACGAGCAGAAGCGCGTGGTCTACGAGCCGGTGAAGCTGACGCAGGAATTCCGCCGCTTCGACTTCCTCAGTCCCTGGGAGGGTGTGCGCCAGGCGCTGCCCGGGGACGAGAAGGCCACCAAGAACTAGGTCCGCGATCGATGGCCGAAACCGAGATCCGGAACCTCACCCTCAACTTCGGGCCGCAGCATCCCGCGGCCCACGGCGTGCTGCGCCTGGTCGTCGAGATGGACGGCGAGATCGTCGAGCGTTGCGATCCGCATATCGGCCTGCTGCATCGTGGCACCGAGAAGCTGATCGAGTACAAGACCTACCTGCAGGCGGTGCCGTACTTCGATCGGCTCGATTACGTCTCGCCGATGTGCCAGGAGCACGCCTACGCGCTGGTCGTCGAGCGGCTGCTGGGCGTCGAGGCGCCGATCCGCGGCCAGTGGATCCGCGTCCTGTTCTCCGAGATCACGCGCATCCTCAACCATCTGCTCAACGTCACGACCTTCGCTATGGACGTGGGCGCGCTGACGCCGACCCTGTGGGGCTTCGAGCAGCGCGAGCTCCTGATGGAGTTCTACGAGCAGGTCTCCGGCTCGCGCATGCACGCGGCCTATTTCCGGCCGGGTGGCGTGCATCAGGACCTGCCGACGGGCATGCTCGATCGCATCCAGGCCTGGTGCGAGCAGTTCCCGCGCACGATCGACGATCTCGAGCGGCTGGTGACCGAGAACCGCATCTTCCGCCAGCGCACCGTCGACATCGGCACGGTGTCGGGCGACGACGCCATCGCCTGGGGCTTCTCCGGCCCGATGCTGCGCGCCTCGGGAGTCGCCTGGGATTTGCGCAGGGCGCAGCCCTACGATTGCTATGCCGAGGTCGATTTCGACATTCCCGTCGGCAAGACCGGCGACTGCTTCGCGCGCTACCTCGTGCGCATGGAGGAGATGCGGCAGAGCCATCGCATCATGCTCCAGTGCGTCAAGGCGCTGCGCGGCGTGACCGGTCCGGTCAGCGTCGACGACAAGAAGATCTCGCCGCCGCTGCGTGGCGAGATGAAGACGTCGATGGAGGCGCTGATCCATCACTTCAAGCTCTACACCGAAGGCTACAAGGTGCCGGCCGGCGAGGCCTACGCGGCGGTCGAGGCCCCCAAGGGCGAGTTCGGTGTCTACCTCGTCGCCGACGGCTCGAACCAACCGTACCGGTGCCATATCCGCGCGCCGGGCTTCCCGCATCTGCAAGCGCTCGAGTTCATGTCGAAGGGCCACCAGCTCGCCGATCTGTCGGCGAATATCGGCTCCCTCGACGTCGTCTTCGGCGAAGTCGACCGCTAGGAGCGCATGACGCCATGGCGATGATCACAGCCGACCCCAAGGATGTCCCCCAGGTCGCGTCGTTCGAATGGACGGCGGAAAATCTCGCGATCGCCAAGGGCTTCGTCGCGCAGTATCCCGCCGGCCGCCAGGCCAGCGCGGTGATCGCCTGCCTCGATTTGGCGCAGCGCCAGTCGGGCGGCTGGCTGCCGCGGGTGGCGATGGACCACGTCGCGAAGTTCCTCGATATGGCGCCGATCCGCGTCTACGAGATCGCGACCTTCTACACGATGTTCAGCCTCAAGCCGCGCGGCAAGTACCTGCTGCAGGTCTGCACCACGACGCCGTGCTGGCTGCGCGGCTCCGACGCGGTGATGAAGGCCTGCCGCGAGGTCACCGGCGTCGGCCCGGGTGAGGTCAGCGCCGACGGGCTGTTCAGCACCATGGAAGTCGAGTGCCTGGGCGCCTGTGTCAACGCACCGATGATCCAGATCAACGATACCTTCTACGAGGACCTCGACGAAACCTCGACCAAGAAGGTGCTCGAAGCCTTGAAGCGCGGCGAGACGCCGAAGCCCGGTCCGCAGGTCGATCGCCAGACCTCGGCGCCGGTCGGCGGCCCGACGACGCTCTCGACGATTCGCTCGGAGTAGGGGCGATGCTGAAGGACGAAGATCGCATCTTCACCAACCTCTACGGCCTGCACGATTGGGGCCTCGAGGGCGCGCGCAAGCGCGGCGCCTGGGATGGCACGGCCGCGATCCTGGCCAAGGGCCGCGACTGGATCATCGATGAGATGAAGAAGTCAGGGTTGCGCGGCCGCGGCGGCGCGGGTTTCCCGACGGGTCTCAAGTGGTCGTTCATGCCCAAGGAAGTCGGCGCGCGGCCGCATTACCTCGTGGTCAATGCCGACGAGTCCGAGCCCGGCACCTGCAAGGACCGCGATATCCTGCGCCACGATCCGCACACGCTGATCGAGGGCTGCCTGATTGCCAGCTTCGCCATGCAGGCGCACGCCGCCTACATCTACGTGCGCGGCGAGTTCTACGACGAGGCGATGCGGCTGAAGGCTGCGGTCAAGCAGGCCTACGACGCTGGCTTGCTGGGCGACAACGCCTGCGGCTCGGGCTGGAAGATGGACGTCTACGTCCATCGCGGCGCCGGCGCCTATATCTGCGGCGAGGAGACCGCGCTGCTCGAGAGCCTTGAGGGCAAGAAGGGCATGCCCCGGCTGAAGCCGCCGTTTCCGGCCGGCGCTGGCCTCTATGGTTGCCCCTCGACCGTCAACAACGTCGAGTCGATCGCCGTGGCGCCGACCATCCTGCGCCGCGGCGCGGCTTGGTTCGCTGGCATCGGCCGGCCCAACAACACCGGCACCAAGGTCTTCTGCATCTCCGGGCACGTCAACAAGCCGTGCAACGTCGAGGAGGAGATGGGCATCCCGCTGCGCGAGCTGATCGAGAAGCACGCCGGCGGCGTGCGCGGCGGCTGGGACAATCTGCTGGCGGTGATCCCCGGCGGCGCCTCGGTGCCGCTGCTGCCCAAGTCGATTTGCGACGAGGTCCTGATGGATTTCGACTCGCTGCGCAACGTGCAGTCCGGCCTCGGCACGGCGGCCGTGATCGTCATGGACAAGTCGACCGACGTCATCAAGGCGATCGCGCGGCTGAGCTATTTCTACAAGCACGAGAGCTGTGGCCAGTGCACGCCGTGCCGCGAGGGCACCGGCTGGATGTGGCGCGTGATGGAACGCATGGTGAAGGGCGAAGCGCGGATCGAGGAGATCGACGTGCTGCACGACGTCACCAAGCAGGTCGAAGGCCACACGATCTGCGCGCTGGGCGACGCGGCGGCCTGGCCGATCCAGGGCCTGATCCGCCATTTCCGGCCGCTGATGGAACAGCGGATCAACGAGCGGCAGTCGCGCCGCATCGCCGCCGAGTGATCCGGAGATCGTCATGCCCAAGATGAAGATCGACGGAATCGAGATCGAGGTGCCCGCGGGCATCACGGTGATCCAGGCCTGCGAGCTGGCCGGCGTCGAGATTCCACGCTTTTGCTACCACGAGCGCCTGTCGATCGCCGGCAATTGCCGGATGTGCCTGGTCGAGCAGGAGAAGGCGCCCAAGCCGATCGCATCGTGTGCCATGCCGGTGGCCGAAGGCATGGTGATCAAGACCGACACGCCGCTGGTCAAGAAGGCCCGCAACGGCGTGATGGAATTCCTGCTGATCAATCATCCGCTGGACTGCCCGATCTGCGACCAGGGTGGCGAGTGCGACCTGCAGGACCAGGCGATGGCCTACGGTTTCGACCGTACGCGCTATCACGAGAACAAGCGCGCGGTGCCGGACAAGGATCTCGGTCCGATCGTCAAGACCTCGATGAACCGCTGCATCCAGTGCACCCGCTGCGTGCGTTTCGCCACCGAGGTGGCGGGCGTCGAGGAACTCGGCGCCACCGGTCGCGGCGAGGGCATGGAGATCACGACGTATGTGCAGAAGACACTGACGTCGGAGCTGTCGGGCAACATCGTCGATCTCTGCCCGGTGGGCGCGCTGACGTCCAAGCCCTATGCCTTCAACGCGCGCTCCTGGGAGCTGCGCAAAACCGAATCGGTCGACGTCATGGACGCGCTGGGTTCCAACATCCGTGTCGACACGCGCGGCGCCGAGGTGATGCGCGTGCTGCCGCGCGTCAACGAGGACGTCAACGAGGAGTGGATCTCCGACAAGACCCGCCACGCCATCGACGGGCTGAAGCGCCAGCGGCTCGACCAGCCCTATGTGCGCCGCGACGGCAAGCTGAAGCCGGCGAGTTGGGGCGAGGCTTTCGCCGCCATCGCCGAGCGCATGGGCAAGATCAAGAGCGCGGGCATCGCCGCGATCGCCGGCGACCAGTGCGACGCCGAGTCGATGGTCGCACTCAAGGATTTGATGGCCGCGCTGGGCGCAAAGGGCGTCGAGTGTCGCCAGGACGGCACGCAGCTGCAGGCCGGGCCGCGCGGCGGCTACATCTTCAACGCGGGCATCGCCGGCATCGACAAGGCCGACCTGATCCTGCTGATCGGCACCGATCCGCGCGCCGAGGCGCCGGTGCTCAACGCCCGCATCCGCCGCCGCGCGCTCAACGGCGGCCTGAAGGTCGGCGTGATCGGCGAGGCGCCGGAGGATCTGACCTATCCCGTCGAGCGGCTGGGTGCGAGCGCCAAGGCGCTCGACGATCTAGGTGCCTTCGGCGAGGCGCTGAAGGCGGCCAAGACGCCGATGATCATCGTCGGCCAGGGCGCGCTTGCGCGTCCCGATGGCGCGGCGATCCTCGCCAAGGCGCGGGCGTTGGCCACGGTGCGCGACGACTGGAACGGCTTCTGCGTGCTGCATACCGCGGCGGCGCGAGTCGGCGGGCTCGATCTCGGTCTGACGCTCGACGGCGGCGTCGAGGGCGTCCTCAAGGGTTGCGAGGATGGCTCGATCGAGCTGGTCTATCTGCTGGCGGCCGACGAGATCGATACTAAGCGGCTGGGCAAGGCCTTCGTCGTGTACCAAGGCCATCACGGCGATTCCGGCGCGCACCGCGCCGACGTGATCCTGCCCGGCGCGGCCTACACCGAAAAGCCGGGCGTCTACGTCAACACCGAGGGCCGCGTGCAGCTGGCCAAGCGCGCGTCCTATCCGCCGGGCGAGGCGCGCGAGGACTGGGCGATTCTGCGTGCACTTTCGGGTGTGCTTAACAAGCCGTTGCCCTACGACACCCTGGAGCAGGTGCGCGCGCGCCTCGTGGCGGTGAACCCGGTATTCGCGGCGATTGACCTGCAGAAGCCGGGCGCCTGGGGCGCGTTCGGCAAGGACGGCGCCGCGAGCGACGCGCCGCTGCGCTCGACGATTGCCAATTTCTACATGACCTGCCCGATCAGCCGGTCCTCGCGTGTCATGGCCGACTGCACCGCGCTGCGGCGCGCCAGCCTCGCCGTGGCGGCGGAGTAGGGCCGATGACGTTGATGCAGTTCTTCACCCAGCACTGGCTTGGCCAGGGGCTCGTCATCGTCGCGCAGTGCCTGGCGGTGACCCTGCCATTGCTGGTCGCGGTCGCCTACATGACCTACGCCGACCGCAAGATCTGGGGCATGATCCAGCTCAGGCGCGGCCCCAACGTGGTCGGCCCGTTCGGCCTGCTGCAGCCGCTGGCCGACGGCGCCAAGCTGTTCCTCAAGGAAACCATCATCCCCAGCGGCGCCAGCAAGGTGCTGTTCATCCTGGCGCCGATGATCACCTTTATCACGGCGCTGATCGCCTGGGCGGTGGTGCCATTCGACGACGGCTGGGTGATCGCCGACATCAACGTCGGCATCCTCTACCTGTTCGCGATCTCCTCGCTGGGCGTCTACGGCGTCATCATCGCCGGCTGGGCGAGCAACTCGAAATACGCCTTCCTGGGCGCGCTGCGCTCGGCGGCGCAGATGGTGTCCTACGAGGTCTCGATCGGCTTCGTGCTGATCACCGTGCTGCTCTGCGCCGGCTCGCTCAACCTCTCGACCATCGTGAAGATGCAGGATGGCGGCGTCTGGAACTGGTACTTCCTGCCGCTGTTTCCGATGTTCATCATCTTCTTCATCTCGTGCCTGGCCGAGACCAACCGCACGCCCTTCGACCTGCCGATGTCGGAAGCCGAGCTGGTCGCGGGCTTCCACACCGAATACTCGGCGATGGCCTTCGGCCTGTTCTTCCTCGGCGAATACGCCAACATGATCCTGCTCTCGGGCATGGGCGCGGTGCTGTTCCTCGGCGGCTGGCATCCGCCGCTGCCGTTCGAGCCGTTCACCTGGGTGCCGGGCGTTGTCTGGTTCGCGCTCAAGATCGCGCTGCTGCTCTTCGTCTTCTCGTGGACCAAGGGCACGGTGCCGCGCTACCGCTACGACCAGCTCATGCGCTTGGGCTGGAAGGTGTTTCTGCCGTTCTCGCTGGTCTGGGTGGTGATCACGGCCGCCTTCGTGACCTACGCGCGCGGCCACTGAGGAGCTGGCGATGGGTGTGCTCGACAGGACGGCCCGCGCGCTGTTGCTCGGCGAGATCGCCTCGGGCTTCGCGCTGACCTTGAAGTACATGTTCAAGCCCAAGGTGACGGTGAACTATCCCTTCGAGAAGGGACCGCTCAGCCCGCGCTTCCGCGGCGAGCACGCGCTGCGCCGCTATCCCAACGGCGAGGAGCGCTGCATCGCCTGCAAGCTCTGCGAGGCGATCTGTCCGGCCCAGGCGATCACCATCGAGGCCGAGCCGCGCGAGGACGGCAGCCGCCGCACGACGCGCTACGACATCGACATGACCAAGTGCATCTACTGCGGCTTCTGCCAGGAGGCGTGCCCGGTGGACGCGATCGTCGAGGGGCCGAATTTCGAATTCTCGACCGAGACCCGCGAGGAGCTGATGTACGACAAGGCCAAGCTCCTGGCCAACGGCGACCGCTGGGAGGCCGAGATCGCGGCCAACCTGGCGCAGGACGCCCCGTACCGGTGATGGTTATGGTGAAAACACCCGATTACCTTCCCCCGCTGGCGGGGGAAGGTAGGAGCGCGGCGGCATGATCATCCAGACCATCGCCTTCTACGCCTTCGCCGCCGTGACCCTGATCTCGGCGTTCATGGTGATCGCCGCGCGCAATCCCGTGCATTCGGTGCTCTACCTCATCCTGGCGTTCTTCAACTCGGCCGCGCTCTTCCTGCTGATGGGCGCCGAGTTCATCGCCATGATCCTGGTGATCGTCTATGTCGGCGCGGTCGCCGTGCTGTTCCTGTTCGTCGTGATGATGCTCGACATCAATCTCGCCGAGCTGCGACAGGGATTCCTCAAATACCTGCCGATCGGCGCCGCCGTCGGCCTGGTGCTGTTCGCCGAGCTGATGCTTGCGCTGGGCGCGTGGGTGGTGGCACCCGGGGCCAAGGGCGCCATCGCCGCCAACCAGGCGGCCTTGGCCAAGACCAGCAACACGGCGGCGATCGGCAAGGTGCTCTACACCGACTACTTCTTCCTCTTCCAGGCATCCGGCATCGTCCTGCTGGTGGCGATGATCGGTGCCATCGTGCTGACCCTGCGCCAGCGCGCCGGCGTGCGCCGTCAGAAGATCGGCGACCAGATCGCGCGCACCCGCGAAGAGGCGGTCACCGTGGTCAAGGTTCCGGTCGGGGGAGGCATCTGACATGCAGATCGGCCTCGAGCACTACCTCGCCGTCGCCGCCGTGCTGTTCACGCTCGGCATCTTCGGCATCTTCCTGAACCGCAAGAACGTCATCGTCATCCTGATGTCGGTCGAGCTGATGCTGCTGGCGGTGAACATCAACCTGGTGGCCTTCTCGACGCATCTCGGCGACATGACCGGCCAGGTCTTCGCCATGCTGGTGCTGACGGTGGCCGCCGCCGAGGCGGCGATCGGGCTCGCCATCCTCGTCGTCTACTTCCGAAACCGCGGCACCATCGCGGTCGAGGATATCAACCTGATGAAGGGGTAGGGGCCGCTTAGGTCCCGCGCGCGTCATGGATCTCGCCGTCAAGCTCATCGTCTTCCTGCCGCTGCTGGCCGCGTTCATCGCCGGCTTCTTCGGCCGCGCGATCGGCGATCGCGGCGCGCAGGTCGTGACGACCGGCGCGTTGCTGATCGCCGCCGCACTGTCCTGGTTCGTCTTCTTCAAGATCGGCTTCGGCGACGCCGCCGGCACTGTGCGCATCGCCACCTGGATCTCCTCGGGCACGTTCGAGGTGCTGTGGGCGCTGCGCGCCGACACGCTGACGGCGGTCATGCTGATCGTCGTGACCACCGTGTCGTCGATGGTCCACCTCTACTCGGTCGGCTACATGGCTGAGGACAAGAGCGTGCCGCGCTTCATGGCGTATCTCAGCCTGTTCACCTTCGCCATGCTGATGCTGGTGACGGCGGACAACCTGGTGCAGCTGTTCTTCGGCTGGGAAGGCGTCGGCCTGGCGTCCTACCTGCTGATCGGCTTCTGGTACGACCGTCCCTCGGCCAACGCCGCGGCGATCAAGGCTTTCCTGGTCAACCGCGTCGGCGACTTCGGTTTCGCGCTGGGCATCTTCGCCATCTACATGCTGACCGGCTCGGTGCAGTTCGACGCGATCTTCAAGGCCGCGCCGGAGCTCGCCAAGCTCACCTTCACCTTCCTCGGTGCCGAGGTGCCGGCGCTGACCACGGTCTGCCTGCTGCTCTTCGTCGGCGCCATGGGCAAGTCGGCGCAGCTCGGCCTGCACACCTGGCTGCCCGACGCCATGGAAGGCCCGACGCCGGTGTCGGCGCTGATCCACGCCGCGACCATGGTCACCGCCGGCATCTTCATGGTGGCGCGCTGCTCGCCGCTCTTCGAGTACTCGCAGACCGCGCTCGACGTCGTCACCCTGGTCGGCGCCGGCACCGCGTTCTTCGCCGCCACTGTCGGCCTGACCCAGTTCGACATCAAGCGGGTGGTGGCCTATTCGACCTGCAGCCAGCTCGGCTACATGTTCTTCGCGCTGGGCGTCTCGGCCTATCCCGCCGGCATGTTCCACCTGATGACGCACGCCTTCTTCAAGGCGCTGCTGTTCCTCGGCGCCGGCGCGGTGATCCATGCGATGCATCACGAGCAGGACATGCGGAACATGGGCGGGCTGAAGGACAAGATCCCGCAGACCTACTGGCTGATGTGGATCGGCACCCTGGCGCTGGCCGGTATCGGCGTGCCGGTGATCGGCGGCCACGGCATCGGCTTCGCCGGCTTCTACTCCAAGGACATCATCCTCGAATCGGCTTTCAGCGCCCACACCACGGTCGGCATGATCGCCTTCTGGCTGGGCATCGCCGCCGCCTTCATGACCGCGTTCTATTCGGCGCGGCTGATGTTCATGACCTTCCACGGCGAGGCGCGGTGGAACACGGGGCATGGTCATGGTCACGACGCTCATGGCCACGACGCGCATGGGCACGACGACCATGGCCACAAGGACGACCACGGCCATGGCGACCACCACCTGCCGGTGAAGGTGCCTGGCGTGATGATGGTGCCGCTTTACGTCCTCGCGCTCGGCGCGGTGATCGCAGGCGGCGTGGCCTACAACGCCTTCGTCGGCGACGGGCTGGAGAAGTTCTGGCGCGGCTCGATCCTGATCCTCAAGGAGCACCACGCCCTGCACGACGCGCACAACGCGCCGCTCTGGGTCAAGGTGCTGCCGCTGATCATGGCGATCACGGGCATCGCGCTGGCCTACCGCTTCTATGTGCAGAAGCCGAGCCTGCCGTCGCAGACGGCGGCCTCGTTCCCGTTCCTGTACCGCTTCTCATTCAACAAATGGTATTTCGACGAGCTCTATGACGCCCTGTTCGTGCGGCCCTCGATGTGGCTGGGCCGCCAGTTCTGGAAGAAGGGCGACGTCGGCATTATCGACGAGGTCGGCCCCAACGGCCTGGCGCGTGGCGCCGGGCGGCTGGCCGGTGTGCTGGGCCGCGCGCAGAGCGGCTACCTCTATCACTACGCGTTCGCCATGCTGATCGGGGTCGCGGTCCTGGTCACCTGGTACATGCTGTCGCGCGGGCAATGATCATGGCGACCTGGCCCGTTCTGACGCTCACCACCTTCCTGCCGCTGATCGGCGCGGCGTGGATCCTGCTGTTCACCCGCAATAACGAGGCGGGCGTCGCCAACGCCAAGCACGCTGCGCTGTGGACGTCACTGGCGACCTTCGTCGTCTCGCTGTTCATCTGGTTCGGCTTCGACACGCGCAACCCGGGCTTCCAGTTCCGCGAGTACGTCGAGTGGATCCCCGCCTACAAGATCGCCTATCACATGGGTGTCGACGGCATCTCCATGCCGTTCGTGCTGCTGTCGACCTTCCTGACGCCGCTCTGCATCCTGGCGAGCTGGGAAGCGATCGAGACAAGGGTGCGCGAATACATGGTCGCGTTCCTGATCCTCGAGACCTTCATGGTCGGCATGTTCTGCGCGCTCGACCTGATGGTGTTCTACATCTTCTTCGAGGCCGTGCTGATCCCGATGTTCCTGATCATCGGAATCTGGGGCGGCAAGGACAAGATCTACGCCGCCTTCAAGTTCTTCCTCTACACCCTGGCCGGCTCCGTCTTCATGCTGCTGGCCATCCTGGTGATCTACTTCAAGGCCGGCACCACCGACATTCCGACCGTGATGGCCACCCTGAAGCTGCCGCTGGAGTGGCAGATCTGGCTGTGGCTGGGCTTCTTTGTCTCCTTCGCCGTGAAAGTGCCGATGTGGCCGGTGCACACCTGGCTACCCGACGCCCATGTGCAGGCGCCGACCGCCGGCTCGGTGATCCTGGCCGGCGTGCTCCTGAAGATGGGCGCCTACGGCTTCGTGCGCTTCTCGATCCCGATGCTGCCGCTGGCGTCGGATTTCTTCACGCCCTTCATCTTCGTGCTGAGCTGCATCGCCGTGGTCTACACGTCGCTGGTGGCGCTCGCGCAGGAGGACATGAAGAAGCTGATCGCCTATTCGTCGGTCGCCCATATGGGCTTCGTGACGATCGGCATCTTCGTCATGAACGTCCAGGGCGTGCAGGGCGCGCTGTTCCAAATGCTGAGCCACGGCCTGGTGTCGGGCGCGCTCTTCCTCTGCGTCGGCGTGGTCTACGACCGCCTGCACACGCGCGAGATCGACCGTTACGGCGGCCTGTCCGACAACATGCCGCGCTACGCGCTGGTCTTCATGTTCTTCACCATGGCGAGCGTCGGCCTGCCCGGGCTGTCGGGCTTCGTCGGCGAGTTCCTGGTGCTGACCGGCGCCTTCAAGGCCAATACCTGGGTAGCGGCGATCGCTTCGCTGGGCGTCATCCTGGGCGCCGCCTACGCGCTCTACCTCTATTGGCGCATCTGCTTCGGCAAGCTCACCAAGCCCGACGTCAAGGCGATGGCCGACATGAATCCGCGCGAGATCGCGATCTTCGCGCCGATCGTGCTGATGACGATCTGGATGGGCGTCTATCCGCAGACGTTCCTGGACGTGATGGACGCCTCGGTCACCAAGCTGGTGGCCGACTATGGCGCAGCGCTCAAGGCGGCGGGCAAGACCGCCATGTTGCGCTAGGGGACCCGCTGATATGGTCGGATTGGAAAACTGGCAGATCGCCACCCCGGAGATGATCCTGGCGGCGGGCGCCATGGTCCTGCTGATGATCGGCGCCTTCCGCGGCGAGAAGTCGGTCGACCTGGTAGCCTGGCTGTCAGTCGCCGTGCTGATCGGCGCCGCCGTCGCCGTGATCTTCGGCACGACCGGCACGGCCTTCGCCGGCCTGTTCCTCAACACGCCCTTCACCATGGCGATGAAGGTGCTGTCGCTGTTGGGCTCGGCATTGGCGATCCTGATGTCGGCCAGCTTCATGCGCCGCGAGGGCGCCTGGCGCTTCGAGTACCCCGTCATCATCGTGCTGGCGACCCTGGGCATGATGATCATGCTGTCGTCGGCCGACCTGATGACGCTCTATGTCGGGCTGGAGATGCAGTCGCTGGCGCTCTACGTCGTGGCCGCCTTCCAGCGCGACAACGCGCGCTCGACCGAAGCCGGCGTGAAGTACTTCGTCCTGGGCGCCGTGGCGTCCTGCATGATGCTCTACGGCTCGTCGCTGGTGTACGGCTTCGCCGGCACGACCAACTTTGCCGCCATCGCCAAGGTCTTTGCCGCCGGCGCGCCGCCGCTAGGCGCGGTGATCGGCCTGGTATTCATCCTCGCCGGCCTGGTCTTCAAGGTCTCGGCCGTGCCCTTCCACATGTGGACGCCCGATGTCTACGAGGGTGCGCCGACGCCGGTGACCGCGCTGTTCTCGGTGGCGCCCAAGATCGCCGCGCTGGGCCTGCTGGTCGCCATCGTCATGGGTCCGTTCCGGCCGCTGATGGCGCAATCGCAGCAGATTCTGATCATGGTCTCGGTTGCCTCGATGGCCTGGGGCGCCTTCGCCGCCATCCGCCAGGAGAACATCAAGCGTCTGATGGCGTATTCCTCGATCGGCAACATGGGCTACGCGCTGCTCGGCCTGGCCGCCGGCACGGAGGAGGGCATACGCGCGGTGGTGATCTACATGATCATCTACCTGGCGATGAGCGTCGGCACCTTCGCCTGCATCCTCTCGATGCGCCGGGGCGGCGTGTCGGTCGAGCGCATCGCCGATCTTGCCGGCCTGTGGCGCAACCATCCCCGCATGGCGCTGGCGCTGCTGTTCTTCATGTTCTCGATGGCCGGCATCCCGCCGCTGGCCGGCTTCTTCGGCAAGCTCAACGTCTTCCTCGCCGCCATCAACGCCGGCCTGTTCTGGGCCTCGGCGCTGGGCGTCGCGGCCTCGGTCGTCGCCGCCTACTACTATCTGCGCATCATCAAGGTGATTTTCCTCGACGATCCGGCGGCGCCGTTCGACGCGGTCGAGGCGCCGATGGGCGCTGTCATGGCCGTCATGGCGGTCTTCGTCTTCCCGGTGTTCCTGGTCTTCCAGTGGCCGTTCCTCGCTTCCGCGCAGGCCGCGGCGCACGCTTTCTTCGTGCGATGATCCCGGCCGGCTGGTCGGTCGTCACGCTTGAAGCCGTCGGCAGCACCAACGACGAGGCCATGGCGCGGGCCGAGGCCGGCGCCCCGGAAGGCGCTGTCGTGCGCGCCCTGCGCCAGGAGGCTGGCCGAGGCCGCCGCGGGCGCGGCTGGGACTCGCCGCCGGGCAATGTCTACTCCTCGGCCATCCTGCGCCCGAAGGTGCCGCCGGCCGAGGCCGCACAGCTGAGCTTCGTCGCCGCGCTCGCGGTGGCTGACATGGCGGCGTCCCTGGTTGCTACCCATCGCCGCGTGGCGATCAAATGGCCCAACGACGTGCTGGTCGACGACGCCAAGATCTCGGGCATCCTGCTCGAGTCGGCCGTGGGCGAGGGCGGCCTGGTCGGCCATGTCGTCATCGGCGTCGGCATCAACGTCGCGAGCGCACCGCCGGGCACGCGCTACGGCGCGACGCATCTGGCGGCGCTGGGTTCGACGGCATCGACCGACACGGTGTTCGCCGCCTATATCGGCGCGCTCGCCCGGCGCTATGGCGAGTGGCGCACGAGTGGCTTCGCCGAGACACGCGTCGAATGGCTGCGGCGCGCGGCGTGGCTCGACCGCGACATCGAGGTCTCGCTGGGCGAGACGTCGCTGCGCGGTCGCTTCGTCGACCTTGACGAGCGGGGGGCGCTGCTGCTGCAAACCGCCGATGGCGGTGTCCGGCGGATCACCGCCGGCGACGTCTTCCCGCCCCGCGCCTGATCCGGAGGCCCGCATGCTGCTGGCGATCGATGTCGGCAACACCAACAGCAAGTTCGCGCTGTTCGACGGCGATCGCATCGTCGCGCAGTTCCGGCTGCGCACCGAGGCCAAGCGCACCGCCGACGAGTACGGCGCCTGGCTGACCCAGCTGATGGGCCTCAAGGGTATCGATCCGCGTGCCATCCAGGGCGCGATCATGGCCAGCACGGCGCCGGCGGTGAACCCGAACGTTCGCCGGCTGTGCGAGACCTATTTCGGCACCAAGCTGCTGATCGTCGGCGAGCCGGATTGCCAGCTCGGCATCCAGGTGCTGATCGACCGGCCGCAGGACGCCGGACCCGACCGGCTGGTGGGCGTGATCGCGGGCCATACGCGCCATGGCGGGCCGCTGGTTACGGTCGATTTCGGCAGCGCCACGACCTTCGACATCGCCGACAAGGACGGTAATTTCGTCGGCGGCGTGATCTCGCCCGGTGTCGAGTTCACCATCGAGGCCTTCTACCTGATGACCGCGCGCCTGCCGCGCATCCGTGTCGAGAAACCGGCCAAGGTGATCGGCAAGGCCACCGTGCCGGCGATGCAATCGGGCGTCTTCTGGGGCTATGTCGGCCTGATCGAGAGTCTGATCAAGCGCATCAAGACGGAGTACGGCGAGCCGATGAAGGTGATCGCCACCGGCGGCCTGGCGCCGGTCTTCGAGAGCGAGGTGCACCTGTTCGACGTCATCGAACCCGACCTGATGTACCTCGGCCTGCTCGAGGTCTGGCGGCGTAACCGGCGGAGCTAGGACGTGCTTCGGTCGACACGCCGCATCTGTCATCCCGAGCGTAGCGAGGGATCTGGGAAGACGCCTGGATCCCTCACTACACTCGGGATGACAGCCATACGGGGTGCCGGCCGATGACCCCTGGCGAGGAACTCGTCTTCCTGCCGCTGGGCGGCGCTGGCGAGATCGGGATGAACCTCAATCTCTATGGCTGTCGCGGCAAGTGGCTGATGCTCGACCTCGGCGTCACCTTCGCAGACGACTCGGCCGCCGGCCTCGACGTGCTGATGCCGGACCCGACCTTCATCGAGGAGCGCCGCGCCGACCTCCTGGGTATCGTCCTCACCCACGCCCACGAGGACCATCTCGGCGCCGTGCCCGATCTGTGGCCGCGCCTGCGTTGCCCGGTCTACGCCACGCCCTTCGCCGCCTCGGTGCTGCGCCGCAAGTTGGGCGAGGCCGGCATCGAGGGCGACGTGCCGATCATTGAGGTGCCGCTGGGCGGCAAGCTGTCGCTGCCACCCTTCGAGCTGGAGTTCGTGACCATGACGCACTCCATCCCCGAGCCCAACGCCGTGTCGATCCGCACGCCCTTCGGCGTGGTCATGCATACTGGCGACTGGAAGATCGATCCCGAGCCGCTGATCGGCGAGGTCACCGACGAAGCCGCCTTGCGCCGCATCGGCGGCGAGGGCGTGCTGGCGATGATCTGCGACTCGACCAACGTCTTCGTCGAGGGAGAATCGGGCTCTGAGTCCGACGTGCGGGAGGAGCTCGCGGCGCTGATCCGTGCGCGCAAGAGCCTTGTGGCGGTGACCTGCTTCGCCTCCAACCTGGCGCGGGTCGAGAGCGTCGCGCTGGCGGCGGTGGCCGCCGACCGCCATCCCGTTCTGGTCGGCCGCGCGTTGCATCGCATGGTGAGCGCCGCCAGGGACAACGGCTACCTGCTGGATTTTCCGCCTGTCGTGAGCGAGCGCGACGCCGGCTGGCTGCCGCGCGAGAAAGTCTGCCTGATCTGCACCGGCAGCCAGGGCGAGCCGCGCGCGGCGCTGGCGCGGTTGGCCCAGGGCGAGAACCGCGATATCTCCCTTCAGCCGGGCGACAGCGTGATCTTTTCCTCGCGCGTGATTCCCGGCAACGAGAAGTCGATCGGCCGCATCCAGAACCTGCTGGCCGAACGCGGCGTCGAGATCGTCACCGACCGCGACGCCTCGATCCACGTCTCCGGCCATCCCGCGCGCGACGAGCTGGTGCGGCTCTATCAGTGGGTCCGCCCGACGGTGGCGGTGCCGGTGCATGGCGAGTACCGCCACCTGGTCGAGCACGCCGCGCTGGCGCGCGACTGCCAGGTGCCGACCTCGATCGTGGCGCCCAACGGCAGCATGGTGCGCCTCGCGCCGGGGCCGGCGAAGATCGTCGACAACGTGCCGTCGGGCCGGCTGGCGCGCGATGGCACGCGCATCGTGCCGTTGGACGGTACGGGCTTGCGTGACCGCCGCAAGATGCTGTGGAATGGCGCGGCCGTGGCCACCGTGGTGCTCGACGGCAGGGGACGGCTCGCGACGCCCGCTACACTCACCGTGCACGGGCTCGACGACGACGATACCGTCGCCGAGGCGCACGAGGCGGCGATCGACGCGATCAAGACGGCGATCGACGAGCTCTCGCGCGCCGAGGTCAAGGAGGATGCGAAGGTGATGGAAGCCGCCCGGCTCGCCATCCGCCGTGTCTACAAGGCGCGCTTCGACAAGAAGCCACTGACCGACGTGCATGTCGTGCGCCTACCGGCGGCCGCGGCATGAGCTGGGTCACCTACATCCTCGTCTTCGCCGTCATCTGGTGGACGGTGATCTTCGCCGTGCTGCCGCTGGGCGTGCGCCGGCTGGAGAACCCGACGCCGGGTGTCGATCGCGGTGCGCCGGAGAAGCCGCAGTTGCGGCGCAAGGCGATCATCTGCACGGCGATCACGGCGGTGCTTTGGCTCGTCTGGTACCTGGTCTGGGTCGTCGACGTCTTCAGCTTCCGAAAGTAGAAACGGCAACCCCGGAGGGGTTGCCGTTCACTCGACCACCTATTGGATCCCCGTTGCGCTTCTGTGGCGCACACGTCCGCCCAAAGACGGATCTTCCTCCCTAGAAACTCGGGCTGGGGCGCGGCCCCGTCCTTCCCGACAGCGCGTTCCTAGCCGAGATTCCCAGGCGCGGCTAGGATTAGTTCTTGCGAGTGGGCACTTGTTTTTGTAATCGCGCCCCAGGCTTTGGCTCGTTGGCAGACATACAATTGCCGTACGTGCTTTGGGGTCAGCCGATGACCACGAATTTCAGCACGAACAGCGCCGCGAGGATCGCCATCGCCGGATGTACCTCCTTCCAGCGGCCGGCGGCGAGCTTGATCGCAGTGTAGCTGATGAATCCGAAGGCGATGCCCTCGGCGATGGAGAAGGTGAACGGCATGGCGAGCGCCGTCACCATCGCCGGCGCCGACTCGGTGATGTCGCCCCACTCGATCTCGGTCAACCCGCGCGCCATGATGCAGGCGACGTAGAACAATGCTGGTGCGGTGGCCCAGGCCGGCACCGACGCGGCCAGCGGCGAGAGGAACAGCGCCGCCAGGAACAGGACACCGACCACAAGCGCGGTCAGGCCGGTGCGGCCGCCGGCGTTGATGCCCGAGGCGCTCTCGATGTAGCTGGTGGTGGTCGAGGTGCCGATCGCCGCGCCGGCCATGGCGGCGGTCGAATCGGCGATCAGCGCGCCGCGCAGGCGCGGCACGGTGCCGTCCTTGTTCATGAAGCGGCCGCGATGCGCCAGGGCGATCAAGGTGCCGGTATTGTCGAACAGATCGACGAACAGGAAGGCGAACACCACGGTCAGCAGGCCGACCTTGAGCGCCCCGGCCAGGTCCATCTGCAAGAACACCGGCGCCGGACTGGGCGGCGTGCCGACGATGCCGCCGAACTTGCTGGCGCCCACTGCGATCGAGGCGGCGGTGATCACCAGCACGCCGATGATCACGGCGCCGGGGATCCTGAAGTGTTCGAGCGCGATGATCAGCACGAAGCCCAAAGCCGCCAGGACCACCGGCCAGCTCTTCAGGTCGCCAGCGCCGACCAGGGTGGCGGGGTGGTCGACAACGATCTTGGCGCTCTGCAGCGCGATCAGCGCCAGGAACAGGCCGATACCGGCGGCGATCGCCATCTTCAACGACTTGGGGATGGCGTTGACGATCCACTCCCGCACCGGCGTGACGCTCAGGATGAAGAACAGGATGCCCGAGAGGAACACGCAGCCCAGCGCGACCTGCCAGGTGTGGCCCATGCCGCCGACCACGCCGAAGGCGAAATAGGCGTTGAGCCCCATGCCGGGCGCCAGCGCGATCGGATAGTTGGCGAGGAAGGCCATCAGCGCGCAGCCCACGGCGGCGGCGATGCAGGTGCTGGCGAAGACCGCGTCGCGCGGCATGCCGGCCTTGGACAGGATGTCGGGGTTGACGAAGATGATATAGGCCATGGTCAGGAAGGTCGTGGCCCCGGCCACCACCTCGACGCGGATCGTCGTCTTGTTCTCGTTGAGCTTGAAGATCGAGTCGAGCATGGTCTCCCCCCAGGTCGTCGATTGGCGGCCATTGTGGGCCATGAAGCGGGGTCAAGGCCAGCGCGGGTTGCCCCCACCTTGTTTGCCATAGCCGGCGGGGTTGCCTAAATTCGCGCGCAATCAGACGGCATTGGACCCCTCCCGACATGCGCCTTAGCCAGTACTTCCTGCCGACCCTCAAGGAAACGCCCGCCGAGGCGCAGATCGTCTCGCATCGCCTGATGCTGCGCGCCGGGCTGGTGCGCCAGATGAGCGCCGGCATCTATGCCTGGCTGCCGCTGGGCTACCGCGTGCTGAAGAAGATCGAGCAGATCGTACGCGAGGAGCAGGACGCCTCGGGCGCGCAGGAAGTGCTGATGCCGACCATCCAGTCGGCCGATCTGTGGCGCCAGAGCGGGCGCTACGACGCTTACGGGCCGGAGATGCTGCGCATCGTCGATCGCCACGAGCGCGAGATGCTCTACGGGCCGACCAACGAGGAGATGATCACCACCATCTTCCGCGACGCGGTGAAGAGCTACCGCGATCTGCCGCGCAACCTCTACCACATCCAGTGGAAGTTCCGCGACGAGGTGCGCCCGCGCTTCGGCGTCATGCGCGGCCGCGAGTTCCTGATGAAGGACAATTACTCCTTCGATCTCGACAAGGCCGGCGCCATCCATTCCTACAACAAGATGTTCGTGGCCTATCTGCGCACCTTCGCGCGCATGGGGCTGAAGGCGATCCCGATGCGCGCCGACACCGGCCCGATCGGTGGCGACCTCAGCCACGAGTTCATCATCCTCGCCGATACCGGCGAGAGCGCGGTGTTCTGCGACAAGAGCCTGGTCGACAAGGATATCCTGGGCCGCGCCATCGACTTCGACGGCGATTTGCAGCCCACGGTCAACGAGTGGACGTCGTTGTACGCCGCGACCGACGAGATGCACGACCAGGCGCGCTTCGAGAAGGAAGTGCCCGCCGACCGCCGCGTCGCGGCGCGCGGCATCGAGGTTGGCCACATCTTCTATTTCGGCACCCGGTACTCCAAGCCGCTCAACGCCGTCGTCGCCGGGCCCACCGGCGAGAGCATCGCCGTCGAGATGGGCTCCTACGGTGTGGGCGTCTCGCGCCTGATGGGCGCCATCATCGAGGCCAGCCATGACGCGCAGGGCATCGTCTGGCCGGACTCGGTGGCGCCGTTCAAGGTCGGCCTGATCAACCTCAAGCCCGACGACGGCGCCGTAACCGGCGCCTGCCAGACGCTCTATGCCAAGCTGAGCGCGGCCGGCGTCGAGACCTTGTACGACGATCGCGACCAGCGCGGCGGCGCCAAGTTCGCCGACATGGACCTGATCGGCCTGCCCTGGCAGGTGATCATCGGCCCCAAGGGCGTCGCGGCTGGCAAGGTCGAGGTCAAGAACCGCAGGACCGGCCAGCGCGAGGAGATGGCGCCGGAGGCCCTGCTGGCGCGTTTCGGCGCGTGATCGCCCCCTTGACTCATCAATGGGTACTGGCATGCGCACGATGATTCGAATCTGGCTGCCCCTGGTCGCGTTGCTGGTCGGCCTCGGAGGGGCGGGCGTGGCAAGCGCCCAGTATCTGGTCGAGGAAGCCGGTCTGCGCTTTCCTGATCAGATCGGCGCGGCGCAACAGTCGGGTGGGCGACGCTATCCCCAGCCTGGCCTGGGGCATGGCATCGACTACAGGGGGCAGGGCTACGGTGCGTCAATCTATGTCTACGACCGGGGCCTGTCGGGCATTCCCGACGGCACCGCCAGCGAGATCGTGCGCACGGAATTCGCCCGCGCGCGTAGCGACATCTTCGCGGTGCAGCGGCAGCAGAACGCGCCCGAGCCGCGACTGGTCCGCGAACGTCTGGTCAAGGTGGACGGCGTGGAGTTCCTCACGGCCAGCTACCGCTTCGTGCGCGGCGACACCGACGCGTTGAGTCTCGTGGCCATGACCGGCTTGCGGCGAAACTTCATCAAGGTACGCATCAGCACACGGGCCTCCGAAGGCGACGAGGCCCAGGCACGGCTCGACGGCTTCCTCCAGGATTTCAGCCGCTTCCTCGCCGACGCCGGTTCGCGCTAGAACATGGCTTTCGCTGCCGTCGAGCGATTGATCGCGCTGCGCTATCTGCGGGCGCGGCGCGACGAGGGGTTTCTCTCGATCATCGCCGGCTTCTCGCTGATCGGCATCGCGCTGGGCGTCGGCACCTTGATCGTGGTCATGGCCGTGATGAACGGCTTTCGCGTTGAGCTGTTGCGCCAGATCACCTCGGTCAACGGCCACCTCGCCGTGACCGCCGGGCGCGAGGCGATCACCGACCTGCCGACGGTCGAGGCGAAGATCAAGGCGGTCCCCGGCGTCGCCGGCGTCTCGCCGGTGCTCGAAGGGCAGGCGATCGTCGCGGCGGGCGAGCAGGTGCGCGGCATCATGCTGCGCGGCATGCGGCCCGAGGATCTGATGCTGCGCAAGCCGATCGCCGATTCGGTTTCCGGCGTGACGGCGGCCGGCCCGCAGCGTGGCGTCTGCAAGGCCGCGGCGGGCCCGGCGGCGGAACCGGCCAAGGGCAGGGGCGATCTGTCGAGCCTGTCGCGCGGCCGTTTCGTCGCCATCGGCGCGCGGCTGGCCGAGGTGCTGGGCGTCTCGGTGGGCGACGTCGTCACCATCGTCTCGCCAACCAGCGTGGATACGCCGCTGGGCCGCCTGCCACGCACGCGGCGCTTCGAGGTCGGCGCGATCTTCGAGGTCGGCATGTTCGACTATGACACCAACTTCATCTACGCCTCGCTCGACAACGCGCGCGATTTCTTCGAGACGCCCGACCGGACCAGCATGATCGAGGTCTTCGCGCTGGATCCCGGCGCCTACGACGCGCTGATACCCAGGATCAACGCGGTGCTCGAATACAAGTACTTCGCCTTCAACTGGATCGAGGCGAATTCCTCGTTCTTCGCCACCGTCGCGCAGCAGGCCAACGTGATGTTCCTGGTGCTGACCCTGATCGTGCTGGTCGCCGCCTTCAACATCGTCTCCAGCCTGATGATGCTGGTGCGCACCAAGGGGCCCGACATCGCCATCCTGCGCACGATCGGCGCGCGGCGCGGCGCCATCCTGCGCGTCTTCTTCCTCGATGGCATGGGGCTGGGCGTCGTCGGGACGGCGCTGGGCGTCGGCCTGGGCGTGGCTTTCGCCGACAATATCGAGGCCATCCGCCAGTGGCTGCAATGCTCGCTGGGGCTGACCCTGTTCGACCCGCAACTCTACCAGCTCACCGAGCTGCCGGCGCGCATCGCCTGGGACGAGATCGCCGGCATCGCCGCCATGGCGCTGCTGTTCTGCTTCCTCGCCACGATCTACCCGGCCTGGGTGGCGACGCGCCTCGATCCGATCGAGGGCCTGCGCCGTGGGTAGGGTGCGGGCCGGAAGAGGAGGGCAGCGGTGAGCCTCTTTCCCTCCACCACCGAGCGCACCATCGCCTGGCGCTTCCTGCGCAGCCGGGAGCGCGAGGGCTTCATCTCGTTCATTGCTTGGTTCGCGCTGATCGGCGTGGCGCTGGGCGTGGCCACGCTGATCGTCGTGCTGAGCGTCATGAACGGTTTCCGCGGCGACATCTTCGGCCGCATCATCGGCATGAACGGCCATATCAGGGTGTCGGCGGCCAAGGGCATGCTGGTCGACTACCAGGAGCTGGCCCGACGGTTCGAGACCGTTCCATTCGTGCGTTCGGTGACGCCGATCATCGAGCGCCAGGCGGTGGTCAGCGGCGGCGGTGTCACGCGCGGCGTGCAGCTGCGCGGCATGCGCGCCGAGGACGCGCTCAGGCGCTCGATCATCCGCCAGGGCATCGTCGCCGGCGATCCCGGGAGCTTCGAGACCGAGGCTGGCGTGATCATGGGCGAGCGCCTGCGCCAGGCGCTCGGTTTGCGCATCGGCGAGTCGTTCACCGTCATCACCTATTCGCGCAACCAGAGCGGCACGCTCACCGCGCGCGACGTCACCTACAAGGTGCTGGCGAGCTTCCTGGTCAAGCGCTGGGAGTTCGACTCGACCTTGGCGATCGTGCCGCTCGACCTGATCCAGGACGACTTCAACATTCCCGAGAACGCGGTGTCCTCGATCGAGATCGAGATCGTCGATCATCAGAGGAATCTGGTCGCTGTGCTCGAGGCCGTGAAGAAGACCGCCGGCCGCGACGACCTGCGCTTCGCCGACTGGCGCGCGCTGAACTCCCGGCTGGTCGGCGCGCTGGAGGTTGAGCGCGTGCTGATGTTCATCATTCTGAGCCTGATCGTGCTGGTGGCCTCGATGAACGTCGTGGCGAGCTTCACCATGCTGGTGCGCACCAAGACGCCGGGCATCGCCATCCTGCGCACAATGGGCGCCACCAGCGGCGGCGTGGTCCGGATCTTCTTCCTCGCCAGCGCCAGTGTCGGCACCATCGGCACCATCCTGGGCGGCGCGCTCGGCCTGCTGGTCTGCGCCAACATGCCGGCGGTCTCCGCGGCGCTGAGCTGGGCCACCGGCGGCATGGACAGCGGCTCGACCTGGGTCGCGAACCTGCCGGTGCGCGTCGACTACGCGGAGGTCGCCACCGTGCTGCTGATCGCGCTTGGCCTGTCGCTGGTGGCGGCGATATATCCCGCCTGGCGCGCCGGCCGGCTCGAACCCGTGGAGGCGTTGCGCCATGAATGACACCGTGACGCCGTCGCTGGCGCTGCAGGACATCAAGCGCGTCTTCCGCCAGGGCGACCGCGCCCTGGAAGTGCTGCGGGGCGTCAACCTCGAGCTGCGGCCGGGCGAGATCGTCGCCCTGGTCGGTCCCTCGGGCGCCGGCAAGTCGACCCTGCTGCACATCGCCGGCCTGCTCGAGAAGCCCGATTCCGGGCGGGTGATGCTGGAGGGCAAGACCGCCGGCGACCAGGGCGACGCCTACCGCACGGCGCTGCGCGGCCGCTACCTCGGCTTCGTCTACCAGTACCACCATCTGCTGCCGGAGTTCTCCGCGCTGGAGAACGTGATGATCCCGCAGATGCTGATGGGCTTGAACCGCGGCGAGGCGCGCAAGCGCGCCCATGAGCTGCTGGCCATGGTCGGCCTTACCGAACGCGAGAGCCATCGCCCTGCCAAGCTCTCCGGCGGCGAACAGCAGCGCGTCGCCATCGCCCGCGCCGTCGCCAACGGACCGCGCGTGCTGCTCGCCGACGAGCCAACCGGCAATCTCGATCTGACCACGGCCGATGCGGTGTTCCGCCAACTGCTGGCCCTGGTACGCCAGACCGGCCTCGCCGCCCTGATCGCCACGCACAACCCCGACCTGGCGGCGCGTATGGACCGCATCGTGACGTTGCGGGATGGCGTGCTGGTCTGAGCGCGAAGTGTTGCGACTTCGTTGAAGTCTGCCGTAAGGCTACTCCGCCGTTCGCCGCACGAAGCCACGCAGACTCGCCACCATTGTCACCTGGTTGCTGGTGTTGGTTTTGCCGAGGACGTTCTTGAGGTGATAGCGCGCGGTGCCGATACCGATCTCGAGAATCCGCGTGACCCCCTTCAGGTCGTAGCCGGTGGCCAGCAGGGCCGCGACGGATGCCTCGCGCGGCGTCAGGCGGAAAGCGTCGGCGATGGCGTCGCGATTGATCGGCGGGCAATCGTCGGGCTCGGTGACGAAGATCGCGACTCGCGGCGCCGAAGTGCCCACCGGCGACAATGCCATCTGCCAAACCGGAAAGAGGGATAGCAGCAGGGGCGGGCGCCGCGACGGGCGCTCCAGGCGCAGGTCCTGTCCTGCGCCGTGACCGGAAGCGGCGACATCGTATCGCCCGATGCCGGCGATGGCGTGCCGCAGGCGGCGCGTTGCCGGCGGGGTCGCCGCCACGAGCCCCGACGCGCCGAGCATCAGCCCGTCGGCCTGTCCGACGATCCGTAGCGCCCGACCATTGGCGTAACTTGGTTGGCCGGCGGCATCGACCAGGACGACGGCGGTGTCGACGCGGTCGAGCAATTGCTGGAGGTCGCTAGCCTGCTGCCGGGCTGCCGCCAGGCGCCGCGAAAGCTCGATCGCGTTGGCGAAGTGAGGCAGGATAGCCTGCAGTTTTCCGATCGCGTCGACATCGAACGGCCCCTTCCTGCGCGGCCGGCAGAAGTTGAGCGCCGTCAGTGTGCCGCCAGCGCCGAGGCAGGCGCTGGTCGAGTAGAAGCCGTTCGCCGGCCGCACGATCTCGTTGTAGAAGACGCTGTTCTCCATATCGCGATCGGGAATGACCGAGGCGCTCGAAAACGCCAGCCCCAGCGGTATCCCGCTGAGCATGCGGCTGCCCAGCTGGGCGGCCTCCGCCGAGTGGATGCGGGCCGCGTGCGCGGTATCCACGCGGACTGCGGCGAAGGCGTCGCCACCGTCAGCGCTCCCGGGGCTGAAGACGATCGCATGCTCGGCCCGCAGCAGATCGGCGACGTTCTCCACGGCGGGCGACCACGCCGCTGGCTCCAGCACGGCGGCGTAGAGCTGATTGATCGCGTCGAGCACCGGCCGCAGGTTGTCCATGTCGGCTCCCCTAACATGCGGGGCAAGCTGCACGATGGCCAATGATAGC
>Ga0194113_10002140_pt1 | contig 27145 bp, 23 predicted proteins | sample TA2MahC200mmetaG_FD_146193 | JGI IMG/M metagenome (GOLD analysis project Ga0194113, IMG submission 146193) | Freshwater microbial communities from Lake Tanganyika, Tanzania - TA2015017 Mahale Deep Cast 200m | ecosystem: Environmental > Aquatic > Freshwater > Lake | place: Tanzania: Lake... | reverse complement strand
GCCAAGCAGGTCCGCATCGTGGGCGCCCTGGAGGAACTGCTGAGGGAGTCGAACATCCTCACGGTCCATACGCCGCTTACGGATGAGACGCGCGGCATAATCGGCGCCGGGGAACTGGCGATGCTCCCGAAGGGCGCGCTGGTCATCAACACGGCTCGCGGCGGAATCATAGACGAGAAGGCGCTGCTGGCGGCCCTCGACTCCGGACACGTCGCCGCCGCAGGCATCGACGTATACATAAAGGAGCCGCCGGAAGACCGCTCGCTCGTGGACCATCCCAGGGTCACCTGCCTGCCGCACCTCGGCGCATCCAGCCAGGAGGCCCAGCGCAACGTGGCCATCGACGCCTGCCGCAACATCATCGACTACCTCGCCGGCCGCGAACTCCGCGGCGCCGTCAACGTGCCCGCCATCGATTTCTCGGCCATCGGCGCCCTCAGGCCCTACGCCGAACTCGGACACCGCATGGGCGCCGTCCTGGCCGGCCTCATGCACGGACGCCTCCAGCGGCTCGTCGTCGCCTACGCCGGCGACATCGCCAAGGAACCCTGCAAGCAGATCACCATCAGCGTCGTCATGGGCCTCCTCCAGCGGGTCGTATCGACGCCGCTGAACATGGTCAACGCCCTCATGGTGGCCAAGGAGTACGGCCTGGACCTCTCGGAGCGAACCAGCGGCGACGCGCGCGGCTACGTGTCCAGCATCCGCGTCATGGCCGAGGGCGACGTGGAATCGCACAGCGTCTACGGCACGGTCTTCGCCGCCCACTACCCGCGCATCACCGCCATCGACGATTTTTACATGGAACTCCGGCCCGAGGGCGACCTCGTGATCACCTTCAACGAGGACCGCCCGGGCGTCATCGGCGAGGTGGGCACGACCTTCGGCCGCCACGGCATCAACATCGCCAGCCTTACCTTCGGCCGCAAGGTCGATACCGCCCAGGCCTGCCTGGCGCTGACGCTCGACGCCGTCCCCCCGGCCGCCGTCCTGGAAGAACTTCGCGCGAAGCCGTTCATGAAACGCGTCCACCACGTAAGCCTGCCGCCGCTCGTGAGCGAAAGTGCGTAAGCCGAACCGAACCAACCAGGCGTTTGAGCGCGGCGGGGCGTACGGCCCGCTGCGCGTTCTTTCGCCCTTGCCCGGCCGCGCAGGCCGGCATCGAGTCCGCCGACGGCGGACGCGATCCCGGATTTCCGCGGCATCGCCCGCGGGTTGCCGGCGCTTCGCCCCTTCCTGCATGCTGGCGCTGCTGGCGGCCGCGGGCGCGCTGGCGCTGGCCCCACTCGGCGGCTGCGAGCCGACCGAGGAGCGCGGGCGGCCGGTCATCCTCTTCGGCGGCGACAACCAGGGCGTCCTGGCCGCCTGCGGATGCCCCTCCAACCCGAGCGGCGGCCTGGCCAAGCGAACCGCACTCATCGGCGCCTACCGCCGCACACGCCCCGACGCGATTGTCGTTGACGCCGGCGACGTCTTCCCCGACCACCCCCATCCCGTGAAGGTGAAGTACGTGGCCATGGCGCTGGCCCGCGCGCGCTACGACGCCATCGGCCTGGGGGACCAGGAGTTCGCCCTGGGCGTGGACCGGCTGCGGGAACTTCAGGCCGAGCACCAACTGCCGTTTATATGTGCAAACGTGCGGGACTCGTCCGGCAACCTCGTCTTTCGGCCGCGCGTGGTGCGCGAGGTCGCCGGGCCGAAGGGGAGCAACCTGCGCGGCCGCGCGGGCATCTTCGCGGTCGTCGCCGACCGCGCGTACGGCTGGCCGGCGCTTGAGTGGCGGACGGGCCTCGCGGTTGAGCCGCCGGCCGAGGCCGCCCGCCGCGAAGTCCAGGCCCTCGCCGATTGCGACCTCCTGGTCGCCCTCGCCCACATGCCCCTCTACGAGGCGCTGGAACTTGCGGCCGCCGTTCCGGGCATCGACGTGATCGTCGTCGGGCACGAGGAGGTGATGCTGCCCCAGGGCCGGCGCGCCGGCGGCGCGCTCATCGTCTCGACCGGCGAGTCCGGCCGCACGCTCGGCTCCATCTCGCTGGGCCTTCGCCCGGGCGGCAAGCCGGACCTGGCCCTGCGGATGACCGAACTGTCGGCCCAGGTGCCGGATGAGAAGTGGGTCATGGACCTCTACTGGCAGTACGTCAAGGAATCCAAGGACAAGCCGCCGCCCGACTGGAACCTGACGCCCATCCCGCCCGCATATGAGACGGCCGAGGCCTGCGGCAAGTGCCACCCCGACGAGTACAAGCAGTGGACCCGCACGCATCACGCCCGCGCGTACGAGTCCGTCCGCAAGGCCCGCCGCCAGGACGACCCGGAGTGCCTCCTCTGCCACACCATGGGCCACGGCCGCCCGGGAGGCTTTGCGTCGATGGCCCAGGCGCCCGCCCTGGGCCGTGTCACCTGCCAGGGCTGCCACATCGTCACCGCCGACCACGACGACAAGGGCGTCAAGCCCGAGCCGCAAATCAACATAAATTCACGCGTCTGCATGTCCTGCCACGGCCCGGTGCAGAGCCCGGACTTCGATTACTTCGTGTACAAGCCCAGAATCCTGCACAAGCGGCCCGCGGGCCAATAGCGGGATGTCAGTAGTTCAAGAGTGCGGGCGGGGATGAAATCCCGGCGTATCCGCCGGACACGGTCGCGGCGCCGGGACTTCATCCCGGCCTGCGCGAGCGCACCGGCGGCGCGGGGCGGGCCGCCGCAGGATATCGTAATGTACTTATTCGTCATCATCGGCCTCGTCATGGCCCTCGGATCGCTGGACTTCTGGGGCGGCGACCCGCCGCCCGACGCGGGGCCGGCAATCGGCGGCGCGGCAGCCGTCGCCGCCGCCGTCTTCCTGGCAGGGCTGGGCCTGGGCGGCTACATCCTCTGGCGGCGGGCGGACCTCGCGGCCGACGAGCAGCGGTTCCTCCGCAAGGTCCGACTGCTCGCAAGGGCCTACCGCCTGCTCGTCCTGGCGGCGTACGCGTTCATCCTCGCGGGCCTCGGCTGGACGCCCCTGGCGGCGCACTGGACGGCCGGCGCGGGCGAGTGCGCGGCGGCGGCCGCGGCCGTCGCGCCGCTCATTGTGCTGGCGGCCCTGGCGTGGACGGCTGTTTACTGGGCCGACCGCACGCTGCGCGCGGCCATGTGGCAGCACGCAGGCGTCGTCGCGGCGGCCGGCCAGTGGACCCTGCCGCGATACCTTGAGTTCATGTTCCGGCAGTACCTGCTGGTGCTCCTGGTGCCGCTGCTGGTGCTTCTGGCGGTCCGCGACGGCATGTCGTACGCCTTCGGTGGGGCCGAGGCGGAAGGGCCGGCGAGCCTGCTCTTCCTTGCGGTCACGCTGGGCGCGCTCCTCCTGGCCGGGCCGTGGGTACGGCTGTGCTGGCGCACGGAGCCGCTGCCGGAGGGCGAGTTGCGCCGGCGCCTGGAGGCCCTGGCCGAGCGCGCGGGCGTACGCGTCGGCCGGATACTCGTCTGGCGCACCAACCTGACCATCGCCAACGGCTGCATGGTCGGCCTGGTGGGCCCCTTGCGGTACATCCTGATTACCGACGCGCTGCTGCTGGCGATGTCGCAGAGGCCTGAGGAGGCCGAGGCTGTCTTCGCCCACGAGGTGGGACACGTCAAGCATCGCCATACGTTGTTTTTCGCGGCCCTGGCGCTGGGCGGCATCGCGGCGGCCCTTCTGGCCGGCGAGGCCGCCGCCGCATGGACGGAGTCGTTCTGGACGGCCAACGCGGCGGCCGGCGCGGCCGCGATCGCCTGGTGGTGGTTCGGCTTCGGCTACGTCTCGCGCCGCTGCGAACTGGAGGCCGACCTGTACGCGGTCCGGGCCACCGAGTGCCCTGCGTCCTGCTCGCCGCCCGACGCCGGCGCCCGCCCCCGCGATTCCGACGCCGACGGCGACGCCGGGGCGCTGGCGCCCTGGGGCGGCGGGCCGTGCCTCCACCGCGTCATGGTCTTTACGAGCGCCCTCAGGCTGATTGCCCGCCTGAACGGCGCGGCCGTGACGGCGCGCGGCTGGCGGCACTTCAGCATCGCGCGCCGCTGCGCATGGCTGGAAGGGCTGGCCGGCAGCGCCGGGGCCGTGGCGCACTGGCAACGGCGATTCCGCCGCATGAAGCGCGCCGCGCTGGCCGCGTCGCTGGCCATCGTGCTTGCGGCCGCGTTCTACGAGGCGCAGCCGGCGGAGACAGCGCCGTCAGAGACGGACCACCCAGAGCACCCGGCAGGCCCAGACGACGTCGGCCCGCGGCAGCCGACTTGGCTGGTACGCCTCGTTGATGGGGATGAGGTGAACGGCCCTGCCCTCGGGCCGCCACAGTTTTACCGTGACGCCCACGCGCCCGCGGACCTTGACGACGGCCGTCCGGCCCGGCTCGGGGCCGACGCTGCGGCGGCAGACAACGATGTCGCCGTCGCGGATGCGCGGGGCCATGCTGTCGCCGTCCACGCGCAGGGCGAAGGCGCCCGGCCCGAGCGACTCAAGGCCCGGCAACTCAAGGTACTCGATGATTCCGTCCGGCGTGGGGGCGGATAACTGGACCAGGCGCGCGGCCGCGCCGGGCGGGGGGCCCGCTGCCGCGGCCGCGTCCGCCGCCTCGATGCCCGCGCTGCGCTGGCGTGCGGCCTGCGACTCCGTCTGGCCGATGAGCCGCTCCAGGACGTCGGCCTCCTCCTTGCCCGCGAAGAACCGCTCCCACGATGCCAAGATTCCCGCGGCCGTGCGGCCGACGACGGGCACGGCGCCCGGCTCGGGCGACGCCTGCGAGGGTTGCCAGTCCGGGCGGCCGCCGGGGAACGCCTGTTCCATGCGTTCCAGGATTGTGCGGAGCGCCGCTTCGGCCGCCGCCGGGGCCGCCGGCCCGGCCGCGGCCACCGCCGCCTGGGGCGCGGCGGGCGTTGCCGCCGCTTCCGCTGCGGCAGCAGGGCGGCCGGGCTCGCCCGGAGGGCCGGCGGCGATCGCGGCCGGGAACCGGGCCAGTATCTCCTGGGCGGGGTGTGACAGCGTCTTGTCAGTGCCCTGCGCGGCCCTGCCGGGGAACGGTTCGCCCTGGCCCGTAAGGAGCCAGGTGAGGTCCGCCCCGGTGACCTCGGCGGCGCGAGCGAGGAGGTCGGCGGGGGGCTGCCGCCCCTTTTCGTAATAGTTGTAGGTAGAAGGACTTACGTTCAAGGCCCGGGCGAACTTGGCCCGCCCCCGCCCGCCGTAAACCATCTCCCGCAGGGCCTTCAGACGCTCCGACAGTTGCGGTTGGTTTTCCTCTGCTGCCACGGTCGTGCCCGTCCACAAGAGTGCGATTTTTATACGCAAATGCGGCGAATGGCTTGCGAATCATTCGCAAGACGGTATATTGTTAGAGCAACTGCCGCGATTGCGGATGATACACGAGCCCCGGGCGGATGCAACCGGAAAATCGGGAGGGCCTATGAAACCGTCGCAGGAGGCCGTTCAGGAAATCCTCAAGGGCCTTGAGGGCCTTCAAATGCTGGGGCAGTGGGAATTGTCGCTGACGCGCGACCTCTGCGCGAAGACCCAGGCGCTCCTGAAGTCGGTCAGCGAAGATCCGCCCGCGGAACCCCCGCCGCAGGAATCCTGACCCGCAGCCCCACGGCCGGTTGCCGGGCCTCGCCGCCGCCCCGTGCGCCCGCCGATTTCGGGTTTCACAAGCGCCGCGCGCATTTGGGCGTATAATAGTCTGTAGAGGCTCGCATTATTCTGGAAACGCGCGTGCGGCGGCTTCGTCAGAATACGTGGGGCGAGCGGTCGGACCAGGAGACCGCCATGCCGGCCATCGTCGGGGTGCTCGCGGACCACCCGCTTGCGGTCCTGGCCGGGGCCGTGGCCGAGGCGCAGGAAAGCCTGCCGGGCCTCCTGGCGGCGGCGCGCGAGGGCGATGCCGACGCCTTTGCGGCCCTCGTCCGGGCGGTCCAGGCGCCCACCTACCAGTTCATCCTGCGGATGGTCCGCCGGCCCGCGACGGCCGACGACCTCGCCCAGGAAGTATTCATCCGGCTGTGGCGGCACCTGGCGGAGATCGGGTCGGCCGACATGCTGCCGGCGTGGCTCCGCCGCGTGGCCGTCAACGCCGTCATCGACCACTGGCGCAAGGAAGAGGCCCGCGATCGCCGCATGAAGGTGCTGCGCGAGCATCCCCTGGCCCGCCGCGCCGTGCGGCCCTCCAGCCGCATGGAGAGCGAAGAGGCCCTGGGCGCCGTCCGGGCGGCGCTGGACGTGCTGCCGCCGAAACTGCGGAGCGTGCTGCTGTTGCGCACGCAGGAGAACCTCCGCTACGAGGAAATCGCCGATGTGCTGGGCATGTCAACCTGCGCCGTCCGCAGCCGCCTGTTCCGGGCGCGGCAGGAACTGCACCGGCTCCTGAAGCGCCGCAAGGCGGCGGAGTACCTGGCGCGGATGTACCGGCCGGCGCGCGTGTGAAGTCTCGCGCCGCCGGGTGGTGGCGGCCGACGGTTAGCGCCGCGACCGTAAGGCCTGCCCCGGGCGCAGCCGAAGGGTCGCGGGTATAGATGTACAGGTCGGGCGCCGTTTCGGCGCCGGCCTGCAAGCAGGTGCATGTCGCTGCGGGGCCGGCTTCGGGTTGGAACCGCATCATGGGCCGTTGCATAAACGGAAAGACGCTCAGCCGCTACCTTGACGGCGACCTCGCCCCGGCCGCCGCCGCACGCGTGGCCGCGCACCTGGCCGAGTGCCCGGCGTGCGTGCGGCTGCTTGACGAGATGCGAAGCGCCGACGACGCGGTGCGCGGCGAGGCGGCCCCCGCGGCGGCCGTCCCCGACGTGGCCGCGCGCGTCACGGCCGACCTCGCCGGGCGCGGGGCGTTCCTGGCGGCGCGGGTGGCGGCGGGGAAGCGGCGGCTGTTCGGCGAATTGCCGGTGGGTCGCATGGCTGCGGCGACGGCGGCTGCCGCCGTCATCGTCGCGGTCGGATTTGTGGGCCTCGACCGGCTGACGCGCGACGGTTGGGCCCGCCGCACCGCCCCCGTGGTGGCCGACGCTGAGCGCGTCCTTGTGCGCCTGGTGTACGTCGACGCGCCGCAGGAGGCCGCCAGGCTGGCTTGGGCCCGAGATGAATCGCGGCGGCTGGACCTCTCTGCCCGGCTGGCCGAGGCCCGCACGGGCGCCTCGCCCTCGCTGGACTCCGATTTGGCCTACCTCCAGGAGACCTTCACGCGCCTGTCGGACGGCGGGCTTCTGCCGGTGGAGTTTCTTAGCCGCCTGAGCGGCGGCGAGGCCCTCGCCCGCGCCGCCCAACTTCGCGAGCGCCTGAGCGCCGGCGGCTGAGGCGGCCGCGCCGTGTGCCCCCAAGATTGGTTTGCCGCTGCGCCCGCGGTATAATGCCGCGGCCTTTTCCGTCGAGGGGCCGTGCATGCCGCGCGCTTGGCTGTGCGTTCTGCTCGTCCTGCTGGTGACCGCGGGGTGCGGTGCGCCCTCCGTGCCGCGAGACAGGATTACGTTTGCCGTCCTGGGCGGCGTCTACCTGGCGGCCGGGCCGGGCGCCGGGGTCGAGGGCGCGATGGTCGAAGACGCGCAGGCGCTCCTGGCGAAGGCCGTGGCGGACCTGGGGCGGGCGAAGGACCTCGATTTCGTCATCGTCACGGGCGACCTGCTGGCCCGCGCCGACGGGCTGAGCCTCGACCTGGTTAAGGCGGCGCTTGAGGAACTCCGCGTGCCGTACCTGGTGGTCCTGGGAGCGCACGACGGCCCGTCCGCTGCCGCCCCCGCCCCCGGGCCGGCATCCGGGCCGGCGACGGAAGCCGCGGGTTACTCACCCGCCCCCCCCTGCGGCCTCAGCCGCAGCGCTGTCGTGTGGGCCTTCCAGGGCCGCGGATTCTCCGGGCCGGAGGGGTACTGGAGCCGTGAGGTCCTGCCGGGCCTGGTGGTGGTGGGCCTGGACACGGTCCAGCCCGGGCGCGCGGCGGGGCACGTCGACGCCCGCCAACTGGAGTGGCTCGACCGCACCCTGGCCGCGCGGGCCGACAAGGCCGCCCTCGTCGTCGCATATCATGCACTTATGCCGATGCATCCGCTGGACGAGGGGGCTGCCTGGCGGCACAAACTGGTCGATAACGCGGCCGCCGTCCGCGAGGTGCTCCAGCGGCATGCGAACGTGCTGGCCGTGCTGGCGGGCAACTGCCATTTTGCCGAGGGCCGCGTGGCCGGGCGCGTCCTGTACCTCTCTGCGCCCAGCGTGGCGGTGTGGCCGCTGGCGTACCTGCTGGTGCGGCTGACGCCCAGGGAGGCGGAGGCCGTGTGGGTTGCGCTTGCGCCCGACGACCTCGCCCGCCGCGCGCAGGACCGCCTTCTGCGCACGCCCACCTACCGGGGCGTGTTTCCGGCGGGGGAGGACGGCGACACGGCCTGCGTGCGCCTCTTCGGCGGCAAGAAAATGGAGGTCTATTCGCTGCCCGCCATCCGGCCCTGATGGGGAAGAGGGCGGGGGGGGCGCCTTCTCACAGCACTTTGACGGCAAGCAGGGTGATGTCGTCGGCGCGCGGGCCGGGTCCGGCGAATTGCTGGATGTCGGCCAGGATTGCATCGACCGCCTGCTGCGCGCCCCCTGCCGCGTGGCGCCGGATGGCCTCCAGCAGCCGCGGCCGGCCGAAGCGTTCGCCCTGCGGGCTGGTGGCGTCGAACGCCCCGTCGGAGAAGACAAAGAGCATATCACCGCCCTTCAGGTCGATGGCCTCGAACGGATACCGCGCCTTGGGCGATACGCCCAGGAGCGGCCCGCCCACCGCCAGGCGCTGCATCCCGCCCTGCCGCACGAGGACGGGCGGCTCGTGGCCGGCCGTGCAGTAGGTCAGGCGGCGGGCCTGCGAGTCCAGGACGCCGTAGAAGAGGGTGACGAACTCCGAGGCCTCCGTGTCGGCCGCAAGGCCGCGGTTCACGTGGTCCAGGATGTGGTCGAGGGCGTAGATGTGCTCGGCCTTTGCGCGGAGGGCCGTGCGGACGGAGGCCATGAGGATGGCCGCGGGAACGCCCTTGCCGGCGACGTCGCCGACGGCGATGCCCCAGTTGCCGCCGGGCAGTTCAATCCAGTCGTGGAAGTCGCCGCCCACCTGGGCCGAGGGCACGGTGATGCCGCAGAACTCGTAGCCGGGAACCTGCGGCGCCTGGGCGGGCAGGAGGCGTTTCTGGACGGCGGCAGCCATGGCGAGTTCTCGCTGCTGCTGCCCGGCGGCCACGACCTCCTCCACGAGTTGGGCGTTGTGGATAGTGAGTGCGGCCTGGTCGGCAACGCTGCGGAAGAGGCGGACTTCTTCCGGCACAAAGACGTGCGGCTCGGCGGTGTAGATGTGGAGCGTGCCGAGGGGCTTGCCCTTTGCCACCAGGCCCACGGCGAGGCTTGAGACGAGTCCCTCGCGGCGTGCCTCGTGGGGGTAGCGCACCTGTGCGTCGGTCTGCATGTCGTCGATGGCGATGATTTGGCCGCGGAGGGCGGCCTGGTCGTGCGGGTTCTCGGCGGCGATGACGGGGCCTTTCTTCAGGTACTCGGGCGAGAGGCCGTAGGCGGCCTTGACGACGAGTTCGCCGGTGGCGTCGGCGAGGAGTCGCAGGCTGCACGCCTTGACGCCCATGACCTGGGCCATCGTGCGGACGATGTTGCCGAGGATGGCGTCGGGGTCGAGCGAGGAGGAGAGGAGGCGGCTGGTTTCCGACAAGAATGTTAATTCTTCTATGTGTTCGCGCAGGAGGGCCTGCTGGTAGCACAGGCGCGTCAGCGTGTTGGCGAGCAACTGGAGGAACGAGACGGCGGCGCGCATCTCGGGCTCGGAGAACAGGGGCAGTTCCGCCGCCGCACGGGCCAGGTCCTCTTCGCTCACGCCGTGCCGCCGCGCCAGGTCGGCCACTTCTTCGCGCGAGACGGGCCGCTCGGGCAGGTCTCCCAGGACCACGGTGCCCAGCACGCGGTTCTCCAGGCGGATGGTGGCGGCGTACTGGGTGAGGCCGGCGTGGCAGACGTACTTTACGGGCGTGTCGCGGCCCTCGGCGGCGGCAGCGGCGGCAGCGGCGTAGTTCGACGCGCGGCAGGCCTCGTTGTCGTGCATCGGGCCGCCGAGAATCTCGCAGAACCGGTGCGAGCGGCTGGGCTGCGTGACGAGGCGGCCCTCGGCGTCGCGGATGCTCGCCGCCGCCCGCGCAAGTTGCGCGAAGCCGTCCTGGATGGCCTGGAGCGTCTCCAGGTCGATCAGGTCCGTCAGGCGCAGACGCTGCGGGTCGGGACGCGTCGGCTTGGCGATGTCGGTCGCAGCCTGACCGCTGGCGGCCGGTGCTGCGGGCGGCGCGCGAGGGCTTTCATTTGTCATGGGGCAACTCTATGCATGTCGCGCGACGTTGAATCTGTGAGCGCGGGTGTCATGCCTTCGCTTGCGAAAGCATGCATTCGCACGACCATGCTTTCGCAACGGCGCGAAAGCATAGCGCCCATGCGTGCGCACGCCACGGCACCGCTCCATTACGGTCGCGGCTCTGACTACGAAATCGCGAGCATCCTTTCAATCGCCTGCCGCGCGGCCGAGGCCGTGTCTTCGGGCACCGTCACAGGGTGCACGAGGTCCTCCAGCGACCAGAGGACCTTCTCGAGCGTATTGAGTTTCATGTTCGGGCAGTCGGCCAGGCGGCTGACCTGAAGGATGGTCTTCGTGGGGTTCTGCTTGCGTATGGTGTGGCAGACGCCCAGTTCGGTGGCGATGATGAACGCGCGGCGCGGCGACTCGGCCACGCGCCGGATGATCTGGCTGGTGGAGCCGACGAAGTCGGCCATGTGGCGGACCTCGCGCGTGCATTCCGGGTGGACGAGCACCTCGGCGTCGGGCCGCTGGCTGCGGCGGGCCTCGATGTGCTCGGCCAGGATGCGGTGATGCGTCGGGCAGAAGCCCGGCCAGAGGATTATGTTCCGCCGTCCGGTTTTCTCGGCCACGTACTCGCCCAGCGACTCGTCGGGCACAAACAGGATGGGGCGCTCGGGCGGGATGGACTGGACCACTGCGACGGCGTTGGCGCTGGTGCAGCAGACGTCGGTCATGGCCTTTACGTCGGCCGAGGAGTTTACGTAGGCCACGACGGCCGCGTCGGGGTGGCGGCTCTTGGCCTCGGCCAGTTCCTTGGGCGTGATCATGTCGGCCATGGGGCATCCGGCGTGCGGGTCGGGTTCCAGAACCGTACGGTCGGGGTTCAGGAGTTTGGCCGTCTCGGCCATGAAGTGGACGCCGCAGACGAGGACCACCTCGGCCTCGGCCTTTGCGGCGGCGCGGGCCATCGTCAGGCTGTCGCCGACGAAATCGGCGATGTCCTGCACCTCGGGCACCTGGTAGTTATGCGCGATGATGTAGGCCCGGCGCCGGTGGCGGAGCCGGTTGATACGCTCGACCAACTCCGCCGGGGCGGGGCGTTCCAGCGACGTCATGCTGCGCTCCGATATCCCAGCCGCGCTCCGGAAGGAAGCGGCGCCGTGGCTCGGCGCGAGAGGCGCCGCTCGCTTACGGAGAGCGGCTCGGATGAGCCACGCCGGCGCACCGCGCACCGGCCGATGGGTATTATAGGAAGGCTGCGGCAGGGTCACAAAATGAAAAGGGGAGCGCCATAACCGTTGCGCGGCGGGCCTGGGCACCCACCGCGCAAAGGAGCGCAGCAGCGGTATCAGAGCCGCTCTCCGTAAGGGAGCGGAGCCGTGGTTTTGCCTCGCGGCGGGTGCGGAGCCCCGCCGCGACGGCCCTCGCCGATATCCTCCGCTTTACAGCGGCGGCTCAGTGCCGCCTAGATCGCCGCGCGGCCAGCGCCAGGGCGCCGAGGGCCAGGATGCCCAGGGTGGCCGGTTCCGGCACGGTCGCCGCGGCCGCCGGCGGCGTCCCGTCGAGCGCGAGCGACGCGCCCGAGGCCAGCGTGCCGCCGATGATGCTGTTAATCCAGGAGTTGAAGGCCGACACGCGTGTGAATCCGCCGCAGTCGCCGTAGTCGGAGTTCAGCGTGCCGTCGTACGCCTGTAGGAACGACGTGACGCCCGCCAGGTAGGTCTTGCCGCTCTTGTCGGTGACAAAAAGGCCGCCGCCCGAGTCGCCGGGCGCGACCATGTACTCCAGGTTCAGCGGCGTGGCGGATCCCATGATGCTGTCGCGCCGGTTGCGCGGGTTGTCGAAGTCGGTCATGAGTATGCGGGCGTTCTTGCTGTTGCCGGAGGCGAACTTGTCGATGGTGTTCTGGCCGGCGAGTTTGTTGCCGGCGGGCTTGGTGGCCCCCGTCAGGCCGGTCCCCGTCATGGCGAAGCCGACGATCGTTGCGACCGCCCCCAGTTCGCCGGTGCCCGTGTAGCGGAACGCGGGCGTCACGCCGACCACCTCGGCCCCCAGTTGGACCAGGCCGATGTCGTAGCCCTTCGAGAGGTTGCGGGTCCAGTTCGGGTTGGCCACCCACTTCTTGGCCGCGTAGTTTACGCCGCCGATGGTGAAGGTGAGGCCGATGGCGTCATACACGCAGTGGGCCGCCGTCAGCACCCAAGCAGTGTCTCCGTTGGAGATGAGCGTGCCGGAACCCATGTACCACCCGTCGGCGGCTTGGATGGTGAGTTTGCCGACGGACGCATACTGCGGCTGTCCGGTCAGGCTCAGGTACAGGTCCAGCGGCTTATCGTCGCGGACTGTTCCGGCCTGTGCCGCAGGCAACAGGCCCAGGACGCAAAGTGCGGAAAGGGCAGCCACAACGGTAAGTGCAGTGCGCAGCATAGGGCACCCCCAAGGGGACCGTGGTGCGGTTGCCGCCGACAGGCGGCAACCTCGCTTAGGGTATACTCTACATCATAAACGCCGCCGGGGCAAAAAATTTCGCCGGGTACACTCTGCTCGCGCGGTCCTCATCGGCGTATCAATAGAGGGCAGGAGTGCGGCAATATGCGAGCCTGTGGCGTGCTGACGGCGGCGGTGGCAGCAGCGGCGGTGGCGGTCTGCGCGTCGGCCGTCGGGTTGGCGGGGTCGCCCGGCCCGCTCCCGCCGCAGGAGCGGGAGCGCGCCGCGGCCCTCGCCAGGACCGCGCTGGGTGCTGACGGCGCTGCCGCGATGCAGGCCGTGCGCGACCTTGCGGCCATGGGCGAGCCGGTCAAGGCCCGCCTGGCGGGCGTCGTGGGCGAGCGCCTTACTCGCGACCGCGAGGCCGTCCTGGCTGCCATCCGCCGCATCGGCGACACCGCCAAGGCCAAGGCGATGGACGAAGAAATCGGAGCGCTGCGCAGGGCCGCGCGCGAGAACATCGCCAAGTTGGCCAAGGATGAGACGCTGCGCATCGCCCGCGAGAATCACGCCAAACTGGCGCAGATGATGAAGGTCCTCGGGGAACTGGCGGCCTTGCGCGAGGCCATCTGCGCAGCCATGGCCCGCCGGCCGGAACTCCTGGCCCTCTGGCGCGAAGCGGGAACGACCAGGGATCCGCGGCTGGAGCCCGCCCAGGAAGACAAACTTCTCGCCAGGGCCGAGGCCGCCCTCGGAATGACCGCCCAGGCCATGCAGGCGGTGCCCGAGTTCGGCCAGGGGCAGGAACCTTCCGACCCGGCCGCGTGGAACCTGTGGTTCTGGCGCGCCTGCCGCCGCGTCGAGGCGTACAACGCCCGGCAGGCCGCGCTGGCCGACGCGGGGGAACTGGAGAACATCACCATTCTGAACGCCTACCGCGAGAGCCTGGGCATCCTGCCGCTGGAGATCGACGCCCGGCTGCTTCAGAGCGCCCGGCGGCACTCAAAGGAGATGGCCGACCTGGGGTACTTCGGGCACGATTCGCCCACGCCGTCCGAAAAGACGCACGCCCTGCGGATGAAGAACGCCGGCTACGCGGGCGGTTACAGCGAGAACATCGCCGAGGGCGCCTCCAGCGGCAGTGCGGCCTTCTGGATGTGGTTCGACAGCCCGCCGCATCACAAGAACATGGTCCACGCCGGCAGCACCGCCGTGGGTGTAGGCCGCTGGGGAAGCAAGTGGACGCAGAACTTCGGCACGGCCAGGCGCCTGATGCTTGCCGGCGACGCCGACCGCGCAGGGGCGCTGGTCCAGGGCACGATCCTTCCTCCGCAGACCGCCGCCAGGTAGCCGGAATGCAACAACAAGCCCGAAACCCGAATCGCCCGAATCAAACGGCAAAGGGCAATCGGCGTTCGGCGGCTGTTATCTGGTTCGGGCCTCCGGCTTCGGACTGCCGGGCGCGCGACGCAGCCGCCCGCGCGCCTGCCGGCCGAAACGGCAGGGAGAATATTGAATGTGAAACGTTCAATATTGAATATTGATTATTCAATATTCAACATTCTCCTTCTGTTTGCGGGAGAGCGCCTTGCGCCACTCGGCCGGGTTGTACTGGTGGTCCTCGCCGAGCATTTTCTGGAGGGCGTCGTGGACGGCCGGGCGCTGCACGAACTCCACGATGGTCCGGTATATCGTCACGCGCGGGTTCTTGACGCTCAAGGTCGTGCCGACCGGGATGGCGCCTATCTGGAGGTCCCAGCCGACGGCGGCCTCGGCCACCACCGGCTCGGCGTCGGCGATGTAGGTGGTAACGGTGCTCACGGAGATGTAGGCGCCGGTGTCGGACGGCCTGCCGCCCGAGGCGGGGGCCTTGAGGACCTTCGTCTCGGGGGTCCTGAGGTGCGCAATGAGGGCAGGGGCCGTGCCGAGGTCGCCTATTTCGCCCAGGGCGTACGCCGCCCGGTTGAGCGACCGCTCGGACCCGTCGAGGGCGTTGGAGAGTTGCGTCAGGCCGCGGCGTCCGTCGGCCCGGCCGGCCAGGGCGGCCACGGCGGCCCGGTACACTTCTTCCGACTCATCCGTCAGGACGAAGCGCACGAGGATCCGCACGGCCTCGTCGCCTGGAATCTGTGCGAGGGCCTCGCAGGCCAGCCGCCGGTTGTCTTCGCCGCCCAGGCTGAGGATGCGGGCGACGGGCTCCGCCGCCGCAGGGTCGCGGATGGCCATCACGCGGCGGCGGCCCTCGGCGCGCTTGGCCGGGTCGCCGCTCGAAAGATACCGCACAAAGACGTCTTGTATCTCGCTTGCGAGGCTGCGGCTGCGCTCGGGCGACGGGGCGGCCTCCGGGCCGGCCGTGGCTGCGGCAGGCGCGCCTGCGGCCGCGATTGCCGGGGCCGGGGGCGCTGCGGAGGCGGCCGGTGCTGCGGAGGCAGGCACGGCCGGCGGCGCCTGAACCCACTTGTTGCCGCGGCGGACGTAGCCCAGCGCGGCCCGGGCTTCCGCGCAGTCGGCGTAGCGCAGGATGGCCTCCTGCCAGTGCCGCTGCGCGCGATCCGCCAGGCCGTTGGCCTGGCACCACTTCGCCAGTTCCACGTGCGCGGCCGCGGTGTCGGCCATTGCGATGACGCGGTTGGTGTACTCGCGCCGGACCTGGGCGTCGTCGGCCCACGCGAAGGCGGCGAGCAGCCCAACAGCCAGAATGGCAGCCGTTATGCGCAGCATAACCCGCTCCTCGACAGTCCCACCACTTATACTATACGACCTTTGGCGGCGGGTCGTTCAGGGAAAATCGGGGTCAGCGGTAATGATGCCCCTACTGCGCCTGCCACACCTTGGCGCAGAACTTCCAGAGTTTCTCCAGCCGCGAGCGGACGCGCTCGGGCATCGCTGCGCGCTGGTCGGCCGTATCGACCGGCCCCTCAAAGAGCACCTTGCCGCCGGCGGCGTCCCTGGCCGTGAGGTGTTGCTTGCCGTCCTCGACCTTCAGGGCGAGTTCGATGCCGTCATCGACGAAGGTGGCCGCGGCGCGGGATTCCTCGCGGGCCTTTTCCTCCATCTTCTGGAGTTTCGGGCGGAACTCCTCAGGCACGGTCTTGCGCTGCTCGTCGGTCTGGATGTAGCCTTCCCAGAGCACCTTGCCGTTCTTGTTATCAACCGCCAGGTACTTGCCGCCGTCGCGGGTGGTGACGGTCAGGCAGTGCTCATCGTCGGCCCAGGTTTGGCTCTGGCCGGTGGGCTGGCCCCAGTTGCGGATGCCGGGCATGAAGGCCGGCGGGATGCCCGGCATGATGTTCATGCCGATGCCGCCGACGCCGCCCTGCATGATGGCGATGGCGTGGGCCGCGCCGTCGGCATCGCCCTGGACCTCGACGCCTAACGAGCGGTCCATCGCTTCAAGTTTGCGGCGGATGTCGGCCGGCACGGCTTTCCGCTGCTCCTCGGTGTTCACGGGCCCCTGGAAGAGCACCTGGCCGGTACGGTCCCTGGCCAGGAGGCGCTTGTCGCCGTCGGTCGTCATCAGGGTCAGGGTGTGCTCGCCGTCGGAGTAGGTGGAACTGCCGCTGGCAGCGCGGCGTGCGCCGCCCATCCGGACGATGTTCGCCAGTTGCTGCGCCATGGCGGCATGTCCGGCGGCCTGCGCAGCGGCGGGTGCGCCCGGGACCGGCGGCGGGAGCAGGTTCGGGTCGTTCCGCGCCTGGAGCGTCTCGCCGAACTCCACGGTCACCTTCTGCTGGTTCGCCTCGCGCAGGAGCGTCAGGGCGGCCTTGTCCTTGGGCTTCCGCATCCTGACGAGCACGGCCAGTTGCTCGGGGCTGACGAGCAACTGCTCGTCCAGCCGCACGAGGACGTCGTTCTTGCGGACGCCGGCCGCGGCCGCCGGACCGCCGGCGTCCACGAAGTCCACCAGCAGGCCCGTGCCCCGCGGCAGTTTCAACTGCTCCGCCAGCGCCTCGGGCGCCGCCGACGTGGCCACGCCCAGGAAGGTCGCCGTGGTGATTCCGGAGGCCGGCACCTGGCCCACCGTGGCGGTCATGACGGTGATCTTCCCGTCGCCGCCGTCGCCGACGCCGACGGCCCACCCGGCCGCATCCTGCGCCGCCGCGCCGGCCGCGCTCAGGCCGAGCAGAACGTACGCCATTGCCACTCTCATGCCACGCTCCTTTACGCTGTGCCCGACGCGTGCTGCTCGCCGAGCCGCCGCTGTGATGCGGCGGGCGAGGACGCCGCCCGCCGGGCGTACCCGCGGGTTTACCACCCGCGGCTTGATTTGCGCCCTTCGCCTGCGATCTTTGGGGCGCTACTGAAGCGGCGCCCTAATCAGAATGATCTCCTCGCGCGGCACGGTCGTCTCCATCCGTATGCCGCGCTGCGGGTCGAACGTCTGCACCCGCTCAATCATGCGGTGACGGAACTGGCGCAGCGGTGTATGCGGGTCAGGGAACACCAGGCCCTCGTACGAGAGTTCCGACCAGTTCTGCTCCAGCCGCACGGGCACGACCGGCCCCGGGACGGCTGGCGAGGCCGCCGGCGCTGCGGAAGGCGGTGCGGCCGGCGCTGCGGACGGCGGGGCGGGTGCGGCAGCCACCTGGACCGGCCCGGGCGCGGCGCCCGTCTCGATCGTCGCGGACGGGGCGGGCGGCTGCGGCGCGCTCGCGTCTTGCGTGCCGCGAGGCAGGCCGACCGCCACGATCACCGCCGCTGCTGCGGCCAGCGCCCCGGCGGCCGCGCCCAGCCACCACGACCGCCGCGAACTGGCGTCTCGCGCCGCATCCGCGCGGCGGGTCTCCCGACCCGCCGCGATGGGCGGCGCCGGCTCTTGCCCCAGCGTCTCCGCCACACGCTCATCGAGGCGCGCGGGCGGCGCGGCGAGCGGCATCTTGCGCAGCAGGTCCTCGATTTCCCGTTCACTGGTCATGGGACGGCTCCACTACTGGCCGCATGCGCCGGCCGAGGGTGTGCAAGGCCCGGCGGTACCGCGATGCCACGGTCGGGAGCGGCTCGTCCAGGGCCTCGGCCATTTGATCGAAGGTCAGGTTGCCGTAAACTCGCATGACGACCGCCTCGCGTTCGGGCTGCGGGAGGGCATCGACGGCCCGCCGCAGACGCGCGTGCTGCTCGGCGGCGATGACGTCGGCCTGCGGGTCGGCCGCCCGACCGCCATAGATTGACGCCGACTCCGCCCGCTCGCGGGCGGCGCCGCGCCGCAACTGGTCGATGGCCGCGTGCCGCACCGCCGCGTACACGTAAGGCACAGGGTCGCGCGGGGGCGCCGGCGCGCGGCACAGCCGCGCCATGGCTTCCTGCACCGCGTCCTCGGCCCGGTGCGGGCATCTTGTGACCGTCAGGGCGAGCGTAAACAGGCCCTGCCGGTGCTCGCGGTACAGTTGTTCCAGGATCTCCCGCACGAAGGCCTTCCGGTTGCCGGGTCCTTCAGACTTAGACACGCCCGCCGATGGGAAGTTTATGCGAAAAAAAGCGGGAAGGGTAGGGTTCAGTAACCGAGGTTCTTCAGTTTGGCCATGAGGTCCTTGACGGCGGCGGCGCTTCGGTCGAAGGCGGCCTTCTCTTCGGCCGTCAGGTCGAACTCCAGGACGTCCAGCACGCCCCCCGCCCCCAGCCGCGCGGGCACCCCCACGAAGTACCCGCCCACGCCGTACTCCTTGTCGCAGTACGCGGCGCAGGGCAGGACGCGGCGCTCGTCCCTGAGGACGGCCTGGGCCATCTCGGCGGCGGCGGCGGCCGGGGCGTAGAAGGCCGACCCGGTCTTAAGGAGGGCCACGATCTCGGCCCCGCCGTTTCGCGTCCGCTCGACGATCCTCTCAATCTCCTCAGGCGGCAGGAGTTTCGTAAGCGGCACGCCGCCCACCGACGACTGCCGCACCAGCGGCACCATCGTGTCGCCGTGGCCCCCCAGGACGACGGCCTGGACGTCCTTCGGGCTTGCGCCGGCGGCCACGGCGATGAAGGTGCGCATGCGGGCCGAGTCGAGCACGCCCGCCATGCCGACCACGCGGGCGGGCGGCAGGCCGGAGACCCGGTGCGCCAGGCCCGTCATGGCATCCACAGGATTTGATACGATGATGAGCACGGCGTCCGGGCTGGCGGCGGCCACGCTCCGCACGACGCCCGCCACGATCTCGGCGTTCCTCGAGAGCAGGTCGTCGCGGCTCATGCCGGGCCGCCGCGCGAGGCCCGCCGTGATGACGGCCAGGTCGCTGCCGGCGGTGGCGGCGTAGTCGGTCGCGCCCAGGATGCGGCGGGCGAATCCGGCGATCGGCCCCGCCTGGGCCAGGTCGAGGGCCTTCCCGGCGGCCAGGCCCTCCACCACGTCCAGCAGGACCACGTCGCCCAGGTCCCGCGCTGCCGCCCACAAGGCGCACGTGGCCCCCACGTTGCCGGCCCCCACGACGGTGATCTTCGGATGCCGCATGCTCTGTCCCTTTCGGCTCGCCGGAAGCCGCGGGGATGATTATAGAGGCGGCCGGAAAGGCGTCAACGGAGCGCCGCGCGCCGCAGGCGCCATGCTTTCGCGCTGTTGCGAAAGCATGGTCGCGCGAAGCCCGGTGGCATGCTTTCGCAAGCGAAAGCATGGCGCCCGCAGGCCGTCAGACGTCGCAGATGGCGATGGCCTTCCTGAGCGACTCCACGGCGTCCCTGGTCGGCCCGTACTCGTGGGCCACGTAGCCCTCGAACTTCAGGTCCACTATGGCCCGCATGATGGCCGGGTAATAGAGTTCCTGCGTTTCGTCGGGTTCGTGGCGGCCGGGGACGCCCGCCGTGTGGAAGTGCCCGATGTACGGGAAGAACTCGCGGATGGTGGCGATGACGTCGCCCTCCTGCACCTGCATATGATAGATATCATAAAGGAGTTTGACGCGGGGCGACCCGACGCGCTTGCACACCTCGGCCCCCCAGGCGGTGCGGTCGCACTGGTAGTCCTTGTGGTTGCGCTTGGAGTTGAGGAGTTCCATGCACACGTTTATTTTTTTCTCTTCGGCGAAGGCGGCGATCTTCTTCAGGCCCTCGGCGCAGTTCTCGATGCCGGCGTCGTCGGCCAGGCCGGCGCGGTTCCCCGAGAAGCAGATGATGTTCGGGAACCCCGCCTCGGCCGCGGCCTCGATGGCCGTGCGCAGGCTGGCCACGATCTCGTCGTGGTTCTCCTTGCGGTTGAAGCCCTTTCCGATGCCGCCCCCGCCGCGGCCCATGGTGCAGATGAGGCCGTACTTCTTCAGGGTCGGCCAGTCTTTCACGTCCACCAGGTCGACGCCGTGCAGGCCCAGGTCCTTGCAGATCTGGCACTTCTGCTCGAAGGTGGTCTTGCCGAAGACGCCGGGGCACCCGGCCTGCTTGATGCGCCCTTTGAGCCCCGGCGGCTGGGCGGGCGCGGCCGGGGCGGCGGTTGCCGGTGCAGCAGCCCCGGGCGCCGCCGCGGCGGCGGACTCCCGGGCGGCCGCAAACGCCGGCGCGGCGAGCGCCCCGGCGCCCATCGCCGCCGCGGCGCCGCCCGCCAGTCCCGCCAGCAGTTCGCGGCGGGTGACCTGTTCTGCGCGCTCCTGTCCGCTTGATCGGCTCATAGGTTTTTCCTTTCCCCTCGCGGTGCCGGATGACGACTCGCGGCGTGGCCGCCCTGGCGACCACGCATTTCCTTATCACGCCCGCGGGCAGACTATACCACGCCGCCCCGCGCGTCAAGTGCCGCTGGCGGGTGATGCGCCGCTGGTGATGCGCGGCGGGTCTTCTGAGCCGCCGCGCACGAGGTCGGCGCCGCGGTCGCATATTCGCGGCGGGTCGGGAGACCCGCCGCGCAAAGTGTATCGCTCCCCCTATTGCAGTCGCCGCGCGGGGTACTGCGTTACTTACGGGGGCAAGCCGGGCGTGCCACACGTGCCATTTTCATCTGCCCCTGTAAGTAACGCCGTACCGCGCGGGTTGAATTCACGTTGACTGCGCCGCGGCGCGCGGTAGCATCATCATGGCGAATCCACGTATGCAGCGTTCTCGGAAGGGGGGTGGCCAATGAGATTCCTTTCTGCATGCACGTTGGCGGCGGTGCTTGTTGCGGGCGTGCTGCTGAGCGGTTGGTTGGTGGCCGCCGCAACGGAGGCCGCGGCGCCGCCGCCCGGCGCGACGCCGCCTGCGGCGCCTCCGGCCGCGCCGGTGCCTGCGGCGGCCCCGGCCAGTCCGCCGTCCGCGGCGTCTCCGTCTGCCGTGCCGCCTGCCGCGCCTTCGCCCGCCGCGCCGCCGGCCAAGCCTCCCGCGCCTGCCGCGCCTTCCCCGCCGGCGGGCAAGGAGCGGCCTGTCATCCAGGCGGCCCTGCCCGACATGTCGGGCATCTTCGGCGGCCGCGTGGAGTTCTCCGACAAGGCGTTCCCAGTCGTGGAAGAATACAAGGAGGCGGGCGTCCACACGGTTCTGAAGGGCGCCAAACCTCTGCCGTGCGCAACCTGCCGCGCAACCGGCAAGGTTCCCAGGACCGCATCCATGCGGCCGCCCGCGGGCGTCGTGGGCCGAGCGGCCGCCAAGAACTGGGAAGAGGAGTGCCCGGCCTGCGGCGGATACGGTGACGTGTTCGACGCACGGTTCCCGCAGCGCCTGGTGGAAGTGGTGGACCGCCTCGGCCACGTTCTGCCGCAGGGCGCGTTTGCCGACCTTCGCAAGACGGTGTCCGGGCACCTGGCGGCGGCGCTGGAGGTCCGCGAGAAGACGCTGACCACCTTCCGCCTCAAGCCCATCATACAGTCCGTAAGCAAGATTGACGCCTTTGGGGGCATCGACATCGACCGCACCATGACGGGCGTTGAAGTGGAGGCGGACCAGCAACGGCCGTTTCGCGCCGAGGCGGCCCCGGCGATGGAGGCCCTCTGGGCGCAGGCGGCGAACCGGCCCGCGGGCGGCCAGGCGGTCATTATCATCGGCACGGTGGGCGAGCGGACCGAAGCGTCCGGCTGGGCGTGGATGCGGATGCAGCCGGCCAAGGGGACCGGCGCCATGCTCCTGGCGCGCCCCGCGGAGCAGGCCGGCGTGCCCGGTGGCCGCGCGGCCGTCGGCGGCCTGATGGTGGGGCGGTGGATTCCCGATAGTGCCGCGCCTGCGGCGGCCGGCCCCTCGGCGCCCGGCGGACCCGCCTCGGCGCCCGGCGCGCCCCGTCCGCCGGCGCCGGTCAGCCTCTCAGGCGTGGCGCCCGGGTCGCTGCCGGTGGTCCTGATTGTGGTTGCGGCCGGGGGGAGATGAGGCCGCGTCGCGGTTGTGGCACGGCCGGCTTGTCCGGCCGCGGCTACGGCACTGCTCCCTTACGGTCGCGGCTCTGATACGGTCGCGGCCGGGGGGAGATGAAGCCAGGTCGCCCTCTTCGGTTTCCGGCGGCGCTACTCGCACGCCCGCGCCAGGTACATGGTGGTGTACGGGCAGGCGCCGATGCACATGCCGCAGACCAAGTCGGACAGGCCGTGGCGGCGGGCGACCTGGCGTGTGCCCCTGCGGCAGGCGTCGGCGTCGAAGAACTCGCAGCGGGGCAGGAGGAATCGCCAGTTGCGGCCGGAGGGCGCCGCCACGGGGCAGGCGTCGGCGCACGCCCGGCACTCGCCGCACGATGATTCCAGCAGGGGCGCAGCGGGCGGCAGCGGCGCGTCGGTCAGAAGCGTCCGCGGGCGCACGGCCGAGCCGAACTCGCGCGTGACGAGGGCGTCGCACTTGCCGATCCAGCCCAGGCCGGCCGCCGCCGCCACGGTCTTGTGCGGCAGGAGGCGGCTGCCTATAAACGTATCGACATCAGACGGCGGGACCGGCAGTTCCGCGGCCAGGTGCCCGCACGCCTTCAGCCCGTCCGCGGCGCGGGCCGTGAGTCTCGCCAGCAGCGCATCGGCCCGCGCCCGCTCCGCCTGGTACCGCTTGCCGGGCCCGTGGCGGACGCCGGCGACGGCCACGGGGTCGAGCGCCACCACGATCGACACGCCGACGGGCATGTCGTACCGCAGGGGCGAGGGCAGCGGCCGCACGTCGGCGTAGCCGACGTGCGAGGCGCCCTCGGCCATCAGCGCCGCCTTCAAGTCAGGTCCGAGCATGCAATCTCCCTCTTGGCGCGGGCAAGGTCGCGCTGGGGCGGCTGCCGGCCCGCGCGACGGATGCGGCCGTGGCACGGCCGGCTTGTCCGGCCGCGGCTACGGCACCGCTCCCTTACGGTCGCGGCTCTGATACGGTCGCGGCTCTGATGCGGCTCGAGCGCGGCATCCGCTGCTACGCCCCGCCGCGCTCCAGGATTTTGCGCCGGTAGGCCTCCACCTCCATGCCGCGCACGTGGGCCACCTCGGCGTCGGTGAGGGGCCGGGGCTTGCCGGCGATGATGGCGGCCATCTGCGTCTTGGCGGTGTCCTCAACGATGAGCATCTTGGCGAAGGCGTCGCGCCAGTTGCGGCCCAGCGTGACGACGCCGTGGTTGCGGAGGGCCACGCCGCTGGCGCCCGTCTTGAAGCCCTCCTGCACCCGCAGCGCGAGTTCCGTCGAGGAGGGCTTGACGAACGGCAGGTAGTAGAGCGAATCGACGTAGGCCACGAAGTCGGGCGTCCACGGCAGTATCTCCATGCCGCCCGAGATGATGCCCGTGGCGATGGGCGGGTGCGCGTGGCAGACGACGTTCATCTCCGGCCGCGCGCGAAGCGAGAAAAGGTGCATCTCCCACTCCGAGGTGGCCCGCGGGCCGGCGGTCTGCTTGCCGCTCTCGATGTCAATGACCGACCATTCGCCGTCGGCAATGCGGTCCACGTCGTAGCCGCTGGGGGAACACACCATGCTCTTTCCGTCGCGCGCGGAGACGTTGCCGCCCGGCCCGGCTACCAGGCCCCGCTCGACCATCATCCGGCCGAGGCTGCGAAGATCGTCGATGACCGGCATCCTGCGAAACTCCTTTCGTTGCGGGCCCGGCCCCCCCTCGTTACCGGCGCTTCGCCAGCACGCGGCGCTCGTAGGCTTCCACGTCGGCCAGCCACGAGGGGCCGAGGGGGACGCCCGCGTCCAGGCACAGTTTATCCCACGCGGCCGCGAAGGGCATCGTTTTCATTTCCTCCATGAGGGCGAGTTTCTGTGCCCCGCGCCCGGCGGCCTCCAGGCCGCGCAGGCGAGCGGAAGGGTCCAGCAGCGCGTAGAGGACGGCCTTGCGCGCGGCGCGCGCGCCGATGACGTACGCGGCGATGCGGTTGATGCTCGCATCGAAATAATCCAGCGCAATGTAAACGCGGTCCAGGGCGCCGCCCCGCACCAGTTCCAGCAGCGCGGCCTTGAGGTCGTCCGACCAGAGGACGACGTGGTCCGAGTCCCACCGGAGGCCGCGGCTCAGGTGCAGCAGAAGGCCCCGGTGGAACTCCAGCAGCGCCGAGAGTTTGTCGGCGACCGTCTCGGTGGGGTGGAAGTGGCCCATGTCGAGGCAGGGCACGAGGTCTTTACGGAGGGCGTAGAGCCAGTAGAACTCGTGCGAGCCTGCGGTGTAATCCTCCACGCCGAGGCCGAAGAGTTTTCCCTCGACGGCGTCGATGCACAGGCGCCGGTCGATGCCGAGCGAGTCGTCGTAGATTTCGTCGAGCGCCGCCCGCAGGCGCCGCCGCGGCCCCCAGCGGTCGGCGGGCGAGTCCTTCGCCCCGTCGGGTATCCACAGGTTGTTGACGCAGGGCGAGCCTGACCGCCGAGCCATGGCCTCGGCGATGCGGCGGCAGGCGACGGCGTGGCCGATCCAGAAACTCCGCACCGCCGCGTCGGGGTGAGAGAGCGTCAGGCCGCCGCCCAGCGGGTGCGCGAACATCGTCGGGTTGAAGTCCAGGCCGATGCGGTGCTTCCCGGCCCAGGCGATCCAGCGGGCGAAGTGCCCGACCTCAAGGGCGTCGCGCTGGACCGCCTTGCCGCCCGTCTCGGCGTGGAACGCATGCAGGTTCACCTTGAGCGTCCCTGGCACGAGGGCCATGACCTGCTGGAGGTCGCGGCGGAGTTCGTCTCCGTCGCGCGCGCGGCCGGGATAGTTGCCGGTGGCCATAATGCCGCCGCCGGAACCCTTGCGGACCTCGAAGCCGGCGGCGTCGTCGCCCTGCCAGGAGTGGAGCGAAATGGGCACGGTCAGGGCCTGCCTGACAGCGGCATCGGCGTCGACGTCCAGGGCGGCGTAGGCCCGGCACGCGGAGGCGTAGCGCTCGCGCACCTGCTCGGCGGCGGGGGAAGGCCAGCCGGTTTCCGCCATGATGCACCTTGCGTGCTTCGCGCCGGCCGACGGGCCGGCGAGTGACACGTTCAGCCGCGGCCGGTACGGCCGCGGCCGTCTTCGCGCGCCGGCGGGCGCTGGCGTCGCCGTCCCGGCCACGGCTAAACGTTCCGGCGCAGGCGGTTCGCGGCCGCCAGCGACAGGCCCAGCGCCACGAGCACCAGTCCGTTCAGCGACAGGAGCCACCGCGTGCCCATCAGGGCAATCAGGTAGAACGCCGTCCCGAGCGTGCCCAGGATGCTGCCGACCGTCGAGACGCCGTACAGTTGCCCGATGCTCGTGCCCAGGTGGGGCATCTCGCGCACGAACAGCCGCGCTGCATACGGCGAGACCATGCCCAGCAGCAGGGCGGGGATGCCGAACAGGAGCGTCCCGGCCGCCAGGGCGGGCCAGCGCATGTCGGGCGGGTGATAGACTACCAGCGTATCGCCTCCGCCCGTCCCCCACTCGGCGGGCAGGGGCGCACCTTCGCCCGGGTAGCACCAGTCCAGGACGGCGTCGGCGTAGAGCGGAACGGCAAGGGCCACGGCGCCGGACACCAGGAGGATAAGGCCCAGTTTGGCGAGGCTCGGCCGCACGTCTGCCCAGCGTCCGCCCGCGACGGCCCCGACGGCCAGGCCGCCCAGGAATACGCTGATGAGGCTGCCCCAGACGACGATGTCGCTGCCGAGTTCGGGTTCGACGAGGCGGAAGGAGGCCATTTCGAGGCTCATCAGCGCCGCCCCGGCGATGAAGACGGTGGCCAGAAGTCCCAGCCGCATGGCCATCAGGACTGTGCCTCCTCGAAGTGCCTGGGATGCTCGCGGCGGAGGGTGTCGACGGGGGCCATGTCGTCCGTGAGGGGCTTCTCGGCGATCTTCTGCGTGCCGAGGTGCTCGTACTCGCGTCGCACCAGGTCCGCCAGGTCGAAGCCGAGGTCCTTGCCGGCGGCGATCCTGGCGGCCCGGGCGGCCCAGTCTTCCTTCAGCGCCTGCTCGGCCGCGAGCGACCCGAAGACGATGATGTTGCCCGAATCGCCCGCCTTGCACAGGTAAGTCCGCGGGAACGCCGCCTGGAAGGTCCGCAGTTCGGCGTGGTAGAAGCGGTTGACGGCGTGCTCCCACAGGTTCGAGGCCATGAGGCCCCCCTCTTTGAGGCGCGACTTGGCCAACTGGATGAACTCCAGCGTCGTCAGGTGGAAGGGGATGCGGTCGGCGGCGTAGGCGTCAAGCATGATAATATCATACTGCTTCGGGGAGCGCTTCAGGTACATCCGCCCGTCCATGACGACGACGCGCGTGTTGGGCGTGCCCTTGAACTCGAACCAGTCCTGGCACACGCGCACCACGTCGGGGTCGATCTCGACGATGTCCAGGCGCACGTCGGGGAAGTGCTTCTGGATGAACTTCGGCAGGCTCGCTCCCCCCAGGCCCACCAGGAGCACGTCCTGCGGCGCGGGATGGAGGGCCAGCGCAGCCACCATGCTCTGCGAGTACCGCAGGTCGAGTTTCACCGGGTCCGACAGGAACATGCTCGACTGTATGCCGCGCGACCGGGCGAAATGAAGGCACCGCCGCCCTTCCTTCGGATAATCGACGACCCGTATGCGGTAATACTTCGATTCGCGGTCGTAGCGGGTGACGGCGGGTTCCTCGGCGGCGCCGTGGGCGGCCAGCCAGAACAGGGCGGGGCCGGCCACCAGGGCCCCCGCGGCGGCGGCCAGGATGACGGGTCGGTTCACGGAAGGGCTTCCTTTCCGCACGCCAGATTACAGCGGCGGGCCTTGCTTGGCCAGAGCATTTCTGGGGCCGCCTGGTCCCCGCCGGGCGGCGGGCTGGGAATGCCTCAACACGCCGGTCAGAGCGGGCCGATAAGTATCGGTGGCGGTCTCCGGCTGCGCCCGCGTCATGGAGGGCGAGAGCCGTGGCCAACGACGAACTGATCGAAACCCTACAGGAAGCCATTATGGAGTCTCGGGCGGCAGGCGACCGCCGCGGCGGCGCAGAACGCCGCAGCGGCCGGCCGTCGAACTATGCCGGTCCGGAGCGCCGGGCCGCCACGGACCGCCGCGCCGTCGCTGACCGGCGCAGCGGCGGCGACCGCCGCACCGGCGTCGACCGGCGCCATGCCCTCCGCCGCGTGGAGGACCAGCAGGCATTCCAGAAACGCGTGGAAGAGGGCGAACTGACGCTCGAGGAAA
>Ga0194113_10002139_pt1 | contig 27147 bp, 20 predicted proteins | sample TA2MahC200mmetaG_FD_146193 | JGI IMG/M metagenome (GOLD analysis project Ga0194113, IMG submission 146193) | Freshwater microbial communities from Lake Tanganyika, Tanzania - TA2015017 Mahale Deep Cast 200m | ecosystem: Environmental > Aquatic > Freshwater > Lake | place: Tanzania: Lake... | reverse complement strand
AAAAAGTTCCTGGCTTCCTGGCTCCATTATAAATTGTAAACTGTTTTCTGTAACATGCCAATTTTTCAAAATGTTACTTCAAAAACTTATTTTCTCCCTATTGTAGGGTGCGGAAAATAGGTACTTAGAGAGTCTTTTTGGGTTAGCAGATTGTCTTGGGCATCATAGGTAAAAGTCGTAGTATTTCCTAATGGGTCGGTTTCGGTAAGCTGGTTCCCGCGTTGGTCATAGGTGTAGGTGGTGGTATTCCCCAAAGCATCAACCATTCTCACCACATCTCCACGTTCGTTGTATTCATATATGGTGCTATTGCCCAGCCTATCCCGCACCACGCTGGTATAATGCTCCAGGTCATGGGTCAATGCAATCCGGTTGCCGTTAGCATCTCTTGTAGCAATCAACCTGCCGTCCGCATCATATTCACATCGCAAGGACGTAACACCGCGCGGGTCAGTATATTCAGTGAGATTATGCTTACCATCATAATCGTAAGCTGTGGTGTTGTTTTCCTGGTCGGCAAAACTAACAAGGTCCCCATTGGCATCATAGGTGTAGGTCAGCGCATTGCCCATTGGGTCGGTAATCTGAGTTATCCTGACCTCTGCATCCCGATTGAAGGAGATGCTCTTGCCTGAGGAATGGACAATACCACTGCTGTCTATGAATAGTGTATTGCCATTGGGGTCTTCAATGCTCTCTAAGCCGGTGCTTTGATTGATGACCAGTTCCCGTCCATCTTTGGTTGTCAACAGGTAGCGATTTGGGTCATAAGGGTTCCCGGTACTTAAATCCAATATCACTCCACCCTGGTACATGAGGGTAACTCCCCCAAGGGGTTCCAGTGTGGACGTCGTCCCGGAGCGAGATTCAAAAGTAGCGTAAGCAAGTCCGGTCGGCCTCGAAGGGTCATCTAAATAAGCCACCATATCAAAGACATCCGTTTTACCGTCGGGGTAAGTAACGACGACTATATGTACCTTAGATGGTCTCAGTTCCCAGTTTGGCCAGACCCCACCTGTATTGACAACAGACCATCCATCCCCCATCTTGCGGTTCTCACGAAGGTCAACATCCAATATATCAAGTGACCAGCCCACGCCGAAATCTTTCTTGGTCTTGACGCGGCTATCGTATCGGCGATTTATAGTGATAGGGATGCCACAAACCGGGACTTGAAGGTCGGTGAAGGTTATCGTGTTAATCCCGACCTTCAGGTCGCCGCTGATGAGACAGGTAACTGTTTTAGAGGCGGTATTCCCTTTAAAATCTGCCGCTGATAGGCGGATATCATAAATACCATTTACCAGAAGCGTTGGGTCAAATTTACCTATGACATTATTGATGATTGGCACTGTGCCGGTTGATAATGTTGTCCAGTCTGCTGTGTCTTTATGGAGTGGAAACTATCTTAGGGGGTAGATTTAGAAGTTCGTCTACCGTAATAGTGAATCTATGCTCAATGATGCCCCCGCGTCCATCATCGATTTGTACCACAACCTCATGGGTTCCGGATTGGTCGGCGGCTGGAAGCCACTCAATAAGACCCGTAGTGGAATTGATGGTCATACCTTCAGGAGCGGTGACGAGGCTGAAGGTCACCGGGTCTTTGTCAGGGTCATCAACTTCTATATCGTACATATCAGATTGCCCTTCGCCGCCTGTGATTACTGGAGTAGAGGTAACAACCGGTGGAACGCTAATGGCTTCAGCAACGTCAATAGTATAGCCCTGAGTGGCAAAGGCAAAGGCGGGGTCGGTTACCTTAACAGTGACGGGATGAGAGCCAGCTTGAATGGCTGAGGGCGTCCATGAAATCCGCCCTGTATCAGCAGCTATTGTCATGCCATCAGGAAAGTTATCCAAGCTAAAGGTGAGGACGGTGTCATCCTCGTCTGTTGCCCTGACCTGATAGGTATAGGCTACTCCTTCTTTGCCGTTGGTTAGCGGTGTGGAAGTGATGATTGGGGCATCATTTACCAGATTGACAGTGATATTGTAGTTTTGGCTGACAATCCGACCATGGCCATCATCTACGGAAACAGTAAGGGAGTTGAGTCCTCCATGGCTTTGTTGAGGAATCCATTGAATCAAGCCTGTGGCCGAGTCAATTGTCATGCCGGTCGGTGCAGTCGGCAGGCTAAAGAACAAGGTATCTCCGTCGGCATCCGTTGTTTCGATATCCACATTGTACAATAAATCCTCAGTCGCATCGGGGAGGGGTGGAGAGGTGGTAATCTGGGGCAGAGCGTTGATATGGACTACCTCTGATACAGTGTCTTCCCCCTGGTGGTTGTCCCGCACCGTAAGGGTAACCGTGAAATCACCTGACGCATGGAAAACATGCGTTACTATGATGCCCGTCGTCGTTGAACTATCTCCGAAATCCCAATTGAAGCTCATCGGGTCGCCATCGGCATCCTGCGTCGCTGAAGCGTCGAAAGTGAACTGGTCGCCGACATTTACACCAACCTCGGTGATGATAAACGATGCAACTGGCGGGTTGTTTGGAGGACCGACCACTACTGTAAACTCGTAAGTATCTATTCCGCCGCGTCCGTCGTCAACAGTAAGGCTACCGTGGAAACTACCTTCAGAAGTATAATTATGGCTTGCAGTAACACCGGTGCCAGGAGGCGTCGAGTCGCCCCAACTCCATGCGTAGGTTAGCGCATCGCCGTCTGGGTCATAAGATGGGGAACCGTCAAGAGTGAGCGCCTCACCAAGACGAATCTCGAAGTCAGGCCCACTTACCACCTCCGCCGTTGGAATGCGGTTTGGCTCATCAATCTGCGCTGTGGTCTCTGCACGACTTGTCGCGCTTCGGGAGTCGGTGACAAAAAGAGTTACAGTATAAATGCCCGATGCAGTATAAACATGGATTGGATTTTGTTCATTAGAAGTCGCTCCGTCTCCAAAATTCCATTGATAACTCAGAGGAAGGTCATTCTCAGGGTCATAGGAACCTGAACCATCAAATCTTATTTGCTCTCCTCTTAAAGCATGATATGGACCATCAGGAACTGAAACTGGCGGCAAATTTGGACGCGGCGTTACTACAATTGTAAAGAACTGGCTTGTTGATGCTCCAGGGCTGTCCTGCACCCTGACTGTGACATCATTAGGCCCTACCTGCGAAAAAACAGGCGTCCACTGGATAAGACCGGTTGCGCTATTTATGTTCATACCATTTGGAGCCTGGTCTAAGAAGTAGGTAATCGGATTGCCATCAGGGTCTTGCGCCTCAACGTCATAACTATATACCTTTCCTTCCTGAGCGCTCAGAGGCGGGGTTGACGTAATCTGAGGAGGCCTATTTCTTATTCGTCCTGTAGAGCGAATATAATAAGCATAAGAGCTACAGATTCCACTTTGGTCTTCCACCATCACTCTATACCAGTAATCTTTGTTCAATTCTATATTATAATCAATAAAGGTGCTGTAGTCAGAACTGGTCGTTCCAATAAGTTCCATGCCGATATTGGGACCTTTGGTTGAACGATAAACCTTATATTCATCCGCTCCAATATGAGTCCATGTCAGTTGTGCTTTGGTTTCCTTGGGGCGAACGGCGAGGTCACTGATACACTGCCTATAGACGATAACCTCCGTGAAGTCATCATTTGTAAGGTTCGGTGAGCCGGAAGCGGGGAAGGCTTTTGCTGTATTATCTGTTACTCTCAGCCCGATATCATAAGTGCCTGCTATACTGAAACCTGGGATTGTGGGATTTACTCCTGTTGCATCATCAAAATCCCTGGGAGATATCATATCAATCTCCCAGCCGTAAGCAGTTATACTATCCCCCTGTGACGCATCAATATCATAAGAGCCGCTTGCATCCAATTTTATCGACTCTCCGATAGCCGCAATATAAGGGCCTCCGGCGATGGCTGTGGGAGGATGAGGTGGGACAGTGATTTTGATTAATACAACATCGGTATCCATCCGAGTAGGAACGTTGTCGTCTAAGACCCGAAGGGTAGCAGTATAATTCCCCAGAGCTCCATAGGCGTGCGTAACGATTGGGCCGGTTGCATCTGGATGAGCCCAATCAAGGTCATTGGACACATCAAAATCCCACTGATAGGAGACAATATGGTGGAACGGGTCAAGATGATAAGATGCCGAGGCATCAAACCTGATCGTCTGCCCTACTGCGCCGGGGTTGGGTGATGCATGAACTATTGCTATAGGTGGCTTGACAAACAGGGTTCGGGTGAGAATCATCACTGTCCAGGAGGTCGAGAAACCTCTACCCACTGTGCCCAAGGCATAAAAATCTGGCCAACCCAAATCTGTTTGTTGGCGGTCTATGAGGTAACGTGCAAGCCCTTGAGTTTTATCACCAAACCAGTCCAGACCAGTAGCGCTTAAGGTAACAACTTCCTGCGGCTGTGCCTGACGCATGGCTTTAGCGAAGGCATAATAGGCATATATGTTTTTAGTACCATCAGAGAGCCACGCGCTCCAAATATTCGCTATATAGTCTTCCGCTGTTCGCCATCGGCTATCTGAGGTAGTTTTATCACAAAAAGCCAACTGTATCATCCCAGAAGGAGTTTGAGCTGCTCCACGTCCTGGCCCTGTATAACCAAAACCACCTCCTTTTCCTACCGGCAAGCTCCACACTTTTTACAAACTCCTATCTGACATGGGCTTGTCAGAATTGCTTTGCGAGATTTTGCGTATTCCGATTGCAAATATTCTTCATTTACTCCCAAATCAATGTGGCTCCATGGCAAAACTTCATTGAACATTCGTTCACGCTGGGTGTAAAAATTTCCATCTATGCCGTGTTTGCGGAGTGCTTTATTCCAGGTAAGCCCATTGATTGCAACGTCATATATCACAGGCCCCAAGCGTCGGTCGCCTCTGGCAAGCACGCCTTCCATATTTGCCAGACGCGCGCTGGTGGAGGACATCTGAACGCTACCCAATTGGTTCAAGTGATGCTTTAAAAAGTTGAGTTTTTCTTTGGCATCCTCCATCTGACTCCACTGGAATGGGGTATGTGGTTTGGGGACAAACGGTGAGATAGCGCATGCCAGTTTTCCCATTCTTTTGTGTTTTTTAGCATACGGCAACATGATAGACCGCAATCCACTGACCATTTCTACAATTGCTTCGATATCCGTTTGAGTCTCAGAAGGTACGCCTATCATGAAATAGAGTTTGATATTGGAGATATTTCGTTTCAACGCCTCCTCAAAAACATAGTGCAATTGCGAGATTTCTACAGGCTTATTAATAACTTTTTGCAGACGTTCTGTGGCTACTTCAGGCGCAATGGTGATGGTATTTTGCCCGCTTTCAGCAAGAGCATCTAACAGGGGTGGGCGGACTGTTTCAACTCTCAAAGAAGAGCACGAGAGGCGAAATTTTAATTTCACCAGATTTTGTGCAATTTCATCAATTTGAGGATGGTCGGAGACAGCGGCACCAAGTAATCCGATGCGATTCGTATGTCCTTGTGCTTGTTTAGCTAATTGTATTGTATTTTGTAGGGAACGATATCGCGGTGGACGTCGCGCGTAATCAGCTACGCAAAAGCGGCACTGCCGCCCACAACCACGAGCGATTTCAATTAAGTAAGTGTTGGCAAATTCTGTATTACCGGTGAGAATTTTAGAGCTTGTTTCTATATCGTCGATGTTTTCAATGACGCTGGCTTTGATTTTAGCCGGCGCTTCATCTTTCTTACCCCCTTGCCCCTTTGTTCTGATATACTTTACCGTGCCGTCGGAGTTATATTCTATGTCGTAGAAGCTGGGAACATAAATACCATCTAATTGAGCAAGTTCTTTCAGAAGCGCTTGTTTAGGAAGATGGTTTTCTGTCCAGACTTTATATGTTGAGAGGAGATTATGAATATTTATCTCAGCTTCACCGATTACAAAAGCGTCCACAAAATCTGCTAACGGTTCAGGATTATACGAGATGCTAATTCCACCTGCTATCACTAAAGGATAGTTTTCAGCCCTAAGCGAAGCTTTTGGCGGAATTTTGGCAAGGTTTAGAATTTTGGGAATGTTAAAATAGTCATTTTCGAAGGAGATGGAGAAGCCAAGTATATCAAATTCCTTCAGGTCGCGCTGAGTTTCAAAAGAGGATAGAAGTGATGAGTGATGAGTGACACTGGAATTATGGGCAAAATTAGCGATGAAACTCTTTTCGTTTAATTGAGCGGAGTCATTAAGAAATAACCTATCACAATATGTGTCCGAACGTCGATTCAATTCGTAATAGATGCTTTGAAATCCCAGGTTTGACATTCCCAGGTAGTATAAATTCGGATAGATAAGGGCGAATTTTATGTCCTCCTTTTTGACTTCCCAGTGGGTCAGTAACTTTTCCATTTTCCCTCAGAATGGCAAAATGGCAAGATGGCAAGATGGCAAAACAGAAATAGCCCTCTTGCCCCTTAGCCCTTTCGCCCTATTTTTTTCTCTTTTTTTGTTGTTTACCAAAGCGAAAGTAAGTTGGAACATCAAGAGGTTCTTCCGGTGCAGCAGGAACTTCATCTTTCTTAGTAGATGTCTGTGGTTTTTTGGGTGCCAATTGCACTTCTTCTTGCTTTATTGGTCTACTTGGTCTGCGGTCAAAACTTTTGTTTAGAATCGTATTGAGGTCAAGAGGCTCTTCACCGGTTATTGTTTTAGGACCCTCACGCCAGATTTGGTCAAATCCGGTTGCGATAACCGTAACTTTAATCTCCGCATCCATATTGTCATCGTAGACTAATCCAAAGATTACATCTGCCTCTTCAGAGGTAGCTTCACGAATAATATCCATTGCTTGTTGCACTTCGTGAAGCGTCATACTTGGGCCACCCGTGAAGTTCACTAAAATTCCAGTCGCTCCTTCAATGGAATTTTCATCTAATAACGGACATGAAATGGCATTCTTCGCAGCCATTTCCGCGCGATTCGCTCCTGATGCGATGCCAATACCCATCAGCGCTTTACCGGCTTCAAACATAGTTGTTCTGACATCGGCGAAATCCAGGTTAATTTCGCCTGGCACGGTTATCAGGTCTGAAATACCTTTAACACCATTGAGAAGCACGTTATCAGCCATACGGAACGCTTCTCGAATTGGAGTTTGGCGTTCTACCTGGTCAATCAGACGCTGATTAGGGATTACTATTACCGAATCTGAATATCCTTTTAACTCCTCCAGACCTTTTTCCGCCTGCGAAAGTCTTCTTCTGCCTTCGAAGTCAAATGGTTTAGTTACTACTCCAATAGTGAGAACATCGGCATCTTTAGCTAACCTTGCTATCAACGGCGCAGCGCCTGTTCCAGTACCACCTCCCATTCCTGCGGTTACAAAAACCATATCAGAGCCAACGACGATCTCTTCGAGTTTATCTTTATCTTCTTCAGCAGCTCTGCGCCCTAAGGCGGGGTCGGAGCCAGCGCCAAGTCCATTGGTTAAGGCCGAACCAATTTGGATCTGAGTTGCACTCGTGCAACGTCGCAGAGCTTGAAGGTCTGTATTTATGGCATAAAATTGTACCCCCTGTAAACCTGCAGTTATCATGTGTCTAACCGCATTGCCCCCTCCTCCTCCGACCCCAATGACCTTAATAATTGCTACACCATCTTCTTTTTGTTCCGTTAAACTTTCGTGAGCCTTTTTTTCTTCATCTTTTAATTCTTTTTCGCTCATGGTTAGTCATTACAGTCCCGCTTCATCGGGACTGATTTCCTCCTTCTTCAACGTAGAGATACGAGTAGGCAAGAGGGTAAAATGGCAAAACGGCTAAACGTTCCTTTGTGCTATATTCCTTACCCCCTTGCCATCTTGCCGTCTTGCCACCTTGCCATCTTCCTTACCCCCTTGCCTTCTCACTTTTAAAAATATTCTTTAAACCAGTTTTGCATTCTTTTATAGATTTCTTCAAACAAATTGCCTTTTATAGAAGTATCAACACCATTTCTTCGTTGCTTCCCTCCATACAAAACCAGGCCGACGCCGGTGGCGTATATCGGACTGTTTATTTTATCAGTGAGGCCATTTTCTATTCCTGGATATCCAATCCGCATTGGTGTACGAAATATATGTTGAACCAATCTACCTAATCCTGTCAACAGAGAGGTTCCGCCTGTCAAAACGATTTTTTTCGGGAATGTCAAACGGTTGTTATTAATCTCCTGCTCTACTAACCCCATTATTTCTGTCATCCGGTATTGAATGATATCTGCTAATATATACTGTGAAGCGGCTTTAGTATTTCTTTTCCCTCCAGTATGTGACCGTGCAATCATGTCATCCATTTCCATCATAATACATCCTTTTTCAATTTTCACTGCTTCCGCTTCCGCGTAAGGCATCTTCAAGACCGCCGCGATATCATTGGTTACGTGTTGGCCGCCAAAAGGTAATACCGCAGTGTGCATCGGCACATTATCTTCATACAGTATAAGATCGGTGGTGCCGCCACCTATATCCATCAACAATACTCCCGAGCCCTTTTCTTCAAAGGTCAGCACTGCTTCACCAGAGGCTAATGGTTGCAAAACGATATTTTCCACAGAGACGCCGGCTAAATATGCGCTCTTAATAATATTTTGCGCCAAAGCCACTGCGCCAGTCACAATGTGTACAAATGCTTCCAAACGCACGCCATACATCCCAATAGGGTCTTTAACTCGCTCCTGGTCATCTATAATACATCCTTGCGGAATTACATGAATAATTTCCCGGTCCACAGTAATCTTGCAGGTTTGCGCGATTTGGATAGCCCGGCGTAAATCGGTTGACGTGATTTCGTTATTTTTACCGGAGACTGCCACAACGCCGCTCTTGGTCATTCCTTCAATGTGACCGCCAGCAATCCCAGCGTAAACCGAATCTATCGAAATGCCGGACGTTAGTTCCGCTTCTTCCACCGCGCGGCGGATAGAATCAGCAGTTTCTTCTATATCTACAACAACCCCTTTCCGTAATCCATGAGATTCTGTAGTTCCAACCCCAATGATTTTCATTTTCAAAGGATTGCCTCTATTGATATCACCAACTATACATGCAATTTTGCTTGTTCCCAAGTCTAATCCAACGATGATATTATCCCTCATTTTGATTCCTCCCCGCAATAAACCAACCCCTCAAATCGTGCATCAATATAATTATAATGTTTATTCTTATCTTTAGATAAAAAGACAGTTTTAAAATTACCAAATCCTGCTTCCAAAGAGTCCGAGGACAACCATACAACTGAATCATCTTTCAATTTGAGGGTGATTTTATTTGCCTCTTTTGTATTAATAGATAAAATTTCTGAATATAAGGAGGCAAGGGGATTGATGATTGTTGATTGTTGCTTGTTGCTTGTTTTCCAATCATCAATCGACAATCGACAATCGACAATCCAATTGGGACTTGCCTCCTCAAGGATACATCTCAACGTATCTGTCGCTAGTTGAATTGCTTTGCTCTCCAATTTCTCAGAAAGATGTGAAGAAAGAGAATCATCTAAAAGTAAAGGTATATCGTGGCAGAAGTCGCCAGACTTCTGGTCTTTGATAAAAATATCCTCTTCCTCCCCTTCTTTAAGTACATCAGTTAATATAATCATATCTGCAGGGGTTTCAGATGCGTCAACTACTTCTAGTATAAAACCTTCAATGTCTATTAGTCCATAAACGTTTTCGTTGGCGGTATGAAATGGAATAATGGCTACAGGTTTTCGTTCAACAATTTCTATTATTAACGTTCCAGGTGCTTCTCTCTTTATATCGGCGTGTTTTATATAAATAAATTTCTGCAAAAAGTTTTTTTCTATTTCGTCATAAGAGAGAGAATAGATTTTATCTATACCGATTTGTAGCCCAGATGCAGTTATAATTTCTTCTGTGGAGATTCGATTATTTCCTTTTACTACTACTTTTTCCAATAGGAAAACGTCAGATTGTAAAATAGAATGATAGCCACCCGTTATGACAACTACAATTGCAAGAAAAATAAAGACCAATCGGCAAATATTATGCGGCATAAGATAAGTGATAAGTGATGAGTGATGAGTAAATCTACAAGACGTTGCATAAGCGTAATGAGTATTTACTAACCTTCAGTTCTTAGAAAACTGAAGGTTACTAAAGTAATGAGTAATGAGTAAGAGTAGGCTATTACTCATTACTCATTACTTGAATTTCAAGTTCTAAATCAATTCCTGTTTTAGATTTAACTTGTTTTCTTACCAAATCAATTAAAGCCAGGACATCTGCGGCGGTTGCGCCCGATGTATTTACGATAAAGTTTGCATGTTTTTGCGACACTTCTGCGCCGCCAATTTTGGTACCCTTTAGCCCGCATTCATCGATAAGTTTGCCGGCAGATGCGCCCGCCTGTCCCAACGCAGACGGGGGCGGGTTTTTGAAAACACATCCGGCGCTGGGTAAAGAAAGTGGCTGTTTAGATTTACGTTCGTTATACAGTTTTTTCATTTCTGCTGCTATTTTTTCTTGGGATTCCATTTTTAATTGGAGTGTTGCTTTAATGATGCAGAAATATTGGTTGAGGTTACTTTTTCTATAGTCGAATCCGGCTTGTTCCTTCGATATTGTGAGCACTTCTCCCTTGTGAGTCATGACCTGGATTTCCGTTACAATTTCACTCATGGAGTATCCGTGGGCGCCTGCGTTCATTATCAGCGCGCCGCCCAATGTTCCAGGGATACCATAAGCAAATTCCAATCCGCTTAAAGAGCTTTCAGCTAACTGTTTCGCCAATCGCGTAAGAGTTATTCCCGCTCCAGCGGTAACTTGCGTTCCGTCGCCCCACACGCGGGGGGGGAGAAGGGGGGTCGAAAGCACTACGATAATCCCATTATAGCCAGCGTCGCTGACTAATATGTTAGTCCCGCGACCAATTACCATGACAGGAAGGTTGAAGCGTTCGCGAAAGGAAAGGAGAGATTTCAATTCGTCAATGCTCTTGGCTTCAACCAACGCCAACGCCGGCCCGCCAATAGAAAAGGAAGTATGCTTCGATAGCGGTTCGTTATATTTCACCTTGCCGGTGATTGCTTGTAATTCATCTTGCCAGGTCATATTTTAAGGGGCAAGAGGGCAAGGTGGCAAGAGGGCAATTAACCCTTTAGCCATCTTGCCACCTTGCCGTCTTGCCATTTTACCCTCTTATCTATTTTGCAATTTTGTCAACAATTGCCGACCAACTACCCAGATATCACCGGCGCCAACTGTAATGACAATATCATTGGTTTGAACAATATTAGAGAGATAATCTGCAATTTGGTTTTTATCGGGAATATAAATGACATTTTTGTGTCCATGTTCAATAATTGCTGTAGCCAGATTTTCGGCGGTCACGCCTTCAATTGGTTTTTCGTCTGCGCTGTAGATGTCTGTCACAATCAAAATATCCGTTTGAAAAAATGAACGTGAAAACTCCTCTGCAAGATGTTTGACCCTTTGATACCGATGAGGTTGAAATACCGCTATAATTCTCCGATTAAAACTGCTACGCGCCGCGTTAAAAGTCGCTTTAAGTTTCGCGGGGTTATGCGCATAATCGTCCACCACTAAAACACCGTTGACCTCACTAATGATCTCAAATCTGCGATGAACTCCTTGAAATGATTCCAACGCTTCTTTGATTTGGCTAAATGGGATATCCAACTGAAGCCCAACAGATACTGCTGCCAGGGAATTGGAGACATTATGCAAGCCTGGCATCTTCAGATGAATTTCGCCGAGAACAGTGCTGTCAATTTGTACTTGATATATTGAGGTTGGTGCATCAAAGCGAATCTCATGAGCCGTAACATCAGCACGAGTTTCCAGACCATAAGTGGTAAATTTTTTTTCTATACGCGGAATTAACCCCTGAATATTCGCCTGGTCTAAGCAAAGCACCGCTTTGCCGTAGAATGGTACCTTATTTATAAATTCTAAAAAAGCTTCGCCGATATCCTGTATATCTTTATAGTAATCCAAATGGTCATAATCTACAGCGGTTACTACCGCAATTGTTGGCCAATATTTTTTGAACGAACCGTAAGCTTCATCTGCCTCAACCACCATAAAATCTCCATGGCCTATGCGCGCGTTGCTGCCCAGGCTAACCAATTTTCCACCAACAACGACAGTTGGGTCGAACCCTCCCTTTTCCAAAACGGCCGCGGTCATCGCTGTTGTCGTTGTTTTCCCGTGTGTTCCACTGATAGCGATGCTATATTTCATGCGCATTATTTCTGCCAGCATCTCTGCGCCTACGATTACGGGAATTTTACGTCGTTTAGCCTGAAGAATTTCAGGATTATCAGTCGGAATCGCAGGAGACATAACTACCACATCGGCGTCGCCAATCTGTTCCGCCGCATGTCCAATATAGATTTTGCCGCCAAATTCGGTGAGTTGTTCCGTAATGTTGGTTTGCCGAAGGTCAGAGCCAGATACCGAAAAGCCCAAACTCAGGAGAATCTTAGCTATTCCGCTTAGTCCTGAACCACCTATGCCAACTAAATGAATATGACGTGTTTTTCCTAACATTTATTTCCTCTTATAGAGCCGCTGATTTTCAGACCGCGCTGATTTTTGTTTTATCACATCAGCGTTGTCTTTAAATCAGCGGCTATAAAATTTGCTCATACTCAACGAATATCAAACAGCCAACTTCAAAATCGCTTTAGCTATCACTTCTGCCGCCTTCGGTTTTCCCAGGCTCTTACTTGCGGCAGCCATTTGTTCTAACCTTTGCTCATCTTTTAGCAGTTCAATGAGCTTCTTAGCTAAGAGCTCTCCAGTCAACTCCGCGTCGTTGATAATAATTCCCGCGCCTTTGTTTGCCATAGCCTGGGCGTTTATCAGTTGGTGGCCGCCAGTGGAATGCGGATATGGAATGAGAATAGCAGGCAGTCCGTAAGCGGTAATTTCTGCTATGGTCATCGCTCCTGTTCGACAAATCATTAAATCCGCTAAAGCGTAGATTTCTGGAATATTTTCAAAGTATGGCTGAACCAGATTTTTAATATTCGCTACCCTCTTGGCGTATTCAGACTTGACCAGTTCGTAATCATCCTGTCCAGTTTGATGGATTATCTGTAGTTTCGAGGCAAAAGGTTCCAACGTGTTTAATGCTTCTATTATGGCGACGTTTATCGGATGCGCGCCTTGACTGCCTCCCATGACAAAAACAGTTTTTTTTCCGCTTTCTAAGCCAAACTTTGCATACAAAGGGGCATTCGAGAATCCCTCTTGCCATCTTGCCTCCTTCGTCTTTGCTTCGCTTAGAAGCCGAATTTCTCGTCGAATTGGATTTCCTGTCACCCTCACTTTTCCCCCTTTGGAACCCCCTTCTGGAATAAGGCGGGTGGTGGATTTAGCTGCTTCAAAATAATCAACAGCTTCTTCAAAGGCGACATGAATTTCATCAACAAATCTTCCCAGAATACGATTGGTTAAACCGGGGATAGCATTCTGTTCTTGTATTAGAGTCGGAATTCTCAGCAACGCGGCGGCCAAAAGGATTGGGCCACATACATAACCGCCTGTTCCAATAACTACTTTCGGTTTCAATCGCCTAAGCAACCTAAAAGAATCTATAATACCTAACAATACTTTGGGAATAACCTGAAACCAACGCCAGGTCAGGCGTCTTGGGAAACCAGCCACTGATATCGGGATAAAGGGAAAGTTATAGCGCGGAATGATTTTCGCTTCTAAGCGGTTCTTGCCTCCGACAAAAATAATTTCAAGAGCCTGCTCTGAGCCTGCCGAAGGGTCATCTTTAAGCAACAATAGTTCATTTGCTATGGCAATCCCCGGATAAATATGCCCGCCTGTGCCTCCACCTGAGATGATAATCCTGTCCATAATATTCATCCCTTCCTTGTGAAACGTGATGAGTGATACACCGCTTTCTCACTCATCACTCATTACTCATCACTCTTCGACTTCCCTTGAAATATTTAACAGTATTCCCGCCGCAATTAAGCTCATCATGAGTGATGAGCCACCAGAGCTGATGAACGGCAAAGTCAATCCTTTGGTTGGGAAGAGGCCTACTACGACACCGATATTGACGATAGTTTGAAGGCCGAATAAAGCGCTGATACCCAGCGCAAGCATGCTACCAAAAGTATCTTTTACATAGAAGGAGATATGAAAACCACGCCAAACTAAAGCCATAAATAAGGCAATGACAATAATGGCTCCGATGAAACCTAATTCCTCACCGATGATAGAAAAGATGAAATCAGTATGTGGATAAGGCAAATAGAACAATTTATAAACACTATTTCCAATGCCAATCCCAAGAATACCACCAGCAGCTAACGCGTTTTTTGACTGCCAGAGTTGATAATTCTTCACCCGTTCCGGAATATCTGATGAATTATTCCAAAAAGCTTCCCAGCGTTGCCATCTGTATTCGTTACTATGTATAGCAAGATAGCAGAAAATCCCGGCAATAATTCCTAATATAATAATTTGTGAAAGTCTGGCGCCGCCGGCGAAGAGCATACAGAATACAACAGTGCTAATGAGAACAGCAGTACCAAAATCAGGCTGAAAAAAGATCAGGAGAAAGAAAATAAACAGAACGGAAACGCTGAGTAATACATATCGCATCCGCCGGATTTTATCAGCATTGTCGCTGAGGAACCGAGCAACATAGATGATTAAAGCCAATTTCGCAAATTCTACAGGTTGAAATTGCATTTTAAAGATTTTAATCCATCTTTTGAATCCCCCGATATTTTGTCCGAAGGACGAGTATGCTGATAACAGAAGCAACGCCGCAAAAACAAGGAGATAGATAGCATATTGTCGGTAATACTTATATGGTAAATATTTTGAGGCGGCGACAGCCAAACCTATCAACCCGATAACACTGGCTATCAGTTGTGTTTTGAGAAAATGAAAACTGTCACCTTTATATTTTTCATACGCTATTATATTACTTGAACTATAGACCATAGCGATTCCCAAGGCAACAAGACATAATGTAGTAAAGAGCAAAAAATGGTCGATACGTCCTCTGGGAAATTTATTAATTAACATTTGTTGCAAACTGTTTCACCTTTATCCTTTGGCATGTTTCAGAAAATAGTCCCCCTTACTGTCTGTCAACTCATTTTTGAAACATGCCTCACCGCCTCTCTAAAAGCGTTGCCTCGTTCCCTATAATCGGTGAACATATCAAAACTGGCGTTTGCCGGGGAAAGTAAGACATAATCCCCTTTTTGCGCTCGAGAGTAAGCTAAGGAAACGGCCTCGCGCATGGTACTGGCAGGATAAATAGTGGCATACGCGCCCAGCGCATCACGAATTTTGGCAGTATGTTCACCCAATAAAATCAACATTTTGACTTTGGCTTTTACAAGTTCCACCAAAGGACTATAATTATTGCCCTTATCGTAACCGCCCATAATAAGGATAATATTATTCTCAATAGCTTCCAGAGCTACTCTGACTGAATCAACATTTGTCGCTTTTGAATCATTGATGAATTTTACTCCATTTAGCTCACCTACAACTTGTAGGGCGTGTTCCAAACCATGGAAATTGGAGATGGCTTCTCGGATTGCAGATTGATGATTGGTGATTGATGATTGATAATTGTCCACCTTTTCAATCGACAATCGACAATCAACAATCATCAATCCAAAGATAATCCCGACAGCCGAAGCCGCCAACACGTTTTCAAGATTATGGGCACCTAAAAGTTGAATATCTGAAAGGCGACAAATTGGGAAATCCCCACTACCCCCCTTTTCCAAAGTGGGAATATTTACTTTTGCGACAATATAATCATTTTCAATGTAAGTTCCTGTGAAGTCAGGAATTTCTTTCGTCAACTGCTTTCCAGACTTTCTTCGACTGAAAAAAATAGGTTTTGCCTTTGCTTCATCAGCGAAGCTTTTCACCAAATTGTCGTCCGCATTCAACACGATGTAATCTTGGGAAGTTTGATTAAGAAATATCCGCTTTTTAGCATTGACATATTGCTCCATGGTTTTATGGCGGTCTAAATGGTCTGTGGTAATATTTAAGATAACACTCACAATGGGATGAAATTGTTCTGTGCTTTCTAATTGAAAACTACTGACTTCAACGACGACGAGATCTTCAGCCGTGACATGTTGAACTTTTTGCGATAACGCGACGCCAATATTACCCGCCACATAGACGTTGTTATAGGAGATGGGGAAAGAAGGGCAAGAGGGCAAGGGGGCTAAACGGCAATTGCCGTCTTGCCCTCTTGCTATTTTGCCTCTCATCAAAATATCACCTATCAACGTAGTTGTTGTGGACTTGCCCTTTGTGCCTGTAATAGCAATGATAGGTGCTTTGCTTATGCGACACGCTATTTCCAATTCTCCAACTATGGGGATGTCCAAATCTCTTGCGGCTTTTAGAATCGGAATATCTAAGGGCACTGCTGGAGATACAACAATCAAATCCGCTTTTTCTATACATCGTTCATCGTGTCCACCAAGCACATACTGAATGTCTCTCCCCTGAAGTTCTGCTAAACTTGCGCGCAAGTCATTTTCACTTTTAAGGTCACTAACCAGCACCTGAGCGCCCATGTCATCAAGCAATTTCGCTACCGCCACACCGCTACGCACTAAACCAATTATTGAAACGTGTTTATCCTGGAAGTTCATATCTTTGCAATGCTTTCTTTACTATAATCCGCGCCTGCCTCGTTGCGGTGCACCGCACTGCGGCGCAGGCAGGTCCGTCCATAAGGTCTGTGGTATCATTTATCTCAGCTTCAACGTACTCAGGGCAACCAGCACTAAAATCGCGGCGATAATCCAGAAGCGAATAACGATTTTAGGTTCTGGCCAACCGAGTTTTTCAAAGTGGTGATGCAAAGGCGCCATCAAAAATACCCGCTTTCCACGACGCATTCTGCATGATAAAACCTGAATAATGACTGACAGCACTTCAGCAACAAATATCCCGCCGACGATGAGCAGAAGAAACTCTTCTTTAATCAAGACCGCTATAGTGCCGATAGCGGCGCCTAATGCTAGCGCCCCAGTATCGCCCATGAAAACTTTGGCGGGATAAGCATTAAACCAGAGGAATCCCAAGCCTGCGCCGATTATCGCCGCGCAGAATACTGTAACTTCACCGCTTGCGGGCAAGTGGACTAAATCAAGGTAGCTTGCGGTGATTTGATTGCTGGTTAAATGCGCGACAACAGCGAAAGTTCCGGTTACAAACAGCGTGCATCCAATTGATAAGCCATCTAATCCATCGGTAAAATTGACCGCATTAGAAGCGCCGATGATAACAAGCATAGCAAATGGGATAAACAGAATACCTAAATCAGGACGAAAATTTTTCTTGAATGGAAACACAAGGGCAGTTTTAGCAGTAACTAAACCATTCGGCAATTCATGTGGGGAATCCCCCCATTGATATATATAGTAGACGATAACAAAAGCGCCTATCGCCTGAAGGATAATTTTATACCAGGCCCGTAGTCCAGATGAATGTTGCCTGGTAATTTTAAGGTAGTCGTCTATAAAACCCAGCGCTCCAAACCATACAATGGAGAATAACACAATAAAAGTTATGGAGATGTCAAATCTCGCCCACAAAACTGTTGAGGTAAAAACTGCCACTAATATTAGTAATCCGCCTATTGCAGGCGTACCCGCCTTACTAAAATGTGTTTCAGGCCCGTCATCGCGGATAACTTGCCCGAATTGAAGCATTCGTAACTTTTTGATGACGAAGGGGCCCAAAACTAAACTTATTAATAACGCGGTTACGGTTGCATATACGGCTCTAAATGTGATATATTGGAAAACCCGAAAAGCTGAAAAATAGTTAAAAAGTTCTTTGAAAAAAATATAGTATAGCATTTTCGTAAAACGTAAAAAGTAATAGGTGCTGCGTGAAACGTGAAACGTGATAAATATAGAATCACTCATCACGGTTCAATTTTTTGACAATATATTCAGCCGCTACCTCGCGGTCGTCGAAATGAATTCGCTTATTCCCAAAGTCTTGATAATTCTCGTGTCCTTTTCCAGCAATGGCGACCAGATCGCCGCTACGCGCTATTTCTATTCCTCTTGCTATAGCTGAACTTCTATCGACTATTACGTCGTAATTTTTGCCTGATTTCACTCCTGCTTCAATTTCAGCGATAATCTGAGCGGGGACCTCTGTTCTGGGATTATCAGACGTAATGATAACATGGTCGGCGATTTCGGAGGCGATTCTACCCATTATTGGTCTTTTACCTTTATCTCTATCTCCGCCGCAACCGAAGACGCAGATAAGCCGTCCTTGAGTAATTTTCCGAGCAGCGGAAAGCAACCTCTCCAATGCGTCGGGCGTATGCGCATAATCTACAACGACGGCGAAATCCTGCCCACAATCCACCAGTTCAAAACGTCCTGGCACCACTGCTGATTCCAAGCCTGTTTTAATAACATCAAGTTCAATTCCAAAAGATAATCCAACGCCAGTAGCTGCCAAAGCGTTGTATAGATTATATTCGCCCAATAGCTTCAGATTAACATCGGTCTCTCCCCTGGGCGTTATTATGGTAAATTTCAACCGGGATAAAGTCGAATCGACATTTTTAACATAAAGATTAGCAGGTTTTTTAACTCCATACGTCAATATCGGCGCTTCCGTCCCTTCACTTCGTTCAAGGGCAAGCCTTTGCATGATATATTGTGAAGCATCATCATCAGCATTAAGGATGGCCACGCCTTCCCCCTTACCAAAGGGGGCAGAGGGTTGTCCCTTCTTTAATTGCCTGAACAGCTCGACTTTAGCATTAAGATAACTTTGCATGTCCTCATGAAAATCCAGATGGTCCTGGGTGAGGTTAGTAAATACCGCGGCATCGAATTGAATTCCCGCTACCCGTTTCTGCGCTAAGCTGTGAGAAGTAACCTCCATGACGACGCTATCCGCGCCATCATTTAGCATTTCCCTGAGCAATTGTTGAAGCTGTAAGGCTTGTGGAGTTGTGGTCGCAGCAGGGAAAAATTTGCTGCCAACTTTATGCCCGATACTACCCAGTATCCCCATTTTAAACCCGGCTGCGGTGAATATCGCCTGGGTGAAATAAGCCGTGGAAGTTTTGCCATTTGTGCCCGTGATACCAATCATTTTCAGCTTTGCTGCGGGAACATTATACCAATTCGCCGCCAGCAAGGCAAGAGCTAATCTTCCATCTTTAACTTGTACCCAGGTTACCCCCTCCCCTTCCCTCCCCGCATGCGGGGAGGGTAAGGGCGTGGGGAAAGAGGGGAGGGATAACTCCTTTTCGGAGACAACTGCCGTAGCGCCTTTTACGATGGCATCAGAGATATATTCGTGACCATCGACTGCAACACCCTGGTAACACACGAATACAAAATTTCGTTTGCTTTGACGCGAATCATACGCTATACCATCAATTTCTCTGTCTAAATCCCCAACTATAGAGATAACGTCTATGCCATTGAGAAGTTGCTGTAATTTCACTACGCATGCTCCTTATTTTTCAGAAAGTGAAAGACAAGAGGGCAAAACGGCTAAACAGCTAGACGGCTAAACGGCTAAACGGCAAGAGGGCAAAAAACTATTAGCCATCTTGCCGTCTTGCCATCTTACCGTCTTGCCATTTTGCCACTTTACTTTTCACTTTGAATCATCCATGGCTACTTTATGAGCTTCTACAAGCTTCATGGCTTTTTCAGCAATCGCTTTAAAAACAGGAGCCGAAACACTGCCACCATGGTATTGTCCTTGCGGTTCATCTATAACAACAATTATTGATAATTTGGCATCTTCGGCTGGTAGAAATCCTAAGAAAAAAGCAATGTATTTTCTTGCGGAGTAACCACCTTTTCCCGCTTTTTGAGCTGTTCCAGTTTTCCCTGCCACTTGATAATCTTTTATCTGTGCCTTTTTGCCCGTGCCAGATGTAACAACACCTATCATCATTTGAGTTACAGTTTGGGCGGTTTGGCTAGAAATCACCTGACGTTCAGGTTGCGGGGCAATGGTCTTTATTACATTCCCCTGGTCATCTATTATCTCTTTTACCACATAAGGTTTCATAAGAATACCATTATTCGCGATTACATTCATAGCAGACAACATCTGTAGGGGAGTGACTGCAATTCCTTGCCCCCAAGGTAGATAAAACATAGCACGTTTTCCCCATTTGTCAAGAGCGCTGATATTACCCTGAGCTTCATAAGGTAGGTCTATATTAGTCCTTTTGCCAAAACCAAACGCGCGGACATATTTATCAAATTTATCCTTTCCCAAGCGATTGGCTATTTTAGTAACTCCAATATTGCTGGATTTCGAAATAACTTCACTTACAGTCAGCGAGCCGTAAGACGAGTCATCATGAATAGTTTTACCAAACACCCGATATCGGCCCCATTCACAGTATATTGTGTCGGAGGGCTTAACTACTTTTTCTTCAAGCGCCGCTGAGATGGTGACAATTTTAAAAACAGAGCCAGGTTCATACGCCGCCCAAATGGCAAGATTCCGCTTATTTATATCTTCCGTTTTTGAATACAAGTTAAGGTCATAACTGGGATAATTCGCCAGAGCTATAATTTCGCCAGTTTTGGGGTTCATGACAATAGCAATACCAGATTGTGCAGAACATTTTTCACAAGCATTGTTTAACTCCTCTTCGGTGATATCCTGAACAACTTCGTCAATGGTTAAAACAATGCCATGATTGTAATTGGGTATTTCATTATCATTCACTCCCGGTTTGATTATTCGATTTTTGCCATCCTTTGATAGCGGCTGCGTCTCCTCATAGTATGAAGTCACTTGAGCATCGTAAGATTTCTCGACTCCATCCAAACCTTCATTATCAAAATTTATGCAGCCTATCACATGGGATGCTAAATTACCCTTGGGGTAGAAGCGTTTCTCTTCTACCAAAATTCCTAACCCATAAATTTTATTCATATCCAGGCGTTGATAAACCTGCCGGAGTATACCATAATCCAATTTTCTGTTCAACCAAACAAATCTTCTATCTTTCTGATTCAACAACGTTAGCAGTTTCTCCGAAGTACAGCCAAAGAGAGGCGCAAGCTCATTGGCGATATTCTGTGGGTCTTCGATAACGGATGGGTCAACCCAAACAGAAATCATATCCCTGTTGATTGCAAGTTCACTCATATTACGACTATAAATGGTGCCGCGTTTAATCTTGGCTTTGGAAATAATCCGAAATTGTTTGTGCGCCCTCTGCTGATAATCTTTAGACTTGATATATTGGATAATAAACAGATTAATTATAAGTATTATAAAACAAAACTCAATGAAGGCAAATAATGATATTATCCGATTTTTTCTTGAACGTAAGTTTACTGCAGAGTCTTCCCGTGGACGGGCTAGGTCGGCCGCTTCTCGAAACATGGATATTCCTCCCGTGAAACGTGATGCGTATTGCGTGTTGCGTATTGCGTATTACGTGTTGCTGTGGATAAACAATACACGAAACACGTAACACGCAACACTAAACACGTAACACGTTTAGCCTTCTTTGCAAAACCAAAATAATAAATGGTGACTACCCATAGCTATAACTTTCTCTTTAATTCAATCGGCTTACTCTCTGGCAAAACCATCTTTAATTTGGGAGCAACTTCCTTCCGGATGCGCTCTGGAGAGGTTAACTGTTCTCCTTCTATCTTTAATTTGGTAAGTTCATCCTTCAGCAATTCCTTTTCTCGTTTTTGTTCTTCAATTTTGGAAGCTAACCTTGTTGTATCTGACTGATACCACGTATTTAATAAGGCCATACCGAGAAATATAAGAAGCAAAAATACCCAAACAGGCATGAAACGGGCGAACAAACTTTTTCTAAAAGGTTGCGAAGAACTTTTGCTTTTCGGATAAGAACGATTTGTAGGAACTATTATATGCTCCGCCATTTTTCTTTTGAATCTTTTTAAATTTTTACCTTGAAACAGAAATGCAAGATACAAGATAAGGATTCTCCAATGTGTTCACTTCGTTCACCAACGCCTTCGGCTTATGTTTCGCTTCGCTCACCAACGGCTTTGCCTTTTGGTATAAGAGATGCAGGTCACGAAAGTGCCATTGCGGCTCTCAATTTTGCACTTCTGGCGCGAGGGTTCTGCTGTATCTCTCCACTTTGCGGTATTATGGGTTTTGGGGTAAGTAACTTTAAAGCTGGTTTATGATTGCACGTACATATAGGTGCTTTAGGTGGGCAAATACATTTACGGGATAGAAACCGAAACGTTTGTTTGATAATTCTATCTTCAAGGGAATGAAAACTAATAATGCAAATCACAGCCCCCGGTTTGAGCGCTTTTACTGCATGTTTTAATCCAGACTCAAGATTGTGCAATTCTTGATTCACATGAATTCTTAGGGCCTGAAATACCCTTGTCGCTGGATGAATTTTGTATCCTCGTGATTTTTTAGGTATGACCCGTTCGATAATATCAACAAGCTGAAGTGTATTGGTAAGGGGTTGTTTAATTCTGACCTTAACAATTTCTGAAGCAATTTTACCCGCCCACCTTTCTTCACCAAATTCATAAAATATTTCCGTTAGTTCTTCCTTGCTTCTTGTGTTTAATAATTGCTCTGCAGTTATTATATTCGCTCCGCTTTCTTTGTCGGAATACGAACAATTTTTATCCATTCGCATATCCAACGGGCCGGATTTTAAAAAACTGAATCCCCTATGCGGAGTTTCTAATTGAAGCGAAGATACACCTAAATCCATTAGAATCCCATCTACACTTGAAATAGCAAGCTCTTCCAAAATTTTATCCAAATTAACAAAGTTTCCGTGAATTAAAATTACTCTATTTTGGAACCTGCTGAGATTCTTTTGGGCAATTGCGATTGCATCTTTATCGAGGTCAATTCCTATAAGCCGTCCGTCAGGAGAACTATTTTCCAAAATAGCTTTTGCATGTCCGCCCAAACCGACAGTACAATCCAAATAAATTCCCCTACTTAGGGGCTGGATATATTGAATAACCTCTTTCAATAAAACGGGAGTATGAATATATTGCTTAAAAAAACTTTCGGGATTTGGATTTACCATATTCCAGATACTTCGTTAAAATTGTAGATTACCTATACGGTCATATAAATCCTCGAGAGATTCACTAATAGATGAATCTTCAAAATCAGCATCATAAGCTCCTATGGCTTCTTTGCTCCAAATTTCTATTCGATTTTGCACCCCAATAATAACAACTTCTTTTATTATTAAGGCTGATTTACGAAGTTTAGGAGGGATAATTATTCGCCCTTGCCTGTCAAGGCTACATTCTACCGCATTGCGAAAAAATACGCGCTCTAATACTCGGCCAGCGCTAAGTGAAATGGGAATTTTTTGTTTTAAATTGTTCGCAATTTTTTCCCATTCCTCATAAGGATAAAGCGCAAGACAACCATCCAACCCTAAAGTTAAAATCATTTTGCTCTCACTATATTTCTGCACAATAACTTCTCGGATTTTTGCGGGAATACAAACGCGACCTTTGTTATCAATACAAGTATTATATTCCCCAATAAACATAAGTTAGACCTAACCCGATTGAATATGACTATTTCCCCACTTTCTACCACTTTGCACCACCTACGCGTAATTTTATATCAAAAAATATTAGTTGTCAAGCGAAATTTTAGTTTTTTTTCAAAAAAATTTTCAAAATTTTTTGGGGTAGGTATTTCATAGTCCATCCGAGAAAAAACCACTTTGAGCATTGCTGTATCCGTTTCAATTCTGGGAATTACGAACGAGTATATACTGGCACTGACAGTGCCTTTCCAGTTGCCATCGCTTCCACAGCCGCCAACGTTGCTACTGTCGAATTCGCCCCATCGAACAGGTTGCATCGCGGACTTCGACCATCCCGGATCGAATCCAGCCAATCCTCAACCTCCCGGTCAAAGGGATGTCCAGCAATATGGTTTGCTACTATTGGTTGAAGTTCTGGATGCATGTCCTCTGCATTTTTTGCTATAGCCACCTGGTCGCGTTCTACCGTCCCTTTGGTCCCATAAATCCTGAGATTGTAGTACGGTGCCATGCCTATCCGTGGCGCATACAACGCTGCTACCTTTGCGATGGCGCCATTATCAAACCGAAACAGAGCTACTTGACAGTCATCCTGCTTCATCGCTGGAAACGCCACATGATTGGAATACCCACTCACCTCAACTACCTGGGCTCCCGAAAACCAACGTAGCAGGTCTAATGGATGACTCCCACCTCCCACAATGGGACGTTCATACTCTAAATACCAGTTCACTCCGGTAAACGTATCTATTTGCTTCGCCTGATAGAGCAGATTGTGGATGTAATCCCCTTCCATGTAGTACACTTGCCCCAATTGTCCCGTATGACAGAGTTCATGCACCACTTCAAACATCGGATTGAAGCGCAGGATGTAACCCACCGCCAGCTTCAACGTGACATCCGCCGCGCGGGCAGCCGCAATCATCGCTTCCACCTGCTTGATGCTATTTGCCAACGGCTTCTCAACCAATACATGCTTTTCATTCTTCACTGCTGACAAGAAAGGCTCCGTATGGAACTGGTCGCCTGTATTGATGCTCACCGCCTCAATGTCCATCTGAGCACAGAGTTCATCTGCTGACTGATATGTTCGCTGAATTCCGAACCGCTTCGATGCAGCTTTTAGACACTCCGGGTTGATATCACACAAAGCTACAATTTCAGATTTGCCCACCCGCCGATGCGCCTCAATATGCCCTATTCCGTTATGTCCTAAGCCGATAAATCCCACTTGAATCATGTCGTATTTGTTCTCCTCTGTGTACAGTCTACACACCTTTGGACATTTTTTTCGTAAAACGTAAAACGTACAGCGTAATTACTTTGAAAGTGAAAGTAAGACCCATTACGTATTACGTTTTACGCATTACGTTTTACCCTTCTTCCTTTTTGGTCTTCGAGGCTGCGATAATTTTCACGGCTACTTCTTCAGGAATCTGTTCGTAGTAAGCGAACTCCATTGTATAGCTTCCTCTAGCGCTGGTCATGGACCGAAGGTCAATAGAGTAGCGGAACATTTCGGCAAGTGGTACCTGGGCTTTGATGACTTGTCGATGGCCAACTTGTTCCATGCCCATAATGCGTCCGCGTTTGCTGTTCAAGTCACCGATGATGTCACCCATATATTGTTCTGGCACCGAAATTTCGACATTCATAATGGGTTCAAGCAGGACAGGGTTGGCTTTTTCCACCGCCGCCCTAAATGCTTGCGAACCGGCAATGCTAAACGCTAAGTCGGAGGAATCGACCGGATGTGTCTTGCCATCGTACAAAATAGCTCTCACGTCGACAACCGGATATCCGGCGACGACACCTTCCTCCATCGCCCCACGCACACCTTTTTCGACTGAGAGAGTAAAGTTTTTGGGGATAACTCCACCTTTGATGTTGTCGATGAATTCAAAGCCTGCTCCACGTTCCATCGGCTCAACATTTATCCATACTTCACCGAATTGCCCGCGTCCTCCGGATTGCTTTTTGTACCGTCCTTGAATGTTATTAACCGAGGAACGTATAGTTTCCTTATATGCCACTTTAGGCGTCGTTGTATCCGATTCAATACTGTATTTCCGTCGCATCCGTCCCAAAATAGACATCAAATGTAACTCTCCAAGACCAGATATCAATAGTTGCTTCATAACAGCATCGCGCTCCACTTTGAAGGTTGGATCTTCCTCTGACATTCTCGTTAGCATCGTGCTGAGTTTTTCATCATCGCCTTCGCGCTTGGGAAGCACGGCCATGGAGATGACAGGTTTAGGAAATTCTATTCCTGGAAGCACAACTCCATTAGCAGGATTACATAGCGTATCTCCAGTGCTCGTCGATGCGAGCTTAACCACGGCACCATAATCACCGGCGACGACCTGTGGAGTGTCTATGCGTTTTTCACCGTGAACAAAGGCGATTTTGCCGATGCGTTCATTTCGGCCTTTGGTTGAATTATACACCTGTGAATCAGCAGACAGAGTTCCCGAATATACCCTGAATAAACTATTGGTGCCAAATCTATCAGACATTGTTTTAAACACCAGCGCGCTCATGGGCGCATCTGGGGAAGCTTGTAATTTGGTTTCTCCGTCCTGGCTAACAATCTCTTTTGCTTCAACTGGTGAAGGGGAAAGAAGAGATATTGTTTCCAAAAACGGCTGAATTCCGATATTGTTATATGCTGAACCACACATCACCGGCACTATTCGATTGTCGAGGAAACTAACCTTCAGCCCTCTGATAATCTCTTCTGGAGTTAATGCTTCATCTGAAAGATATTTTTCGATTAGTTCCTCTTCGCCTTCTGCGGCTACCTCAACTAACTGCATTCGATGTTCTTCCGCCTGGTCTTGCAAATCATCCGGTATCTCTTCTTCGGTTAGCTCTTTGCCGGTTGCATCTTTGGGCTTCATCGCTTTGAACTTCAAAAGGTCAATTACACCCGCAAAATTTGCTTCGCTGCCGATGGGAATTTGTAGCAGAACCGTTTTGGCGCCTAAAATCTCTTCGATATTAGAGACCACTTTTTCAAAGTTAGCTTGCTCTTTATCCATTTTATTCACCAAAATCATCCGCGGTAATTCGTATTTATCAGCAACTTGCCAGACTTTCTCCGTGCCGCCTTCTACTCCCGTTGTCGCATCCACAACCACTATTACAGAATCAACTACTCTTAGAGCGCTTTCTAAATCTCCATAGAAATCTTCTGCGCCTGGTGTATCAATGATGTTAATTTTATGACCGTTCCATTCTGCAATGCATATCTTCGCGGTTACTGTAGTTTGACGTTCTTTATCTTCTTCATCATAATCTACCACTGTATTGCCACTATCAACACGTCCCAGCCGGTCTGTCGCTCCTATGTCGTACAATATCGCCTCTACTAAAGAAGTTTTGCCCGCGCCCGCATGGGAAATGATGCCAATATTTCTAATTTGTTCTGTTCTATATTCTCGCATGTTTGTTACTCAATCTCCTTTTATCTGAATTACACAGTTTTTCTTTAAGGGATTTTTCAGAGTAAAACATTAAATTTTATCACAATGGGAGTGAGAATGCAATAGGAAAAAGGATTTGATTTTTTTATCAAAGAGGTTGTATCTTCTTTTG
>Ga0194113_10002136_pt1 | contig 27154 bp, 28 predicted proteins | sample TA2MahC200mmetaG_FD_146193 | JGI IMG/M metagenome (GOLD analysis project Ga0194113, IMG submission 146193) | Freshwater microbial communities from Lake Tanganyika, Tanzania - TA2015017 Mahale Deep Cast 200m | ecosystem: Environmental > Aquatic > Freshwater > Lake | place: Tanzania: Lake... | reverse complement strand
TCAATAGACAAGATGACCGACTGTGGGATCGCTACAGGAGACGATATACAGTCGAGCGCACCTTCAGTTGGATCACCAACTATCGACGCATCGTTGTCAGATACGAGAATCATATCAATATGTTCGTGGCCTTCTTCCAGGTGGCCTGCATCATGATAACCTTGAGAAAATGTCTATGAGGTTTTGCAACCAGCTCTAGTAGATTTTGGGCGGATAATAGCTTCTATAGAGGAAAGGGATCCCATGATATGTCAACTGGACCCGCCGCCATTCGCTGAGTTTTGTGAGGAGTTCCGATACCAGGTCCGGACGGCGGCTAGCCTCGTTCAGTTGCTCTCCCGGGTCTTCGTCTAGATTGTACAGCTCCATAAGCTGATCTGGTCGGTGCTGGACCAACAATTTCCAAGGCCAACGCACAATACCATCTTGAGCGATCAGGCCTGCGCCATGCATGAAAACATATGCACGCTGGTGATTCCCAAAAGGCGAGATGCCTTGAAATGACGGAGGTGGCGAAATGCCCATCAAATCAAGCAATCCCGGAATGATGTCGATATGACTGACAGGGCGTTGAACGAAGTACACCTTGCATCCCCGAGGGGGCTTAATAAGACAGAACGTCCGCATGACTTCATCATGCATGGCGCCGCCATGATTCGCATGCCAATGTTCATAAAAGGCTTCTCCGTTATCCCCCAAAAGAACAAAAAAGCAATTATCCCATATTCCCTGAACTTTCAGAAAATTCACGAACTGCTCAATCATCAAGTCCACGTTGAAGAATGCATTAAAGTATCGATTCTTAACGTCGACTACTTTGTCGCGGGGCCAGACTCCCCAGTAAGTAGGGAAATCAATTCGACTCGGTTGGAACGGCTCGTGCCCGCCTGGGGGAACAACGTAAGAATAATGGGTGTTCTGAAGATTCATGCCGAGGAAAAACCTCTGCTTGTCCTCGAGTTGTTCAATCCACTTCCGAGCTTGCGCTATGGTTTCGCTGTCCTCAATCTTTCCTGCCCTTGCAATCTTTTCGAACTCTTCCGTGACCAAGTCGACCAAGCCCTTGGTGAGAGGGTGATCCCTTCGAGTCCTTCCCTGATAGTCTTCCGAGTGATAGAAAAAGTCCACTTCCGGTACCTTGAGCCAGTTGATCATCCCTCCCCACTTTTCGTTCTGTGAGGAGATATATCCCGTCGTGTATCCCAAATCCTTAAACACGCGAAAGACGGAAGTGTCTCTCCATTCGCGATTGCTTGATATGACACTGAGATCAGGGGTTCGCAATGGGTACTGCGCATACCAAATGCTGATATCCGCGTAGCTTGAATGGGAAGAGCTCGCATAGGCCTTATCGAAGAAGAAACTTTCACCGATGAGCGATCTCATGAAAGGAATAGGCGATGGAATCTCAAACGCTAGATCGCGACGCATCGATTCCAACAGAATCACTATTACCGGAGTGCTCACTTGATACATTTTTGCCTTAAGGTCGTCGTTATCTCTCCGCTCCATTTTCTCGATCAATGACGCGTCGTATCTCAGATGTTGTCGTGAAAAGCTCCCTTTGATCAAAGCAACCGCCGGATGCATTCTGTCAAGCGCATCCGATTCGTGCTCGTGGAACACGTAGGCTACGGCAGCCGCAACGATGGCGCATAGCAAACCCGCCTTTGTAAAGCTCCCTAAGGATGAGGTTGTGTCTCCTCGCCTAGATCGTAGAATAACAAAAAGCGTGATCAGCGAGACAGTTGCAGCAGCCAAAACTCCCATTCCGAATTGAACAGGAAACATTTGGAGAAAATGAAATACTAATTGGCCAAAGTTGTGCAATGAGAACCTTGCCAATGCGGCCGTAACGAACGAACCGGTCCAGGAAAAGAAGACCCAGCTACATATGAGAAAAAGCTGGGCAAACATCAGACATGCGAACGTGCACACCAAGAGGGCGATTCGCAACACCTTGATGGGCACCTGCTGTGAAGCCCGAATTACGAGTGCTACGAGGATCAGGAAAGCAATCCAAAATGAGGCGTTGAAAGCGAAATGCAGAACGGCCAGGGGGAAGTCTTCGTAACTGCCAATCTTTTCGAGACCCATGTACAGAAGTAGCGCCATCTCGATGGCCGCGAAGATGAGTGCGGCAATGATCATTGGCTGCCAGCTAGAATTACGCTCGACAGCGCGACCAGTGAGACTAGCCAGCTGCCGACTGCCCTCACACACCTTTTTCACACACTAAGCTCCACGATCTGCGCCAGGTAGAGAGCCTTTATCTACCCGGGATTCTTTACCATCTGCATTCATTTGCCTCTCGACGCGAAGCCACCGAAATCTCATTTTCCTGACAGCTCGGGGCCCCCTAAACACGCTTCTCCTGGACCGAGGGAAGGTTCTATCTTGCGTTGATCATCCGCGGCACGGGGAGTTCCCCTCGTGGCCAGTTGCCGCGCGGTCCATGCTGCGTCCAAGGATTTCTCTCCGCGCTGGAGGAGAAGGTCACGCCACATCAGGATGCCGAACAAATACCGATATGACCACAGTTCACCCGCGGGAATCCCCGTGAGTCCTCGAGTCGGCTTTATTTCTATGATTCTTCGTGTCATATTTCCACTGTCCGAGATGACTCAGAGCCTACTACAATCGGAGCGACGTCCCGTAGTCCTGGCCATTCATCGCGCTCCAGACGCACAAGGGCTCCAAGTGCCGCATTCGGACAAGATCTCGTACCATTTCCGCCGGATTCAGGAATTGACTTGACCCTGGCTCTTCGGCTGTTATGGTCCGTGCTTGCGTCGAAACTGTGCTTTGGAGACCCATGAATAATCCCGGAGGTTGTTCGATCAAATTGTGCCATAGGTTCGCCGGGTTGGCAAGGTCCCGTGGCTGCGTCTACGTCCTGTTGTTCGCCCGGAGCCTGAGTCTTAAGGCTACCAAACGCTCGTATCGGACCGCTATGATTTTCTTGACGAAAAAGGTCGAGCCTCGCGTCGCGGGGAACTCTACGCTCCTTTATGCGCACTCAGAGTAGTAGTAGGAAGAGGAGGAGGAAAGGAGACGACTCATGAAAAAAACGCTTATTGCGCTGGTTCTTATTGCGATACTCGCCCCCGCGGGGATAGTCGCTGCCAGAGGTGGTGGAACAACCAGGCTTGATGAATGGAAGCAGTGGAACGCGTATCAGTCCGAAGAACAGGCAAGGGATGCCCGCTTGAGGGCAATTCAGGAAGAGGCGGACAGGATGCTCGGAAACGTTCCCGACAATCCCTCGGTTCGGCCCGGTTCACCAGGGAACCGACCGGCTTTGCCGCGCAATTAACCATGAATTAGGAGGCGTCTTGCGCAGATCCACTAACGAAAGAGGGGTTACGTTCGGTTGAACGTAACCCCTCTTGATTCTTGGCACGCCCGGCAGGACTCGAACCTGCGACCTACGGATTCGAAGTCCGGCGCTCTATCCAACTGAGCTACGGGCGCATAGGGCTCAAGCTTGGGGAGAGTGAGGGGACTCGAACCCCTGACCACAGGGGCCACAACCCTGTGCTCTGCCAACTGAGCTACACCCTCCATTGTGTCTCACCTTATCTGTTCCCCGAGTACAAGTCAAGTTCCCGAACCTGCTCTGGGCCGGGCCGATCTCCACAGTGAGTCCGGCAAGCAGGGTGATAAGGAAACCGTGGCGCGCAGATCGGCCAGGGACTCTCCCGCACGAATTCGGGTCTCATTCCGACGCGCGATCAAACTGTGAATAGCCCTCTGAATCAGACACACGCCTGTCAAAGCTCGCATCCGTCGCGGCCCTGGGCGGATATTGATTTGCGGTTCGGGCCCCGCTGACCTTGGCACCGGGTCCACACCGCTCTTGGTTCGACGTCATCTTCACTCTTTGAAAGCGAACCGATCTCACCAGAGGTGTTTTCGGTCAGGACCGGGCATATCCCTTTCGGAGGGCATGGATTGCCTCGATGCCTTCTCGACATGAGTCATCCGCCTCTGAATCGCATCGACAAGCTCACGCCCGGGGCCGAGTCCGAGCGCCTTGCGATAGCAGGTCAACGCCTCGCCGACTTGTTGCTTTTTCTCATGCGTCCTACCAAGGTGGTAATACCCGGACGGATCCATACCGTCCGTCTCTGTGGCGAGTTCGAAATCGCGCGCGGCTTCTTCAGCATTGCCGATCTTTTCGTGGGCCAAACCCCGGGCAACATACCCGCCGGGGTAGATCGGAGACAACTTCAGACCAGCGTCCAGATCTCTGATCGCGGCCTCGTGGTCACCTATTTCCATTAATACCGACGCCCGACTAAAGAAAGCCTGATAAGAGGCTGGATCCAGTGTAATGACTTGTGAATAGCACTGCCGCGCCCTCTCCCATTCGGCGCGAACAACGTGCTCCCCGCATTCATTCCAAAGTCGCGCCGCGGATGTGTCACTTCCCGCGAGCCGGTTCTTGAGGAACGAGGCCCATGTGATCAAATCTTGTCGCCGGTTCGGCCTGGGGTGGAGTTGTGACGCCTTGCGGTAGAGCTCCGCGGCTTCCTGGATCTTTTCGCCCCTGTGTTCGTAAATTCTTGCCAGTTTCTCCATGGCGAGATAGTCTTCCGGATCGCAGGCCAGGGCCTTCTGATAACTATCAATGGCGTCGGTCAGCTTTCCTTGGATCTGCGCCGTCAGGCCGCGGGCCCGATGCGTCAGACAACTGCCCGGAAGCATGTTGACAGCCTGCTGGTACTGCGAGACGGCTCGGGAGAGTTCGGCGCGGTCGTACGCGGCCTCCGCCTGGTCAATGAGTTCCTCCACGGACCGTCCCACCGACCGTGTGGCATGGGGATCGGCCTGTAACAACTCATCGAGTTTGATCCCGTGCGCCGGGACCGGAGGGAAGCTCGTTGCGGATAAGACCAAGAAAAGCGCGATTGTGGATAAAGCGCGCACGATGAAGAAACTCCTGCGAATCATGGCGTGGTAATGGTTATGAGCGCCCCTGCCCTCTCGCTGAACCACCGGAGTATTTCGTTGGGCGTCACCCTCGCTCTTGTGTTGTTGCTGAGCGGCAAGGCTGGTTGCGCTATAGCGGCGGAAGCCGGGCCGTCCCTTCCCCCGGACGGCCCGGGGCAGCCTCAAGTGGTGATCCATTGCGCTCTCAAAGTGTTACAAGTCTGGGTGGGCGCGGACCTCATCCGTGAATTCCCCATCGAGACCGGTAAAGGAGGCATCGGCAAGACCAAGTCCGGCGATCATCGCACCCCACTGGGGGATTACCGCGTCGCTTGGATGGCGTCAAGGAATTCGCCAAAAGGATTCCGAATAAAGGATGGCACGAGTTGGTGCTCGGGAAACCAATTCCTCTACGGATCTTCAGGTCCGCCTCTGGAAAAGCTCTGGTCTCAGGCTTACGGTGGTGTCCACGCTGTGGTTATCAACATCGACTACCCGAACTCGGCGGACAGAGCCCGAGGATATACTGGAGACTGCATCCACATCCACGCGACAAAAAGACTGAAAGACGGATCGCTTCCCAAGTCCCACGGCTGTATCAACATGTTTCCCCAGGACGCGTTGGATCTCTATGAGCTGGTGAATGTGGGCACACGCGTGAAGATCCTGCCGTGACGGGACGGGGTATCCGACGTGTCAGGATTTCTTTTGATGGGGAGACGCCATGATGAGGTAATCCCCCACGTATCTTACCCCATGGAGAAACCTGCGGGCTTCGTCCAGGCTCGTAAGCGCCCCGAGGATGGACCGGGCTATGGTCGATGGGCGCAGATAGTACGACCTCCACGCGTGATGCGCGAACGCGTTGATTTCCTCTCCCGTCAGATCCGGATAATCGAAACGCGCGCTGAGATGGCCTGAATTGGTAATCCCCTGTTCGCTCCGCAAGTAGCCTCGATCTTTGAGATACTCATAGAACTGAGTTCCTTGGTACGCGGACGCTATGGCGAACTGCACGGTATCCGGCTTGAGTTCAAGCGCGTAAGTCAGCGTCTCCCGCATGGTGTCCATGGTCTCGCCAGGCAAACCGAAGACGAAGCATCCATGAACCTTGATCCCAAGTCCGCGACAATCCTGCATGAAGCGTTTCGCCTGCCCTGTCATGTGGCCCTTTTTCACGTTTCGCAGGATTTCGTCGTTTCCCGATTCAAAACCAACAACCAGGTTGCGCAAGCCCGCCTGTTTCATGCGAGCGAGCACGTCACCCGGCACGTCGCACCGACTGCAACAGGACCACGTGATTCCCGAACCTTCCAGTCTGTCGCAGAGTTCTAGAACGCGGTCTCGATCACAGGTAAAAGTGTCGTCTTCGATCTGGATCTCTTTGACGATCGGAATGGTGTCACGTATCCAGAGCATTTCCGCCGCCACATCGCCGATGCTGCGCGTGCGATATCGATGTCCGCTCAGGGCCTGAGGCCACAAGCAGTACGTGCAGCGGTGCGGACAGCCTCGGCCCGAAAAAATCGAGATGTACGGGTATTTCAGATAAGGGATCCGGTAATGGAGGAGCGGGAGGTCCCGCCGGATGATACGCGCGGCCCATTCCAGTGAATCGAGATCTTCCAGCGCAGCGGCGTCCGGATTATGAACGACGGAGTCACCATCCCTCCATGAGAGTCCTTCAATCTCCGCAAAGGGCCTGTGGTTGCACAGTTGCCTCAAGGGGGCCTCGATTTCACCTCGAATCACTGCGGAGACCCCGGGGGTTTGGAATGGCGTTTCGGGAGCCACGGAACTGAACGGCCCGCAAAACACGATGAGTGGATCGCTCTTGCGTTGGTTCAGCAGTCGCGCGGTCTCCAGGTCGTGGCTGATCGTTTCCTCGTTCCCAAAGAAAAGGTAGATGTCGTAGTGAGGCGCGGAACGGAGGAAATCGTCTCGTGAGATGCCCTCAACGTTACAGTCCAGGGCACGAACGCCGGGCGCCGCGGCGGCCGCGTAGCAGATCCAGAGGGGAATCCAATGGCTCGCGCGGGCGCCGTCCGCGTTGTACGTGGCTTGGAACCGGCCTCCGGCAGCAGAGTCCATACTCGGGATATTTGGCGGGACCATGACGAGAGCCGATTTCATGCGAACCTGATTTCAGACGGCATGGCTCTCTTTGAGCGCTTCAGTCCGGAAGTGCAAGGACAGAGCATCGATAATTTCGTCGAGATCTCCGGACATCACCCCTTCGAGCCTGTACAAAGTGAGACCGACTCTATGATCGGTAACCCGATTCTGGGGAAAGTTGTACGTCCGTATGCGTTCAGATCGGTCTCCGGAGCCCACCTGGGCTCGACGCTCGGCGCTGATGGCGGACTGCTGTTTTGCTTCGATGACGTCGAGCAAACGAGCCCTCAGTATCTTGAGCGCCTTGGCTTTGTTCTTGTGCTGGGACTTCTCGTCCTGGCACGACACGACCAGATTGGTGGGGAGGTGAGTGATCCGCACAGCGGAGTCCGTGGTGTTTACACTCTGCCCCCCCGGCCCGGATGATCGGAACACGTCAATTCGTAGATCTTTAGGGTCGATCGTCACATCAACTTCGTCGGCCTCGGGGAGCACGGCGACGGTCACGGCGGAAGTGTGGATACGGCCCTGCGATTCAGTCACAGGAATGCGCTGGACTCGGTGCACCCCCCGTTCGTATTTGAGTCGCGAATACGCCCCATGACCTTGGATGAGCGCAATCACTTCCTTGATGCCGCCGGTGGAAGCCTGCGACATGGACATGATTTCCACTCGCCAGCCTCTGGCCTCGGCATACCTGCAATAAGCTCTGAAGAGATCCGAGGCAAAGAGCGCGGCCTCTTCGCCGCCCGTCCCGGCCCGGATCTCGAGAAAGGTGTTCTTTTCGTCGTTAGGATCCCTGGGGAGCAGGAGTATGCTCAGCTCCTCTTCCAGGCGGTCGCGACGTTCTTCCAAGCCCGGTAACTCCTCTTTGGCCATATTGATCAATTCAGGGTCCGGTTCGTCGCGAATAATCGTTTTCAGGTCGCCGATTTCCTGCATGACAACGGTCAAGCCATTGTACACCTTCATGATGTCGTCCAGTTCAGCCCTCTCCTTCCCCATCTTTCTCAGCTTCTGAGGGTCGGAGAGCACTTCCGGACTGGCGAGCTCCTCGTTGAGCTCCTCATATCGGCGGCTGAGTTCTTCCAGTTTGGCAAGCACCTGCATACTATCTCGTCACGCGGAGGTGTCTCCGCCGGCCCAGAGCCGCTCTTTCTCAAGGGTGCGTTTCAGGGCGACGAGCGCGACTTCAATCTGGTCGTCGGTTGGTTCCCTGGTTGTGAGTTTTTGCATCCAGATACCGGGAACCAGCAGCCCATTCAAGATGGGGTTATCCACGCGCTCGCCCATGCGTATGATCTCATAGGAGCACCCGGCTATGGGCAGCAACAGAAGGATCTTTACAGAGATGTAGAAAGCGTTGGTGACAACCTTGCTCCCTAGCAAGTCCTTCGGCATCAGGGGGAAAACGGCGGTAAACAAGAATATGCTGAAGATCAGCACGAGAAGGATAAACGCAGTGCCGCAGCGGGCGTGAAACGTAGAGTACTTGCGCGCGTTCTCTATTGTCAGCTCGTCTCCCTGCTCGTATGCGTGTATGGATTTGTGCTCCGCTCCGTGGTACTGAAACACTCGGCGGATCTCCTTGAGTAAAGAAATCAAGGCGATATAAGCCACGAAGATACTCACTTTGATCACGCCGTCAATCACGTGAAACCAGATGCTCCGCACCCCCAATTCCGTCCCCAAGAGGGCGCCCACTCCTAAAGTGGCCAGATGGGGGATCACCACGAAGAGGAGGATCGCGCCGCCGATTGCTAAACCGATAGTGCCGGTCAGCGCCCAAGGCCCAAGCGGCTCCTCATCTTCGCCAAGGGCTTCCTGAGCCGAGTAAGTCAGCGCCTGGATGCCGTTGAAGAGGGCCTCGTACAGCACGATGCAGCCCCTGAGAAACGGCCGCTTCAGCATCGGCCACTTCTCCATCGGTGAGTACCAGCGGTCTTCACGCACCGCAAGCTCGCCCCCCGGCTTTCTCACCACCACAGTGAACGTCCGGGGCGCTCGCATCATAATTCCTTCAATTACGGCTTGGCCGCCAACGCGAATCTGTTGTTCTTTATCAGCGGGATTCCTGATTAACATAGGGTAATTCCTGGGGTATTGCCTACTGAATCCGGCGTGTATTCTTCCTTAAACGACCCGCGGCCTGAGCACAACGGTCCCCGAGTCATAGGGAAACTCATGTGACGGTCATTCCGCTGTCTTCTTCTTTGGCGTCTCAGCCTTCTTGGCAGTTGTTGTTCTCTTTGTCGTGGTCTTCTTGGTGGTAGTCCGCGTGGCCTTCTTGGTCTTCTTTGCCGCGGTGGTCGGCTTGGCCGCCTTTTCGCCGTACTTCTTAATAAACCGCTCAACCCGTCCCGCGCTGTCCACCAGTTTCTGCTTGCCGGTAAAGAACGGATGGCAGGCAGAGCAGATCTCGAGCCGCACTTCTTCTTTCATGGATCGGGTGTGGATTTCATTGCCGCAGGCGCACCTGAAGACCGTATCGACGAACGCCGGGTGTATTGCTTTCTTCATGACCTCCTCCGCCAATAAGTTCAAACAAATTAGTTTATCAGAAATCCCCCAGGAAAACAAACTTCGGCTGACCGTAGCAATGGGCCTACTTGTTCATGATCTCGAGAAATTCTCGATTCGAGTCCGTCTGCATGATTTTGTCCAGGAGGAACTCCATAGCGTCCACCGAATTCATATCCGCCAGGAGTTTTCTCAGGAGCCAGATCTTCTGGAGGTCGCTTTGATCCGATAGAAGTTCCTCTTTCCGAGTGCCCGATCGGTTGATGTCGATGCACGGGAAGATACGTCGTTCCAGCAGGCGCCGGTCAAGGTGAATCTCCATATTGCCGGTGCCCTTGAATTCCTCATAGATCACCTCATCCATTTTGCTCCCCGTATCTATCAGAGCGGTGGCAATAATGGTGAGGCTTCCACCCTCTTCCACGTTCCTCGCGGAACCGAAGAACCGCTTGGGGCGATGGAGGGCGTTGGAATCCACGCCGCCGGAGAGAATTTTCCCGCTGGCGGGAACCACGGTATTGTGCGCGCGGGCGAGGCGCGTAATGCTGTCGAGCAGTATCACCACGTCCCGCTTGTGTTCCACGAGCCTCTTGGCCTTCTCGATCACCATGTCCGCAACCTGCACATGTCTCTGGGCAGGTTCGTCAAATGTGGAGGATATGACCTCCCCTCTCACCGAGCGCTGCATGTCCGTGACCTCTTCAGGTCTCTCGTCGATGAGGAGCACAATGAGGTACACGTCCGGGTGGTTGATAGTCAGGCTATTGGCAATCTGTTGGAGGAGCACCGTCTTTCCGGCCTTGGGCGGGGAGACGATCAGCCCGCGTTGCCCTTTGCCGATAGGGGTGAGAAGATCCATCACTCGCATGGAATAACCCCTGGGCGCGGTTTCCAGGCGCAGCCTCTCGTCGGGGTAGAGCGGCGTAAGATTGTCGAAGAGCACCTTATCCCGGATTTTCTCGGGATCCTGACCGTTTACCGTCTCCACCTTAAGCAAGGCGAAGTACCGCTCCGTGTCCTTTGGCGGACGGATATATCCGGAGACCGTGTCGCCCGTTCTCAGATTGAATCTTCTTATCTGGCTCGGCGAGACATATATGTCATCCGGTCCGGGAAGGTAATTGTAATCAGGCGCCCGTAGAAAGCCGAAACCATCCGGGAGGCATTCCAGAACCCCTTCTCCGCGAATGGGCCCTTCAGCTTCAGCCTCTTGCTGCGCTTGAAGAATGGCAAAGATCAGCTCCTGCTTGCGCATACTGCTGGCGCCCTCTACTTCGAGCGCGTTGGCGATCGCCAAAAGTTCACTGACCTTCTTTTCTTTCAGTTCTCCAATGTCCATGGAATCTCCTGGTGCCGATTATTGGGGAAAATCAGTTTCGTAGTGTGAGCCTAGGATTGAAGATATTCCTGAGACGGGTCAATTGATGCTGAGGGCGCTCGTTCCCGAGATCTGGTCCACTCCCTGGACACCTATCTTATTTCGGTTGGATTCGGACTCCTGGGGGGTGGGAATCTTCTCTACGCGGCTATTGTTTAATTAATCAAGGCTGCTGACCCTGTCAAGTCTTTTGTGAGGCCCTTGATCTCGGCAAGCTCTTGATAAGGACATGCCATTTCGGGATTGAACCGCCGACAGTTCAACTCTAGAATAGGGAGATGATTCAACTGGTCTTGCCTCTCAACACACCGTGCAAGTTCGCTTTCGACAACCTTGTCGTTCACGAGGGGATAGGGCAAGCTTCGGCAACGATTCGCTCCGTTTACGGGGCGCCCGCGGGACCGTTCCCGCCGCTTTACATCTACGGACCCGCGGGCGCGGGCAAGACCCATATCCTCAGAGCCGCCGCAACTCTCTTCGAGGCTCGCGCTTCAGAAGACGGGCCCGCCATGGAATACCTCGCGGCGTCGGGACCTGAGATTGAGTTTCCCGAACTGCGGGATCTGCTCTCTCAATTCGACGATCTCGCCCCACGCGGTGTCGCAGTAGACGATGTCCACCTGCTCGGCGACGATGGCAGGACGCATTTGTGGACCCTCTCCAACAAGCTCACAAGAGCCGGGCTTCCCCTTATGCTGGCTTCCCTGCGGTCGCCTGAGGAGGTCTTCGGGGCTAACCAGCATTTGATCTCCCGCGTGCACGCGGGCCTGGTGTTTCACCTTGAACCCCCCTCGGATGGAATTCGCTTGCTCATATTGGACAAGATGGCCAGGGACCGCAACGTGCGGCTTTCGCCTGACGTCTCCCGGTACCTCGTGTCACGCAAATCCCGTAATGTCAATGAGTTGAATGCCATTCTCGACCTGTTGGACCAAGCCTCTCTGCAACAAGGGAGGCGAATCACGATTCCGTTCGTCCGCTCGCTGGAGCGATCCAGCCTCCTCTAAAGGACCTGTGCGCCTTCTGCTTAGACTTCTTCGAAAAATCGCCTTGAACTAGTTAAAAGAACGGGATAAATACACTTCACCTCCGTACAGGGCGTCGGCCGATGAGCCTATAGCCTACGCCGACTACTCAACCTGTTCGCGGAACACCCCAGAGAGATGGACTCATGACCCAAAGCTTCCAAACGTCGCGTTGCCTCTGCTTGGCGCTTGTCGGGTTCGTAGGGGTCTTTGGCTTCCTTGCGCCAGCGGAAACTCCCGAAGACGCTGTGCGCTCCTTCGCCCGTATCTTTGAGAGCGCGAACAGCCAAGAACTGATCAAAATCATCCACCCCGACATCGTCTCGGAGAAGGAAATCAAGCCGGAACATCTGCAGCCCTTCTTGGACCGATATCGCGGCAAGCTCACCGGACTGAAATCATTCGCCATTGACAAGAAGCTCACATCGGAAGACGGCACAACCCAGCGATTTGAGGCAACGCTCGTGTTTCAGGGATCTCCTTTGGCGAGCAACTCGCGGGACCCGTCCACGTTTGAGATGACGCTGCTCTGGGCACGCGAGGGAAACCGGTGGTGGCTGGAAAGACCTTTGTCGGTCCGATACTCGTTGCAATCCACCATTTCGTACCCGTCTCAGGAACAGGAAGAACTTGCGAGTCGCTTCCGGATCGCTGTGCAGAAGCTCGATCAACTCGGACTGGCGGACAAGGATGACGCGCCGTTTATGGACCCGCCCTTGCCGGGCTCGGCCACCGAGATCTACAAGGAACTGGAGACACTGCATACCAAGGAACGCGGTCCCAAAGGCATTGACCCGAAAGGCCGAGGTCTCGCGCTTTTCCTTAAGGCGACGCAACTGAAAACCGGTGGCTTCCTGAGCGGTTACCACGGTGATTTCAAGAACGGTCCCGGTGACGCGCGTCGGCCCATGCCGTGGGAGATGTTCAGAGATTATGCCCAGGCCGCTTTGAAAAAAGGCAAAATGGATCAGGCAAAGGGACAACCGGTCAAGGCCGCGCACGCGTACAAACAGGTCTTGTCTTTTGGGAGACAGATCCTCAATGAGGCAGGCGGATATCAGTTTGCGCTGTGGGGGCTTTCGTTTCAGAAACAGGCGGCGGAAGAGCTGGCTCGTCTTTGGCAAGCCACCGCCAATGCGGATCGGGATAAGGCAGCCGTGTTCGCCAACCTTGTATCTCGCCGCCTCGATCTGTTGCAAACCGCGTTCTCGTGCCTGGACGATCTGGCTGATTATCGGTCGATGGATGCGGCCATCGCCGCGGCCGAGAGGAGAAATGACCCGAATTTCAGCCCGTGGGGGATTAATACGCTCGCCATCCTTGCTCTCAAAGGGGCGCCCGCTCAGGCGGAGGTGCTGCGGAACGCGGGAGCTATGGTGTATATGTTGAACCCGATCATGCAGACGAGGGCGCAAAAGGCGCTCAGCGACTTTGAAGCCCGCGGGTCCGGAGCGGAAAAGGCCTTCATCGCATTCCAAAAGGACTGGGTCCGCACGCATGACGTGTATGGCGGGGTCGGAGGATTTTGACCGCCCTCCCCATACCCCGTGCATGGACAGGATGACACGTGGTCAGATCCATTATTCTCAGCAAGAAGGATCGTGGTGAGGCTGACGAACTTGTGGTCTTCCTCACGAGGGAAGGCGGGTGGTTGCGTGGGATCGCGAAAAACGCCAAAAAGAGCCGACAGCGATTCGGCGGTCACCTCGAGCCGCTGACGCTGGTGGATCTCCTGCTTCGCCCACGCAAGAAGGATAACCTCATCTGGATCGATGAAGCTCACGTGGCCCAGGGGCTTCTCGGGATCAGATCGGACCTCGGAAAAGTGGCTCTCGCCACTTATTTCCTGGAGCTGGCGCAACAACTCCTTCCGGAAGCCCAGTCGGACGCTGCCCTTTTCGATTTCATGGTCGGTTTTCTTGAGAGCCTGGAGGGCGCTCTCCCCGCGCCCGCGGCTTCTTTGCTGGAAGAGATTCGCCTTCTCGGCTTGCTTGGCTACGCGCCGGAATTCCATATCTGTCCTGCTTGCGCCAAAAAAATCGATCCCGGGGAAGAGGCGTTCTTTTCGCCGGTCAACGGAGGAGTTATCCACTCCGGCTGCGCCGGGCGCATTCCGACGGATCTCGTGATCTCCCCGGACACCCTCGCGCTTGTCCGCCGGGGTTTGGCGCTCCGCAACAGCGCGGCCTCGCGTCTCAAATTGTCGAAGAGAGGGGCAACAGAGGTCAGGGCAGCTCTCTCGTCGTTTGTTCGTCATCTGAGCGGCCAGGAGATCAAATCGCTCGCCTTCTTGGAAAAGGTGGCGGCGTGGCCTGATCCTGTACGTTAACGGCTATGGGGGTCAGCGGAGCTATTCTTCCTCATCTGAGGTGTCTTGTTCTTGTCGGCTGGGTCCCCTGAGCAATCTGTCGAGCGGTGAACGTCGAGCGGTGGAGGGGTCGTCGTGCTTTGATTCCAGCGTCTGGAGACGCTGGCTCACCTGTGCGAGCTCGGTGCGGAGCTGTGTTGTTTCCTCTCCTTGACGAGCCAGTTCGGCCTTGAGCTTTTCCGCTGACTGGAGACACTGCTCCGCTTCCTGCTGAGCTCGTTCCATATCCTCTTGCGTGGAGAGGAGTTCTGTTCGGTATGCTTCGGTCTTCTGCCGGGCCTCCTCCAGTTGCCTTTCCTTTTCATTCAGGGCTTCGCTAACCTGTTTGACTTGAGCCAGGGCATTGGCCTTCAACTGGCCCGCATCGGTTACGGCGTTTTTCAGCGCATCGAGCATCTGGGTCTTATCCGAAAGATCCCTCTTCAACCTCTCGGATTCTTCCGCGCGTTTGCTCAGTTCGGCGCTTATTTGATTCAACTTGGCCGTGAGTTCCTGGCTTCTGGTCTGTTCTGCGGATTGCAGCCCTTCCATTCTTTTTTGCACGGCCTCAACTTCTTGGGCTTTTTGCGCCGCATCCCTGCTCAGAGCCTTGAGGGCCTGCTCCTTGCGGTCCAAATCCTGCCTTAGCGCATCCAACCGCTCTTGCAGTTGAGTGGCCCGAAACTCTGCCAAAGCCTTGGCCCCCATGAGCGATAGCTTTCCGGAGTCAACGTCTGAAGCGCCCCGACTGCTTGGCGGCTCAGGAGTCGCCTGGGCGCGAGCGCTCTGTTTATCGAGTTCGGTCACGCGCTGCCGCAGCGACTTGACTTCATTTCGCATGGCCTCATTTTCTTGCTGGCGCACGGTCAGTTCCCGTGTCTTATCGGCGAAGTCGGACTGGAGGCTCGATATGCGTTGATCCCTATCCATAAGCTCACGTTGGTGACGGGCCACATCTCCCTCGCCGCATCCCCACAGCGTCAGAACCAGTCCGAAGATGGCGATTGTTCTGCTTCGTGACGAGCTCATCCGGGAATACTCCTTCTGGTTGGGCCGGAGACCGCAGCCAGCCTCTCTCGCTACGCAGGCCACTCCAGCGCAATATCGACAAATCCGGCTCGGTCGATGAAAACCTTCGATGTACCTATTTACCAAAAGAATAGCCTTTTTGTCAATAAACATCAAATAAATAAGCCGGTTTGATTCTGAAAATTGTTTTTTGTTTTCTGATATCTCATCGACTTTATAGCCGAATGGCTGTCATTAAGAACTGGGAACGAGCGTTTCTCGCCTATGTCATTGCCGCGCAGCCCTCGCACCGACACTCCTGAGTCCCGAAGTCAAGTTGTCCTGCACGTTACTGAACGCGCACTTTCGCTCCGGGGTTCGTCTTGACAGTTCAGGCCCTCTCTGGTAACAAAAAGCTGTTACGCGGAAGCGTCTCGTTCTCTCCGACTTAGCGCTTGGGGCGCTACCGGGCAGTGAATCATCCACAGCTTTTCAGGCGTTGAGATGTGTTGTCGCGAATCGGGAACCAGCGGTTCCAGGCGGCGAATTCCGCCCCGCTTAGCAGGCTGCGCTCGGCGGGAGTTCGTGAGAGGCATTTCCACGAAACCAGCGCCATGCATCTTGCAGCGCCATAAGGGGGTTAACCCATGTCTTTGAATTTCGATCTACCGAAGGACGCCGAGCTTACCAGAAAGGTCGTGCGGGAGTTCGCGGAAAAGGAAATAGGGCCGGTTGCTCAGGAGCTGGACGACAAGGAGGAGTTTTCCGTAGAGCTGACACAGAAGATGGGTGAACTAGACTTCTTCGGCCCCTTTGTCTCCGAAGAGTACGGTGGCAGTGAAGTAGGGTACCTTAATTATATCATTATCGTAGAAGAGATCGCGAGAATAGACGGCTCTCACGCGGCGACGGTAGCCGCAGGGAATTCCCTGGGCATCGCGCCGATTTACTACTTCGGGAGCGAAGAGCAAAAGAAGAAATGGCTCCCTGATTTGTGCAAGGGCAAAATTCTCGCTTCGTTTGGACTGACCGAACCCAACGCCGGTTCGGACGCGGGAGCATCCCAGACCACGGCTGTGCTCGACGGGAACGAATGGGTGATCAATGGAAGCAAAATCTTTATTACCAATTCCAGCACACCGATCAGCGCCGTGTGCGTGGTGCAGTGCGTGACGGGAGACAGGGCCCAGGGCAAGCCGGAAATCAGTTGCATTCTCTTGGAAAACGGCACAAAAGGATTCATAACGGAAACCATGCATGGGAAGCTCTGCTGGAGATCTTCCAATACCGGCCTCCTCACTTTCCAAGACTGCCGGGTGCCCAAAGAGAACCTTCTGGGACAACGTGGCGAAGGTTTTCATCAAATGCTGAAAACCCTTGACGGTGGCAGACTCTCCATAGCAGCCATGGGATTGGGCGGGGCTCAGGGAGCGTTCGAACTTGGCCTGGATTACGCAAAGAAGCGGCAACAGTTCAATAGGCCCATTGGATCGTTCCAGATCAATGCGTTCAAGCTCGCGGACATGTATACGGAAATAGAGATGGCCAGGTTGCTCCTGTACCGCGCTTGCTGGCTCATGGATAACGATAGAATGACCCCGAAGGATTCCGCAATGGCTAAGCTGGTCTGTTCCGAGACCTATTACCGCGCGGCCAACCATGCGGTGCAACTCCACGGCGGATACGGTCTCATGAAGGAATATGCGGTGGAACGCCATTACCGCAATCAGAAACTGCTCGACATCGGTGAGGGCACGTCGGAAGTCCAGCGCATCGTGATAGCCAGGAATATCGGGGTTCCCGGGAGATCCATGTAGCCCTTTGCGACGGCTGGCCGACCGTGGGGCCTGCGCCCAGATCGCGAGCCGAAAGGAACCATGATGAGCGAAGAAAAGAAAGAAACCGCATACGAGGATCTTCGAAAGGCGGTGGACGCATATGGGGAGCACGGAGAGGAGGACTTCCTCACCGACTCTGAGGCCCTTGCCGACGCCAAGGCCCTTGCCGAGCAGGAAGCCGCGGTGAGTCACGGTCACCGTTTGCGCGCGACCCGGGAGAGCCGTGGATTTACCCTCCAAGAGCTGGCCGAGAAAACCGGAATTCCGGCGGATCTGTTGGGTCAGGTGGAAGCAGGCGAGAGCATTTTGCCGCTGGGACAGCTCATCAAGCTGAGCAAGGCTCTGGCTATGAGGATGGCCGACGTCATCTCCGAGGGCGATCAGCCATTCACTATTGTTCGATCACATCAGCGACGACGATTCGCGCGATTCGGCAAGGCACGGCAGGCTAACCACGGGTACGAATATGAGGCCCTTGCCGCGAACAAGAAAGATCGTCGAATGGAGCCTTTCATCGTGACGCTCCAACCAGCGTCGTCCGATGAGCCATCCACCCACGATGGGCAAGAGTTCATCTACGTCCTGGAAGGCGAAATGGAAGCGCTGGTAGACGATACCAGGGAGGTGCTGGGACCGGGAGACGCCATCTATTATGACTCCACCAGCATGCACCTAGTCCGGGCTCACGGCAATAAGCCCGCGAGAATCCTGGCCGTCCTAATAAGCTGATGGGCCGGGGTTTGGACGGTATATCGGACACATGGATTGCGGCTTTCGCCGGAATGGCTGAAGTCGTGCTAAGCACGAAACCGCGTTCTTAGGAATTAGGGCAATCTACGCTCGGTTTCATAAGTGCGGTCGCGAATTCATAGCTTTGGTGGGACAGGCATCCTACCTGTCGTTACCTATAGACAGGCGAGACGCCTGTCCCGCCAATCTTTGCCGATACACCGCGCCGGATTTAGAAATCAAAGCACATAGCCGCACGCCTTGCCACGCAAGAAGTGTGGACCGTGCAGTGAAGGAAATTTGTTTCCGAGGTGGCGCCCATGACCCTGCTCCAGCCGGCTGATGTTGCCTTGGCCGGCGTTCCCGCACCCGCGATTGCCTTCGTGGTTCTCGTTTCAGCCGTCGGCTTTTTTGTCTACGTGATGCGCCGGCGAATCAATCTTCTGAGGAAGACCCTCCCTGACCCCAGACTGGACAACATCCTGCAACGCGTCAAATTGACGCTGCTCTACGGATTCGGACAAGCGCGGCAGCCGCGGTACCCGCTTGCCGGCATCCTCCACATCTTGTTGTTCGCGGGTTTCATGATCCTGTCCCTCAGGTCTTTAACATTGATCGGCCGCGGATTTTTCGCCGACTTTCATCTCCCTTTCCTGAGCGGTTCGGTCGGCTACGCGTATGAGGCGCTCAAGGACTACACTGTCCTGATCGTCCTGGCGGTCTGCATCATAGCCATCATTCGCCGGGCTGTATTCAAGCCTGCGCGGTACCAGCACCCTGAAGGGTCCGGTCACGGCGCGGAAGCCTATGTGATTCTTGGTCTGGTCGCGGGCCTGATGGTCACGGACATGATCTTCGACGGGAGCGCTCTGCTGGGCCGGGCAGCCCCTCACTCCGCGGCCGCGTTTCCGGCCGCGAACCTTTCGGCGGCCCTCATGTCCGGCATGGCCCCGTCCACACTCAATGCGCTCCACGTGGGCGGCTATTGGGCCCACATTCTTATCTTTTTCGGACTGCTCAACTACTTGCCCATATCAAAGCACTTCCACGTGATTACCGCGATTCCAAATGTGTTTCTGGCCAATCTCAAAAAAGGCGCGATCAAGCCTGTTCAGTGCGGCGTGTCGGACTGGATGGAATTGGAGGAATGCGGCCTGAGCCGTTTTGAGCGCTTCACCTGGAAGCACGTGCTTGACTTCTACTCATGCGCTGATTGCGGCCGCTGCTCCGACAACTGCCCCGCCGCCACAGTAGGCAGAGCGCTCTCCCCGCGCATGATCAGCGTTAAGGCCAGAGACTACGCGTATGCGCATTATCCTGTTTTCGGCGCTCTTCCAAAACCGAGTGAAGAGGAATTCACGGGCGGCGTGATCAAGGAGGAGGAGATCTGGGCGTGCACCACCTGTGGCGCATGTGAGCAGGAATGCCCGATATTTATCGAGTATATCGACAAGATCGTGGACATGCGGAGATACCTGGTCGAGCAAGGCCGCATGCCGTCGTCCATACAAAAGCCGATGCAGCAGATCAAGAAGAAAGGCAACGCCTACGCGGGAGCAAAGAACAAGAGAGCCGACTGGATCAAAGAACTTCAGGAGGGCGAGGTTCGTATTCTGGGGCAAGGGGATGCCGCCGACCTCCTCTTCTTTGTGGATAGTTGCGGCTCATTCGATCCAAGGATTCAGGAGATCTCACGCTCTTTCGCTCGGATACTGAACCGGGCCGGCGCGGACTTCGGGATCCTCGGACCTGACGAAACCGATTCCGGCAATGAGATCCGTAGGTTGGGAGAAGAAGGGCTTTTCGAGCAGGTAGCTCAGAAGAACATCGAGGCGTTTCAAGCAAGACAGCACAAGGAGATTGTGGCCTTCGATCCTCATGCGCTCAACGCTATACGCAACGACTATCAAGTCAAATTCCCGGTGGTTCATGCGAGCGAGCTATTGGCGAGGTATCTCAGAGAGGGGAAGCTTAGCCTTCACGACACATACCTCCGCGGGAGATTGGTGACGTACCATGATCCGTGTTACCTGGGGCGCCACAACGGAATCTATGACGACCCGCGGTATGTGTTGAAGCAAATTCCCGGTATCCGATATCAAGACATGGAGCGTTCGTTCACCCGCAGTTTTTGTTGCAGCGGCGGGGGTCTCCTGCTCTGGTATGAGAACGAAGAAGAGAAAGAAAGAATGGGCGAGCGGCGAGTCCGCATGGCGGAAAAGATCGGCGCGCAGGTTATCGTGACAGCCTGTCCGTTCTGCTTGATAAATCTTGAAGACGCTGTGAAAACCACGGGGAACGAGGGCAAGATTGAGATCATTGACCTGGTCGAGCTGGTCGACCGTTGCGCTGGGGACGGCAAGGACGTGTGATTGAGAGAAGCGGGAGGAACCATGGATATCATCGTGTGCGTTAAATGGGCGCCGGATACCTCCGAGGCGGACGTGGTCATTGACAAGGAGGGCCGGGACATCAAGAAGGACGATTTGGATTATGACATAAACGACTGGGACCGATTTGCCATTGAAGAGGCTGTACAGATCAAGGAGAAGGTCGGCGGCAAGGTAACCCTGGTCAGCGTGGCGCCTGAAGACGCTGAAGAGATGCTCAGAGAAGGGCTTGCCCGCGGAGCGGACGAGGCGTTTAACCTTTGGGATGATTCCTTTGAGGGGTCGGACGGCTACGCGGTTGCCTCTATCTTGACTGCGTTCATCAAGACTCGCCCTTTCGACCTGGTCTTGACGGGCACCCAAGCGGACGATGACTGCGCGGGCCAACTGGGCGGAATGCTTGCCGCCATGCTGGACGTTCCCGGTGTGACGCTGGCGCATAAGATTTCTATTCAGAACGGAAGGGTGGAAGTCATCCGAGAACTGGAGGGCGGTCTCTCGGAAAGCCTGGAGATGGACCTGCCCGCGGTCATATCGGTGGCCACCGGCCTCAATGAGCCCAGATTTGTTTCCATCAGAGCTGTGCGTAAGGTCGCGGGAATGGAAATCCCGGTGGTCGACCGTGAGGGTGTGGGAATCGATGAGAGCAAGGTCGGCGGCCGGGGCTCCAGAACGCGCGTTGAAAAAGTCTTCCTGCCACCCGAAGGCGAAGGAGCGGAGATCATTCAGGGGAGCGCGGAAGAGGCTGCGGCTCGACTGGCCGAGATCCTCAAAGAGAAAGGAGGTATCGCCTGATGAAGAACGTATTTGTCTTGGCTGAGCACAGGCGGGAGAAGCTCAGGGATACCACCTGGGACGCCATCGCGGCGGGTCGAGATCTGGCCGGGAAATTGGGCGCAGAGTTGACCGTCTTGTTGCTGGGCTCCAATGTGGATCCCTTGGCCGAGCAACTCGCCAAAGAATGCCCGAAAGTATTGGCCGTGGATGACCCGAAACTGGAGCAGTTCAATTCAGAGGCTTTCATAAAGGTTTTGGTTGCGCTGTTGAAGGACCGAGGCCCATACGTGCTGTTGATGGGCAGCTCCAACTCCATCATCGATCTGGCCCCAGGACTGTCCGCTTTTCTTGACGCGGCGTACGCTCCCGACTGCGTGGCCTTTGAGGTGGAGGACGGCCGAATCATGGTTCTTCGTCAGATATACAGCTACAAGGTGAACGCGCTGGTCTCATTTCAGAATGCGGAAAACGTTGTTGCCACCCTTCGTAGCGGCTCGTTCTCATTTACGCCGTCAGGCGCGGTCGCGGGAGCGATCGAGAAGGCGCCCTCCCCCATCGCGACCGAGTCTCTGCGCAAGCGGTTCCTCAAGTACGTGGAGGCGGAAAAAGGCGACGTGGACATCGCGTCCGCAGATATTATCGTGTCGATCGGCCGCGGAATCGGAGACGAGCCGGACATGGAAATGTTCCAGGGACTGGCGGACGCTATGGGCGGTGTTCTGGCGTGTTCCCGCCCCATTGTGGATAAAGGTCTCCTTCCCAAATACCAGCAGGTGGGAACTTCCGGCGTGGAAGTGAAACCAAAGGTGTATGTGGCGCTGGGCATCAGTGGGGCGTTCCAGCATCTGGGTGGGATCAAAGGCAACCCATTGCTGATCGCTGTGAATAAGGACGCAAAGGCGCCCATCTTCCGAGTAGCGCAATACGGCATTGTGGGAAACCTGTTGGACGTGGTTCCTGCCCTCCAGGAGAAGATCAAGGAATTGAAAGGCTAAGAGAGCGGCGCGTTGAAGGACGGAGAAATCTCATGGCCGAAAGTCACGGAAAGCTCTTGATCTTGCTTTTGATCGGGACGCTGGGCCTGTCTCCGCTTCAGGGTTACGGGCAGGAAGGGGCCGAAGCCCTCTTCAAGAAGGGCTTGGATTTGCAGGTTTCCGGTGATCTGGAAGCGGCCCTCCCGATGTATGAGAAGGCCCTCGAAGCGGACCCTGAGAATTATAAGGCGCTGCTCGCCACCGGTCTCGCGGCTTACGGCAAAGGCGACTACAGGAAAGCCGCGGATCGCCTCGGGCTCCTCGTGATCTACTACCCCGCCGACATCACAGCTCGAACTTGTCTTGCATACTCCCGGCTCCAGCTTGGAGAAGTGACATCGGCAAGGGATGCCTTCTGGAAGATACTCGCGGATGATCCGACCAGCGTTGCGGCCATGATCGGGCTGGGTTGGTCGGAGTTCCTTGCCGGCGATCGTTTCTCGGCGGTGGAGGACCTGAAGAAAGCTCTGGCCAAGCAGCCCAATAACAAAGCGCTCCGCGACACCATCGGTCGGCTTCAGGACGCGAACAAGGAGGCCTTGGAGGCTGCCCGACAAGAAGAGAACTTCCGCATGAAGAGCGTGTTCAATAGGGCCATAGCCCAAGCCGCAGCCGCGCCCGCGCAGACGCCTCAATCGTCCCCGCAGGGCTGGTCCGCAGCAGAAAAGGAAGCAATGCTGGGCCTCATGGGCGGAGAAGGGGCCGACAAGAAGAAGGTTCAGCCCGTTCAGCCGCGACCGATTCCGCCTTTCTTTTAATTCGCCGGCTTCGGCCGTGATCGGGACCCGAGAGAGTTCCAGCCCTGAAGTATCCGGAGAACAGGAAATGGCCCGTAGCGTCTTGACGATCCTGACCGTGTTGCTCATCACGAGTTCGGCGCTCACCTGGATGCCCGCCCTTGCCCAGGAGGACGCGGAAGCCCTCTTTAGCAAGGCGCTCGATCTGCAGAATTTAGGCAAATTGGCAGAAGCGCTACCCATGTACGAGAAGGCCCTCGAAGCGGACCCTGAGAACTACAAGGCTCTTCTGGCTACAGGACTCGCGGCCTATGGCAAAGGCGATTACAAAAAGGCTGCCGAAAGTTTGGGAAAGCTTCTGCTGTACTATCCCGGGGACATGATAGCCCGCACCTGTCTCGCATACACGAAGCTACACCTGGGAGAGATCAATACCGCCACCGACTCCTTCTGGAAAATATTGGCGGACGATCCGAGCAATGCCGCGGCAATGATCGGCCTTGGCTGGTCCGAGTATCTCGCGGGGGATCGATTCTCCGCGGTCGCGGACCTCAAGAAAGCCCTGGCTTTGCAGCCACGGAACAAGGCCCTCAGCGACGCAATCGCGCGGCTTCAAGACGCCAATAAGGAATTTCTCGAGGCTGAGCGGGAGCAGCATCGGATGGCGCTCGTAAGCGCTTTCAACAGCGCAGTGTGGGAAGCCTCTATAGCCGAGGAACAGGCCGCGCAATCCGCTCCTCGCGCGCCCCTTACGCTCGCTCAGAAAGCGCTGGTCCTCGGGCTCATGGAACCTGATGCTCCAGCCAGTCGGTGGAAAATCCCCGGGCTCATCCCCGCGCAAGAATAGACTCTGTTACCCGCAATACGAGCGCCAACCGCGTGTTTGTGGGTTCTTACGCATACTCATGCGCCTAATACCAACTCCCATAGCCAAGAAGCTACAACGAATCATGAAAGCGCTCGGCTTCGGCGGGCGCTCCGTGGCTTCGCCTCGGAGGTCGGCGGCAAGAGCGCATCGTTGCGCAATAATTTGGAGGGGAGACTCATCTCCCCTCCAAACCTCCCCATACGTAAACCCGGCCAGGAGCGCCTCATGCCGACAACTTTCACAGGAGTTCACTTTCAAATGGTGAAGATCACCTCGGACTAAAAAGCGCCACTGGCCCGAGCTTTGGCAGGCCCGTGTCTGATTGAGAGGATTCTTCATTGTTTGAACGCGCGCTGGTATGAGACCCGATCGCTCGGTCGCGCGTTTTCCCGGCCTTGATAAGGGCTTGAATACGCTCCGCTGTTCCAGGAACGAAGCACTGGCCACCCGTCTCCCGGCGCACGCGCTTGCAAGGTCGCCCACCAATCCCAAGAATAACGGAACGGTAGTCAAAGAGATGGAATCTTCCGGCCCTGATGAAGGACGATTGATCCAAACCTGCTTCAAAGGCAGTTGAGCGCGATGCTTCGAGCGATACCAAGATAGATGTTGCCGGAATCGCCGAAGTGTGTAGCATGTCTGATGCGCGTTCTATCATCAAGGCGTGCGCAATGCCGGAAAGATCTTGAGGCCAGGAATCATGATAAATACCATTTCTATTTCCGGATTCAAGTCGTTGAAGAGTATTGTCAACCTCGAACTCCCTCGGTTCGCAGTGTTGTTCGGGCCAAACACTGCCGGCAAGTCGAACTTTCTGGATGCGCTTCAGGCCCTTTCGCGGATTGGAACAAGCCGGACGCTCGCGGATGCGCTTCAAGATCCCATTCGAGGATACCCGATTGAAACGTTCGGCTTTCCTCCAGGAGGACTTCCTGAGCTGTTGACTAAGGACTCTGCTGAGTTCACGCTGGAAGCTTCCTTGTCCGTCGGAAAGGACCAATATCAGTACAAGATCTCTGTAGGCATTGTCCCCGCAACCGGCGCTGTTCACGTGCGAAACGAGTATCTGGCGGCGCTAACCGCCAAAGGAACGATAAAGGGGAGTCCTCTAATTGAGAAAGTAGATAGCGAGCTTCGCATCAGGCGAAGAAGCAAACCGGCGCACCCGCGCACTGAACCGGTCGAACTGAATCATTCGTTGCTGTCGGACCTTCGATTGGGTGGCGCCGAATACGGAGGGATCGAAAAATGCCGCGGGGAGTTGCTTGGGTGGCGCATGTATTACCTCGACCCACGCGTTGCTATGCGTCGGGCTGCCCCACCTTCTGAAGTCCATGATATTGGCTTGCTGGGAGAAAACATCGCGCCATACCTTTATCGCCTGCAGAAAGAGGAGAAACGGCACTTCGACGCGGTTCGCAGGCTTCTAAGGACCTTAATTCCCAGCGTCGAGCAACTGGACGTTGATTTAGACAAGAGGCGCGGCACTCTCGACATCACGATTCAGCAGGACGGCATAGCTTATTCGTCTAGGATCATATCTGAAGGAACCTTGCGTATTCTGGCTCTTTGCGCTATTGCCGTGAATCCTCATCCGGCTCCTGTCATGGCGTTTGAGGAGCCGGAGAACGGTGTTCAGCCCCGGCGGCTGGAGTTAATCGCTGAGTTTCTCACTTCGCTAGCGCTTAAGCGGGACTGCCAATTAATCGTGACCACTCATTCGCCTCTCTTTTGCGCAACCATGATCAAGAAATCAAGGTCAAACCAGGGTCAAATCGGGCTTTTTCAAGTTAGAAGGGGCAGGGCCGGCACCGAGATAAAACCATTTGATGTGGCGGGTCCCCTGTTCCAGGATGCCGCAATAGCACAGGCGTTGGCAGATCGGGGAGAAGAAGCGGTGTTTGAAGGGCTCGCGCTTAGGGGAATGCTCGATGAATAGCGCCCTACCCCTTGATATGTTCGTGGAAGATCGTGCACATGAGCACTTCATCCGTGCTTTGGTCGCCCGACTTGCTGCGGAGGAAAAAAAGGATGTGGATATCCGGGTACGATCCGCTACTGGCGGACATGGAAAGGCAATAAGCGAATTCAAGATGTATCAGGCGCTCCTAGATAAGAAAGGCCTGTCGGCGCCGGCGTTGATCGTGGTGGCAATAGATGCGAACTGCTCCAAACCGACCGCAAAACGAAAAGAGATTCTCGATATCGTGCCGCCGGCCCGGCGAGCTGCGGTGGTCGTGGCATGTCCGGATCCGCATGTTGAACGCTGGTACATGGCCGACATTGCATCATTCGGGAGGATCGTTGGAGCCAGCCCCAGGATCAAACAGAAAAAATGCGTGAGAGACTACTACAAGACTGCCCTGGCAAATGCCATTACGAGAGCCGGACATCCGCTCACTTTGGGCGGATTGGAATTCGCCGAGGAATTGGCGCAAGGAATGAACTTGTACGATAGCGGCAAGGTCGACAGGGCCTTCGCCTCATTTATTCAGGACTTGCGGTCTGCTTTACGGCGGCTTTAGAGCAGGCCCCAGAACTGGACAATGCACCTCGATGGCTTGTGAAGTTGCTGAAAACGTGTATCTTTTGTGCGAGGCAGTGGCAGCACCTTGAAACGGAGGCTGGGCCAGTGCCCTGGCAAGAACGAATAGTGGTGGACTCAAATATCCTCGTCGGGAAGCCGGTCATTAAAGGAACTCGGCTGTCCGTGCAGTTTATCGTCGACCTGCTCGCTGAGGCCTGCTCAGAAGAGGATATTTTGAAGAACTGTCCCGGGCTCACGAAGGAAAACATCCAGGCCTGTCTCGGTTATGCGAGTGCGTTCGTCAAGGCAGAAAAAGTGTACCCGAGGAAAGTGTGATTCGTGAGATTTCTTGGGAACGAAAACTTCCCGTTAGCAGCGGTGGCGGTCTTTCGACAGCACGGGTACGTGTGTTACAAATACGTCCCGATTGCCATGCGAAGTCACTAGCCTTTGTCGCGCGTATTGCTGCGGCACCCTCACCTTACGCTCTGGCTGGGAGGTCATTTCTCGGTGGTAGCGAAGTCAAGCATTCGCATGACCTTAGTGCCCGCACATGATAGTGAAGAAGGCGTATACGTTACGCGACCCAGGCAGCGGAATGATCTGACAGATCTCTGATACCTGCAGACTGGAGCTGACTTTGTAGAGAGACGGAATGTCCCTCGAGAACTACGCAACGGATGTCTGTATTTGCAAGGAGGCGAAGATGTCTCTAGAGCTGGTTGCAAAACCTCTTATGGGCACTAACCGCGCGAAATCGCGCACGATTTAAGTGCTTGTTCTTTTAGAAGAAGTTATATATTTGACTCGCCGGAGGTAAGTCCGGTGAGCAAACGTGTCGTGTATCTGACTGATGAGCAGTGGAAGAAGATTGAGCCTCTCATACCCAAGCCTCCCCCTCGACCGAGGGGAGGCCGTCCCAGGGC
>Ga0194113_10002130_pt1 | contig 27161 bp, 20 predicted proteins | sample TA2MahC200mmetaG_FD_146193 | JGI IMG/M metagenome (GOLD analysis project Ga0194113, IMG submission 146193) | Freshwater microbial communities from Lake Tanganyika, Tanzania - TA2015017 Mahale Deep Cast 200m | ecosystem: Environmental > Aquatic > Freshwater > Lake | place: Tanzania: Lake... | reverse complement strand
GCCCTTCTCCTCAAGCGCGCAAACCGAAGGTGCGCCGGGATAGAGCGCAAAAGCATTGAGCCTTACGACATCGGGATCGGCCCGTTCCAGGAACTCATACGTGGCGGATATGTCCTCCGCCGTCTCGCCCGGCAATCCGTACATGACGTAGGCAAGCGATCTGAGCCCCGCGTTCCTCGCCGCGGCGATTGCCGCGGCATTGTGCTCAACCGTTGAACCCTTTGAAATGGAATCCAGCACCCGCTGGGACCCGCTCTCCACACCGAACTCAAGCTGCACACAGCCGGCCGGGCGCAACAGCCCGAGGACTTCCGGCGATGCGCGATCGGCCCTGCACTGGGCGCTCCATGCAACCCGTTCCGCCAGCCCCGTTTCTCTCATCGCGTTGCACAGTTCCTTGACCCGTTCCGTGTCGGCCAGGAAGTCTTCATCCCGGAAATACACGCCCTCTATGCCGTACGCGCGAACGAGCGCTTCTATCGCGGCTACCACGTGGCCGGCGCCGTGCGACCGGTGGCAGCGGGAATGCGCGCGGCCCTCCGCGCAGAAAGTGCAGCCGGCGCCGCACCCACGGGAACTCTCCAGCGAAGCCGTCTTCAGGGGAATGCACGGTATCACGCGCGGTGTGCGCCGTGTGTAGTAGCCCATATCCAGCAGGTCCCACGCGGGCAACGGCAGGCTGTCGAGGTCCGTCACACCCATGACTTCCGCCGGATTCAGCGACCCGTCAGGCATACGCAGCGCCAGCCCCGGTATGCCGGCAAGCGCATCGCCCCCGGCAATTGCGCTGACAGTTCCCTCGGCCTCCCCGACCATCACGCCATCGATTTCCGGACAGTGTTTCAGCGTCCCGCCCGGGCAAAGGGTTGCGTGCCGGCCGCCGGCCAGCAGCAACGCCGCCCCCGCGTGCCGACGCGCTGCGTTCGCAAGGCGCCTGAACACGCCCCACGACTCAGCCTCAACGTCGAAAACAATCGCGTCCGGCGCAAAGGCCGCAAGCTTCACGCGGAACCCGCTCTCCGCGGCTTCGGAACCGTCCGCTGGAAAGACACCCGCGTCAAACAGATCAACTGTGTGCCCGCCTGCGCGCAGGACAGCGCCGAGCGACGGCAGGTAGACCGGCATCCACGACGGCACGCGGAAGACGGGATGCCTCTTCTCCATGCCTGCCAGAAGAATTCTCAACTGATCATCCTTGAATCACTTCACAGCCGTCATCGCCTGATGCGCCGATCCCCAGCGTCACCGCCTCCCGTATCTGCGGTTCTTCCCACGGGTTCTTCCGCAGCCGGTTGAGCAGCCTGTACCTGCCGAGAATTCGCAACCCCTCCACATCCGCAGCCACGCGGTCGGCGGAAGCAACAAGCAGTCCGGGTCGGACAGTCAGTCCGATTGCAGGCCCTCCCGCCGCAAAACACCTGCGCGCATCGAGCAAAACAAGGTCTGGCTTCACGGCCAGGTTGATCTCCGCGATTCTCCGCGCCATCTCCCCGTCATGCATTTCGGCGCGCTGTTCGGGAGGAAGGCAGCCTGTCGTGTGCTTGAGACTTAGACTGAACCCGGCCGCGGGATGGGTCTTTGCACAGCACGCGTAGACGAGGAATTCCGCGTCGAGCGCCGCCTCACACACACTCACCGACCGGAACATCCTGCCCGCGACCGGCACTTCGCGCCACCGGCCGGCATCGAAATCAACCCACTCGGCGCCCAGGCGCTTCGCGAGTTCCGGCATCCCGAGCGCCCGCGCAACCCGTTCGGCCGGGCGCCAACGCAGCCCGCAGCTGTCGCCGAGCGACACACCCGCCGCGCCAACGCTTTTCAGAACGCGGATCACAACCTCAAGAAAGTCCGGCGCGCTGGAGGCTGGAAACCTGTGAGGACTGTTGAAGTTAGCCTTCACCAACACGCGCCGGCCCGCGATGCGCGATGCCGCCGCGCCGTCAAAGAGCTGGCCGAGCATGGCGGCAATATCCGCCTCGTCAACGCGCCGCGTGGCGGAACGAAGAACGACCCTTGCCCGACCCATCGCCCACCCCCAATAAGCAGTTTCGGCACCCGCATCTGGTCGACACGGGTGCCGAAGTGTTCATCAGATTGCTGCTGACGCAGTCACCTGCGCCGGCGCGCTCAACCTCAGGACGGCTGGGCCTGCGTGAACGCAGTCTCCACGACCAGTTCATCGGAATTGAACGTTTCGACCACAGGTTCTGTAAACACGCCTCTATGCATAACTGCACCTCCTCCCCCGCCTCGCGGCGGACTCCGGGCCGCAGCGCGCGGCCCGCAACACCCGCTATTCAGTCGGACCGTCTCTCACCCGTGAATGCGGTTTCGACAACAAGCTCGTCTGCGGAATACGTCTGAACAACCGGCGGTGTGAACGGCAATCGATGCATGAGTGCCCCCCCTTGTCTTACCCCTCCAGCGTTATAGACAATGCCGCATCAAAGTCAACCGGCAACCGCCGGAATTGCCCGTCACCCGGCCCTGCCCTGCTCCACCTTCACAAGCAGTCCTTTTCCGACAAGACTGACGACGGTACGGCTTACCATGCCATCCACGTCCTTCGCGGAGGACAGGTCGAACTCCCGCCCGAGGGCAGAGAGAATGTCCGCCTCCGAAACCGGCGCCTTGAGACAGTCCCATATGAACGCCGCTGAGCCGTTCAGCACGTGAACGGAATTTGATGCGTCGTCGAACAGCATCCTGTCCCCGCCAACCTGCTGCTCCCTGATCCCCTCGCGTCTCGTGTAGAAGGTGCTCATGTCCGCCATGCCATGCCGCTCCCCTCGGATCCACCGCCCACCTCTCACCATCCAGAGGTTCTCTAACCCATCGCAGCCCAACACAGCAAGACATGATTAACCGATTAAAGACCTGACCCCAATGTCCCAGGGCGAAGGAGTAGACAGCCGAAGACGACCTGTCGCTCATCGTGGCGCAAGATGGCCGAGTCGGCCAACCCGTTCGCGCGTTCCGGCTTGAGTTCCCGCCCTTCGGCCGGTAGTGTTCGTGCGCTTTTCCGGAGAGTGAGCCGTAGCGTGCGGCACTGGAAACGGAGAAGCAGGGAGCGGCTTGTGAAATACGGTCAATTTGATGCGACGAAGAAGGAATATGTAATCCAGACCCCGAATACTCCTCTGCCGTGGATCAACTACCTCGGCACGCAGGAGTTCTTCGGCATGATCTCCAACTCCGGCGGCGGGTACTGTTTCATGATCGATGCCCGCAAGCAGCGCCTTACCCGCTACCGCTACAACAACGTCCCCATGGATTCGGGGGGACGCTACCTTTACATCAAGGACGATCAGACCGGAAAGATGTGGGCGCCGGGCTGGATGCCGGTGAAGGCGGACCTGGACGTTTACGAATGCCGCCACGGATTGGGCTACACGGTGATCACCGGCGAGAAGGACGCGATCAGGGTTTCGACGCGCTATTTCGTGCCGTTCAACGAGAGCTGCGAGATCTGGGAAACGGATATCACCAATACCGGGAAGAGGAAAAAAAGTTTCACTCTGTTCAGTTTTGTCGAGTTCTGCGGCTGGGAGGCGCTTAACGATGCCACGAACCTGCAGCGCACACTGAACCTTGGCGAAGTGGAAGTTGACGGCAGTGTGATCTACCACTTGACCGAATATCGCGAACGGCGCAACCATTTCGCCTACTTTGCCGCGAGCGAGAAGATCGCCGGCTACGATACAGACTCGGAATCATTCCTGGGCCGATACAACGGCTTCCATGAGCCCCGCGTTGTGGCCGAGGGAAAAAGCCGCAATTCCGTGGCCTGCGGGTGGAATCCCTGTGGGTCGCACTCGATCCGGATCACGTTGAAGCCGGGCGAAACGAGGAAGATGAATTTCATGCTGGGCTACGCCCAGAACCCGGAGAACGAGAAGTTCAGCGCCCCCGGCGTGCTCAACAAGAAACGCGTGCGAGTGACGCTCAAGAAATATCTGAACCGTAAGAATTCGGAGAAGGCGTTTGAGAACGTGGTCAAGCAGTGGGAAGAACTGACCGGCCGCTTCCAGGTGGAGACGCCCTACAAGAACCTGGACATGATGGTCAACACCTGGAACCAGTACCAGTGCGTGACGACCTACAACATGGCCAGGTCCACGTCCTATTATGAAACCGGGATCGGCAGGGGCATCGGGTATCGCGATGCCTGTCAGGATCTGTATGGCGCGGTCCATATCATGCCGCCGGAGCGGTCGAGGACGAGAATCCTAGAATTGGCGGCGATCCAGTGGCGGAACGGCGCCACCTACCATCAATACCAGCAGCTCGACAAGAAGGGCAATGCCACCATCGGCGTCGGCTTCAACGACGATCCGCTCTGGCTGATTTTGGGAACGGCCACCTACATCAAGGAAACCGGAGACTGGTCGATCCTGGAGGAGCAGGCCCAGTTTGACAACAACCCCAAGGATACCGCCACGCTCTATGAGCACCTGATCATCTCGGTCAAGCATATCATGGAGCACCGCGGTCCCCACAAGTTGCCCCTGGTGGGACGGGCGGATTGGAATGATTGCCTGAACCTGATCATGACCAGCATCAAGCCCGGTGATACGTTCCAGGGCGATGCCACGCATGCGAGCCTGAAGGACAAGATTGGAAGCGTGCCCGAGAGCCTCATGATCGCCGGGCAATTTGTCTGGGCGGTGGGCGAATTCATGCGCATGGCCCAGCACAAGAAGGACCGGAAAAACGAGAAGATGGCGGCGGCGGCGGTGAAGGAAATGCAGGCGGCGATCATCAAGCACGGCTGGGACGGCGAATGGTTTGTCCGCGCCTTCGACCGGTTCGGCAAAAAGGTCGGCTCCCGGGAGAACCCGGAAGGGAAGATCTTTGCCGAATCGCACGGCTGGATCGGCATGGCGTCGGTCGGCAAGGAAAACGGCATGCTGGAAAAAGCCCTGGACTCGGTGAAGGAGCGGCTCTTCTCGCGGCACGGCATCGTGTTACAGCAGCCCGCTTACACGAAATACAACTTCTACCTGGGCGAGATGACCTCCTATCCGCCTGGCGTCAAGGAGAACGGCGGCATCTTCTGCCAGCCCACGGGATGGCTGACGATTTCGGAATGCAACGTCGGCCGCGGCGATCAAGCCATGGAGTACTACAAGTCCATTTGTCCCGCAGAGCGCGAGAGCATCAGCGATGTCCACCGTTGCGAGCCTTACGTGTATGCCCAGATGATCGCGGGGCCGGATTCCGCACGGTTCGGCGAAGCCAAGAACTCGTGGCTGACCGGTACGGCCGCCTCGTCTTTCCTGGCGGTATCGCAGTACATCCTCGGAATCAAGCCGGAGTACGACGGCCTGCTGATCGACCCGTGCATCCCGAAGGGATGGAAGGGCTTCCGGGTTCATCGCAAGTTCCGCAACGCCACCTATGAGATCAACGTGGTCAATCCCTCTCACGTAAGCAAGGGCGTGAAGAGTGTGACCGTCGACGGCAAGACGCTGGCCGGTTGCATTCTTCCGGACTTCAAGGATGGCAAGCATCACAAGGTCGAAGTCGTGATGGGATAACAGCGGCAACGTCAACGGCGAAGCATCCGTGCTCAACAAGCGCCACTTCTCGGATCTCTCCGACCTGCTCGGACACTGGCGGATGACGGTTGACGGTAGGCAAACCGCGTTGAGCTTCGCGTTGTCATCACGGCAACGAAACCCCTTTGCCTTAAAGGCCCGCTGTGGTTCAATCAGCACGACTCTGGGGCGGAACTTACCCGGGACAACGCTGATATGAGTCTCGAAATACTCCTGAAGTACCCGGTTGTACTCCTCGCAGGATTCCTGACCACATGGCTGCTCACGCCCGCCGCCATGGCGCTTTCCAACCGGTTCGGCCTGATGGATCAGCCAGGCGGCCGCCATATTCACAAGTCTCCCATCCCGCGCGGCGGCGGCATTGCTGTGTTCGCCGGAATGCATGCGGTGTGCGCGGCGGTCTTCCTGCTTCCGTGGTCATCCTTCCAGGCAACGTTGAGCCACGAATGGTGGGGCCGCTTCGCGATCGTGTCTTCTCTCGTCTTCCTGCTCGGACTGGCCGACGACCTGCGCGGACTCAAACCGGTCACCAAACTCGCCGGCCAGGCCGCCATAGCCCTCCTCGCGTTCAGTCTCGGTTTTCGCGCAGGGAACATGCTGGGATTCGGGCTGCCTTTGATCATGGATATCGCGGTGACCGTCCTCTGGTTCGTAACCATCTGCAACGCGTTCAACCTGATTGACGGCATGGACGGCCTGGCCGCCGGGCTTGGCGCGATAGCCGGGCTGGGACTGGCGGGATGGCTGGTGCTCCGCCGCCTGCCCGGCGATGTCCTCATAACCTTCGGCCTTATCGGGCCCTGCCTGGCGTTCCTGCGCTACAATTTCCATCCGGCCCGCTGCTTTCTCGGCGACAGCGGAAGTCTGACCATCGGGTTCGCGGTGGCGGCCATCTCGATAAGCACCGGATCAAAAGGCATGACGATGGCCGCCATCCTCGTGCCCCTTCTCGCCGCCGGCATCCCGCTGCTCGATTCGATGCTCGCGATATGGCGTCGCACCGCGCGGGGCATGGCGGCCGGCCCCTCTTCCGGCGGACACGCCGGCGTCATGACGGCCGACTCCGATCACCTGCATCACCGCCTGCTCAGATCGTTCGGCTCCCAGCCGGCAACCGCCGGGCGCCTGTATGCCGGCGCCATCACGCTGGTGGCCGTGGGACTGCTGAGCATGCTGTTCCATGCCAAGGCAATGGGGATATACGTCGTGGCCTTCGTGGCGGCCGTGTACGTCGTAGTCAAACACATCGCCCGCACGGAAATAGCCGCAAGCGGCGCCGCCGTCCTTGTCGGACTGCGCCGTCCCACAAGATCTGCCGTGCTGCTGATGCTCTACCCGGGCTGGGATGCTGCATCGCTCGCGGCTTCGTTCTCGCTGGCGCTCTATCTCGCCGGCGAATTCCTGACGATGGAGTCGTACAAGGAGGCATGGTTCGGGCAGGTGCCTCTGTGGGTCGGATTGCCGATGGTGGCGCTGGTCCTCACACGGTCTTACTCAAAGATATGGAGCCGCGCACGCATGTCGGAATTTCTCCAGGCCGCCGTCTACGTGGCTGTCGGCCTGCTTGTGGCCGCCGCGCTGACGAACATCGTCAACGAAGTCCCCGCACGTTCACTGGCCATTCAGTTTCTCTCGTGCCTGGCACTGTCGGAGTTTGGAATCCTCCTAAGGCGGGCCGTTCCTCAGGCAGTGACGGAAGCGGATTGGAGCCGGGCGGCATCTTCGGGCGCCGAAACTGGCGCGGAAAGGGTCCTGATCTACGGCGCCGGCGGGGAAGGATGGCTGTACCTGCGCTCGCTCGACCCGCACAGTAACCCCGAGGCGGCGCGGAGACATGTTGTCGGGTTCATCGACGATGACCCCGCGCTGCAGGACAGGTACATCGGCGGCTTCAGGGTGTTCGGGGGAAGCGACAGAATAGTCGAAATCGTCCGGTCCGAGAATGTCACCCACATCGTCCTCACACGCGACCCCGGACCCGCGGGAAAGGCAAGAGCGGAAGATGCCGCCAAGGCAACAGGCGCCATCGCGCGCGTGTGGCGGTCTTCGGAAGACCCGATGGGGGCAGCGCCGCCCTGACGCGTCACCCGCCGGCTTGGGCTGAATCGAAGGGCACAGCCTCTTCACCGTCGCCCTGCTTCACAAGGATCTCTATCCGGCGCTCGACCTCGTTCAGTTTGCGGGTGCACAGCACAACAAGCTTCCTGCCCTCCTCGAACCGGGCCATCATCTCCTCCAGCCCGAGCGATCCGCCTTCCATCTCGGAAACAATCACCTCAAGCCTGTCCATCGCCTTCTCGAACGCCATTTCACCGCCAGCATGCCCGTCGGCCTCAAGCGTTTGGTTCTTTCTCGGCATATCCGTCCTCCTCCCCCGTTCAGTCCTGCCCGTCGACACGCTCGGAACGCTCGACAACCGAATCGAGCGCGCCGTCAGCAAGCCTCGTGCGTATCCTGCTTCCGGGCGCGGCATGCGCCACGCTGCGCACCACACGCCCGGCCTCGTCCAGAGTAACGCTGTAACCGCGATCCAGAACCGCTATCGGGTTCAGCGCTTCAAGACGCGTTGCGGCGCGGTCGAGCGCCTGCAGGAACACGTTCCTTGATGCGGATGCCGCCTGCGACAGCCTCATTGACTGCGCATCAGTGGCCTGCCTCGCCTCGCGGACTTCGGATGAGACCGCGCGCAGGATCGCGACCGCCGTATTGCGGATGCGATCCCGGTAAAGGCTCACGGCGTGCGCAGGCTCCCTGAAAACCGAATGCTTCCTGCACGCTTCAAGCCGCCGCGCCTGTTCCAGGTACGCCGCCTTCAGAGCCGACTTCACTCTCCGGTCCGACTCAAGCAGACGCCCCTCGAAAGCGTCCTTGCGATCAACAACCAACTCCGCTGCGGCCGACGGTGTGGCCGCCCTCAGATCGGCCACGAAATCGCTGATCGTGAAATCCACCTCGTGCCCGACAGCCGAAATCACCGGTATCTTCGACCTCGCTATGGCTCTCGCAACAACCTCTTCGTTGAAGCACCAGAGATCCTCCTGGCTGCCGCCGCCCCGCCCCACTATGAGCACATCCAGCCCGCCGCGCCTGTTCAGCAGGTCCACGGCCGCGGCGATCTCCTCCGCCGCGCCTTCGCCCTGAACGCGAACCGGCGCTATCAGCACGTGCAGGTTCGGGAACCTGCGTGTCACAACGTTCAGGATGTCGCGTATCGCCGCGCCGGTCGGCGCGGTAACCACCCCAACGTGCCGGGGCAGCCGCGGAATTGGCTTCTTGCGCTCCGTGGCAAACAGGCCCTCAGCCCCCAGCCTGGCCTTCAGTTTCTCGAACCGCTGGTGCAACAGGCCCTTCCCGGCGTCCTCGATACGGCGGACGATGATCTGGTAGTTGCCGCCTCTGGCGTAGACGGTCAGTCCGCCGAATACCCGCACTTTCATGCCGTCAGACGGGACCGCGCCGGTCTCGCGCCGGTCGCCCCTGAACAGCACGGCGGATATCTGCGCCGACTCGTCCTTTATGGTGAAGTAGCAGTGCCCCGATGCCGGTGCCCGGACGTTCGAAACCTCGCCCTCGATCCACACGGAACCGATATCCGACTCTATCAGCGCCTTCAGCGCCGCCGTGAGTTCGGAAACGGAGTAAACCTTCGGATCCGTCATCAGCAGCACAGGAACGCCGTCAGGCGACCCTGATCCTCCTTATCGAACGAGCCCGCCCGTTGTTGTCGTCTATATCCGCGACGATACCCTCGAGAACCACGTCCCTCTCGGCAACCGCGAACTTTATGGGCATACCGTTCAGAAAACGCGCCGTAACAGTCGCCAGGTCCCTGCCAATGGCCGAGTCTTTCGGGCCGGTCATCCCAAGGTCGGTGATATATGCCGTTCCCTTCGGCAACACGGTCTCGTCGCTCGTCTGGACATGGGTGTGGGTTCCGGCAAACACGCTAGCGCGCCCGTCGAGATACCGACCGAGCACAATCTTTTCCGACGTTGCCTCGGCATGGAAGTCCACCACGACGATCCGCGCAGCCTTAGCCACACCCGCGAGGAGTTCATCGGCGGCACGGAAAGGGCAGTCGGCAGGGGGCATGAAGACGCGGCCAACCAGGTTCAGAACGGCAACCGGCCCGGCCTCAGACTGAAGCACTGTCATCCCCCGCCCCGGACAGCCGGGCGCGAAATTCGCCGGCCGCACGATCCGCTCCTCCCTGTCGAGGTAGTTCTCCACCCCGCGCTGGTCCCATGTGTGATCCCCCAGGGTGATCGCGTCCACGCCGGCGGCGAATATCTCGTCGGCAATCGCCTCGGTTATGCCCTTCCCCCCCGCGGCGTTCTCCGCATTGACCACCACGAAATCCGCCTCGCGGTCCGTCTTCATGCGGGTTACCACCCTCGCCAGGCAGGTCCGGCCCGGACCGCCCACCACATCCCCAACCATCAGGAGTTTCATGCAGCCCCCGTTACTTCGCGTACTCGACACATCTCTTCTCGCGGATAACAACAACCCGTATCTGGCCGGGATACTGCAGATCGGTCTCGATCTTCTTTGAAATGTTCCGCGCCATCACTGCGGCCCCGTTGTCATCCATCCTGTCAGGACTGACCAGCACGCGCACTTCGCGGCCGGCCTGGATGGCGTAGCTTTTCTCAACCCCCTCGAACCCATTGGCCACAGCCTCGAGCTTCTCAAGACGTTTGACGTATATGCCGGTTGTTTCGGACCTGGCGCCGACACGCGAACTGGATATGGCGTCTGCCGCAACGGCCAGGGTCGCGTAGAGGCTTTCCTGCGGCACTTCCTCGTGATGCGCCGCAACGGCATTCACGACGACCTGCGCTTCGCCATTCTTCTTGAGAAGGTCCGCGCCGATGACGGCGTGGCTTCCCTCTACCTCGTGGTCCAGAGCCTTCCCTATGTCGTGGAACAGCCCTATCCGCTTCGCCAGCGACACGTCGAGCTGCAGTTCACCAGCCATCACGCCCATCAGGTGCGCCACCTCTATCGAGTGCTGCAGCACGTTCTGCGTGTAGCTGGTGCGGAACTTCAGGCGCCCGACCATCCGCAACAGTTCCGGCTCTATGCCCTGCACCCCGCTCAGGTACGCCGCCTCCTCGCCGGCGGACCTGATGGTCTCCTGCATGTTCTCCTGTGTCTTGGCGACTATCTCCTCAATCCGCGCGGGATGAATACGGCCGTCGGCAATGAGCCCCTCAAGCGCAATCCTCGCGATTTCGCGGCGAACCGGGTCAAACCCGGATATGACAACCGCCTCCGGAGTATCGTCTATAAGCACGTTCACTCCGGTGGCGGCCTCGAGCGCCCTGATGTTCCTGCCCTCGCGACCGATGATACGCCCCTTCATGTCGTCGTTCGGCAGCGCAACCGTGCTGGTCATCGTCTCACCGGCCAGCGGCGCGGCGAAACGTTGTATGGCCTGGACAATGATCTTCCGGCTCTCCCGCTCCGCCGTCTCCCGCGCCTGTTCCTGCATGCGCCGGATCATCGCGCCCATTTCGCCGTGGACTTCCTTTTCCACGCGCACCATCAGCTCGCGCCGGGCATCCTCCTGGCTCATACCCGCCACTTCCTGCAGCTTCTGACGCGCCTGGGAACTCAGCCGCTGGAGTTCGGCACGGTCCTTCTCGATCTCGGCCGACTTGGCCTCGACCTCCTTGATCTTCTCATCAAGCGCATGCTCCTTCTTGTCCAGCATCGAGACCTTCCGGTCCAGGTTCAGCTCGCGCTGGGCAATGCGTTCCTCGGCCGCAGCGACCTCTTTCCGGCGCGATGCCGTGTTCTGCTCGAACTCCTCCTTCCATTTCAGCATGTCCGCCTTGGCCTGGAGTTCAGCCTGCTTCACCGCCTCGGATGCGCGCTTCGCTGCTTCCTCCGCTGATCTCCTCGCTTCCACTTCCGCCGCCGAACCTCTGCGCCGGCAAGCCATCAGGCATGCCGCATAGCCGGCGCCTGCCCCCACCAGAGCCGCCAGAATTGAAGCCACCACAACAGTGCTCATCGAGACACTCCTTCCACAACCGCCGCCGGCCCACGGGGACCGAAGACGTTCCTGTCCGTCACCACCCGGTCCGTACGCACGTCGAGCGCACCAACCGGAACCCGTTCGACCAACTGCCACTCCCGACAGATTCCCACAAACAACGGCCTGCATGAGCCGACCGGCCTGCCCGCAAGAAGACGGTCGTAGACGCCCCCGCCCCGGCCCAGCCTGCCGCCCGCCCTGTCAAAAGCAAGGCCCGGCACGATGATCATGTCCAGCGTCTCCAGTCCCGCCTCCCTGCCGCCGCGCGGCTCCAGGATGCCGAACCGGCCCGGTGCCAGTTCCGTGCCGTCACGCCACACACCAAAAACGTAGCCCCGCTCACCGTATACCGGCAGGCAGACGGTCTTATCCGCATCCCTGCACGCGGCCACAATCAGTTCGCACCCGGTCTCAAACCCATGCGCTGCGTAACATGCAACCGAAGAAACCACTCCGAAACACGGCAGCGCGATCACGCGCCTCTGGGCAGCCTCGGACTCCCCCGCGAGCGCCGCCGGGTCCGTGCCGCGCGCAAGCTCGCGTATGCGCCGCCGTATGGCCTGCTTCTCCTCAAGCATCGCGGCTTCCGGGTTCATACACCATCCCTGCCGCCACGCGCGGCGCGCCAGCGGGCCAGTCGCTTCGCGATGACTTCTTCGTAACCCTGGTCGGACGGCTCATAGTATCGGGCGGAAGTAGGCGCGTATTCCTGATCGACAAAATGGCCGCTGAAATCGTGCGGATACCGGTAGCCGGGCGCCGGCTCTCCGCTTTCGGCGGTGCGCAGATGCACGTTCTTGAGGTGTTCCGGCACAGGAAGGGAACGGCCTTCGCTCACGTCCTTCTCAGCGGCGGAAATCGCGGCATAGGCGGCATTGCTCTTCGGCGCCGTCGCCAGGTAGGCGGTCGCCTGCCCGAGAACTATCCTTGCCTCCGGCATGCCCACGAAATCAACCGCCTGCATGGCCGAGACAGCAAGAGTCAGCGCACGCGGATCAGCGTTGCCGATGTCCTCGGAAGCAAGTATCACAAGGCGCCGGGCGACAAAACGAGGGTCCTCTCCGGCGTAAAGCATCTTCGCCAGCCAGTAGAGCGCCGCATCCGGGTCGGACCCGCGCATGCTTTTGATGAACGCCGATATCGTGTCGTAATGCCCGTCCTCGTCGTGATCGTAGGCAAGCAGCTTCTTCTGTATCGAATCGGTCGCCGCCTGCGGTGTTATGCGCACAACCCCGTCGCCGTCAGGCGCGGTCGTGAGAACCGCCACCTCAAGCGCGTTGAGCGCCCGTCTGGCATCTCCATCCGCCGTCCTGGCAAGGTGTCCCAGCGCGGCAGGATCAGCCTCAACCTTCATACCGCCGAACCCGCGCCCGTCCGTCATGGCCCGGGAAAGAATCCGGACAAGCGCGTCTTCCGGGAGCGAGCGCAATTCGAACACAAGCGACCGCGAAGTGAGCGGCGTGTTGATGAAGAACATCGGATTGTGCGTGGTTGCGCCGATGAGCGTAACCACGCCTTCCTCCACGTGCGGCAGCAGAACATCCTGCTGCGCCTTGTTGAAGCGGTGGATCTCGTCGACGAAGAGTATCGTGGGCTGCCCCGTGGACTCGCGACGGGATCTGGCACGGTCTATCACGCTGCGAAGAATCGCGACGTTGGCAGTGACGCCGCTGGTCCGCTCGAAAGTGCGACGGGTGACGGCGGCTATGACCTCGGCAAGGCTGGTCTTTCCGGCGCCGGGCGGACCGTAGAGAATTACGCTTCCGAGCCTGTCAGCCTGTATGGCGCGGGTAAGAAGCCTGTCGGGACCGAGAATGTGGTCCTGACCCTCGATCTCGTCCAGCGTCCGCGGCCGCATCCGCGCGGCAAGCGGCAACGCCCCACGCTCTTCGTTCCCCCGCCGGTCGAACAGGTCCATGCCCTCTCCCCGGAAAGGGAAATACCCCGCCACCGGCCGTAGAGGCTTCGATCTCTGACCCCTCGCGAACGAGGTGGGCGCCGCCTCCCGCGCTTCGGGTTAGCCCGAAGGCAATCCTTCCACGAAGGATTCAGGCAGCCCTGTGCTCTATCTTAATGGCTCAGAGATGCTTCGCCTGTTTGCGAACGGGGCAGGGTATTTCTCTTCCACGGGGAGGGAACAACCCTCCACCCAGAACCAAACCCGGCACACCACCGGTCCGGCCCCCGCCCCCGCCCAGAAATACGGCAGGAACAAGCGCCGGCCACAGCCGGGCAATCAAGTACTCAAGCCAACATGCCGATAGAATCGGCACGAGCAGCGTTTCAACCCACGACCAGAACAAGTTCGTAAACCCCGTCACGTTTCGCAGTCCGGTTTGTCAGCTTTCCCTTATTTCCGCTTTCAACCCGCTCCGGAGCGCCTCTTTGACCTTGTCATGAAAGGCATTCGCCTCTTCATCGGTCAGTGTACGCACCCCGGAACGGTACTCCAGAGTATACGCCAAGCTACGCTTGCCGGGCCCCATACTCTCCGATCTGAAGGTATCAAAGAGCAGGACTTCAGTCAACTCCGGCGGACCTGCCGCCCGAATCGCCGATACCACCTGCTCATGCGTCACGGAGTCATCAACTATCATCGCCACGTCGCGTGAAATGGACGGGTACGCGGGGATATCGGAAAGGACCGGCGACGAGAAACAGTTCGCTATCAGCGGCGCGATCGACATCTCGCAGATTCCCACCGGCTCGGCAAACCGCCACTCCCTGCGCAGAGCCGACTTCACGAGCCCGATCACTCCAACCGGCGCACCGGCAAGTTCCACCATCACGCACCAGCCTGGCTCCGTCCATTCCCGGTCCTCGGACCGGAACGAGAAGCGACCGGTCTTCAGTGCCGCTCCAAGCGCCTCCGCAGCGCCCTTGATCCGCAGAAACACTTCCTCGGCCGTCGCCGGAGTCCGGATGCTGCCTTCAACCCGCCCGGCCTTGCCGGACAGGCCCATGCAAAGCCGGCCTTCCTCGATGGAGGCGCCGTCGCTAACCCCGAACACCCGGCCCATCTCAAAGAAGAGCACATCCGGCACCTGGTGAGCTGCGTTGCGGCCCATCGTTTCAACCATCTGCGGAACGAGCGAATCCCTCATCACCGCGTAATCGGAGCTGACCGGGTTCGGCAACACAAGACGGCCGCCGGCGTTCCCCTTCCCGAACAGGTCAAGCAGCGCCGCGGACACGAAACTGTAGTTGACGATCTCCGAGAAGCCGAGCGCCATGACCGTCTTCCGGCATTCCGCGACGGCCCGTTCTTCAACGTCATCCGATTCCGGGACCAGCGCGGAACGCGGGGGCGCCGACGCCACCTCGCCCAGGCCGTGAACCCGCGCCACTTCCTCGAAAAGATCCGCCTCAACTTCAATGTCCGGCCTGAACGCCGGCGCCGTTACAGTGCACCCTCCGGCGTCCTTCTCGTCAACGTTCATTCCAAGCCGAACGAAGATGTCGGCCATCTCGCCATCCGATATGCGCATACCAAGCAGGTCTCTCCCCCTGCCATACCGGCAACGAATCCTGCGCGGTTGCGGCTTCACCGGCCAGACGTCCGTGCTGCCCGGCGATGCTGATGCTGACGCGTGCTCAACCATCAGCCCGGCTGCAAGGCGCCCGGCCCATCCAACGGCAGTCACATCCACACCCCGCTCGAAACGGCGCGACGATTCGCTGGCCACGCCCAGGTCCGCCGAGGCGGAATGTATGAGTCCCGGATCGAAGCAGGCGCTTTCCAGCACGACACGCGTGGTGGCATCGCGGATCTCGCTTCCTTCGCCGCCCATGATGCCGGCAAGCGCAACCGGCCCTTCGCCGTCGGCAATCACAAGCACGCCGGTATGCAGTTTCCTCGTCTCGCCGTCCAGCGTCCTGATCTCCTCGCCGGCCACGGCCCGCCTGACCACGATCCGGTCACCGCGCAGCAGGTCACGGTCAAACGCATGCAGCGGGTGCCCCGTTTCAAGCAGCACGTAGTTCGTGATGTCCACGACACTGTTGATCGGCCGCATTCCGCAGAGATGCAGCCTGCGCTGCATCCAGTCGGGACTGGGTCCCACCACAACCCCTTCGAGAGCACAAGCCGTGTAGCGCGGACACCCGGCCGAGTCGGCCACCTCCACGTTCGCGAACTCCCTGATCTTCCGCGGTCCGAGCCCTGCGTGAAGCTCCGGCATCTTCAGTCTCCCACCGCACAGGGCCGCCACCTCGCGCGCGATGCCGATGATGCTGAGGCAGTCCGGCCTGTTCCAGGTCACCTCGATGTTCAGAACCGTCTCCGGCTCCCCGACAATGTCCTGCAAGGCCGATCCCGGCGCCGCGGCGGCAGGAAGTATCATTATCCCGGAATGGTCATCCGAAATCCCAAGCTCGTCTTCCGCGCAAAGCATCCCTTCCGAGAACTCGCCCCGGATGCTCGTCTCCTTGATGAGCAGGCCGCCGGCAAGCACCGCCCCGGCAGGCGCAAACGCGGCCCTATCCCCGGCCTTGAAGTTGGAAGCCCCGCAGACAACGCGGTACTCGCGGTCGCCGGCCCCCACCCTGCAGATGCTGAGCTTGTCCGCCCGCGGGTGCTTCGCAACGGAAAGAACCTCGCCGACAACCACGCCTGTGCACGAGCACCCGACCTTCTCTATGCCCTCGACCTCGGTGCCCGACATCGTCAAACGCTCCGCCAGACGCTCGGCGGAATCGTCGAAGTCAACAAACTCGCGCAACCAGCTTATCGGAACTTTCATTCTACCCCTGATCGCGGGCGGGACGCCCGGCCTCTACCTGAACTGTTCCAGGAATCTCAGGTCGTTCGCGTAGAGCATTCTTATGTCCTGTATTCCGTACTTCACCATCGCTATGCGCTCGACGCCCATCCCGAAGGCGAAACCCGTCACCGCTTCTGGATCGTAGCCAACCTTCCTGAAGACGCGCGGATCCACCATTCCGGCGCCGGCTATCTCGATCCAGCCGCTGTTCTTGCACACGCGGCAGCCATTCCCGGCGCAGACGTGACATGAGAAGTCGCATTCGACGCTCGGCTCCGTGAACGGGAAGAAGTGCGGCCTGAACCTTATGCGCACCCCTGCGCCCATCATTTCGCGTATGAAATACTCCAGCGTGCCCTTCAGGTCGCCAAGCGATACCGCCGCGTCAACGTACAGCCCCTCGATCTGATGGAAGTTCGCGCTGTGGGTCGCATCAGTGGTGTCACGCCTGTAGCAGCGGCCGGGCGTGATCACGCGCACCGGCGGTTTCCTCCGCTCCATCACGCGTATCTGGACCGGGGAGGTCTGCGTCCTGAGCAGCATCCCGTCCTCCAGCCAGAAAGTATCGCCCGGATCCAGCGACGGATGATGCGCCGGAGTGTTCAGGGCCTCGAAGTTCCTGTACGCGGTCTCTATGTCCGGCCCTTCCGCCACGGTGAAACCGATCCTCCCGAAAATCCGCGTGGCGTCTTCGATCACCTTCGAAATCGGGTGCATGCTTCCAACCCCGCGCCACCGGCCGGGCAGCGACAGGTCGAAGGCCGGTCCGGCCTGCCGGGCCGAGGTCAACCCGGACTTGCGGTCCTCCACCGCGGCCTGTACCGACACCTTGAAGTCATTGGCCGCCCGCCCCAGCCCTGCCCGCGCTTCGGGCGGCGCGTCCTTCAACCCCTTCATCATCGCGGGCAGAACGCCGTTCCGGCCAAGGTAACGTATCCGCACCTGTTCGAGCTCGTCCGCGTTCGAAGCCGCGGCGGCCGCGGCCAGCGCTTCCTGCTTCAGGCTCTCGATCTTGTTTTCGTCCATAAACGAAGAAGGCCACCTTTTTCCAAAGATGGCCCCTCCTGAAAGATATCTACGCAGGTCTCAGGCGAGGGCCAGTCTGGCCTGCTCAGCTATCGCCTTGAATCCCTGCGGGTCGTGAATCGCTATCTCCGACAGCATCTTTCTGTTCAGCCGCACGCCCGCCTTCTTCAGTCCCTCGATCAGGCGGCTGTAGGTGAGCCCGTTCAGGCGGCATGCCGCCGAGAGGCGCACTACCCACAATGCACGGTATTCCTGCTTCTTCTTCTTCCTGTCAACCGTCCCCATCCGCATCGCGCGGTTAACGGCCTCGGTCGCCTGGCGGTAACGCTTGCTGCGCCCACCCCGGAAACCCTTGGCCAATTCGAGACGGCGGCTGCGGCGTTTGCGCGAAGCCGGCGCGTTTGTTGCACGAGGCATGACTACCCTCCCTGGGCGGAACGTATCAGGTCGAGAGCAACCTGTGAATCCGCTTCATCTCCGCTTTATCAAGAATGCCGGGCTTGCCGATCGTACGCTTCCGCTTGCGGTTCTTCGAGGTCGTCATGAGATGACGCCCTCCGCAACGCGCGTACTTCAGCTTGCCCTTCGCTGTAACTTTGAACCGCTTCGCAGCGGCTTTGTTGGTCTTCTTCTTCGGCATATGAATCCGTCCTTCGGCCTTGCTGACCCCCGTCCGGAAGACGGGCAACGAAAACAAGGGGCGTGAGACTACAGTGAGCCGCGCGCCCCGTCCAGCGGATTTTTCTGCAATCGGAATATCCGCTCTACACCGGCTCCACGACATGGCCGTCGCCGACCGACTGCGGCGTCTGCGGCGCGGCCGCCGGAACGACCTGATCAACCGGCGCGGGCGCCGGCGGACGAACCACGGGGACCGCGGGACGCGGCTGTGAAGGCGCTCCACCGGAGGCCTTCTGCGCACCGCCCTGCCGCACGGGTTTCGGCCCGATCAGCGCGATGATGCTCCGACCCAGCCTCTTCGGAGACTGGTCCAGAACACTGACGTCGTCGCATTCCTTGATCGCGCGGTTGAGCAGGTCGAAACCGAGTTCCTTGTGAGCATTCTCCCTGCCGCGGAAGGTCAGGGTAAGCTTCACCTTGTGCCCCTTTTCGATGAACTCGCGGACGTGCGTGATCTTCGTCCTGTAATCGTGTTCATCCGTGTTCGCGTGAAACTTGATTTCCTTCACCGCGTGGCTGTGCTGATGCTTCTTCGCCTGCTTCCGCTTGCGGTTCTCCTCGTACTGGAACTTGCCGAAATCCATTATCCGGCAGACCGGCGGATCGGCGTTCGGCGAAATTTCAACGAGGTCCAGGTTGTCTCGCCTGGCCATATCAAGCGCGTCGCGCGTGGCGAGTACGCCGAGCATGCTGCCGTCGGCGGCAATGCAGCGCACACGGGGAACCCGGATCTTGAAGTTTGTTCTTATGAACGAGCGGATAACCTGCCTCCCTTGCTGCGGCCGATCAAGTCGGCCTGTTGCCTGACTCCGCTGCGCCGGGAACACTCCCGGCTACCAGCATCTCCGCGAAAGCATCCACCGGTCTGGCGCCCATGTCGCCCTCCGAACGGCCTCTCACAGAGACCGCACCCGAAGCCTCCTCCTTCTGGCCGACTATCGCCATGAAGGGAACCTTGTCCAACTGGGCCGAACGTATCTTCGCGCCCAGCTTCTCCGAACGCTTGTCGGTCGTCGCGCGGATATCACGCCCGCGCAGCGCTGATTCGACCTTGAGCGCGTAATCAAGCTGCTTCTCCGTAACCGGCAGCACACGCACCTGCTCGGGCGCCAGCCAGAGCGGGAACGCGCCGCCGTAATGCTCGATGAGGATTCCGAAAAACCTTTCCAAGCTGCCGAGCAGCGCGCGGTGAACCATGTACGGCCTGTGCTCCCTGCCATCCTCGCCCACGTAAACCAGCCCGAACCGCTCCGGAACATTGAAGTCGAACTGTATCGTGCTCATCTGCCACTCGCGGCCAAGCACGTCTCTCACCTTGATGTCTATCTTCGGCCCGTAAAAAGCGCCGCCGCCGGGGTCGACCTCGTATTCAACCTGCTCGGACTTCAACGCGGCCTCCAGTGACCGGGACGCCTCGTCCCACCGCGACTCTTCTCCAACCGCCTTCGCCGGACGCGTCGCCAGATAGGCCCTGAACTCGCTGAACCCGAACGCGCGAAACATGCGCAGGCAGAAGGCCAGGACCGACTTGATCTCGTCGAATATCTGCTCCGGCGTGCATATGATGTGCGCGTCATCCTGCGTGAAACCGCGCACGCGCAGCAGCCCGTGGAGAACGCCGCTCTTCTCGTACCGGTACACCGTGCCAAGCTCGGCCCAGCGCAGCGGCAGCTCGCGGTAGGACCGTTTCTGGGTCTGGTAAACCTGGATGTGGAAGGGGCAGTTCATCGGCTTGATGAAGTAGTCGTCTCCGTCAATGTCCATCGAGGAGTACATGCTGTCCCGGTAAAAATCGAGATGCCCGGACGTCTGCCACAGGTTCGCCCTGCCGATGTGGGGAGTGAAGAGAAGTTCGTAGCCGGAACGGAAATGCTCGCGCCGCCAGAAGTCCTCGACAAGCACGCGCATCCGCGCCGCCTTTGGATGCCAGTGCACAAGGCCGGGGCCGACGGATTCGTGAATGCTGAACAGGTCGAGTTCCTTGCCAAGCTTGCGGTGGTCGCGCCTGCGCGCCTCTTCAATCCGCTCAAGGTGCGCGTCCAGTTCCTTCTGTGTGGCAGCGACTATCCCGTAGATGCGCTGCAGCATAGGGTTCGTTTCCCTGCCCCGGAAATAGGAGCCGGCCACTGACACCAGCTTGAACGCGCGTATGTCGCCCGTGGAAGCCACGTGGGGGCCGCGGCACATGTCCGCAAAATCGCCGCAGCGGTAGAAACTGATCTCCTCGCCGGCGGGAATGTCGGAAAGCCTGTCGAGCTTGTAAGTCTGCCCGGCCCCGGACAACGTCTTCTCGGCCTCGCCCCGGCTCATCACCACCCGCTCGAAAGGCGCGTTCTGCCCGACAATCCGGGCCATCTCAGCCTCGATCTTCGGGAAATCCTCGGGCGCGATGCGGACGGGCAGGTCGAAATCGTAATAGAAACCGTCGTCGGTCGCCGGCCCGATGTCGAGCTTGACTCCGTCGTACAGCCGGCAAACTGCCGCAGCCATCACGTGCGCCGTGCTGTGGCGCAGGCGATCAATGTCCAAAAGAGACCTCCGAACTGGCAAATGCAAACACCGCGCACGCAGCCCCGACCATTCCGGGGTCGCCCGCAAACGGCGATGCAAGCTACTAAATTGCCGCCACTTCTGTCAAGAAACCCGCCTGTGACGGGCATGGCGCCTCAACGGGCGCTCAGAATCTGCCCGTGTGCGGGGTCTCCACTCCATACGCCTCGGCCGTGGCTCGGATATCGCGCAGGACTTCGGGATTCCTTGTCCTGGCATACTGGTAGATCAGGTTGTATACCTTCTGGCGCGCCCAGTCTTCGCGGATATCGCGTCCGCCGTCGCCGCCCACCTCGCTGAGCGACAGGTCGAAAACCATGTCGCACGGGGAATCACGACTCTCGCCGAGCGCCTGGAACACCACTCTATCGTCGCCGCGCGGCAGTCTTCCGAACAACACAAGCTGCCGGTCAAGGTACAGGTTCGTAGTCTGGGCAGGGAACATCTCGATCCTGGTGCTCGCCGGGAGAATGAACCGGATATCCGACAGAACCGGACGCGAGAGCTGACCGAGACGCTCATGCATGGAGTCCGGAATGTCCCATCGGCCGCGCTGCACAATATACGAGTCGCCCCTGTTGCAGTACGAAAGCAGGTCCAGCAGATACCCGTTCGCGGTCTGCCCGGTGCCGAACGTGAAGATGGAAAGCCGGCCGGCATTGACCCTGCTGAAACCCGCCACAATATCGCTGCTGTTCAGCACGCCCGTTGTCGGCTGCCCGTCGCTGACCATGAAGACGATCAGAGGCCTGCCCTGGCGCGGGGCAAGCGCCGCGGACATCTCGGTAAGCGATTTGAATACGTCCGTCGCCCCCTCGGAAACAAGCGACTCGACGAAGCGCCGCGCCGTGGCAAGAGACTCCGCATCCGGTGAACGCCATGTCGGAAACGCAAAACCTGCCGTGTCCGAAAAAGCCATCACGTTGAACGCGTCGGCCGGGCCGACCCGGTCAAGGCACTTCACAAGCCCCTGCCTGCAGAAATGAAGCTTCTGCTCGGTCATGCTGGCGGAACTGTCCAAGACAAGCAGGACATCGCGCGGCATCACTGGCAGGATATCCGGCCCAACTCGCTCAAGGCCGATCCGGAAATACGTGTGCCGCCTGTCCAGCAAAGGGTTGTACACGGTAACGTCGGCCCTGAGAAAGTTGTCAAGCGCCCGCCGCCCGCCGGCGGCATCCGTCCGGTCCTGCTCCCCTATCGCCGCACCGCGGCCCGCTCCGCTGCCGCCATCGCCGCCGGCGCCGGCGGGCAGTGAAGGACCAACCCGCGAACCGGCGCCCCCGTCGCCGTCCAGAACGGCGGATGCCATCCGGTCCGGCACCGGAACCGGCGGCGGCAGGAACGCCGAAAACGGATCGGAGACTGCAGCGGACATCCTGACCGATGACGAAGGATCGAATGGCGCCACTACCTCTTCCGCCGTCCGCGTACGCTCAACTGCCGGAACGGATCTGCGCGGAATCCTCGGGGCGTCATCGCGCACCACGCGCTTCTCAATCTCCAGTATCTCGTGCCTCGGCTGCCACACGTTCTGCCGCGGGAGTTCAGGCGCAGCCGGCATATCCGCATCCCCCGTCGCCACGCGTTCGGACAACCGTTTCGGCTCTATCCTCGCGGGATCAACCGGCACGGTCAGGCGGGATACACCCGCGGCGGCATCGCCGGCGACAACCGGGGAGAGAGACGGCGATGTAAGCCTTACGGAAGACGGGCGCTCGGCGGACTCGGGCCTGACTTCGGCAAGGCTCAGCCCGCGCCACCTGTGGTCTTCCTCTTGCTGACGCCGCGTGTAGTCGTCCAGCTTCAAACCCGGAAGCCAAGTTATGAGGGCAGCGTGGATTCCAAGCGATACTCCGCATGCAATCACGGCGGCTGTCGTGTGCCGCTCCACCGTCCTGCTGGTGCGTCCGCCGCCAGGCATCATTCCGCGCCCCCGTCCCCGTTCGCCCCCAACGCCGCGACCGCGTTCCGCCCGGCCGGGCTGTCCGGATAACGCTGCACAAGTTCGCGCAGCACTCTCATCCGCTCGTCTTTCCTGTCCATCCGTCTGTACGCGTCGGCGGCGGCAAGCATGCAATCCGGCACGAGCGCGGGATCATCATACAACACGCTCACCACCATGAATAAACGCGCAGCCTCCTCCGGCCGCCCCTCGACAATGGCCGCGCGCCCCAGTCCGGCATATGCGCGGATCCGCACCCCGGCAAGCTCATCGCCGGCGGAAAGCGCCGCGGCCCTGTCCAGGTACCCTTTCGCCGCCGCCGTCTCCCCGCGCTGAAGCGCAAACTCTCCCGCCCTCAGCGCCGCCTCGGGCAGGTACTCGGTCTCCACCTTCTCCGCCACGGCCTGCTCAAACGCCTGCGCGGCGCCGGCCTTGTCATCGGCAATCAACGCGCGGCCGAGCAGCGCGTACCCGGCCTGCCGCCACGCGGGCTCGGTCTGCGTCTTGAGCATCACCCGCGCAACCGAAGCGGACTCCGCGCGCTTCCCCCGGCCGGCCAGCTCGATCGCCAGCCACTGCAACAGGCCGGGGTTGGACCGGAGTTCGTCCGACCTGTCAAGCAGCCCGGAGAGGATATCGCCGGCCTCGGCCTCACGCCCCAGTTTGCGCAACGCAAGTGCGAGCCGGAAACGCGCCTCGTCGGCCAACTCCCCCTCGGGCTTTATCTCCAGCGCGCGTCTGAACATCGCCTCGGCTTCCGGCGCTCCGTTGCCACGTTCCATCGCGCGTATGCCCAGCCAGAACGCAACGTCACCGGCAAACTTGCCGCCGGGAAACAGCTTCATCGCGCCACGCAGCGTCTCTTCGGCCTGCCCGCCGCGCTTCAGCCGCAATTCGCCCATCGCCTTCCGGTACATGGACTCCTCCACAAGCGCAGATTTCGGATAGCCGTCCAGCAACCCGGTCCAGGCGGCCACGGCGTCGGAATCGCGGCCGGCCAGCTCGAGACTCACTCCGCACGCAAAGAGCGCCTTGTCGGCGAGTTCATGCTTCGGGAACCTGTCGGCCAGTTCCCTGTACTGGCCGGCTGCCTCGGCGTGCCGCGATTTCGACTGGAAATAATGCGCAAGCCGGTACATTGCGTGCGGGGCCATGTCACTGTCCGGAAACTCCCGGACAAGGGCACGGTAACACTCGACAGCGGAATCCGTCTCGCCGATCCCGGCATGAGAGTCGGCCTTTATCCACAGCGCTTCCTTCTCCTGCTCCGGCGGCACCTTCGCCGGCGCAAGTGCGTCCAGCGCCTCGCGGAACCGTCCGCGGCGATATTCGACCAGCGCCATTTCGTAACGCACAAGCCCCTCACGGCCGCCGCCCGCATGCTTCGCCAGCAGTTCCCTGTACGTTGCAACCGCCTCGTCGGCCTTCGCAAGCTGCCGCTGGCAATTGGCGCGGAGGTACAACCAGTCGGCCCTCCGGCCGCCTTCTTCCTCCGCCCCGGCCGCAGCGGCCGCGAGCGCAGCGCCGAACCGCCCGCGATGATACTCCGCCCACGCCAGCCGGAACCGCGCGTCGCCGGCGCGCGCGTCTTCAGGATAGCGGTTCAGCAGCTTCGACATGGTCTCCGCGGCGCGCGAATGGTCGGAACGCCGGAATGAGAGATCGCCGGATTGAAAAAGCGCCTCGGCCGCGGCGCGCGGCGGCGCTGAAGTCAGGCCGGCGGCCCTGTCATAGAAACCTATCGCCAGCGCGGCCCCGTCGCCCTTCGCCTCGGCCTTGGCGTCGGCATGAAGCTCTCCAAGCTTCAGCAGGGCATACACGGCTGTTTCCGATTCCGGCGCAAGTTCGGCGGCATGCCGCAATGCGCCAACCCCGTCGGCAACCGCGCCTGCCTTCAGGAGAAGGAGGCCGCGCTGGTAGGCCGCCGCAGAGGCTATGGCCCCCTTTGCGCCGGCATCCAGCACCGCCTTGTACAGATCCGATGCCGCGGCGTCATGGCCGACCTCGGCAAAAACCTCCGCCCGCCTGTAGCCGGCGCGGAAACGGAACTCGCCATCCGGCGGCCCGTTGAAGACGGCGGCATATTCCCTGTCCGCCCCCCGCACATCGCCGGTCTGCCGCAGGCATTCGCCCAGCCTGAACCGGGCGGACATCAGAAGCGACTCATCCGGCGTGGCGGTCTCGATAAACGACCTGTATTCCTTCGCGGCCATCTCGTAGAGGCCGCGCGAGTAGAGCCCGTCGGCGAACAGCAGCCTGTCGGCCGGCGGCAGATCCTGCGAGTGGGCAAGCAGTGCCGCCACACAAACAAGCGCGGCTATCCATGTTCGGCGCATCATCGTGGAGGCTGTTTTTCCGCGCCGCCGACGGCAAAGGAGATGTTCCACACGTCGGCCTTGCGGCAGAGGTCAAGAACACGGATCAGATGCTCGTAGTCAGTGGCCTTGTCCGCGCGGATCAGAACCGGCTGGCCCGGGAAATACCGGACGACCTCGGCCAGCTTGCCGGACAGGGCAGCGTCGTCGAGTTCCTGCCGGTTCACCACCACCGTCCCGTCGGAACGGATGTTGATGATGATCTCGCCCGGAAGACGCTGCGGCGCAGCGCCCGTCTCGGACGAAGGCAGCTTTATGTCTATCTCCGTCTCCCACTGCGAATATATCTGGCTTGTTACGAAGAAGCAGAGCAGCAGGAAGATGATGTCTATCATCGGGGCCAGTTGGAACCCCGGTTTCTCCATTGACTCGCGAGGTCGAAAATTCATGGTTCCCCTACCGGGTTTCTACGCCGCGCGGTCAAACCCGCTTCGCCTGCAGCAGGGCCAGCAGCTCCGCCGTCACGCTCTCAAGCTGGGCCACCGTCCTGGAGGCCCTGCGCCGGAAGTACGCGTAAAACATCATCGCCGGAATGGCTATCACCAGCCCGGCCTCAGTAGTTACCAGCGCCTGCGAAACGCCGGCCGCGAGCACGATCGGCTTCGCGCTGGCTATGTCGCTCGCCACGGCCCCGAACGCCTTCACCATGCCCACCACCGTTCCGAGCAAACCCACCATCGGGGCTATGGCGGCGATGTCGAGAAGATACTGCGCCCTGCCCTGGATCAGGTCGGCCTGCCGGGTCCCCTCGCCCTGCGCAACGTCTTTGAGCATCAACGGATCAGCCTCCGGCACCTGGCGCATGTAGTCGAGGACCGAGAGAATCACCGACGAAAGCGCGCACGGCTTGAACTCCGCGACCCTGCGCGCGTCGTCCAGCGCGCCTGCGCCTATCTTGTCGGCCAGCTCGCGCGAAAGCAGCGCCGGCGTAACCTGCCCCGGCCTGACCACCGCGAAGAGATAGACAACCAGAGCCAGCGCCGCGACGGACATCGCGCCGAGCACGTACATCAGCCACCCGCCATACTCTATCAGCTGCCGCCACGTCAGCGGCTGGGCGGCGGCAACCGCCCCGTCAGCGGCGGAAGCGTGCCCGGCAAGAACGGCCACGATCATCAGCGACGCCGGAATCCACGCGGCGCGCAACGGACTGACACGGCTACGGTTCATTTTCTTCCTCCCGCCTTCAAGGATGGATACGCAACACCAAGCAAAGCCGAAATCCGCCGGTGACATGCACGGCGCCGCGCCTCCGCGTCCCTGCGGAATATGCGCGTCGAAGCGCGCAGCGCGCCAAGGTCAAACGGCGGCGCGCGCCTGTTGCGCTCCTTCACCAGCCGCGAAGGGTCGCGCAGGCCGACGGACTCCAAACCCGCCTTCACCTTGTCGTAAGCCTCCCGGAACGGCAGCCCGCGGGCAACGTGTTCAAGCGCCTCGTCGGTCGCGAACACTTCCGGCCGGAACCCGGCCAGGAGAGCGGACTTGTTCACCGCCACCCCGCCCGCAAGGGGCGCAAGCACACGGAGGCTCTCCCTCGCCGCGCGTACGCCTTCGATGAAATGCTCCTTTGTCTCCTGCAGGTCACGGTTGTAGCCGCCGGGCAGGCCCTTGATCACGCCCATCACCGCGACGTAACGACCCAGCGCCGAAGCCGCGCGCGCACGCACAAGCTCCAGCACGTCCGGGTTCCGCTTCTGCGGCATGATGCTGCTGCCGGTGCAGAATGCCGACGGCAGCGTAAAGTACCCGAACTCCGGCATGCTGTAGAGAATCAGGTCTTCGGAAAGCCGGGAAAGTGTCACGGCCAGATGCGCCAATGCGCCGAGGACAGCGGCTTCAGTCCTGCCGCGGGCGTTCGACGCATGAAGAACGTTGCTGTGCGCGCGGCTGAACCCGAGCAGACGCGCGGTGGCTGCGCGGTCCAGCGGCAGCGGCACTCCGTACCCCGCCGCGGACCCGAGCGGACATGCGTCGTTGAGAACGTAGGCGGCCCTTACAAGCACTCCGTCCTCAAGCAATGCCTCGGCATGGGACGACGCCCACAACCCAACCGACGACGGCATCGCGGGCTGCAGATGCGTCCGCCCGACCATCGGCACATCACGGTTCTTCGAAGCCAGCGAAAGCAGCGCGTCGGAAAGACCGGCCATCTCGATCATCAGGCCGACAAGCTCCTCACGCGCATAAATCCGGAGATCCACCGCAACCTGATCGTTT
>Ga0194113_10002126_pt1 | contig 27206 bp, 16 predicted proteins | sample TA2MahC200mmetaG_FD_146193 | JGI IMG/M metagenome (GOLD analysis project Ga0194113, IMG submission 146193) | Freshwater microbial communities from Lake Tanganyika, Tanzania - TA2015017 Mahale Deep Cast 200m | ecosystem: Environmental > Aquatic > Freshwater > Lake | place: Tanzania: Lake... | reverse complement strand
TTCAAGCAACGGTTCAGCAAGTGGTACAACATACGGCATCAGCGGTTTGGGACGTTGTGGGCGGAACGGTTTCGGAGTGTGTTGGTCGAGGATCAGACGGGGGTGCTGGAGACGGTGTCGGCGTACATCGACTTGAACGCGGTGCGGGCGGGATTGGTGGAGGATCCGAAGGATTACCGGCACTGCGGGTACGCGGCGGCGGTGGCTGGGGATGCGAAGGCGCGGTCGGGGTTGCTGAGTTTGTACACGGGTGGGGGTGAGGGAGTGTTTCAGTGCGGCGTTGGGACGGCAGGGGGCCATGCGGCGGGGGCAGCGGCGGGGGCAGCAGGGGAAGAGGCAGGGGCAGTGGCAGGGACGCGCGGGCAAGATGCCCGCACTCCGCTCTTGACCGGTCTGGAGGCGGGGGCCGCATCCGGCGAGTCGAGGACGGTGAAGGTAAGGGAGTGGAAGGAGGTTGGGGCGGAGTATCGGCAGCGGCTGTTTGTGCGTGCGGGGGTGTCTGGGAGCAGCGGGAAGGTGGCATCGAGTCGGGAGCAGATTCGGCGGGTGTTGAAGAAGGGCGGGGAGTTGAGTGTGGTGGAGGTGTTGCGGCTGCGGATTCGGCACATGACCGACGGAGTGGTGTTGGGTTCGAAGGGGTTTGTGGACGGGGTGTGGTTGGCGCATCGGGAGCGGTTTGGGTCGAAGCGTCGGAGTGGGGCACGGCCGATACGGGGTGGAGGAACGGCGCTGACGGGGTTGAGTGCGTTACGAGACCTGCGGGTGGAAGCTATCTCCTGAGAGCAGGAACCGTGGTCGGGTGCGCCGGAGTGTTGGGTGAACGTAGCCCGCAGGCAGGAGCCTGTCGGATTGAGGTGGCGCCTTCTGTTACTGAGAGGAGGGGAGTGGAAACCCAGGAGGAGGTAGGTGAGAGCGAGTGTGTCAATGTCTTTATACCTGGCATATTAATTGGGTTTGGGAGCGTGGGTCGAGTAAATTCCGGGACGTGCGGGCTGAGGCGATGGCCCTTGGTTCGACGGCAAGGCGATGTGGCAAGAGAACCTCGTCGGGGATTCAACCGGATGGGCATCAACTGTTCCACGCCCCTCTACCACGATGGGATGATCTTCTCCACCTCGGCGCACGACTCCGAGGGCGGCCTCGTGAAGCTCAGCCGGAACGGTGACGGTGGGGTCAAAGCGGCGAGTTGTGGTTATCGGGGGCTACGGAAGACCACCGCGGCGGCGTGGTTCGTGTCGAGGGTCGACTCTACGGGGACAACGGGGGCAACGGCGGAGGTTACCTGATCTGTCTCGGGGCGGGCTCGGCTGACTCAGCACCCGGGTTACTGTTCGGGCGCGTGTCGGTGCGACGGAGCACTCTGCTTTCGACCCAGCGGTTGTTGTAGGTGCGGTGCAGCGAGTCGCTGGGGAACTTGGGGCGTGGCTCTTGGGCGTAGCGTTGGTCGCTGAGGCCGTGGAAGGGGAGCGGTTCGATTTGCGTGCCGGCGGCCACATGGAAATCCGAGTCTTTATCCCAGCCGTCGACGTAGAGGAAGAAACCACGGCTGCTGCCCGCGGGCTTGGGCGGGAGCGAACTGGCCGCGAAGGCGAGGCTGAGTTCATCCCCGCTGTTGATGAGGGCGAGTGCCTCGTCGCGGGTGGCCACCAACTCGGACACGTCACCGTAGCGCGTGCACCATCCGCCTGGGATGAGGGTCCAGGGCGAGTTCACGCGCACGGTGTCGTAGTCCGGCGTGAGCGGCCAATCCGGCGGCAGGTTTTGGAGGTGGCTAAAGCCCCGGAAATCGAGCTCGGCTTGGGTGGGAGCGACATAGGCGATCCGGGTGAGCGCGTTGGTACGTTTCTCCAACAGGGCGATGCGGTCCCAATGGATCTCGAAGGCTTGGGTCAGGCGCAACCGGCGTGCGCCAGTCGCCAACCGCCCTTCCAGATCGACGAGGATCGTCTTGGTTTTTCCGGCTGGCGCACCGACCGTGACGGGGACCGGCGTCCACAGTCCGGGAGCGACTTCAGCATCGAGGGCCGGGAAGGGAAACGGAAGCGCGGGATCGTGAGAAGCGGCTATGTTGGCCATGCCACCGCCGAAGCGAAGCCAGCCGTTCATGACCAGCACCAGGGGTTTGCTCGGGTCCAGCGGCCCGAAATCGAGGATCCACCCGTGCGGCTCGGCCAAGCCGCGAAGTTGCGGCGCGCGCAGTTGCGCGGGCGAGACGCGCTGGCCATCGACGCTGCGCAGGGCGAGAGTGACTTCGCGACCGTCCAGCGTTTCGGCCCTCCGCAGCGGGTGCTCACGATGCAGAGTCAGCAGTGCGCCTTGGGGAAAGGGCCCGCTCGGGAGCAGCTTGTCGGTCGAGTGCACCTCGGTGCCGGGCTCGTGATCCACCGCCACCAACTTCACTTCGTCCAGGTAGAGGACCTCGCGAAGCTCCTCGGTGATCCGGACTTGATACATCCCGTCGCGGGGCGGAAAGGTCCGCTCATCGCCGATCCAGACGAGTTCCTCCGGATCGGCCTCGATATAACGACCCTCAGCCGCGGGCAACCCGAGCGGGGCCGCTCCCAGGATGTCAGTCACGAAGCGAAAGCGTTCACCGTCCCAGGCGTAGAGGTAGGGGCAGGAACCTTCCTGGAGGGTCAGTTCGACGGCCAGGATGGGCTCGCGACAGTCAAAAGGCGTTTCGGCGGAGCCTTGGGGCCAGTTGGCCCAATGCACCAGGAACGAGTCCAGTTTGTGGTGTTTGCCCACGCCAATCTCGACCGGCAGACGCTGCACGGTGCGCAGGAGTCGCAGCCCGCCCGATTCGATCTCGACCTTGCAGCCGAGCCCGCTGGCATTGGACCGGTTCCCGGCCAACTGCACCTTGACTTGTGCCTGGGCGTTGCCGCCTTCGTTGCGCAGGTAGCGCACCCCCCCATGCGCTAAGGCCACGACAGCATCCGAATCGCAGTCGCGGTCGAAATCGGCGAAGTGGATTTCCGCCACCGCGCCGCCGGCGAATCGGTCGAGACCGAGCTCGGCGGTTTGTTCGCGAAAGCCCGCCAAACCGAGATTGCGCCACACCCGGATGCTCTCACCGCCGAGCCCCCAGAGGTCCAGCCAGCCATCATTGTCGTAGTCGACCGCCACGATTTGGCTAAGCCGCGCATGGTCTGGCAAGGGCACGTCTCTTCTGGCTCCGCCGTTGAAGCAGAGGGCGATCTTGCCGGCACTTGCGATGGCCAGGTCCGGCCGGAGGTCGTTGTCGAAATCGCCCGTGCAGAAGACGGTGCCTGCGACCCAATCGCGCGGCTCGCGCGGCACGAGGGGTCCCCCGCGCTGTTTCTCGAGGAGCAAGGGTGGCCCCTCCGACCGGCTGACGACCAAGTCCATGAGGCCGTCGCGGTTCCAATCCTCCATGAAGATCGCCTGGGCATGACTGAGCGAATCAGGGATGCCGGAAGCGTCGGTGATGTCGTCGAAAGCCAGCGGTCCGAGTTGCCGGAAGACACGCAGGTTACGGGTGTCAGCGGTCACGGCGATCAGGTCCAGCTTTCCTGTGAAATCCAAATCCACCAGTAAGCCGTCCGAGGCGTGCGCTTGGCTCAGGCGGCCCAGTTTCGTGACCTCGGCTCCCAGTCCGTTGGTGCTGAAGGTGAATACCTGGCAGCCTCGATCCCCAAGCGCGACGACATCACTGAAGCGGTCATTCTGCAGGTCGGCGACCAAGATCTTGGCGTAGCGCGCCCCGGGCAAGGCGGGGTAGGGTACAAGCTCGGGCCGAAAGGCGCCCTGGACGTTACGGAGGAGGCGGAAGCGATGGCCCGTTTCGAAGACGAAGAGGCTGGGCCAACCCGAGTGGGATGGATCGATGACTCCAACCGGGGCGGAGCCAGTCTGCGCGGCCGTGCCCAGCGTTTCGGCGGTCGCGTCTAAGAACCTGACCTTGGTCCCTTGTAGGTCCGGTTGCTCGAGTCTGAAGGGCACGCGCGCCAGGGTGTGTTTGCTCCGCTCGAAGGCGGCAAAGGTGGCGGGAGGACCTCCGCCCTCGAGGTTGGCCACGTGCTGTTGCAGGGCCTGTTGGGCTTCATCCTGCCGCCCGGCGCGCAGCAGCGCCTGACCCAGCAGGTAATGCGCCGTGCGATGGAGATGATTGGGATCGAGCGCGATCCCTTCCTTGAAGGCGGCAATAGCCCCGTCCCATTGCTCCAGCTCGATCCTGGCCCTCCCGAGCTGGAAGAGGGTCGCGGTGTCGCCCGGGTCAATGGTCAAGGCATTCTCCAAGGCTTTCGCTGCGTCCTCCCATTGCAGCAGCCGAAGGCAGGCCGACCCCTTGACGAAGTAAGCCGCCGCCGAGTTGGGTTCGAGTTGGAGCAGTTGCTCAGCGGCCTGAACCGCCGCCTCCGCCGCTCCAGCCAGCAGGTGGGCATTGGCCAGATTCAAGCGGACGTCGGCGTCGTTCGGCGCAAGGGCTGCCGCGTCCAGGTAGATTGCCAACGCATTAGTGGCATCGCCTCGGTCCAGGTAGTTCTTCCCAACGTTCATCAGGCGGAGGAACCGATCCGAGAGCGGACTCTGCGAGTCACCGGCCTGGTTCGATGGGTCATTCGGCTGACGCTGGCAGCCGCCCAGACCAAACCCCAAGAGCACGAGTCCGGCTATCCAAGCCGTGTGCCTGAGCGCGACCGGCGCGATCGGCACGGCCGTCTTAGCCCGCTCGCCCGCCGGCCGCGACGGCTCGACCGCGCTGGCAGCGGTCTGTGAACCGGCCGTCCGGCCTTGCAGCGGAAGCGATGTCACAGAATGGGATTGGAACAGGGGATTCATCGGTCAATGCGCCACGGCCCGCAACCGCAGGAAGACGCGTGGTTGGTCTCGGAGCGGCGGTTTGACGCGCCAGTTTGCGACGTCCCGGCCGTCGCCGAGGGGCTTCCAGGAGACCAATTCGAGGTGCGCGCCGCCGTCTTGCCAAGTGGTTAAGTCCGTCGAGATCGACACCGCGAGGTTGACGCGCTCGGCTCCGCGACTGACCGGGCAACTGAGGCGGATGGTGGCGGGCCCGCCTCGCGGATCCGTTTCGAGAGTCAGCTTCGGGAAGATGGGCGGCAGACCGAGGTCATTGCCCAGCGCGTAATCGATTAGATCGCGCTCGCCGTTTTGGTTCGTGTCTCCGGCGGGATGAGCCGGGAACGGCACTGCGTCTGGCTGACCCGGGCTGCCACCCGGCCGCGCGCTGGCACGCCAGTTCTTGGCCAGGCCGTGATCCGGATTGGTCTCCGGCGCGATCAAGACCAGGCTGTAACCGGCATCGGCCTCGGGTGGCCACGGGGGCTGGTCATCGTAGACGAATTCCCGAATCGTGCTGCCTTCGGCATCCTCGAGCTTGATTCGTTCGCCGCCGTTGCTGAGGGCCGTGCCATCGAGGAAAGCGCCCGCCACCGGATGGCCGGTGCCGTAGACGGCGCGGAAGGCAGCGAGGTCGCGCACCGCGAGCACGCGCGCGCCGGGCGGTAACGACGTGACGGCGCTGCCGGTGAAGCTGAATTCCACACCCTGAGTGAACCGGATTCCCCGCAGGTCGAGCGTGGCCGACTGGCTGATATTCAACAACTCGATAAACTCGGCCAAGCCATCGCCGGCGGCATGATACATCAGCTCGCTGATCACCAGATAGCGTTGGGCGTCCGAGGGTTGGCCTTGGTAGGATGTCGTGTTATTCGTGGCGCCGGAGGCATCCACGAGCACCACGGTTTCCCCCCAGCTCGACAGATGCCCCGCATAGCCGCCCTGCACGAAGAGCCCTTCGCCGCCGCGTGGGGAAACGCTGCGGGCGCGGAAAGCGGCGGCATTGGGGCACACGTAGAGGGCCCCGTTCGGCGGGAGGACCGTTCCGGGGACGAACCGGTGCTCGACGCCGCCGGTCAACCGCCAATTGGAGATGTCCACGGCCAGGGCATGGGGATTGAGGATCTGGATGTACTCCTCGTCTTGGTTCCCTGAGGGGGGGCTGGGCTCGAGGGCGCCGAATTCGAGGGTGGGCTCGAGGCCGGTCGGGGCGACGACCTTCCCGCCGTGGAGTTCGGGCACGACGATCATGTCGCTGCTCTCGACGCTGTCGTTGAGGCCCTGAATGGCCAAGATGTTCCGGCCGGCCCGCAACCGGGCCGCCTCGGCCGTAACGTCGAAGAGGATGAACCTTGCCGCGTTGGCCTCCTGTGACCTCGTCGCGGCAGAGTTCCATTGCGGCGACGCCGGCGCATTGGCTGAGGCGATCAGCGCGCCGTTGAGAAACGCGACGAAGCCATCGTCGTATTTCATGCCCAGTTGCAGCCGGTCGAAGGCGGCGGGGTCGCCTACGGTGAATTCGATGCGCACGTAGACGCTCGTGTTGTTTCGCATGGGGGTGTCCACGTTGAGGCCAATCAGCCCCTCGTAGCCCGTGGCCCGTTCATAGCCCACGCCCGTGGTGCCCCTGAGCCACCCGGTCGTGTCCAGCGGTTCATGAGATGGGTGCCCTGTCCAGGTCGTTCCCAGATCGCCGTTGCGGGGCACCAGCGCTCGGACCGGCGCGCCCGCCACCACCAACGGCGTCCAGTTCGTGGTCGGCCCGCCGCTCATCTGGGGCAACGGGATCTCGCCGCCGCGACCGACGATTTGGGTGTGGTAGATGTACTGGCGGCGCGCGGGCAGATACTCGGCCTTCCAGCGCAGGATGGCCTCGGCCATCGTTTCCACCGCCACGTTCGGGTTCGTGTAAGGCACCGTGGCGCCCCCCTGGAGCCACGAGCCCCACTTCTCGAAATCCAGGCGGGCATCCGAGGGCACGATGGTCGGAGGATCGATCCGCGCCGACTGCTCGTTGAGACGCCGCTCGAAATACAAAGCGCTTTCGAGTGTGCCAGGCTCGGGCGGAGGTTGGAGGAACCGGTCCGTCAGGGTGCGCATGCGGCGGAAGATCATGTCGCGGATGTCGGGGTTGGCGAACATGTGGGCAACGAGCCGGATGGAGGTGCCCGTGATCACAAATCCGTCTGTGTAGAGGGCATTGTCGAAGTAAGTGTTCTGCGTATTCCAGACTCGGCCGAAGCTCAGATCCAAGTCCCAAGGCAGCATGGCCCACTCGCCACTGCGCCCGGTATCGCGGTAGATATACCAGTTCTTGCTGTGCATATCGATGTTGCGGATGACCGCGTTGGCGGCCAGCAGGTTGACACACCGCGGGAGGTCGATGTGGTCATAGAGGTACCGCGCCAAGGCCGGCCCAGTCTGGGCCAACCCTTGGATGAGGGCCTGGAGGTCGTTGTTGTTCTCGAACTGGCGCGTCTTCTTCTCGACGCCGGTCGTTCCCGTGTTCCCGGCATCCCGGTTGAGCAGGTTGTTGTACACCTTGTAGAGCGCCCCGTCCCGGTTCAATCCCGCTCGTTCCAGGTAGATTTCGTCCGCGTCCTCGACGAAGTCGGCGGTGCTGAAGAATCGCCCGTTTTGTTCGACGCGCACCGTCAAGGCGAAGTGGGCCGGCACACCCGATTGACGCATCACTTCATACGCCAGCACGTGACGCACCTTCGATTTATCCGCCCAGTTGGTGAGCAAATCGATGTCCGCCACCCGCGGCGCGTCCGCGCTCCAGCGGAAGCGCTGGGGGCGATTGAAATCGATGTTGTAGCTCTTCTTGGGGAAGCCGGCCGAGGACTGCCCGTGCAGGGCGAACAACACGTTGTCGTAGAACTCGCCCTCGTAATACACCGAGCCGCGCGACCCAGCGGTCGTGTTCGCTCGCGTCGGGTTGGTGGTGAACCAGTGAAATACCGGCAGGGCGGTTTGCAGCTCGGCATCCTGAGCCACGGTGCCGAAATACTGAGGGGAATCGAGCGGCACACGGAAGGCCGGCTCCACCGTCTCTGTGCCCTGGCGATCCGTGGCAACGAATCGCCATCGAGTCATTTCCCCCGGGGCAATCGCGGTCGCCGGGATGACTGCGGTCCAGAGGCCGTCACCCGCTTGGGCATCGCCAGCGGTGCCATCGTCCGTCATCGGCAGCATGGTCTCCGGGGCGAACATGCGCCGGTAATACAACCGCACGGTCGCCACGGTGTCGTTGGCCGGCACCACCCGCGCAACGACCGTCAGCGGGCCGGTCGTGGGCGGCGGCGGATTAGCGGCGAGCGGGTAAACGGTCGGGCCGGCGCGGGTGCCGGTTGCATTCGGAGCGCCGGGGGTTGGCGTGGCAAAGAAGCTCCACCCCGGGGGCGGCCCCTGCGGGTCCAGCCCAAAGGATTCATCGTCGAACTGTGGGGGGAAAGCCGGCGTGAAGGCGCTGACCAAGGTCACTCCGTCCGGCGCCACCAGCGCCAGGTACTCGCCTTCGGCCGCGAGCCGGAAATTGGTGTGCAGACGGCCGGCCGGATCCGTGCGGTTCTTCCCGGAGGCGAACACCACCAGATACGCTCGCGCCTCGAGGGTGAGCGCCGGGAAGGTCCACTTGCGGAGGACGGCCGCGTCGTCGGTGAGGTAGTAGCCGGCCAGCGAGACCGGGGCATCCGCCGGGTTGTGGATCTCGATCCAATCGGAGACCGCGCCATCCTCATCGACCAGTCCGGAGTTATTGGCCGCGAGGAACTCATTGATGATTGGGGCACTAAAGCTGGGCTTGCCATAGATCAGCGCGAGGCCGACCGACAGCGCGCGCCACCAGGAATACAACGTGGTTGTCCGCACCCCGATCTCCTAACGAGCCGCCGCGTTGAAAGCAAGTTCCGGGTTCGTCCGTGGGCGGCCCAAGCGATCTTGCCGTCCCTGCCGCACAAGCGCCATGCGGCACGGTTCAGCCGCGCCCCGCGCCTCCGGACCCGAGTGGACCGGTCATGCCGTGCGACGCCGACGCGCCCGCCGGTCGAGCCATACGGCGCTGACGATGATGAGGCCCTTGACGATCTGTTGGTAGCAGGAGGAGACGTTGAGCAAGTCCAAGCCGTTGTTGATGACGCCTATCAACAGCGCCCCGAGCACCGTCCCCCCCACACCGCCGACGCCACCCGACAGGCTGGTGCCGCCCATCACGACCGCGGCGATCGCGTCCAGCTCGTAACCGATGCCTGCGTTGGGTTGGCCGGTCGTGATGCGCGCCGCCAACACGACCCCAGCCAAGCCTGCGAACGCCCCGCACACAGCGTAGGCAAACGTCTTGATCGACGCCACCCGCAGACCCGCGGCCCGCGCGGCGTCCTCGTTGCCGCCCACGGCGTAGAGGTAGCGCCCCAACCGCACATTGGCCAAAAGCAAATACGAGCACACCGCCACCGCCGCCAGGAGCAGCACGGGTATCGGTACGCCGAGCCAATCGCCGCTGCCCAAGCGGGTGAACGCCGGGCTGAGGTTCGAGACGGGTCGGCCACCGCTCAGCACCAGGGCCAAACCCCGCGCCGCCGTCATCATCCCCAGGGTGACAATGAACGGCGCCACGCCACCCCGGGTCACCACCAGGCCGTTGAGTGTCCCGCAGGCCATCCCGGTCAGCACGCCCATCCCTACCGGCACGATCAAGGGATATTCCCCGGGATGCGCGAAGCTGGCCGCGACCACGCCCGTCAAGGCCACAAGCGAGCCGAGGGAGAGGTCCACGCCTCCCGCCAGGAGCACATAGGTCACTCCGACAGCCAAGATGCCGTTGATCGAGATCTGGCGCAGCACGTTGACGAGGTTGCCCAGGGTCAGGAAGTTCGGCTTGGCCAAAAAGAGCAGGGTACTCATGGCGACGAGAGCCAGCACCAGCCCATAGCGCGTCAACCACGAGCGGTCCGTTCCTCCACCTTTGGCGGCGCACAGAAGACGGCGCGTCCCACCGACCGACGGTCGACTATCCTGAGGTCTCATCACGATGCGGGCATGGCATATTGCAGGATCTCTTCCTGAGTGGTGCGGCGTGGATCGAGTTCGGCCGCCAGCCGCCCGGCGCGCAGCACCAAGATCCGATGGCTGAGCGTCAGGAGCTCGGGCAACTCGGACGAGATTAACAGGATGGCCTTGCCGGCCCGAGCGAGCTCAGCCACGAGGGCGTACACATCCGCCTTGGCCGCGATGTCGATCCCGCGCGTGGGCTCGTCCAAGATCAGGATCTGCGGCTCGGTAAACAGGGCTTTGGCCAGCGCCACCTTCTGTTGGTTGCCTCCACTCAAAAACTGGACCGGCTGCAGGCGGCGAGCCGGCCGGACCCCCAGCGCACCCAGGCGCTCGTCCGCCACCCGGTTCTCCTCGCGAGGGCGGATGAAGGCGCCCCGGCAGCAACGCCGCAGATTCGCGAGGGTCAGGTTGTGCTGCGCAGGCAGGCACAGCACCAACCCGTACCGCTTTCGGTCCTCGCTGACCAAGGCGATGCCTCGATCCAACGCCACCCTCGGATGATCGAGCCGGACTGGCCGGCCCTGCACCCAGATCTCGCCCCGCTCGGCCGGCTCGAGCCCGGCCAGTGCATGGGCCAGATCCGTCCGGCCTGCGCCCATCAACCCCGCCAGCCCAAGGACTTCGCCCTGGCGAAGCTGGAAGCTGATCTCGTCAAACTTGCCGGCGCGTCCGAGACCGCGGACGGCCAAGGCCACTGGGCCCTCCCGCGCCGGCTGTTGCGTGGCGGTGGTTCCGAGTTCTCGCCCGACCATCAGGGCGATCAACCGCTCGCGGTTCACCGTGCCGATGGGATAGGTCCCCAGCGAGCGGCCGTCACGCAGAACCGTCACGCGGTCGGCCAGGCGCAATACCTCCTCGATCTTGTGCGAAATGTAGATCACCGCCACACCTTGTTGCCGCAACTCGCCAATCACCCCGAACAGCCGAGCCACCTCCCGCCCCGCAAGGGCCGCCGTCGGTTCGTCCATGATCACGACCTCGGCGCGGTGAGCCAGGGCCCGAGCGATCTCGACCAATTGCTGCTCGGCCACGCCCAAGTCGCCCATGCGCGTCTCCGGCGACCAATCCGCTCCCAAGCGATCGAGCAGCCCCGCCGCCGCCGCGTGAAGTCGCCGCCGGTCAATCCACCCCGTCCAACGTCCAGCCGGCTCGTGGCCGATCAACAGGTTCTCCGCCACGCTCAGGTCCGGGAAGGGCATCAGCTCCTGGTGGATCATCGCCATGCCGAGGCGCCGCGCTTCCGCGGGGTGTCGCACGTGGACCCGCCGGCCTTGGCGCCATAGCTCGCCGGCATCGGCCGGCTCGAGCCCAGCCACAATCTTCATCAGGGTCGACTTCCCCGCTCCGTTCTCCCCAACGAGCGCGTGCACCTCGCCGGCGTAGACTCCAAGCCCCACCCCCGCCAGCGCTTGAACCCCCGCGAAAGCCTTCGCCACGCCCCGGACCTCCAGGACGTACGGCCGGGTCGAGGTATCACAGGTATGACGGTTCGCCGCCATCTCGGCAGCCGCCAGCTTGCAGCAAGAACCCAGCACCGTCGAGCCGCGACCGCGGGTCCCTCCGCCGCACCCGGATCCTCAGCGAGGTGGGGAGCGCGGACGGTCACATCCGCTCAGCATCGATGCCGCTGCCATCCGTCCCAGGCCGGTCGCTCCACCGGACAACACCAACGCCCGATGGCCAAGCTGGGCCAGGCTCGGGTGGAGCCGGCGGACGGGGTTAGGGTGTCAACGCCCAGCCTATAATCATCTTTGTACAATAAAGTGTATGAAGTGTCGCTGGATAAAGCGGCGTGTTATCGAGTTCTAGATCAGCGAGTAGTCATGGAAGAGCAGGGGTCGATGCGAACTTTGAACGCAAAAGGTCAATTGACATCATATACTTTGTACCGCAAAGTGATTTGAAATATGGCGCGCAAACTCGGCCCAGACTAACGCCCGATTATGAAGCTCTTGCTCCTGAACCCACCCCACCCCCGCGATCGGAAGCCCATCCCCCGCGAGCATCTGCCCCCGCTCGGTCTGCTCGCCCTCGGTGGCCCCCTCCTGGATGCCGGCCACCAGGTCGAGCTCTTGGACGCCGAATTCGGGCCCCTCACCACCGCCGAGATGGTAGGGAGAGTCTGTCACGCGTCGCCCGACGCCGTCCTGGTAGGCCACTCTGGGTCTACCTCCGCCCATCCCACGGTCGTCGAGGTGACACGCGCGCTTCGGGCGGCTCGGCCGGACTTGTGGATCGTCTACGGCGGGGTGTACCCGACCTATCACTGGCGAGACATTCTCGAACGCGAACCGCAGATCGACGCGATCGTGCGCGGCGAAGGCGAAGCGACCGTCGTCCGTCTCGTCGACGCGCTCGAGCGCCAGGCGGACCTCGAGGCCGTGCCTGGGATCGCGTTTCGGCGAGCCGCTGCTGGACCGGTCGTCGACGCCTCCCTCCCAGGTCCGACCGCGGGCCGTGTGGTGGCAACCGCGCCAGCCCCGGTCATCGAGGAGTTGGACGCCTACCGCGTGGGGTGGGAGTTGATCGACTTCGCGCGCTACAGCTACTGGGGCCAGCGCCGAGCGGTCGTCGTCCAGTTCTCGCGTGGGTGTCCCCACCGCTGCAATTACTGCGGACAACGCGAGTTCTGGCGGCGCTGGCGCCATCGGGATCCCATCCGGTTTGCGCGCGAGTTGGCCTGGCTCTACCGCGAGCACGGGGTGGAAGTCATCAATTTCGCAGACGAGAACCCCACGGCGTCGCGCGCGGCTTGGCAAGCGTTTCTCGATGCGCTCGTGGCCGAGGGGGTGCCTCTGATCCTGGTGGGCTCGACCCGGGCGGACGACATTGTCCGCGATGCAGATCTGTTACCCCTCTACCGGAGAGCCGGGGTGGCGCGTTTCCTGCTCGGGCTCGAGAGCATGGACGAGCGCACCTTGCGGAGCATCCAGAAGGGTAGCCGGCGCGAGACCGACCGTGAAGCCATTCGACTGTTGCGGCACAACGGCATCCTCTCGATGGTGGCCTACGTCGCCGGGTTCGAGGAGGAAACGGACCTGGACTACTGGCGCGCGCTCCGGCAGATCGTCGCGTACGATCCGGACCAGATCCAAGCGCTCTACGCGACGCCGCACCGCTGGACGCCTTACTTCGAGAAGGCCGCCGGCCGGCGGGTGATCCAGCCGGATCTCGGCCGCTGGGATTACAAACACCAAGTGTTGGCCACTCGGCGGGTGCCGCCCTGGCGGTTGATCGTGTGGGTGAAACTCATCGAAGCTGTGGTCCAGTTGCGTCCGCGGTCGCTCCGGCGGGTTTTGGCTCACCCCGACCGTGCCCTGCGGGCGGCCATGCGGTGGTACTACCGCATCGGCCGCCAGGTCTGGCCTTATGAACTCTGGCATTTCTTGTTTCATGACCGCCGCGTCGCTCGCGGACCCACCCTGAGCGAGTTTTTGGGGTCGCCGTCAGGAAATTTCTGATGAAGCCAAGCCGCGTTCTGCCGATAACTGAGGGCGGATGGACACAGGGAGCGAATCATTCGGCGGCGGGCTGCAGTGGGCAGCGACGAATGACTCCTCGGCCGAGGAACTCGAGGCGGGGTCGTTGAGTGCGGCGATCCGACACGAACCTGTCGCAGCGCCGTCTAGGCCGGCAACGCTGACGTTCCTGTGCAACTCCGAGGGGTTCATCTGCGAGGTGATCTGCAACGATCTGGGTCAACCCCCCGGGCTGATCCCCGGCACCGAGTTTACCCAACTCATCCACCCGCGAGACCGGCTGAAGGCGGAGCGTTTCCTCACGGCCCTGCGCCGCTACTATGCGGCGTTCGACTGGGCGATGTCCCTGGCGTTGGGTGCTCGGCTCGAGCCACTGCACTTCGCTGGCGTGGCCACGCGCGGCATCCTCCAGATGGTGGCGGCGCAGAGCCGGGTCGAGCTGCTGTGCGGACTTAAACTCGAGTTGAATCGGCGGAAGGGTGGAGGCCGCGAGCGGCGCGTCGAGAGCAGCCTCCCACCCCTGATGCCTACCCCGCCGCCTCAGGCACCGTCGAGTCTGCAGCCTCGAAGAACGCCGTGACGTTCTCCCAAGGCACCTCCGGGCTTAACACGTGCGCCGGCGCCAAGATCAGGCCGCCTCCGCCGCCCACCTCCCGGATGCGAGTCCGCACCTCGGCCCTGACGTCGGCCGGCGTGCCGAACGGCATCGTCCGCTGCGCACTGACCGTACCCCAAAACGAAAGCCGGTCGCCGTACTGGCGCTTGACCGCCGCCGGGTCCATGCACTCGGGCTGAACCGGGTTCAAGATTTCGATCCCGACCTCGATCAACTCAGGGATGAGCGGTTCGACGTTGCCGTCGGAATGGTAGAAGACGCGGCACTCGGGTCGGACAGCCTTGACCGCCGCCACCGTCGCGGCCAGCCGCGGTTTGAGGAACTCGCGCCACGTCTCTCGGCGCATCAGCAACCCCCCTTGGCCCGCCACATCGTCGCCCGTGATCACAATGTCCACCCCCGCCCGTGCGAACTGCTCCGGCGCGTGCCGCTGGAACCAGGCGGTCCGCTCGAGCAGGGCATGGGCCAGGTCGGGTGCCGTGAGCAGGTCGGTCATCAGGTCTTCAAAACCCCGGAGGTACCAAGCCCGCTCGAACACCATGCCGGCGTAGCCGACCACCGCGAGGCCGCGCCGGTGCAATTCCGCGGTCCTCTGGGCCACGGTGGCAAAGCGGTAGGCGTCGTCCAAATCCGGCCAGGGATAAGCCTCGATGCGCCGCAGGTCGCGCACGCTGCGCAACGGCGATCGCATGCGGGAGAAATGATGGAAACCGCCAGGCTGCTGCCACACGCCCCATTCATCCACTTCCCCAGCGGCTAAGGCGCGCTCGGCGTCGGGCCCTAACCATTCGGCGAACCGGCGGCGCGGCAGGACGGTCGGCTCGGGGGGCACCCGCGTGAGGTCCATCTGGAAGTAATCGCGGGGTGCTTGGGGCGCGCAGCGCTCGCGCAGCATCCGCTCGATGGGAGGCGTATAGCCAATGACCTCTTCGTAAAGCAGTCGCGGGACGCGGTCGGTGCCCTGATGCGCCAGCGCCGCTAAGACCCGCTCCCGGGAGGTCATGCTCGAGCACGTCAGGTCCGGACCCTACCTGCCAGCGGTCGCCTATCCCGAGGCCTCATGCGTGCGCTGTTACCGCACATTCCGCACCGAGGTGCGTTCGGCAAGCCAAATCATGTCTTGGTTGTTCGGCGAAGCGACATTGAGCGCCAGTTGCCCGGTGTACTTGACCGGCGGCCGGGTTCGCGCGTCGAGCCATTTCCGGATTTCGGCGTGGCCATCGGCGAAGGAGATGCCGCCGGCGCCATTATGGTAGCTGGCCGGAAAATCGATGATGCGGGCACTGCCGGGGCTTTCGACCATCATGTTGGCAAAGCCGCCTGCGTTGATGCTGTCCGGGTGTTCGTCGAGCAGGACGTAAAGCTGCGCCGGAGGCGGCTCGGTCATGTCGGCGGTCTTGTAGTAGGTCTTGTAGCGCTTCGAGCTGACGTTGGCCTGGAATCCCGCTGGGTCGAGCCAGTCGCCGGGTCCGCCCAGGGCTTGGCTCATCCCCATGCTGCGAACCCGGGGATAAGCGCGCCCGCCGATCTTGACGGTGCTGTGATCGGCAGGGCAGTGATAAACCTCGACGGCCTGGAAATAGGTCGCAAATTTCGACCGGTTCGGGTCGCGCAGAATGGCCGTGTTCGTGTTGTCGGTCGTGGTCGGACTGAAGTCCAGCCAACCATCCACCCAGGCAGTGGGCTCGACGGGCCGCGTGTAGCCTGAGCTGGTGATCTTGTCGCTGTTGTCGTCGGCGTAGAAATGCCAGGCGTACTGGAGCTGCTTGAGGTTGTTGACGCAGGCGATGCCGTGCGCCTTGGTCTTCGCCTTGCCCAACGCCGGCAACAACATCCCCGCGAGAATCGCAATGATGGCGATGACGACCAGCAGTTCAATGAGGGTGAAACCGGCCCCGTACGAGCGGGCTTCCACGCGAGTTACATTCGAGTTCATGATGCTTCCTGTTCAGACCTCGGGATCGGCAGCCTGGCTAGTCCACACGCAGCACTTCGTCGAGGAGCTCGGGGAGCTGGGTCAACAGACCTGTCTGGTCAGCCAACAGATTCGCCCCGCAGGCCCGGGCCTCGTCCGCCAACTTCGCTTGGGCGCGCGCATCCTTGAAGTCGGCGAAGGCCAGCACCGGCACGTGGGCCGTGGCCGGGTTCGAGCGCAGCAAGCGTACGGCGCTGCTGACACGGCTCACCGCGGCATCGAGTTCGGCGACGAACACCAACGGCTTCTCGCGCAGGACCAACTCCTCGAGCTTGCCTAGGTCGGGCGCCAGCACCACGCGGTAGCCCAGCGCCTGCAACCGGTTCAGCACCTGGTTGCCGATGACCAGGCTCTCGTAGTACAGGAGCGCCAGCGGTTTCGTCACGGCCGGACGTTGAAACAGATCGGTCGGATTTGCAAAAGGGAAATCTCCAGGCCGCCACCTCCCGCCACGTCGCCCGCCACCCTCTCCCGCCTCAATCCCGAACGCCGCCGCTGCCCCGGCGCCCGTCCGCAACCGATCCACCCACGCCTCTCCATAGCCGCCAGCGCCCAACTTTCCCATTTCCCCGCCCCGGTTGAGTCGGTTAGACTGCCGTGCGTGATTCAGCTTCGGTTCGAGGACCCTCAGGTATTGGACGTGGCTGCTTGTGACTGAAAGTCCCGAGAACGATCTGATCGCGCGTTGTCGGCGCGGCGAGAGCCCGGCCTGGGAAGAATTGTTCGACCAACACTACCCGGCCGTGGGGCGGTACGTGTTCCAGCTCAGCCCCGACTTCTCGCGAGAGGATGTCGAGGAAATCTGTCAGGAGGTCTTCCTGGCCGTGGTCAAGAACCTGAACAGCTTCCAGGGCGCCAGCTCGTTTCGTACTTGGGCCTTCCGCATCGCCGCAAACAAGGCCCGCGATGCCCTCGAACGCCGCCAAGCCGCCAAGCGCGGCGGGGGCCAAGCCCCCATCTCGCTCCAATCGGCTGACCCCGAGACCGGCTGTGCCCCAGACCCACCCAGCAGCGCCCCCGGGCCCGACCAACTCCTCGTGCGTCGAGAAGAAGCAGCGTTCTTGCGCCGCGCGTTAGATGTCTTGGGCGGGCCGTGTCGCGACTTGATCGAGTTGCGCTACTTCGGCGAGCAGAGTTACGAGGAACTGGCCGAGGCCTTCGAGATGAATCCCAAAACGGTTAGCTCGCGGCTGAGCAAGTGCCTGGATCGCCTCGAGCAAGTCGCCGTCGAGATGATTTCCAAGGAGAATTCCGGGACACTCTCCGTCTAACCCTTCGGTTCTATGTCCACCGAGCCCAAACCAACCTTCGAGGACCGCCTCCAGGCGTACGCCCAAGAGCGGCGCCAACAGGCGGGGGCTCCGTTCACCATGCCCCAGGCCTTGCGCACCAAGCTCTTGACTGAGGCCGAGCAACGCTACGCCCTTGCGCCTGCCCCAAAACCCCCACCCAGACCCGCACCCAAACCGGCCGTGGCCAAACCCGGATGGTGGCTCAGCCTCGGACCCAGGTTCGCTTGGGTCGGTGCCACCGCCGCCCTCCTGCTCGTCTGCGCCTTGGTCGTCTTCCTGCCGGATAGCGACCGTTCGGCAACGTCGCACTTAGCCCAAGTCGACCCGGCCTTGATCGCCGGGGCAACCGGCGGTCCTGCCCAGGAACGCGCGGCGATGGACCCGACCAACGCCTCCTCCGGACCCGGTCGTGCGGGTGACCATTACTATGCCCTCCTGCGCAGCAACCTCGCCCCAGCCGCATCAGCCGCACCAGCCCAAACGGCGCCACGCCCGCTCGCTGCGCCTGCCCAGGCCCCCGCACCCGAGCCAGTTGCGCCACCGCCCCCAACTGTGACGCTTCGACCCACGCCTGACACCCTGCCCGGTGTCTCGACCCCCGAACCCCTGCGCGTGAGTTCCGCTACGGCGGAGGCTAGGTCCGAACCGAGTTCCCCACCCGTACCTCCCAGCCCCGACCCCGTTCCAGCCCCACCGGTCGTAACCGCGCCTGCGACACCGGTGCTCGAGCCTGCGCCCGAGGCCAGCACCGCCCTCGCTCGGGTGCCCGAACCGAGTTCCCCACCCGAACCTCCCAGCCCCGACCCCGCTCCAGCCCCACCGGTCGTAACCGCGGCTGCGACACCGGTGCTCGAGCCTGCGCCCGATGCTAGCACCGCCCTCGCTCGAGTGCCCGAACCAGTGCCCGCGCCCCAGCCGGCGCGCCGAGCGGCGATGCGGGGGGTGGTCGAGCGGCTCACGCCCGTCGAACGATCGAGTCGCGCCGGGCAGGCCTTTCAGCAGGTCAACCTCCAACGACTACGTCCGAACTTCAATTCGCCACCAGCTCTCCCAGTCCTCAACGAGTTCACCGTCGAGCAGGTGGGCGACCAGTTGCAGTTCACGGACCAGGATGGCTCGGTCTACACGGGGCGGCCTCGGCCCGCCCCGGCCAACACCGTTCAGTTTCAAGCGATCGGCACCAATCGCGCCCTCGAACAGCGAGTGGTTTTCGACGGCCGTCTGGTCCTAACCAACACCGAACTCGCCCAAACGCCGGGCTTCCAAGACAGCGCTCTGCCCCCAGCCAACCTGTTCAACCTCTGGCTGCGCAATGCCGTGGTCCGTGGCCAAGCCACCGTCGGAGAGCGGACTCGGCTCGAGATCGAGGCCGCGCCGCCTTCCTCCGACCCTTAACCCCGGTCGTCCTCGAGACCCGGAATATGTCGCAGGCCGTCTTGTGTGTGGGACCGACGCCAGCCGTCCAACGCGTGATGGTCTTTCGCAAGTTGACGCTCGACACCGTCAACCGCGCCCTCATCACCCTCGAGAGTGCGGCGGGCAAATCGATCAACGTCGCCAAAGTGCTGCAAGTGCTGGGCGCGAACGCGCTGGCGACGGGGTTCCTGGGCGGGGATCGGGGCGCCGCGGTGCGCGCGGTCTTGGACCGGCAGGGCGTTGCCCATGAGTTTGTCGCGGTCGCAACCCCCACGCGCCAATGCGTGACGGTCATCGATGAGTCCACCGGAACACAGACCGAGTTGGTCGAGGAAAGCCAACCAGTCGAGCCAGCGGCTTATGATCGGCTCCGGGCCATCCTCCGCACGCGACTCGAGACAGAGAACTGCCGAGCCCTCGTAATGTCCGGCACACTCACACCCGAGGGCCCGGTCGGTTTCTACGCCGAGGGCACCGTTCTCGCGCGTCAAACCGCGGCGCTGGCGGTCGTGGACGCGCAAGGGGCCAGCTTGCAGGCAGCCCTCGAGGCAAGGCCTTCCCTGGTGAAACCCAACCGGCCAGAGCTGGCGGCCACCGTCGGCCGGGAGTTGCCCGACGACCGCGCGGTGCTCGGCGCCATGGCTGAACTGCTCGAGCGTGGAGCGGAGCGGGTGATTGTGACCGCCGGCAAGCACCCCGTGCTCGCCCTCGAGGGCCCAAGGCTCTGGCGCGTCACGCTGCCGCCCATCCGGGCGGTGAACCCCATCGGCTCAGGCGACGCCTTCACCGCCGCTGCGGTATGGCGCCTGGTGCAAGGGGACGATTTGGGTGAGGCTTGTCGCTGGGGCGCAGCCGCCGGCACGGCCAACGCCCTGACGCTTATGGCCGGCGACGTCCAACGCGCCGAGGTCGAACGCCTGGCGCGGGAGGTGACCCTCGAGCGCATCTAGCGCACTGGCTCGCAACCGACTGGCGGTGTTTTCCACATGAGGCAACGGCGTCAACCGAGGTCCCCTCTCAGTTGCCCGCCTTTTCTCCTGCGCAAGGTGAATCGAGTCGTGTGCGAAGCCCTACGCTAATCAGTCCGTACCGACGGCGTAGAGGTGGCTGTCCGTGCGCACGTACAGCCGGCGACCCGCCATCGCCGGCGTCGCCACTAACGGTCCCGCCAAGACGTTCTCCGCCAGCCGCGCAAAGGACCGGCCCGCTGTCACCACTGTCGTCTTGCCTTCCTGGCTGAAAAAATAGACGCGCCCAGCCGCAGTCAGCGGCGACGCCAAGTGCGCCCCGCCTAACCGCTCCTGCCAATGCACCTCGCCGCTACTCGCGTCCGCGCAGGACGCCATGCCTTCGTCCGATACCCAGTAGAGTTCGTCCCCGGCAAGCACCGGTGAGGACATCACGGGGACCTGTCGCAGCGACCGCCAGGCCACATGTGTCCCGGTCACATCCCCCTCGCCGTCCACCCGAATGGCGACCAGTTGGGCCTTGAAACAACCCGTGCCGATGACCGCTAGCCCGTGCCCGAACACCGGGCAAGTCCCGATCGAGAAACCTTCGCCGTGCCGCACCCGCCAGATCTCTTGGCCGGTCTCGGGCGCGTACGCCACCACCCACTGGGCGCCGGGTGACACCAATTGCGTCTTGCCCGCCGCCTGGATGAGTAGCGGTGTCGAGAAGGACTTCTTGAGGTTGTTGCTCGAGGCCTTAATCGGTGGCCGATCGGTCCGCCACACGGTGCGGCCGGTCCGCTTGTCCACCGCGGCAACGTACTGGGTGTCGCGCCCGTCCCGCACGAGCAACAACAGATCTCGGTACAGCACGGGCGAACTGCCCGGGCCCACCTGGTGATCCACCGGCAACCGCTCCTGCCACATCACGCGACCGGTCTCCGCATCGAGACACGCCGTGCCAAAGGTGCCAAAGTCGCAGTAGAGCCGGCCCGCCTCGACCACTGGCGTCGGCGTAGCCCAACTGTTGAGCCAATGCACCGGGTCGGGGTGCTCCAACTCACGCAACGTGGCTTCCCAACGCACGTCCCCAGTCCGACCATCGACGCACACCGCGCCGAACGCGACGTGCTCAGCCGTCTGCATGTCGTCCGGCCCAATGCGGGTCCGCCGGATGCCTCGTTCGGTGGCGGTCGTCAGCCAAAGGCGATCGCCCTGTACCACCGGGGAGGAGCGGCCACGCCCGGGCAAAGCCACCTTCCAACCCACGTTCTCGGTCTCGCTCCACCGCAAGGGCGGGTGGGCTGCGTCGGCGCTGCCATCGCCGCGCGGCCCGCGGAACTGGGGCCAATCGGCGTTCGCGCACATGATTCCGGCGCTCACCAGAGCGACGGGCAAGGGCAAGGGGAGTGAGCCAAATCGCATCATATCCAGGTCAAGCCCCGGCAGGGCGCAGCGTCCTGGCGTTGCGCCGTGCGTCCGGAGCGGGCGCAAGTGTCGGGCGAAATCGCCTACCTCACAAGCCGTTTCTGGGGAGCCGTTTCCGGTTAGGACCGACGGCACCCAAGCATGCAGTGTCAAGTTCTATAATCCCGTCTTAATGAGTTGAGTCGAATGCGGTCCTTGGCTGCCAAGGCGGAACCTGTTGGGGAACAAGAATCTCGCGATGGTGCCAACTAACGGAGAGAGAGGGGAGGGGAGAGAGGAGGGAGCCTGGGCGCGCTACTGGGCTACTGGGGCCGATAGGTCCTTCGCGCGTGTTGGATCACAGCCTCCTCGGCAAACCAAGCCGGTTTGAATTCGTCACGGCAAAACCGCTCGGTTTGCTGTACGTAATGGGGGCTGGCCGGGTCGTTGCCGTTGCCGAAAGGGTGAATGCTGACGGCTTGGATCGGCTCGGTCAGGTGAACCGCCATGATGAATCCATCGCCGCCCGTTGCCACCCATCGCCGCCCCCGCCGGTCAGAGCCGATCATCCTCAGGCAACCCAACTCGTTGCGGCCACCCCCCAGGGGAAACCAGCGTCCACCCCGCTCGACCCCGTGCACCTGGCCCCAAGGGACCTCGACCCCGCCCAGCCCATCGCGGTTATCCTGGACGGCTCGGATCAACGCGCGCCAGGCCCGGGCTGGGTCGGCCAACCCGCGAGGCGTGCCGAGGGCGTCGCCGTCGAACTCGACGTTGAATACCGGCCCACCCGACGCGTACCGCTGCCACCAGGCCTGGAAAGTCGTCATCGCCACCGCGTCAACCGTCGCGCGGTAATCCCAGGCGCGAAACTGCGCGAGGCCTTGGGCGGCGTCCGGGTGTGCCCGCAGTTCTTCCGCGGACAAACCTTCGCCGTACGCAACCAACTCGGGCAGTGTCCGGGCTGCCGCTTCACAACGGTTGTCGAAGGCAGCGCGCTGGAACTGGTCCCAGGAACAGCGGTCCAAAACCGCGAGCAAGCGCAGGGCGCTGTGCGCCCGCAAGGTCATGCCCTCGTGAGTGAAGGCTTCCTGGCCGGACCGGCGCGGCGGGTTGTCGCCAAGCGCCGTGTGGTAGGGGCTCGAGTTGCAGTTCTGCATGAAACCGCACGCCGGATTCAACAATTGCGGCAGGAAACTGAACGGCACTTCGCCCGTCGGATCGGTGTCCGCGTGCCAACCGGGCCAGACGCCCGCCCGCGGCGGCGGCCTATCGTGGCGAGGGGGACGGCCGTTGAACACGTAGAAGATGTTGCCTGCGGTGTCGGCGGCCATGATGTTGAATGTGGCCGGCCGTTGGCGTTCGAGCCGTCGGATGAAGTCCGGCACATCGGCCGCCTGAGCCATCGTGTACCAGGGCGAAAGGAAATCGACCTCGTCATCGACCGTGCTGCGCACGCTGTACCAGCGGCGATCTTCGCCGCGCACCAGGGGGCCGCGGTGCGTCCGGAATTCGGTGTAGTTGGTCGCCCTGAGCCCGCCCTCGTGCCGGTACTGCAGCGCCAACTCGAGTCGCTCGACCGGCCGCTGTGCCCCCTCGACCCGATACGTCTGCGGGGGATCGCCCGTCACGCGTTCTTCCCACAAATCCACCAGGTCGATCGCATTGACCGTGTGCGACCAGGCCACGCGTCGGCCGTGCCCGATCACCGGCAGAGGCAAGCCGAAGAAACCGGCCCCGGCCATCTCATAACCCTCGGCACTGCGCAGATGGGCCTCGTACCAGGCGTGGCGCCCGGCCCAGGACAAATGCGGGTTAATCAAAAGCATCGCCTGTCCCGTGGACGTTCGCGTGGGCGCCAAGGCCCACATGTTCGATTGCATGGGATCCTCTACCAGGGCGCCGGCGGGCTGGAACTCGCGAGCGTAGCTGCCTTGGCCAAGGATGAAATCCACCAAAACAATCAACCGCGCTAACGCGGCCACATGCTGGCCTCGCACCTCTCCCAAGATCTCGGCGAAATCCGCCGGGTGGCCGCGAAAGAAACGGTTCAGTCCGGCGGCGTAACCCTCACAAATCCCGCGGACAACCGCAGGCAACGCGGCGTACCGATCCTCGATGAGCTGAGGCACCCGGTGTCGACGGACAAACCGATCGTGAGCCAGCGCACCGGCGCCTTGCCACTCCGCCAGCCGGCCTTGGGCCGCGAGCAGGTTGATCGCGACGAGCTGTGCTTGGTCTTCAGCCTGAACCCACGCCATGCCGTAGGCGCAGGCCGCGTCTGTCTCACCGAAGATGTGCGGGACGTTAAATTCATCCCGCCGGATGATCGCCTGCTCGGCCAACGACGAGCCCCACTCCGCCGGCTCGGCCGGCGGCGGCGCCACCACCAGGCTCAGGCCCAAGCCAAGACCGAGCACCCACCGACCTACGCTGCCGCCGGAAAGCGTGGGGCGAGACTCGCATCGAGGGCTGCTGCCAAACGGTTGGCGTGACGGGCTGCAGGGCGGAGTTGGCTTGGTCATCGGCGCCAAAAACAGAAGGGCCGGGCTTTAACCCGGCCACTCCCGCGGAAACAACATTGAGAACTTTTCGCTTACACTTCTTCGGTGACCGCCCGGTCACCGTAAATTGTCAACCGATGCGGCGCTGCAGACGTACGCCCGAAATCTTCACACACGGTCCAACAAGTCACTGCACTTCTGCATCGGTCAATGACGCTGCTACTGTACGCCAAATCGCGTCCCCAACCAGTCACCAGTTCTGGGGACAAGGTCGGCCCTACCGCGCCAGGAATTTGGCCACCGCTTCCGTTCGGGTACGAACCTGGAGTTTCTCGTAGATGCGGCGGATGTAGGTGTGGACGGTCTCGTAGCCGATGCCGAGATTATCCGCTATCTCTTTATACAAGAACCCTTTAGCCAGACAATCCAAGACCTCCTGTTCGCGCGGCGAGAGGTTCTCGGTAGGCTGCGTCGAGGGCCCGGCGCGCTGGAACGACTGGACGACTTTCCGCGCGATGTGTGTGGTCATGGGCGAGCCGCCCTGGCGCACGTCTCGCAGGGCAGCCAACAGTGCGTCCTTCGAGGTGCGTTTGAGCAGGTAACCCGTCGCCCCCGCAGCCAGGGCGTTGAAGATGTTCTCGGTGTCTTCGTACACGGTGAGCATCACCACCTGGATCTCGGGCCGAACCTGCTTGAGCCGCCGGACACACTCGACGCCGTTCATCCCGGGCAGATTGATGTCCATGAGCACCACCTCGGGCCGGTCCTGCGGCAGACCCGCCAGGGCCGCCTCCGCGTTGGCGTACTGACTGACGCAGCGGAAGCCTTCGGCCCGACTGATCAAACGGGCGAGCGTGGTCCGAACCTGGTTGCTGTCTTCGACAATAGAAACGGCGATTGGCATAGGCTGATCCCGGGCTCGAAGGTTTAGGGGCTGCGCACCGGCACAGTCAAACGGACCAGCGTCCCGCCCTCAGGCGCTGGGCCGATGTCGAACTGACCGCCGAGGTCGGTCATCCGTTTGCGCATGTTGCGAAGGCCGTTGCGAGTCTGCAGCGTGGACGGGTCCAACCCCGCCACACCGCGACCGTTATCTTGGATCTCGAGCGTGAAGCTGGCCGGCTCCAGGCGGAGCCGAACCCAAGCCGCCGGGGCCGCGGCGTGGCGCACGACGTTGGTGATCGCCTCCTTGAAGGCGAGAAACACGTTGTGCCGCACATCCGGCGACAACACGGCACCGGGCAATTGGCTCGGCATGTCCACGCGGTAACTCACCCCGGCGAGCGTCAGATATTCTTGGGCGTACTTGCAGGCGTAAGTGAGAAGCCCGTCGAGCGTATCGTTCGAGGGGTTGACCGCCCAGACAATCTCGTCTAAGCCGCGCGTCGTGTCCCGCGCTGTCTGCGCAATCTGTCGCGCATGCGACTCGACTTCTTCCGGGCAATCCTTATCGCTCTCGATCAACTCCCCCAACAGCGCGACTTGCGTGAGGTTGGCCCCGAGTTGGTCGTGGATGTCCCGCGCAATGCGCGCCCGCTCCTTGTCGAGGGCCTCCTCGTGGCGAACCCGCTCGAGCTGGCGCTGCAGTTTCTGGGTCGAAACCCAGTGCACCGTCGCTGTGATGAGGCCCAACAGGCAGACCGCGCTGACGCTCAAGAACCACCACGTCAGCCAGAGCGGCGGCCGGACGATCAACGCCAACGAACTGCCCGTGGGATTCCAAACGCCGTCTTCGTTGCAGGCCGTCACGTGGAACCGATACGGCCCCGGACGAAGCTTGCTGTACCAGGCCACCCGACTGCTCCCAGCCTCGACCCACGTGGTCTCGTGCCCCTCGAGGCGGTAGCGAAACCGGCCGCGGTCGGGCGCGGACAGATTGAGGCTGGTGTAGCGGATCTCGAGCCGCTCCTTGCCCGCGGGAACGATCAGCGGTTGGGGCCAGTCCGGCCGCAACTGGTTGGTGCTTTGCGGCCGGCCGTCGATCAGCACCGTCTCGATGATGACCGGGGGCGGATTGGTGTTGGGATTGAGTTGGGTCGGGTCCACGGCCACCAGACCCTTGGCCGTCGGAAACCACAAGGTGCCGTCGCTGCTCAAGCACGCCGCCGGTTGGGAACCGCGCGTGCATTCGCGGGTCGGCAAACCATCGGGCCGGCCGTAGGCCCGGCAACTGACCAACGGCACGGCGCCTCGAGCAAGCTCGTTCAACTCCCGCTTCAGCACCCGCATCAAACCGGCGTTCGAGCCGATCCATAGCGCGCCCTGGCCGTCCTCGATCAGGTAATGAATGCTGTTGCTGACCAACCCCTCGCGCGTCGTGTAGTGCGTCCAGCGGTCTCCTTGCCGCCGCGCTAAGCCACTCCCAAAAGTCCCCACCCATAAGACCCCCTCCCCGTCAACCAGCAGCGCCGAGATGTCCTCGCTCGGCAACCCATCCGCCTTGCGGAAAGCCCGAAACCGGCCGTCGTGGAGCAGGTTTAACCCGCCTCCCACCGTCCCGACCCATAAGCCGGCTCCCGGATCTTCGGCTAAGGCGTGCACTTCATCGGCCGTCAACCCGTCGGCCGCGGTGAACAAGCGCCAAACCGAATCCGCATAGCGGGCCAACCCGTTCCGCGTGCCTACCCACAGACGACCCTCGCGATCCTCGTGCAGCGCCAGCACGAATCGCGGCAGCGCCTCGGTGCCCGGCGCCGGTTGGAACCGGCCTGCCCCCCACTGAAAAAGCCCTCCCCCAGCCGTCCCCACCCAGACCCCTTGGCCGCGATCCACCAACACCGCCCAGACATGGGAATTCACCAAGCCCTCCCCCGGGCCGAACCGCTCCACCCGCTCGCCCTGCAAGTAGGTCAGCCCCGGCTTCAATCCACCACCGTTCGAACCGACCCATAACCCGCCGCGATCGTCGGCGCAGATCGACTGCACCACGTCGGCCGCTAAACCCTGCGCCTCGTTCACCACGGCGAACACCTGCCGTTTGACCCGGTTCAACCCGCCCCCATCGGTCCCCACCCACAGATCGCCCTCCCGATCCATGCACAACGACAGAATGGCGTCCGAAGACAGACCCTGCGCGGTCGACAACCACGTCGGTCTCCCCTCCGCGCCATACCAGTACACTCCAACGCCCAACGTTCCCACCAGCAAGTTGCCCTGCCGATCTTCACACGCCGCCGTCACCGGCGCAGCACCCCACGGGTAGCCACCCCAATCCCGCTCCAGCCCGTTCCCGCGCCACTTCTGGACGCGGCCATCCGCCATCCGCCAATACCCACCCTCGCGGCTGGCGAGCAACCGATCCAGCCTCCCCACCGACACTTCCTCCGCCAGCCGCAGGTCGAACGAGCTCCGCCCCGCCGTAGGCGCGAGCGCCGCCAACCGCCAATCCGTCCCCACCCACACCTGGCCCGACGCCTCGGCGATCACCGACCGACAAGCGCTAGGCCGATCCAGACCAAAGGGGAACACGCTGAAACGGTCGTTCTCGTAACGCCACAGTTGGCCATCGGCCGTGTATAACCACACCGCACCGCTCGGATCGTCACACGCAGAGACCAACCGGCGATCGGATCCCCCCTGACCAATGCCAACGCTGGTGACCTGCCCCTCGCGGATGACGGCAAGCCCGGCCGACTGCGTGCCGATCCAGAGATGCCCGTGACGATCCTCGAAAAGACTCACGATCCGG
>Ga0194113_10002121_pt1 | contig 27233 bp, 26 predicted proteins | sample TA2MahC200mmetaG_FD_146193 | JGI IMG/M metagenome (GOLD analysis project Ga0194113, IMG submission 146193) | Freshwater microbial communities from Lake Tanganyika, Tanzania - TA2015017 Mahale Deep Cast 200m | ecosystem: Environmental > Aquatic > Freshwater > Lake | place: Tanzania: Lake... | reverse complement strand
AAATCGGTTCACGGAGCCCAAGTTGTGGGGTGCGCTTCGTGCCACACGGGTATCACTGAGATCGATCGGCGGGCCAGAATTCCCCATCCGGCCCCTTCCGATCCAAATTGCAGTCAGTGTCACCCGCGGGTGTTTGAGGAATACTCACGGAGTCTGCACGCGCAAGTATCGAAGAAACTTTGCTATTCATGCCACAGTCCGCATTACAGCGTTTCTTTCCGCCATTTGTCCGGGGCTGACAGGAAGGCGATCTGCCTCAAATGCCACGATGCCTGGAGGACCCATCGCTGGCTCCCCCAGATGAACCTTCATTTCGATTACCTCGAATGCACTTCATGCCATGCGCTGAACGCTGAGATCGGGATTATCTTCTCCTTGGTCGAAGGGACTGAGGGACCACAGGAGCATGTCCTGGACTACCGCCGACTCGTACGTTTCATTGAGCCCGGAAGAAAAGGGATTACTGAAACACTGGACCGGGACGCCGACGGAAAGATTTCCGACGAGGAACTCCAAGCATTTATGAACCGCCTGAAAGAACAGGGCATGCCAGAAGCTGCGCTCCGAGCGCGAATTCTGGTCCTTAAGCCGAGCCACAATTTTTCCGCCCGAGGAGAGCAGACGCGAAACTGCTTGCTGTGTCATTCGACGGGAGCGCCTTTTTATTCCAAGCTTCTGCTGAAGTTACCCGAAGAAGACGGAGGATTCAGGACCGTGCCTCTGGACAAAGGCTTTCTCGCGCGACCCGGGCAACGGCCATTCATGGAGGATGTCTATCTCCTGGGGGAGTCCAAGATCCGTAAAGAGGATTTGGAGGAAGTGCTCTCAATCGTCCGCAGAATAGGCTTCAAGTGGATTGACGTAATCGGAGTCTTCATAGCTGTTTTCAGTCTTTGCGCGGTCGGTTTTCACGCCCTGCTCATCTTCCTGACCAGGAAAGCGCGAGGAGCTCTGCCGCGATCCTTAACCATCGAACCTCTTCCGTTGCCGGTGCGGGTCTGGCATTGGTTGCACGGTTTGTGCGTGATCGTGTTGGCGTTTAGCGGGATTCAGTTGAGGCTTCCGGATGTCTTCCCCATATTCGCTTCCTTCCTCAACGCGGTGAATCTCCACAACCTGTGCGGGCTGTTAGTGGTAGTGGATTACGTGTTTTGGCTGGCGTATCACCTTGTCAAGCGAGAATTCAGGGCTCGATTCCTTATTTCACCTATCGGTTTCTTTCGAGACGTCGCGGAGACTCTTCACTACTACGGGTATGTGATCTTCACAGGGGAAACGAATCCCGAGAGCAGCGCGCGGCGCTATCCATTTGATCCAGTGGAACGGATGTTCTATTTGGCGGTCATGCTGGTTCTCGTTCCAATCCAGATCATGACCGGCTTGATGCTGTACGACGTGCAGACGATGCAGCCGGCCATCGTTGCTCTGGGAGGGCTACGCGTCGTGGACGCGGCGCATCTCCTGGTCGGCTACTTGATAGTCTCTTCAATGATTCTGCACTGTTACTTCCACACACTGAAGAAGTACGGTCGGCTGGCAGCTTGAAACCACGCGGGTCTGATCTCGTCTTAATGGTGGGATGGAAAGCTGCGCTGAGATCTGGGCCTTTGGATTAGGCTGGAATCCTCCTCTCCCTTCCCTCTCCCGCCAGGCGAGAGGGTTTTAGGACCCCTCCCTTGATGGGAAGGAGAAGGGGGAGGGTGACCTTTCGCGCAAATCTCAATGCCGTTCACTGGAGCTTGGAGGTGAGGCGCGCCGGCGAGACGGCTCCACACTGAGAAACCACCTCACCGGCATCGAGGAAGTAAGCGTCAGAGCATGAAAAAGACCTTTTGGAGTATCTTGGGCGTGTACCCTTCGATGTCCAGGTAGAAGGTGATGCCGCCGTTGAAGAACGGCCAGCCCGCTCCCAGGATGAGCGCGGTGTCTATGTCCTTGGGATCGGGCACGATCTTCTCTTTGAGCATCAGGTCCACCTCAACGGTCAGGTTGCTCAAGATGCGATCCACAATCTCTTCCTTAACGAATTCCTTGGCCCCTTTGTCAGCCCATATTTCAGCGACCTTGGGCATGAGTTCCTTTTCAGGACCCATCCCCTGATAGATCTGTGTAACACCCACTTCCACGAGCTTTCTGAAGCGCACGTTGTCCGGGAAGCGATCCGGCCAAGCTTCGTGTAGGGTTTCGCCCACGTGAAACGCGACCGCAGGCCCGACCAGGCCGAGGAGGTCGAACGGCGCCATTGGCAGTCCCAAAGTGAGCACCGCTTCATCCACCTGCTGGAAAGAGGCGCCTTCATCAACCATCTCAAAGCAATCGCTGAGCAGCCTGGTGAGCAGTCGGTTGACCACGAATCCGGGAGAATCCTTCACCAGGATCGCGTTCTTCTTAAGTTTCTTAGCGAGGTCAAAGGCTGTGGCCAGCGTCAGCTCATCGGTCTTATCGCCTCGGATGATCTCCAGTAGCGGCATCATCGCGACAGGATTGAAGAAATGGAACCCGACCATCCGCTCGGATCGCTTCAGCTTGGATCCCATTTCCGCTATCGAAAGGCTGGAAGTGTTTGTGGCCAGGATACACTCATGGGAGACCACTTCCTCAACCTCTGCGAAGACCTGTTGCTTCACGGCCATGTTCTCGAACACGGCCTCGATCACGAAGTCGCAGTCAGCAAAGTCCTTGTATTCCAAAGTGGGAATGAGCAGGCGCTTCAGGTGCTCGCCTTTCGCCTGAGTGAGCCGTCCCTTGCTCACGAGCGAGGCCAGTTCGCCATGCACATAGCCGACACCTTTGTCCAAGAACTCTTGTTTGATATCCTTCATGACGACCGGAACGCCCACTCGGCGCAAGAAGAGAACAGCCAACTGCGAGGCCATAAGCCCGGCGCCGATCAGCCCGATCTTGTTGATTTTGTTGGGCTTGATATCCTTGGGCTGGCCGACGGGTTTCTTGGCGCGGCGCTGAATCAAATCGAAACTGTAAATCGACGCCTTGCAATGGCGGCTCTTGATCAGGTCACCGAGGGCCTTATCCTCTTCCGCGAAACATTCATCGAGGCTTTTCTCGAGGTTGGACGCGTTTTCCACCAGTTTGAGCGCACGATATGGCGCAGGCGCGGCTCCATGAACGCGGAAGTCGATAAAGGTTCGAGCCGCGTCCACGTGGTTTTGGAGTCGGGAGCAATCGGGCGGCTTGCGTTCGATCTTCTCTTTTCCTTCGATAATGTCTTCGAGAAAGGCCAGGGACTCGTCAAAGAACTCCGCGGCCTCGAACAATCGGTCTGCAAGACCCATTTCATAAGCTTTGGTCCCGTCGATCATTCGGTTCTGGTTGAGGGAATTGTACACGATCAGCTCAAGGGCCTTCTCAGAACCGATGAGTCGAGGAGTCAGCGTGCAGCCGCCCCATCCCGGCACAAGGCCCAGGAAACATTCAGGAAATCCGATTGCGGTAACCGCCTTGGATACGGTGCGGTAATCACAGTACAAGGATATTTCCAAACCGCCCCCGAGAGCCACGCCGTTGACCGCAGCGAGGGTAGGGAAGGGAAGAACCATGATCCTCTTCATGGTGGCGTGCCCCGCGGCTCCGGCTTTACGACCCTGCTCGAAGGTGTTCACAAAAGGCATCTGGGTCAGGTCCGCGCCCGCGGCGAATATGTAATGCTTTCCGCAGAGCATCATCCCCTTGAGGTCCTTCTGGGCCCCAATGAAATCAAGCGCCTGGTTTAGGGATTCCAGGGCTTGTTCGCTGAACGTGGTGGGCTTCTTGTAGTCTTCGCCGTTATCCATGGTGAGGATGGCGATCTTGCCTACCCGCGAGCTGTATATGTTCGTGTAGAAACGTGTCGGTGCATCAGCCATGACGCCTCCTTATGCTCGGAACTGCCGTTCCCCGGAAGTATGACGGTCATTGCCACGAGAGCGCGGGCGGGACCCTTGAAACGGGCTGCGCGGCTTGAAGGCCTGACGCCCGCAAGAATCAACGTGGCGGCCGTTAGTCTTTCTTCTTGTCTTTCTCTTTCTTTTCCTTCTCTTTTTTTGACTCTTTCTTCTCGTCGTTCTCAGGCTTGTCCTTCCGAGTCTTGTTCTTCCAGACCACCGCTCCTCCCTGGCCGAGGCCCACGCACAGCGTGGTCAGGCCGTACTTCACATCCGGACGCTCCATGAACCCGTGCATGAGATGACACGCCAGCCTCACTCCGGAGGAAGCGAGCGGATGACCGAACGCAATTGCGCCGCCATAAATGTTGAGCCGGGGGTCGTCAGGAATCGTGAATCCAAACTCCTTCATGAACGCGACGCACTGCACCGCAAAGGCTTCATTGAGTTCGACCAGCCCGATGTCATCCATGGTGAGCTCCGCTACTTGCAGCGCTTTCTTTGTCGCAGGGATCGGCCCTATGCCCATCACCTCAGGCTGGACACCCGCATAGGCAAACGATTCCATTTGCATCTTGTAATCAACGCCAAGGTCGTCAGCCACCTCCTTGGCCATAAGGAGGCATCCTGCGGCGCCGTCGTTCAATCCCGATGAGTTACCGGCCGTAACTTTGCCCATGACCCGGAAAGGCGTGCGCAATTCGGCGAGTTTCTCCATGGTGGTTTCGGGCCGAGGCTGTTCATCCTTGTCCGCCACCTTCCATCCTTCTTTGGTGTATACAGTCATGGGGACGATCATTTCCGCGATCTTGCCGGATTCAATGGCCGTGGCCGCTTTTTGCTGCGAGCACAGCGCATATTCATCGGCCATTTCCTTGCCGATCTCAGGAAACATGTCATGGAGGTTCTCTGCGGTAGCTCCCATGGACATAGCGCTCTCGTCCACCAGTTTGTCGGTAAGGAAACGCGGGTTGGGATCGGCGGTCGATCCCATGGGATGGTGGCCCATGTGCTCCACTCCGCCGGCTATGGCAACGTCGCAAGCGCCGAGCGCGATTTCGGACGCCGCGGTTGTTAGGGCGCTCATACCGCCGGCGCACATACGATCGATGGAAAACCCGGCCGTTGTAACGGGCAGTCCGGCAAGGATGACGGAAGTGCGACCGAGCGTGAGGCCCTGGTCCTTCTCTTGGCAGAAGGCGGCCCAAGCGTTCTCTTCGATCATCTCAGGCTTGACCTTTGGATTACGCCTCATCAGCTCTCTGATCACCTTCACCACCATGTCATCGGCCCTGGTGTGCCAGAAGATCCCCTTCTCGCCGGCTCGCCCGAATGCAGTCCGTATCGCGTCAACCAAGACAACTTTTCGTGCTTTCATATGAGAACTCCGATTGGATTGAATGAGGTCTAGAAGAGCGCGAAAGACTCTTCCGGGAGATCGATAGCGGACCGCTCCCCGCTCATGATGGCGCGAGCTTTGCCTTTTGCAAGCGAGAGAAAGGTGTTGGCAAAAAACTCGGCCGATGCGACCTTCCCTCGATAGAAAGCCGCGCTGCGGTTGGTCATGAGCACTTCGGCTTTCTTTTCCGGGGTGTCCGCCTTGGAGTCGCCATAGATCTCTTCCAGTCTTCGATCGGCTATTACGGCCTGCCACAGGAGCATGAAGCCAACCGCAACATCACCGAAAAGATCGAGATAGGGGCTGGCGTAAAGTATCGGTATCATGAAGTCTTCAGTGATACTCTTCAGGCCGAAATAGCGGGTGACCTCAATGAGCTGAGATCGGGCCGCGTCAAAAGGTTCAACGATGTCTTTGAGTCGATAATTCTTCTTGGCGTTCCGCAGCAGATTGCCGGTCTCTTCGACGATCGCCTTGAAGAGAGCCCCTTGTTTGACCGCGAGCTTACGGCCGACCAGATCGAGAGCCTGAACGCCGTTAGTGCCTTCGTATATGGAGGTAATCTTGCTGTCACGCAGGAATTGTTCCACCGGGTATTCACGGCAATAGCCGTAGCCACCATGAATCTGAATCGCGTACTCCGTGACACGAAAGCCCAAATCGGAAGTCCACGCCTTGCATATGGGGATTAAAATATCCAGAAAACCGTGATACTTGGCAACCTCCGCCTCGTCTTTGGCTGAACGCACCCGATCTTCGCAGTACGCCGCGTAGTAAATGAGCGCTCGAACCCCTTCCGTAACGCTCTTCATCCACATGAGCATTCGGCGCACGTCGGGGTGCTGGATAATGGGGACTTTCGGCGCGGTGGGGTCTCTCATGGCGATGATCTCGGGGCCTTGCACTCGTTCTTTTGCGTACCTGAGGGCGTGCATATACGCGGCGCTGGCCTGGCTGAGGGCCTGGATACCTACGGCGAGCCGAGCCTCGTTCATCATGTCGAACATGATCCTCATGCCCTCATTCTCGCCCCCGAGCAGATATCCGACGCAATTCTCCTTCTCGCCGAAGTTGAGCGCGCAAGTGGCTGATCCGTGAATTCCCAGCTTCTTCTCGATGGCCGCGGTAATCACGTCGTTGTCAACCAGCGCTCCGTTCTCGATCCTCTTCTTCGGAACGATGAATATGCTGATCCCTTTGGTCCCGGCAGGTCCACCCTCAATCCGCGCGAGCACCATGTGGATGATGTTCTCGGTCAGATCGTGGTCTCCCGACGAAATAAATATCTTGTTCCCCACAATGGAAAAGGCGCCGTCAGGTCTGCGAACGGCCTTGGTGCGCAGCGCGCCCACATCGGTGCCGGCTTGGGGCTCCGTGAGGCACATGGTGCCTCCCCATTCGCCCGTCAACATTTTGTCCATGTACGAGCGCCGCTGTTCTTCAGTGCCGTACTTCTCGACGAGACGCGCGGCGCCCACGGTGAGACCGGGGTACATGAGCAGGGCCTGATTCGCGGCGATAAACATCTCACTCGACGCTACCGAGAGCACCGTCGGGAATCCCTGACCGCCGGATTCAGGATCAACCGCGAGCGCAGGCCAACCGCCTTCCACAAAGAGCCGGTACGCGTTGTGGAAGGACTCGGGAACTTTCACCTGCCCGCTTTCCAGCTTGACGCCGATTTGATCTCCATCCGCGTTGGTGGGCCAAATTTCGTTCTCCGCAAGCTTCTGGGCCGCGTCCAAGACCATGTCAAACATCTCGCGAGAATACTCGGCATATTTGGGAGTTTCGCACAACTCTTCGAGTCGTAACTGCTCGTAGAGCACGAATTTTACGTCGCGCTCGTCAACCAGAAGATTGGCCATTCCTTGTTTCCCTCCTTATGCGTATGAACACTGATGCTGAATGTTTGCTGGAATTCAGCGCCGCGCCACAGACAGAGGGCCGCAGCTCATGCCGCCTCTCTCCGTGATATGCCCTCAGTCGTGCACAGGCAATCCGCGCATGCGTCGGTCACCCGGACGCAAGGCTGAGACCGTGAGCGCGAGACGGCGAATGATATTTCTGCCTTGTTCCATAGGAAGCCGGATCATCCGGCAGGGTTAGACACACGACAATCCGGTTGCCCCAATGATCCCATGCTTCATCCGCGCCTGAATCCCCATAAGTACTAAAGATACCTCAATTGCTCTCTCCTACGCAACGGTTTTGGACTGCTTTCTCATTTCGATCAATGAAGGGTTACGATCCGCTCTGTCGCCACCACTATCGGACCGATCTCATGCTATAACAAAGACAATGGTAAGCCCCTGGCTTTGCCGGGGTCATCCAACTCCTTCAGCCACACTTCGGGAGATTCTGTGTCATGACCTGGGAAGAACTGAACAAGAAAGCCGTGGAACTCTTCCAGCAGGGTTCTTATGCGCAGGCCATGCAGGCGGGGGAAGAAGCGGTGGTCGCGGCGGAATCGGAGTTTGGAGCCGATGATCCCCGGCTGGCCCGAAGCCTGAATAACTTAGCCGAGATGTATCGAGCGCGAGCGGATTATTCGCGCGCTGAGCCTTTATGGAGGCGGGCCCTGGAAATACGGGAAGCGGCCCTGGGAAAGTATCACCCCGACGTCGCGGTGTCGCTCAATAACCTTGCGGGCGCGGCGTTCGAACAGGGCCGGTGCGACGTGGCGGAAAGGCTGCTCGACCGGGCCTTGAGGATCCTTGAAAAAACCTTAGGCCGCGATCACCCCGACGTGGCGACAACACTCGACAACATAGCGGCCCTTTATCGCGCCCAGGGCAAGATACCGGGGACGGTTCCCTTATATAGGAGGGCGCTGACCATCCGGGAGAATGCCTTGGGGCCCGACCACCCGGAGGTGGGCCTCACCCTTAATGCGCTCGCGGGGCTGTATTACTCCGAGAGCCGGTACGCTGACGCAGAACCCCTTTATCGGCGAGCCCTACAGGTCGCGGAGAAGAACTTCGGCCCTCATCATCTTCATGTGGCAAGTTCTCTCAATAGCCTTGCCGCGACTCTGACCGGGCTGGGAAGATTTCAAGAGGCCGAACCTCTCCTCTTGAGAGCCCAGCAAATCATTGAGACCAATTTGGGCGAAAAGCATCCCGAGGCCGCAGCAGGTCTGGAAAATGTGGCTGAATTCTACGACGGGATCGACAAACCCGAGGAAGCTGCAAAGTTTAGGAAAAAAGCTGCTGAGATCTTGGCCGGCCGTGGCCCATGACCCCTTATTCAGTGGTCCTCACAAAGTGACCGGAACGGCCTCCTGATTTTTCCATAAGCCGAATGTCCGATATGACCATTTCTCGATCGACGGCTTTGCACATGTCGTAAATGGTTAGGCCCGCGACCGCGACAGCGGTCAGCGCTTCCATTTCGACGCCTGTGCGAGCGTCCACCTTCACCTTGGCTTCGATTTCGACAACAGAACGACCGCGATCAGGGACAAAGTCCACATTGACGGATACGAGCGGCAACGGATGAGCGAGAGGGATGAGGTTCGAGGTCTTCTTGGCCGCCATGATGGCCGCGATCCGGGCGACACCCAGAACGTCTCCCTTAGTCGCTTTACCCGTAATGATGAGGTCCAGCGTTTCGGGCTTCATGCGGACTTCGCCCCGCGCGGACGCTTCCCTGTGGGTGACCTCTTTCTCGCCCACATCAACCATGCGGGCTTGTCCACGTTCGTCAAAGTGGGTGAATTCAGCCATGAAGTCTTCTCCCGGTCAAGCCGAAATCTGCTATGCGCCGCGTGCTCAGGTTTTCGGCGGGGGCCAATCCTTCTCCAGCCTATGCTCCAACGCTGCCGCGTGCGCTGCGAAGCCTTCGTAACGGGCGAGCATAAGGGTCTTCGGAGCAAGTTTTTGGAAGCCCTCTGCCGAAACCCTTGAAAACGACATCCGCCTGGTGAAATCTCTCACAGACAAAGCCGAAGCGGTCCTCGCAAACCCCGATGTGGGAAGAATCGCGTTGGGACCTATCGAGTAATTGGCCAATGTGCCGGGAGTGTACGGCCCAAGGAGCGCTTCGCCCGCGTACTTGATCTGATCGAGCACCTCTTCAGGCTCGCGGGTTAGAACCTGCAGGTGCTCGGGCGCGAACCCGTTGATGAATTCCACTGCCGCGTCTCGTGACGGAGCTAACACCACACCGCCGCTGGAGGACAAGACCGCTTCACAAAAAGACCGCCTTTCTTCAGGCAATGATTTCAGTTGACGAGGTATTAGTTCCAGAGCCTTTCGGGCGAGATCGGGATCGGTGGTCACCAGATAAGCGGACGAATCAGGACCATGTTCCGCCTCGATGAGCAGATCCACGACGGCAGTGAGGGGATCCACCGAGTCATCCGCGAGCACAATGGCCTCACTGGGACCCGCGGGAAGGCCCGTATCCACGACTGAGGCAAGCAGTTGTTTTGCCGCCAACACGTATCCCGAACCCGGGCCCACGATCTTATCCACACGAGGTATGGTCTCGGCGCCGAACGCCAGGGCAGCGATGGCCTGGACGCCTCCGACGGCAAAGACAGTGTCGATTCCGATCATGCGGGCGGCCGCAATGGTGGCCTTGTCAGCCTTGCCCGAGCGATCGGGAGGGGTCACCACCACAATCTTCTTCACTCCGGCTACTCGCGCGGGAACGCCGGCCATCATCATCATCGACGGGAATGACCCCTTGCCCCGCGGGATGTACAAACCGACCGCGGCAAGAGGAATCACTTTTTCACCGGCCCAAATCCCCGGCATGATTTCCATTTCCCAGGTTTCCGGTTCGGACTGGCGCTCGTGGAACTTCCTGATGTTAGCAATGGACACTTCCATAGCGTCTCTCAGATCCGGTGGAAGGTCGCGAACGGCCTGATCCATTTCGTCAAGTGGCACGCGGAAAGCCGACGGCTTCATATCGGCGCCGTCAAAACGTTTGGTAAGGTCGCTGACCGCAGCGTCCCCCCGGGTTCGCACATAGTCAATCAGGGGTTTCACCCGCGCCATGAGATCGCTGAAGTCCACCGCGGCGCGGCGATAGAGTTCCTCGATTTGAGATGCGGTCATGTCTTGCAGCACAAAGTAGTTGATCTTCATGCCTGCCTCGTTCAGCGCCGGTTATCGAGATGCCGCAACGGCATGTAACTTCGGAAGGGTTTCCGGGAAAGAGTGCGGCTCATGGTGGCACGGAACATGCGCTTGGTCAATATAGCATCCGTTCGGGCCTTGTGAGTTTAATTACGCGGGGAAGGGTGTCATTGCGAGTCCCGCGGGACGCGGCACGAAGCAATCTCAGTGCATAAGGCCCGATATTCCAGGTAAGACGAGCATCTTGCCCGTCATTTAGTGACAGGCGGGACGCCTGTCCCACCACTCACTCCTCGCAATGACAGGTGGAGTGCATTGCACTCTCGCACACGACGGAATTCCTATTTCAGTCTCGTCTTGAGCGGACCGCGCCTTTTCACTCCCGGCTATTTGAGTTATTATCACCTGCGACCCGGCTTGGATTTCCAATTCGACACCATGAGACAGTCTATGGACAAATACGAAGGCAGGACAGAGGAAGATATTTTCATTAGTGAGTTGCTCGGTGAGGCTCGCGAGATTCTCCAAAAGGTCGGTTCGCCCACTCCTCCCCGGATTTTGCTTGAAGGGATTATCAAGGAACTTCAGGCCCTTGGTCCAGAGGACGCACGGGAAGAGGATCGGTCGGAAGAAGAGATCTGGAGCCAAATACGTGGGCGGATTGTTCGGGCCGCATACGCCACGCGCCCATACTGCATTCGCTGCGGAACGTGCTGCGCTTCAGGCAGCCCCACTCTCGTAGACAAAGATATCGAGCTGTTCTTCAAAGGAGTCCTGACACCCGAGCGCGTGGAAACACTCCGAAAAGGAGATATGGCCTATTCCAACATTACCGAAGACGCCGCTCCCCTCGAAGACGAAGCCGTCAAGATCAAGGAAAAGCCAAATACCAAGACATGCGTCTTTCTCGACGAGAAAGAACGGGCTTGCCTCATCTACGAATTCCGGCCGGTCCAGTGCCGTCGCCAGGAATGCTGGAACCCGGACAACTCACAGGGCATCGAAGATCTTCCCAAGCTGACCAGGAGGCCGCTCCTGGAACCCACAGGAGTGCTCTGGGAGATCATCCAACGGCATGAAGAGCGCTGCTCGCACGACGAGTTGCGCCGCGTGATTGCACGTCTGGCAGGCACCAAGGGTCAGACCGTGGATCAGGTCCTGGACATGTTGCGGTTCGACGAACATGTCCGAGAATTCGCAGCGGAACACTTCAAGCTGACGCCGGACAGCTTCGATTTCTTGTTCGGCAGACCTATTCGGCAAACCATTCACATTTATGGGCTTGCGGTGAAGGATCAACCGGACGGTACATTTCTCCTCACCACCACTGATGAGGAAATGCGGTCGGCAAAGACCCGTGATCACCAATCCTTGTAGAAGAGCGATCGCGGACCGAGTCGCACGGGTGAGAACGGATTGAAATCAAGTCCTCGACACACATAAACCTCTCTGATGCTCTCGCCATGGTACTGAACGTGGTAAGTCGGCAAAGCTTCCACCTGTCGGAAATTCTCGTACACCGTGACTCGCCCGGGCGCTGATGGAATGAGCGGCTTGGGCGACACGAAAACAATCGACCGACCCTTGAGGTCGTCAAAGGAAGGGGACCAAACATCAAATTGGGTCGGCCGCTTCCACGGCGCGAGGTATCGAACCTTGGGATTTCCCGGGACGTTGAATTCCAGCAGCGCGCAGAGCTGATAGCTGTCCGCGGCGATGACGCCATCCGGCTTGGCCAGCTTTCCGACGTGAGCGCCAAGCTCTTTCCAGCCTCTTGTCTCCCAGACGATGCGGTCGGTCTTGCCAAGCTTCTTCTCCAAGCCAGCCGGAAGCAGCCCTAACCACGCGTGCAGCGCCACCAGAACAGACGGCGCGACTGCCACAAGAACCGCCCACCGCAAATATGAACGATTGATCCGCGACAAAAAGCGACTTTGCCGATCGGCTTGGGCTCGGGCAATCATCTCCACGGCGAGGATCGCCGCGGGAGGGTACCCGACAAAAGCCCAGTTGGCTTCCATATGCCCGAAGAATGCAAGGATCCCGAAGAGGAAGAGGGGCAAAGAAAAAGTGAGTAAGAGCAAGATCTTGGGGTCGCGGCGCTGAACGTCGGGGACCAGACTTGAGCCCACCGCAGCAACCAGCGCTCCGTAGAAAAGGGGTGAGACCACGAGAATCTGCGCAAGATGATAGGTGATTCCGTCCGATATACGAGTCCAAGGCGACTGCGCGCCTGATCCGATAAAGAGAATGTGATGCAAGGAAGCCCAATCGTGTCGCACATTCCACCAGATGATGGGCAGCGTGAAAGCAGCCGCAATCAGCGCGGCGAGCCACGGCTCTCGCCGAAACAAGAACTTCCGATGCCGGCTGCTCAGGAGAAGGAAGAGCAGCGCCGAAAGCGCTACCAACACGCCCGTGTACTTGCTTTGTATGGCAAGTCCCGATGTGAGCCCCATCAGAAAAAACCAGCGACTATTCTCGCTGTCGATGAATCGAACCGCGGCCCAGAGGGTCGCCAGCCAAAAGAACAATAAGGCATTGTCGTGGATGGCGGCGCTTCCTCCTAGGAGAGCCACAGGAGCGAGATTCACAACAAGAGCGCACAGCAGGGCCCGCAGCCTGTCTCCAAAGAGGCCAAAACTGATCCGATAGACGAGATAGCTGCTCCACAGGGAAAGAACGAGAAACGGAAAGCGCACGGAAAACGGTGTGTATTCCCCGAACAACCACGTTGAGAAGCGGATAAGATAAGCCACTCCGCCGGAATTGTCGAAATATGACCAATCCAAGCGTCTGGACCATGCCCAATAGCTGCACTCGTCGGGAATCAGATTAAAGGCCCACGCGAATGTGAAACGCCATGCGATGACGGCTACGAGTCCCAACGCTATCCACGCCGCGCCACGCGCGGAGCCTCTCTGAGCCCCCTCTTGCGACGTCTCTTCGGGCTCGCGGTTCATGCCCCGCCCATCGTCGTGCGCCTCATCGATCTGCCCCACGGACCTACTGCGCCACGCGGTCGTTCAGGGCGCATGTTGTTCCCGCCCTGCACACCGGACCTTCAGCCCCAGCCCGCATTTCATGAGTGGCTTCAAGCTGAAGAGTCGTGTGATCGATCCGGAACCGCTCCCACAGCAATCCGTTCAGTCGCTTAAGCACCGCGGTGTGGTCAGGTTCCGTCTCAGCGAGCACCACATGAGCTGAAAGCGCGTGACGGTCACTGGTTATGCTCCAGACGTGCAGATCGTAGATGCAGCAGACGCCTTGCTCTTGGATCAGGGTTTGCTCGATTTCGCGAATGTTGAGACCGGCCGGCGCCCCCTCCATAAGAATTTGAACGGAGTCCCGAACCAGTCCCCAGGACGAGGAGAGCACCAGGGCGCCGATGAGGAAGCTGGCAAACGGGTCAACCCAGTTGGCGCCTGTGATTATTATGATTGCGCCGGCCACACCGGCGCCCAACGAACCGAAAGCATCCGCAGACACGTGCAGAAACGCTCCTCGAATGTTGAGGTTGTCCTTACGGCTCTCAAAGAGGAGCGCTGCCATGGCGAGATTCACCCCAAGTCCCACCAGAGCCACCACCAGCATCCCACCGCCTTGAACCGCGGGAGGCGAAACAAGGCGGTGGACCGCCTCGTAACAGATAACCGCGACGATAGCCCACAGAATCAGACCATTGAGAAGCGCCGCCAAGATCTCGGTGCGGCGGAATCCGAACGTATGCGTGGCTGTCGGGGCTCTCTTTCCAAACTGGAACGCGAGCCAGGCAAGCGCCAGGGCCACCATGTCCGAAAACATGTGTCCTGCGTCCGCCAGCAAGGCCAGTGAATTGAAGACGAGACCGCCAACGACCTCGGCCACCATGTACAATGCGGTGATCACCAAGGCTATTGCCAGTCGGCGCTCAAATTTGAGGTGGTCGTGAGTGTGTTCATGCATCAGCGTGTTGGTATCTCCAATATGGAATTGCCATGCTGTAACGAGTCGCACGATCGCAAGCACGAAAGATATTCCTATAGTTAACACAGAACGGCGATTTGAGAAGAGAGCATTTTCGTGTGATGAAGTCCTTTGTTCTCAGCGTTGACGCGTCCGGTCTGAAGTTGATACTGTGCGGCCTATCACTGCTCGTGAGAGCGAATGAGGCTGCGGGGAGCCTTCCGGCGCGGTCAAAGAATCCGTCGGGAGCCTCATTTTCGCTGCCTGGAGCGCGCGCCGAGGCCACGACCTCTGACGATCTGTTCTTGCTAATTCAATATTGGAGTTGCCATGGATGATCTTTCACTTGTGGGCACTTCAGTTGCTCTGGGAGCGGATGCCTTTGCGGTGGCAACCGCTGTGGGCGCGGGCTTACCTGCCTTGACTAGTCGTCACTTCTTTCGACTTATCTGGCACTTCGGTCTTTTTCAGGCATTGATGACAACCTTGGGCTGGTTTGGAGGGGAAGGCCTCTCGCTCTTCATGATGGGAATCAATTGTTGGATCGCTTTTGGGTTATTGTGCTGCCTGGGCGGCAAGATGATCATTGAATCCCGCCACGCGGAAAGACGGGCCGAGGGTTATGACCCCACGAGAGGCTGGAGCCTGGTGGGCTTGTCGGTAGCAACCAGCCTCGATGCGCTCGCAGTTGGCGTAAGCCTGAGTCTGATCGGTGAGACCATCTGGCGGCCGGCTCTTTTGATTGGCCTGGCCGCGCTTGTTATGACGTACATCGGGATGCGGCTTGGCAGCCAAGGAGGAACCTATCTGGGCAAATGGGCGGAATTGGCCGGAGGCATAATACTCGTGCTCATCGGCGTGCGAATTCTCGTTGAGCATCTGGGAAGATAGGTCGTATGCGGAAAACCGCGGCGAACCCGAACCCGGGTTTGGGGCTGAGAGACAAGAGCCATTGATTGGCGGCTGGACGCGCATTTTCGGGAAGATAAGAGGCGTTCCGATGGCAAAACTTCTTGTGATAGCAGCTTGTCTTGCGCTCATGGCGCCGGGCGCCTCGCACGCCCAGGAATCCCCGCGGACTGATTTCATGGCTCGTAAGCCGCTGCTCGTTTGTTCCACGACGCAAATAGCGGATTTCACTCGACAGATCGTCGGAGATCGGTGTGATGTCCGATGCATTCTTGCCCCTGGAGCCGACCCACACACCTACATGCCTACCCCGGGAGATGCGCAACTCACTCTCAAGGCCGATTTGTGCCTTCAGAACGGCCTCCATCTGGAAGGCAAGAACTGGATGGCCGCTCTCGCTCGTGACGCAGGCAAGCCGCTCGTCACCTGCACAGACGGAATCAAGCCGATCACGCTGGAACAGGGGGGCGAGAAGGTCAACGACCCCCATAGCTGGTTCACTCCGCGTAATGCGGCTGTGTACGTCAATAACATCGTACGAGCAGTCTCGGAGCTGGACCCTGCGGGCAAATGGGAATATGAAGCTCGGGCCCGGCTCTATTTACAGCAGCTTCGAGCGCTGGACTCGTGGATTCGAGAGCAATTCAACGTGATTCCACCTCACAAGCGTATTCTGGTAACGAGTCACGACGCGTTCAATTACTTTGCTGAAGAGTATGGGTTCAAGAACCGGGCGCCTGTCGGATGGTCCACAGGAGTGGAAATCGGGGCGGGCATGACCCCTGAAAGGCGCATACAAGTAATCGACTCAATACGGGAATTCGGAGTGAAAGCCGTCTTTGTGGAGACGAGCGTGAATCCCAAGCTCGTGCGCGAGATCGCGACCGATGCGGGAGTCAAGGTTGGTGGCAAGCTCTATTCCGATTCGATGGGAGAATCGGGATCCGCGGGCGAGACCTACATTGGAATGATGCGGGAAAACGTGCTCACAATCATAGGAGCGCTGAGGTAGAGTTCTCCGAGGAGTGGTGTCACACTGATGCGCATTCAGAGAGGCAAGATCGGGGAAATCTTCTTTGTGAGAGAGGGTCCTCCACGTCTCAGCCAAGGAATTTCCACGGTGTTCGGAATGCTCATTTCCCTGCAGGAGAAATGAGCATTCCGAAAAGTGGTGGAAGTTCTTGGAGAGGGGGTCGGGGAGGACCTTCTTACAAGAAGGTCCTCCCTGATTCTTACCTCTCTGAAAGCGAAGCGGTATCAGGCGATGCGACCTGTCCTTGCCGTATGCGTGTGTTTCGTCCTGTTGGGAGGCTTGGCGTTGTTCATGAGCTCCAAGCACGAAGGTTCGGGATTCCGGACAGTTGAAAGCAAGCCCGCGGTCGGGGGCTTCTCTCTTGAAATCACCCCGAGCTTCACTGTGGAACCCGACCCCTTCGCGCTGCGGACAAGTTCCGGAGAACAGCCTGCCGCGCTCATTGTGAAAGTAAACGGACGAGAGGTCTTGCGCCGCGAAGACAGGGTCGAAGGAGGGGCGCCTCTCGTAGCCCAGAACATCACCGAGATGATCGAAGGGGAGAACGAACTTTACGTGGAAGCTAACCCGCCCCTGGATCAGGCCAATAATGCTCACGCCATCAGAGCGAAAGTTGTGCGGGACGGGGAGCAGATCGCTGACCGGACCCTCTGGTCCGAACCGGGAGTGAAGCTCGCGGCCACGTTCCGCATACAGGTGCGACCGCAGGAAGAGAAGAGGAAGGATCGGCATGGCCGCTGAACGCGTCAATCACCCGGCCATAGACGTGGAAAATCTGACCGTCAGCTTTGGATCCAAGCCGGCGCTGCTCGATGTCTCGATAACGATAGAGGCAGGTCTTGCGGTTGGTGTCATCGGCCCCAACGGCGCGGGCAAATCGACTCTGATTAAGGCGATCCTGGGTTTTGTAAAGCCGGATTTCGGAAAGGTGCGCATCCTGGGAATTCCCGCGGATCAAGCGAGAGGCCTGGTTGCATACGTTCCTCAGCGAGGCGCCGTGGATTGGGACTACCCGATTACCGTCGAAGAAGTGGCCATGATGGGTCGGTACGGCCACATACCCTGGTGGAAAGATCCGGGCCTTGAGGACAAGGAACAAGTTCAGAACGCGCTGAAGATGGTCCGGATGTCCGAGTTCCGTCATCGTCAGATCGGGCGACTCTCCGGCGGACAACAGCAGCGGGTCTTCATGGCGCGGGCCCTTGCGCAGGGAGCTGACGTGCTGCTCCTGGACGAACCCTTTGCCGGTGTGGACGCGGCCACGGAGAGAGCGATACTCGACGTGCTCGACCGCGCAAAGCGCGCTGGCCGCACTCTCGTGGTGGTGCACCACGATCTGGCTACCGCCGCGGAGTACTTCGATTTCCTGATCCTGATCAAACAGCGCCTCTTTGCGTACGGTCGACCGGAACTCGTGCTCAATCCTGAGCTCCTCAGCGAGGTTTACGAGGGGAGGCTCCGAGTTTTTGCCGATCTTTCGGGCGCAAGGGCGAGCAGATGATCGAACTCGTGGCCAATGCTTTCATAGAGCCACTTCGGCAGACTTTCTTTCAGAAAGCCCTCATCGGCGGTTCGATTGCCGCGGTGGTGTGCAGCGTGGTGGGTTGTCTGGTGATCCTCCGGCGCATGGCTTTTCTGGGGGATGCGTTGTCCCATGCCATGATTGCGGGAGTGGCGGGCGGATACCTTTTTATGAAGGTCCTATTCGACATCGAAGCCCATGCGCCTGCCATGCTTGTGGGCTCCCTTATCGCGACCGTGATCACGGTTACATCAATCGGGTTTGTGAGCAGGGTTTCGCGTCTGAAGGACGACACTGCCATCGGTATCATGTACACGGGAGTGTTCGCCGCGGGTGTGGTCTTGGTTTCCATTTTTCGTAATTATATTCACATCGATCTGATGCACTTCATCATGGGGGACGTCCTCGGTGTTGCGGATCACGATCTATGGGCCGCGGGGTTGGCCGCATCTGTCGTGCTTTCCACAATCATCCTCTTTTTCAGGCAGTTCCAGTTGACCAGTTTCGATCCGGTCATGGCCGCGGCAATCGGGATGCCCGTGGTTGCTATCGAATACGCGCTCACAACCTGTGTTTCGCTGGTAGTGGTGAGCGCGGTGAGCATGGTAGGAGTGATCCTGGTCGTAGGGCTGCTGATCACTCCGGCCGCCACTGCCTATCTGTTGAGCGATCGACTCGACCGCATGATGGCGCTCTCGGCGGTTTTTGGGGTTTCCAGTGTGGTGGGAGGGCTTTATCTCTGCATGTGGCTCGACTCGTCAGGCGGCGGGGCCATTATGCTCTTTTGCACGTTTCAGTTTCTCGTGGTTCTGGTGATAGCTCCAAGGTACGGTCTCTTGGCGAGATGGTTGCGATTGCGCCGCATGGTCCCTCAACAACTAATAGAAGACATTCTGGGAGCAGTGGTTCGCGGGGAAGGGGCGCCGTTGCCCTTGGATAAGGTGGCTGCTTTTGTCCAAGGCGAAGCGCGCGGGCTCGGACGCGTCGTCGGAGCGATGGAGAGAGACGGCCTGCTCCACAGCACACCCGAAGGCTTGACCCTCACGCCCGCAGGTGTTCGAGAGGCCGGCCGCGTGCTTCGAGCGCACCGGCTCTGGGAGACATACCTCCAACACGTGGGGATGCCTCCGAATGAGCTGCACAAGAAGGCCCACGCATTAGAGCACGTTCACGATGAGGAATCGGTGGAGTACCTGGACGATCTTCTGGGGCGCCCGAGGCTCGACCCCCACGACGCGCTCATACCCGATGACTACGCAGCGTTCGCGCCGGACAGCGTGCGCAGTATCAGTATGTTGAGAAAGGGAGCCCGTGCGGTAATTGAGTCGATGGATCCTCAAGCGACGTCCGTCGGTCTTGCCGTCGGCGACGAGATTACGATCGGACCTGCCTCCGATGATGATACCGGCTGGAACGTGACCAGGAGCGACGGCGCCGAGTTCTCTCTGGATCATCGCGCCGCGGATGCGATAAGGGTCCGCTTCAAATCTTACAAAGATGACGCTTGAACGCGAAAATGCCAAGCGGCAATTGACTTTCTCCACGAATTGTTCGACAATTCCCTTCGCGTTCGCGCTTGTCCTGCCAGGTTTTCCCAAGCCTCTTAGCAAATTCCAAGCCTTGATGGAGAGGTCAAAGTGATCCTTGAATATCAGACGAACAGCCTTGCGACGGTCCAGCCCCTCGCACAGGGCCTCTGGCGTGTCACCGCACGAACCGAGGACACGCTCTTTTCTGCGGAAGTGATCCTGGACATCATGGCGCCTGCCCTTGATATCCGGAACGCAAGGATCGAAGTGAAGCGGGATGCGCTGGGTCTCACGCCGGATTTGTCCGGGGTTTCCGACAAGCTTATCGGTGTCCGCGTGGGACCTGGAATGACCAAGATCGTTCGCGGCCTGATCGTCGGCGAAACAGGATCCGCTCGAATAGCTGAACTGATGCTGGAAGCGATGGAGATGCTTGTCAACGCGCTCACCGTTCCCGAGCTAAGAAAGGTAACGCAGTCCATGGGAAAGGACGTGGTATTTCCGCACGACGGCCCAAAGGTGTTCCTCAATGATCGAGTGATCGGAGCGGAACAAGCCGCGATGATGGCGTCCAATCCTCGACTCAAGGATAGCTGCGTGGTCTTTCGTGACCCTACGTGAGGACTCGGCCTTCGACACAAGACGCGCCCAACCGGCGCGCCTGAACTAGAAAAGAGGATTGCTGATAGATGCTTATCTATTCGAGAATCAAGTCGGTTGGAGCGCAGAAACAGGGGGAGAACCGTAGGGTGGTCAGCGGAGTCCTGGAGGACGAGCTTTACGCGATGCAGTGCGAAATTGCCGTAGACTGGCCCACGCTCACCATTGAATCGGTGCAGACCCGTATGAAGCGCTTCACGACTGAACGGTGCCCGTTGGCGTCCGAGGTGTTCACGCGCGCGGAAGGTTGGAGACTTGACTCGGAACTGGATGGGAAAATCAAGAAGGAACTAGGCCGCATGGGATGCCGCCACATGGCTATTCTCATGGTGGACTGTTGTCGGGCGGTGGCCCGGGCCGAGCTGACTCGGGAACTGGCCGCCGCGCTGGAAGTCGATCCCGGTCTGGACAAGAAGGAGTTCGTCCAAGACTTCTTTCGCCGGTATCCCGAACTCAAGGATTACCTGCAACTTGTATAGGACAGGGGCGGCTTGGTGATGAAGATCGACCTCCACGTGCACACCACCGCTTTTTCGCCTTGTAGTGTCATGTCCCCTGATGACGCGGCAAGAGCGGCCATTCAAGCCGGCTTGGACGGTATCTGCATTACGGAACACAATCGACTCTGGAATAAGGAAGACGCCCGCGCCTTGTGGGAAAAGCACGGCCTTCAGGTCTTTAGCGGCATGGAAGTAACCACCAGCGGCGGGGACATTCTTGTTTTCGGCCTTGAAGAGGAGCCTCACGAAATCTGGACTCCTGCGCAATTGAAAGAGAAGGTCGATAGGGTAGGGGGAGTGGCCGTTGCAGCCCACCCTTTCCGCGGGTTTTTGCTCTTTGGATTCGGCGCGCTGCAAATGGACCTGACTCAGGCCGTCGGGAACCCCACATTCAGCCAAGTGCACGGTTTGGAAGTCTGCAATTCATTGGTGACCGACGAGGAAAATGAAATGGCCCGCCGCGTGGCCGACGAGATGGGTCTTCTCAAAGTCGGAGGAAGCGACGCCCACAATATAAGAGCGGTCGGTACGTGCATCACCGAATTCCAAGACGTGATCAGCGATGAGAAGGACCTGATCGGAGCGATTCTCAGCGGCCGACACACCACTCGGAGGATGAAGTAAAGGATACCGCTAGGCCCCCGCGACGATCAGACCGCTACTGAAGGAGAAGGCATGAAACCTGAAGACGTGAAATGGTCCCAATGGACCCGTCAAATGGAGCACTACTTAAGACTCAGGTCCTTCCCGGTAGGATTGAAGATGCTTGAAGATCCCGCGGAGCTTGAACACAACCCGTGGGTGCGGAGAACACCGGAGAAACTTACCTTCTGTCAGATGATCACCATTGTGCGCACTTTCGACTGGACCTTGGGAGGGACTTCTGATGACCTGGTGCCGCCGATTTGTGCAACCATGCTGGGGCTGGCAGAGGTTCCCGAGTGGGTAGCCGACGGAACCATGCGGAATGTTGTTTGGCTCGAAAAGAAGCAAGACGCAGCCTCATGCGAAGCGGGAATACAACGCATTCCTTATGGAAAATACAGAGCGTTCCTCCTGGCCCCCACAGCGTACGATCCTTTCATCCCGGACATTGTGATGCTCTATGGAAATCCCGCGCAGATGTCCGTGCTCGTCAATGCCATCCAGTTCGACCAATGGGAGCGCACGGTCTTCTATTCCGTAGGCGAAAGCTCCTGCTCGGATGTAATCGGTCGCTGCTTTGTGGATCGGGTTCCGGCTCTCTCCATCCCGTGTTACGGCGAGCGCCGATTCGGCCATGCGCAGGATGACGAGCTGGCGATGGGACTACCTTCGGAGGATTGCGCGCGGATTCTCAAGAATCTGGAGACGCTCTACAAACGTGGAATCCGATACCCCATCTCGCAATATGGGGCTCAGGTGAGCCCGTTCAAGGCTCTGGCCGCGGTGTACGGGTTTTCTGAATCAGGCTCGAAGGCAAAGCCATGACCGTTATGTGACGGGGATCTTCTTCGCTTTGGATTTCTCGTCGTCCTTCTCTGATTCACATGCCTGCTTGTCTCTAAGGTTCAGGGTCTCTTTCACCAGCTCCTTTTCGTACGCAAAATCGCAGACCCGTTGGATCATGATCTTCTGAGCCATCACAGGACCTGCGCCGTGCCAGGTTCCGACTCCGTGTTGGCCGGCAGTCCAGTTCTGCAGCAATTTGTGGACCTTGAGGATGTTTTCGGTCGGTTCGTCAGACCCGAAACTGTAGAACTCTTCGACGTATGCGCGTGTTTCAGGGTTCTTGAGTTCCTTGAGCGACGGCATGGTTACTACGAGTCCGCCGCCGATATCACCCGCGAGGGCCATAGTGCGCCAAAAGGCGTTGCAGATGTTGAGCTTGGCTACGTTGCCCATGAGTTCATCCGGCAGGAACACTCCGCTGCCGGGTGGCTCTTCTTTGCCCATCTGCGCCGCGGCCAAACCACATGCCCGACCCGTTTCACGCAGCACCACCATCTCAGTGAGCTGTTCATTGATATGCTGGACTTTCTGGAGCCCCTTGTATTCCTGCACGAGCTTGCATGCGCCGACAATCTGATTCATGAAGCCGACCTTACAGGTCCCGCCGCACGTCATCCGGTGAGTTCTGGCAAAACGGGTCACCAGTAAGCCCGAATACTTGTGTTCGCCGCAGTGGAACACGCGTTCCCAAGGCACGAACACATTGTCGAACACGACCATAGAGGTCTCTCTCTGCCCGAAGAGAGGGTTGCCAAGCTCGTAGATGTTCTCCGCCTGGTCCCGCTCGGCAGAGTAAGGTGAATACTGACATATGTACGTGATGCCTTCCGTATCGGAAGGAACAGCAAAGGCCACCGAGTAATCGGATTCTTCCTGGGAGTGCGAGGACTGGGGTAGTACCACCAACTCGTGGCTTGCAAACGCGCCGCTAATGTTGATCTTTGCGCCCCGCACCACAATCCCGTCCTTGGAGCGATCCACAATCTTAAGGGAGAGGTAAGGGTCCGGCCAATCTAGGGCCTTTTTTTGCCTGCTGCCACGGGGCTCGGTAAGCGCGCCCGCAACCGAGAGGTCTTTGCGCTGCACCATCTTGAGGTATTCGTTGAATCGGGCGTGGTATTCCGTGCCAAGCTCTTGATCCATTTGCCATGTGGTTCCCGCGAGGGAATGAAACGCATCATATCCAACACAGCGGTAGATGCAGGTCCCGAGATGTTCCGCCGTAAAAGTCCCTGCCTGGGCCTTGGCTACCAGATCTTCGATGCTCCGGCTCACGTGCGTGTAGCGATTGACCCTCTCATCGATGAGGGGTGAATGGCAGGTCATTATCCGCTCATAACGAGGATCCATCGCCCAGGCGTAGCTGGCCTTGTTCGACTCGACCACGGTCCGCGTGTTCCTGTTATCGAGCACGCTTTCGACCTTCTTGCCGTTCATGAACACCCTGGGTTTCACCCTTTTCAAGCTGACTTCGAATTCTTCGGGCGTCATTAGAGCCATGATTCCTCTCCTGTGGTTGGGTAGATTCGGAGCTACGGTTGTCTCGCGAAGCGAGTATCGGGGGCGTCGTCGGCTGTCGCTTCGTCCGCGCTGTTCGCGAGCGATTGAGCGGATGACGTGACCCTGAAAGCAAGGACCAGGGCGTCTACGGAGGCGGCTTTGGCTCGCTGAAGCGTTCGGGCCGCTTCCGCAATGGTCGCGCCGGTTGTTGCCACGTCGTCAACCAGTAACACTCGCCGGCCCTGGATCCGCCGCGGTCTCGACACGCCAAAAGAATTCCGTATATTCGCGACCCTTTCGGATCTGGGGAGGCCCACTTGTGGGAGAGTTTCCTTCACTTTGCGCAGGCGAGTCAAGTCCGCGGATATGCCTGTATGGGCTGAAAGCAATCGGGCCAGTATCGCCGATTGGTTGAAGCCTCGGATCAACAGGCGCCGTTTGGAGATCGGAATCGGAATAATCAGGTCGAATTGACCCGGTGTGAAGTGGCGGTGGAATGCCTCGATGAGAATCCCGCCCAGGACTCCGGATAATGAAAGCATTCGATAATACTTGAATCTTACCAAAGCCCTGCGCAATTCTCCATCGTACCTCACGCCGAAGCGGGCTCTTTCGTACGGAGGCGGGTCGGCCAGGCAGTGTCCGCATATTTCGGCGGCTCGGTCATTCAGCCCGGGGAAAGAAAGGCCGCACCGCTGACATATGGGCGGCTCAATCGGCAGGATTGATTCCGAGCATGTCTCGCAGATTCCTCGGAGGAAAGTTCCATCCATCGTGGCTCGGCCGCAGAAAGCGCACGAGGGAGGAAAAAAGAGGTCGCAGAATGCGTCCTTCAGGGCTGATAAATCTCCCTGGAACATGGCGCGCTCTCTGGGTCCATCGTAGGCCTGTCTCGTCCCGGTGGACGAACATCGCTTCAACAACGATGCGTGAACCGGCCTGGCCGGGCCGCTGGCCGTGCCGGCGATAAATGGTTGTCAACAGAAGTATTCCCAAACGAGAATACGTAGCATATAACTCCTGTCCAGGAGGTTCAACACCAATTGACTTCGATGATAACTCTCACCACGGATTTCGGCGCCAGAGACGGCTATGTGGCCCAGATGAAAGGAGTGATCTACACGATCAACCCAGGGGTCACAGTGATTGACGTGACCCATGATATCCAGCCGTTCGACATAGTGGAGGGCGCTCTGGTCCTCAAAGGCCTCGCTCGGTACTATCCTGAAGGGACCATACACGTCGCGGTGGTCGATCCGGGGGTTGGCGGCACGCGCAGGGGCCTGGCGCTCAGATGCGGCGAACGGATATACCTGGGCCCGGACAACGGGCTGTTTTCACTTGTTTTGCGAGCAGCCGGATTATGGCATGCCCGCGAGATCCGCAACCGGGACTACATGCGTCCGGATCCTCATCCCACGTTTCACGGTAGAGACGTGTTCGCGCCGGTTGCAGCGCATCTATCAGCAGGCGCTCCCTTTGAAGTCCTTGGGCCTGAGGTCGCCGATCCGGTGTTGCTTCACTTCCCGGAACCGATCCGGACCGATCGGGGTGTCAATGGCGAAATCGTCCACGTGGATCGCTTTGGCAATCTTGCCACCAACATAGACGCGTCGATGCTGGACAAGCCTTTCGCTCATCTTCGCGCGGGGACCGTGTACATCCGAAGGCTCAGCAGATATTTCGGCGAAGTGGATGAAGGACGGCCCCTGGCGCTGATCAACAGTTTCGGCTACCTGGAGATTTCCGTGAACCGTCGCAACGCATCGGAGGTTCTGGGGATCGGCCGAGGAGACAAGGTTCGGCTCCGATGGAGCGCTTAGCGCTAGTAGTGGCGTTGAGTCTTGTCTCTACGAGCCTAGTTGCAGGAGACCAATGATCCAGGGAACCATGCCAAAGCTCGTCGTCCTCACCACTTCATACCCGTCCAACGAAGCCGACCCGCTCAGCGCATTCATCGCCAGGCTACTCGTTGCTCTAGGGAAGAAAGGCTACCAGGCAACGGTAGTCGCGCCCTCTGACGGAACGTTCTTCGGAAGGCGCGCGATCTTCGGCATCGATACAATACGCTTCGGGTACTTCTGGCCGAGGTCTTTGCTCCGCCTCACCCGCGGCGCAGGAGGCATCCCGGAAACTCTGAACCAGAGCCGGCTGGCAAGGCTTCAGCTTGTGCCCATGATGGCGGTCTTCCTGCTGGTTTCTTTACGATACGCTGGGGGGTGTGACGTCATCTATGCCAACTGGCTCGGCGCCGGGTTGATCGGCGCTCTTGTAAGCCTAATTACCGGAAAGCCGCTCGTGGTCAGCTTTCGTGGCGATGACGGGTACCTCGCGCGGGATAGGAGGCTCTGGCGAGTCCTCACCAGATCGGTTTCCGCGCGAGCATCGGCAATAGCTCCGGTCAGTGAAGAAATCGGAGCCATACTCGTGGATCTGGGAATCCCGCCCGATAAGGTCTATCTGCCTCGCTTCGGTGTAGATACGGAGATGTTCCATCCCGCGGACCACAATGGCCAAAGAACCTGTTCACGATTGCTCTTTGTGGGGAGTCTCATCCCCAAGAAGGGTGTCCAGGATCTGCTGGCAGCGCTTGCGCATTCTTCTTTGAGTCAGGTATCGCTCGATGTGGTGGGAGACGGTTTCCACAGGTCCGAGCTGGAATCCATTTCCAAACGGCTCGGGCTTGTGAATCGTGTTCAATGGCTCGGAATGCGGCCACCGGATGAAGTGGCCGCGCTCATGCGTCAAGCGGACATCCTCTGCTTGCCAAGCTACACCGAGGGAAAGCCCAACGTCGTGCGTGAAGCTATGGCTTCGGGTTTGCCAGTCGTCGCTAGTCGCGTCGGCGGGATCCCTGAGATGGTCAAGGAACGCTCAACCGCGCTGCTCTACGAGCCCGGCAATGTGGAAGACCTCCGGAAATGCGTGTCAGAACTGGTCAATAACGACGAATTGCGAAGAAGTATGGGCGCTGCGGCGCGACAATTGATTGTCGACTCCGGCGTCACGTGGGAATCCACCGCCGAAGATTTCGACCGGATCTTCAGGGGCATCCTTAAGCTCGGGTAGGATGCGGCGCCTCAATGACACAAACGCAGGTCTGTAGAAGGAAAGATCGGCGGCGCCCGTCATCCGGGAAACAAGAAATGCGGGAAAGCCGGCGTCCCAGATCCTTGCAAGAGTTCATTTCGGCGCAGCAAATGAGGCGGCCCTCCGGCGCCTTTCTACCCGATGGAAGCAATTGCTTGCCCGCGCGAAGTCAAAGGGTAAAGATTCACCTGGACGCACGTGTAGTGATGGATGAGCGAGTCCGGTGAACCACTATTCCGTTGGTATGCGCGCGCCGAGGATTTCCGTTACGGCTTTGGGTTTTCCAAGAGATTTCCGAGGCGAGAAATCGCGTTGCCTTTATCGCCCCTAATCCATTGTAACCCGACCGGAAACCCTGGGTGATGTGCCTGAACGTCGTGCCCTCACGATTAATAATGCATCTTCAAACACCTTCCACATAGCACGCAGTGAAAACACCCGCGAAAAAAAATCGATATGAGCACAAGCGTAAACGCTGCCGCATATACGGCGAAGAGGACATGGGCTCTTGGCTTTCGATCAATGAACAGGGGAGCGATGATGAAGAGGAGATATAGAAGGCTGCGTTGAGATCTGCGCCTTTGGCTAAGGCTAGAATCCCCCTCTCCCTTCCCTCTCCCGCCAGGGGAGAGGGTTTTATGACCCCTCCCTTGATGGGAGGGGGAAGGGGGAGGGTGACCTTTC
>Ga0194113_10002117_pt1 | contig 27275 bp, 25 predicted proteins | sample TA2MahC200mmetaG_FD_146193 | JGI IMG/M metagenome (GOLD analysis project Ga0194113, IMG submission 146193) | Freshwater microbial communities from Lake Tanganyika, Tanzania - TA2015017 Mahale Deep Cast 200m | ecosystem: Environmental > Aquatic > Freshwater > Lake | place: Tanzania: Lake... | reverse complement strand
CTTGACGGGGGAGGCCAGGTGGGGGTGAAATCGGTGCTCTCGATTATGTTCACCCTCCCCTAACCCCTCCCGTCGAGGGAGGGGAATTGACAAAAGACGCTTAACTTGATGCGCATGTGGGGTTTCCCCAATACCCCCTTACCCCAATACCGGTTGTCATCCTCCAGTTGGCCGCTCCCCACACTTCGAGTGGATTATGCGAAAGGTCATTCGGTCTCATCTTGGGTATGGAACGAAAATCTTACCCAACAGATTTAACCGAATCTCAATGGCAACTGCTTTTGCCACTACTCCCTCCGCCGAAGCCTGGTGGACGACCCCATTACCCCAATGCCCCAACACCCCAATGCCCAGTTACCAGTTCCAGATGTCTATTTATATCTATGTAGAAAGGAACGCTTTTCACACACGCTCTAAGGGAAATATGGATTACAATGGTTGGCTGCGTCTTTAGCGGCTATCACGTCTGCCTCGTGCGATACAACTGCGGCCTGTGCTTGTAAAACATCGCTCGCAGTAACTTTGCCGGCTTCCTTAAACCGTTGATTTTTTTGAATAAATCCTGCGCCTGTCCTAAAGCAATTTGTTGTATTTTGAGATTTTCTATTGCAAACACCAATTCCTAAGAAGCATCTTGCACTTCTGAAAGCGTTCTGATTAATTGTACTTGGAGATTCAACAGTGAGATGTCTTTGTTGTTTATAGACCGCAAAGGTCGTAATTTATCATTGGATGACCTTTTCCACTACCAGAAAATCGTCGTTGCTCTCAAAGAGACTATGCGTCTGATGAAAGAAATAGCCAGCCTGATAACAGCCTGGCCTATCGAATGATACCGCAGTGGGCTGGCAACATGCTTTACTAAGTCTTTGCGGACGTCATTGCTTCCAGCCGCCGCTTAACATCAGCTTTTATTGCCGCAAAATCCTGCCGTTCGCGGCTGATGACGACCAAGCGGTCATTCGTTTCAAGAATGGTGTCGGGCGGTGGATTCATCAATTTCCGTTCGCCTTTTATCAGCGCTATCGGTATGATTTGAGCTTTCATTTTTATCAGAGCAATCTGAATGTCGCCAAAAGAATAACCCGCTAAATCTGTCACTTCGCTATACAGCTCGCTGCCTTCTAAATTGGAGAGCAACTCAGCCATAAGAGATGTAACACCTGGGTCCCGAACTTCCTGGGCAATCAATTTAGCGTCAATGTCTTCGGTTGGTATTATCGCATCGCACCGACAAGAACGAAAAAGGTCGAAGTGTTTCACGTTGGTGCATTCTGCTACCGTTTTTATCTGCGGATTTAACTCTTCTATTAAGGACACCGAAGCAACGGTCATTGCATCTGACACTCCCTTTTCAAGTCTGGATGCGAGCACGACAGCCGCCTGGGCTTCTGTAATATTTGCTCTGCTGAAAGTCTCTTTCTCAATGGGCGAACCGCGAATAAAATAAACATTTCCCTCGAAGGGAAGCATATCAATCTCTTGAGCCGCGATAACAATCGGGCACTTCGCCGTTAATGGGTCAATTTTTAGTTGTTCAATGATTGCCTGTACCTTCTGCTCATCAGGAAAATTAACAATCACAATGTGATTTTTAATGGAATTTTCTAAGTTTACCAAGCCTCTACGCCTCCTCTCTCCTCTTTCTATGACAACGTCGATAATCTGTGAGATGACATAAGGAAAGGTTGCCAGCCCGGCCGCATACAATAGCACCATCGTTGCCAACCTGCCCTTTATGGTGCTTGCTGAAAAATCACCATAACCCACCGTAGTAATGGTGGTGAAAGAAAGCCAGAAAGCGTCAAAAAGTTTCAGATTGGGTTTCTGCGTTCTTTCAAAATAGTAAAAGCAGATTGAATTTAAAATAATACATCCCATAACAACAAGAAGAGCTAAGATAATTCTTTTTATCTGCTTTTCCTGCGTTATTCGGCGCAGACGGCGCAACTGAATCAGCCGCAGTAAAAAGTACATAGAACACCTCCAACCGTCCAATTAGAAACCGAGTTTTTGCGGAAAAACTCGGTTTCTGATTTTTCGCTCTATTTCTTTGCGTAATCATACCATTCAAGAATCCGCCACTCGCCTATCCCGTCGGGATTTTCTCGATTTTCCAGGATAAGAATCATTTTCCCCGAAGTATAGATTGTTTCAAATTTGACTTCTGGCGAAGGCGGCCGAGAAAATATGGCTTCATAGCCGTATTCAACCATAGCAATCGTATCATTCAAAAATTCAATATCCGACTTCGGGGAAAGATTGAATTTGATATTCTTCTCCCACGTTCTGAATACTCTGATTGCCGATTCACGTTCTTGTTGTCCTCCTCGAAAGATAATGTCATCTGAGGGGTCATTGGGCGTACTATTGTCAGTGGTGTAGAAAAAGCCATCTTCCCAAATTGATGACATATATAGTTCAACATCGTAAGTTTCATATCCTCTTTTATATTTGTTCAAAATGACGGATTCTACTAAGGATTTCTCCCGGTCATAATCTATTTTTTCTAACTCATGCTCACCTTCTACATCGGCATTGTCTATTTCCGTTTCATCAGAAGCGTCTTCTTTCTCAAGACTTGAAAGCCAATCAAGAAAAGCCCTGATTTCATCGTCACTGTTCTGAGCGGTGGGCACTTCCTCTGGTTTGGGAATTTCTTCTGTCTGCGGCGTTTCGACGTCCAACGCTTTCGTTATCTTTGACGACTTATGAGTAACAAACTTAGTTGCAGTAATTCTTCTCTTCGGCGTAGCCGAATTCGCCAGAATTCGGGTCTGTTCGGCGATGAGAGGCTTTTGCGCTTTGACATCGGGTTTGCGCGTTGATTTGACGCCAACAAATGTGGCAATGCCGCCGATGCAAATGAGGGTTGTAATGACGGTTGCGGTTTTTCCAATTGTCATGATTTTCAGACCTCCTACGAGTATTTTGTCAAGGAGGTCTTTCGGCAGCCATCCTAAGAACTGCAATAGATGTTCTACTTTTTCCATAATTTTCCGGCGGGCGCGATAGAGTCGGCTGATAACGGCTCGATACGACAAGCCGGTTGCCTGACGTATTTCATCGGGTTTAAGCCCGTCGATATGCGCCTTAATTACTTGCCTATCCTTATGTGGCAACGATTCTACCGCTTCCTTTACCGCATCGACCAACTCCTGCCGTAGTACAGATTCTTCGGGAGATGTTTCAAGGATAGATTTAGAAGCGCCACTTTCCATCGGCGGGCGATGTCGTTTTTGATGCCGCAGAAACGAACGGCTGCGGTTTTGGGCGATGCGCAAGAGCCATTGGGAAAATTTCTTCGGCTCTTTGAGTTGAAACAACTTTTGGTACGCTTGCACAAATACATCTTGCATCACTTCTTCAGCGTCATGGTGATTGCGGACAATGGAACGACATACGGAATAGACCATAGACTGATGTTCTCGAACCAGTTGCCCAAAAGCCTGTTCGTCACCCAAAAGAGCTTGCTGAACGAATGACACATTGACTGGATGTGACTGCATGATGACCTCCTTCCGTATGGATAGACGCCAAATTGGACAACTGGTCGCAAAAAAATTTGGGATATTGGCAAAGTGGCAAGACGGCAAGAGGGCAATTGCGCCACCCGTTTTCTTAAAGTAGCCCAAATTTCTAATTTGGTAGGGCAAAATCAAGATAGAATCTCAGGCTACACTTGACCTTTTGAGATTAAAAAGGCACATTATCATCATCTGTCTCCCAAGAGTCGGAAGAATCTTTCTCGTCATCATCACAGTACATCTGTAATTTTTTATCCAACCAATCATGACGTCTTTGATACCAGTCGCGTTGGCGCTCTAACATTTTTTTCCTTCCGATGTTTTGGGCTATTTCAGCTTCCACCTCGGCTAATTCTTCTCCAAATAATTCTAAAGCTTCTGGGTCCTGTGTCCAGGTGCGCAACAAGTCTCTTTTTACAACTAAGTCTTCTAACTGCTCAAGTTCTTCTTCTACGTCACCGAGTTTACAGATGGTGATGTCGTGCATCCCTGAAATCAAAAATTCCTCTCTTTTCATGATAATTCTCCTTATTGATATGGTGCGGTAAAATGTTCGTCCCCGTAAAAAGAGTAACATAAAATCATCCTATATTCAACAAATTTTGCATTGAACAGATGTGGAATATAGGATATACTTATTCTAAAGAAAAATCACTGGATGAGAAGACTTTGCAATCCAGTCAGCACGTTCCAATTTTTATTTACTTCCTCAGTGTTTCTTTGGATAAATAGAAAAGAAACCAAGTTTTTCGGAAAAACTTGGTTTCTAAAGCAAGGAGATGAATCAATGCTTAATCAAGCAGAAGTAAACAAATGGCTTGTTGATTTTGTGGCGCGATTGCGCGATACCTTTGGCGAACGATTGATATTTGTCGGTCATCATGGAAGCTGGGCGCGAGGCGAGGCAGGCCCAGCGAGCGACATTGATACTATTGTGATTCTCGACCATATCGAGTCGAATGACCTGACTATATACCGAGATGTGATTGATGCAATGCCCGATGCTAAACGCTTAGCGAGTAGCTTTTTAGGTTCAATCTCAGAGCTACGCGCATGGCCTCGCACTGACATGGTGCAGCTTTATTACGGATGTAAACCTCTTCATGGAACGCTTGATGGGCTGGTAGACAAGCCGATGGATACCGATTTCATAGAGGATATTCGCATCAAAGCCGCGGAGAATTTGCATTTAGCACGGCATTATTTACTCCATCCACATGACCTGAGTGAAGTTGTCCATAAATTATATAATCCGTTCAAGTGTTGCTTTTTTGCTTTACAGTCCTGGATGCTTCTGCGTGAGGGGAAATTTTGGGAACGCAAAGATGACCTTCTAAATTCTTTGTCAGATGCGGATGATAGAGAAGTGATTCGTATTGCCAGGGATTGGAATGAACTAAATCAAGGCCGAGAAGCACGACCGTTGTATTATATCCAGCTTCTTGAACGATGGAGCCGCAATATGTTGGCAAAATTTGCAGAAACCGAGTTTTTCACTTAGAATAGCAGCGTAAGCATCTTGTTTCGAAAATCGGGAAGGGCAAAACGGTAAAGGGGCAAGAGGGCGTTCTATTTTTTCACGCATCACGTTTCACGTTTCACGCATTATCTTTTCCGCAAAAGAGCGATAACTGAAAAAGTCGTATTTCTAAAAAGAAAACGGGAGATTAATATGGCAAATGAAAAGCAATTCAAATTGAATACCAAATTTGTCGCAACACGCAACGTGAAAGAATACCGTGCAACTATTCCGGTCTGGGTCACCGAAGAGGATGTCATCCTTGAAATAGGTTGTGAATGGGGTACAACGACTATCCTGCTCGCTGAGCGTTGCAAAGAGGTCATTGGTACGGACGTCAGTCTTGAATGTATCGCGCGTGCAAGAAAGAGGCATCCGGGGATTCGGTTTGAAGTTCTGGATGCTTTTGACGTCCGCGCCGCGTTCGATTTCGGCAGACAGTTCACCAAGATATACATTGACATCTCCGGATTCTCCGGCTATCGTTCACTGCTTGATGTAATCGCTCTATTGACTATGTATGGGACAGTACTGCGGCCAGAAGCTATCGTCGTCAAAAGCGGTGCCCTAAAGCATTTCGCATCACACTGCATCCCCTGGCATTTCGGTGTCCAGCCTTCCGAAGTCTCTGAGACTTCGGAAGGCTAAATATTATCTTAAAGAGCTTTTAGTTTTCTCAAAAATATGTTATAATAACCCAAGTTGCTATTTATATTGGGTAAAGGGGCTAAATGGCAAATGGGCAAGTCCCAATTCTCGGCCTCCCGCTTCGCGGGAGGGACTAATTAGCCATCTAGCCCTCTTGCCCCTTTGCCATCTTGCCATCTAACATCAGATATCATTTTTAGGAGGGGAAGTGTGTCCAGCAAAACCAGGCGCGAATTTATTCAAGAGTTAATAGGCGGGGCGGCGTTTCTTCCTTTGGTGTCGTTGCCTTTCAGTTTGTCAACCGCAACAGCCATTGGGCCCAAGGTTGATGAAAATCATATATTCGTAGTAAAAGAAGCGATGTATTATGAAAAGCTTGCTGAAGGTGAAGTTAAATGTAAACTCTGTCCCAAGGAATGTAAAGTAGGAGATAAGGAAAGAGGCTGGTGTGGGGTTAGAGAGAATAGCAAAGGCACATATTACACGCTGGTACACTCGAATCCCTGCTCTGTGCATATTGACCCTATTGAGAAGAAACCGTTTTTCCATTATTTGCCCGCGTCGCTGGCTTTTTCAATATCAACAGCAGGTTGTAATCTCAATTGTAAATATTGTCAAAACTGGCAAATTTCGCAGCGGCGCCCTGAACAAACCAATAATTCCTATTTGCCCCCTGACGAGGTAGTCCGAAAGGCAAAGGAATATGGTTGTCAATCCATTGGATACACTTATGCTGAACCGGCAGTTTTTTACGAATACCTGCTTGACACTTCAATAGCTGCACACAAAGCTGATGTCAGAGCAGTCGTTGTCTCGGCCGGATATATACAAACTGAACCGCTTAAAAGACTGTGCGAAACAGTAGATGCTATCAAAATCGATTTAAAAGCCTATAACGATAAATTCTATAGAGAAATCTGCCATGGCACGCTTCAGCCAGTTTTAGATACATTGAAAAGTCTCAAAAAAACTGGCGTTTGGTATGAGGTAGTTGACCTTGTAGTGCCTACGCTTAACGATACGGAAAATGAACTTAAAAATTTAGCAAGATGGGTTGTTGATAATCTTGGCGTGAACGTGCCGTTGCATTTTTCTCGATTTTACCCGACGTACCAACTGAAGAATTTACCGCCAACGCCGATGGAAACGCTGGAGCAAGCCAGACACATAGCAAGGGATGAAGGCTTGCATTATGTCTATTTAGGTAATGTGCGACCTGACCATGAAGGTAACAATACATATTGCCCCCAATGTAAGAATTTGGTCATCCAAAGGAAAGGTCTTTTCGTAGTACAGAACAATGTCGTTGATGGAAAATGCAACAAATGTAAGAATGAAATACCTGGGGTGTGGTTTTAGATTCTGCATTATACATATACCATCTTTGAGTGGGTCACGTTAAATGGAGAAGTGAAGCGTAATGCGTGATGCGTGAAACGTGATGCGTGAATTTACATCTATCACTCTTCACGTTTCACGTTTCACTCTTCACGTTTCACTTTTCATTCATTGGAGGACACTAAAATTACTCACTTTATAAAATACTGGCTACCGGTTTATTTGTATCTCCTCTTGATTGTCATTATGTCTTCGTTGTCCAGGCCGCCGATGCCAAAACTTAAATTTTTTGAGATTGATAAACTGTATCATCTCATTGAATATGGTATCTTGAGCTTTTTGTCACTGCGCGCCTTCATGAACTCGCCGCGGAAGCTATTGTCAAGTGATGCAGTATTTTTCACCGTTTTAACTACCGTTGTTTTTGGCTTGACCGATGAAATTCATCAGGCGTTCGTTCCTGGGCGCTCTTCAAACATAGCCGACTGGGTCTTCGATAGTCTCGGTGCAGTCGCTGGAGTGTTGGCGCTGAAACTGTGGCTGAAAATTTATGCGAAAATAAGAACATGAAGAATATTGGGATGACTTAGGTGGATAAGGAATCCCACCATTTTTCTATCCTCCTTCCCTTCATCATCGAAACCTTCCATCTTTCCCTTCCTTCTGCGTTCGTATGGACTATTTATGCTTGTATGTGCTTTCATCCTTTCACCCATCTCTTCGTGAAAAAAAGGCTAAACTTTTCTTTAAATTTGCGTCTTTCATAAATGAAGGAAGGGATATTATGATGACAAAAGTTAATTTAATAGAAAGAACATTAGCTGGCGAAACAGAAGCCTTTGGCCAATTGGTTCTGCAATATCAAAAGCCAATTTATCGTCTCATCTATCGAATTATGGGCAATGCTGCGGATGCTGCGGATATTGCGCAGGAAGTATTCATCAAAGCCTATCTGAATTTGAGCAAGCTAAAAGACTTCCACAAATTTCAAGGCTGGCTGATGAAAATTGCGACGAATGAATGCTACAGTTGGATTCGCAAAAGGCAAGATAATCTATTTTCCTTAGAACAAGAAATAATTGAAACTCAGACGTTGCGTTTCCCTCCTGCGCCAGATGAAGTGATAGTAAAAGAGGAGCTTTACCAACGTGTAATGTCGGCTATCTCGGAATTGCCGGAGAAAGACAAAAAAGTGATAGAGCTTTTCTATCTTGAGGAAAAAAGCTATCAAGAGATTCAACAACAATTGGGAATCTCAAAAAGCGTTTTAGGATGGCGGCTATCTAATGCGCGGGCGAAATTGCGCCAGAAGCTTCAGGCGGCATATCATGGAGTTGCTTTCTGGCGCTATTTTAAATGGAATGGAAATTCGACGAAGCATGACGGACGTCCCATCCAGGGTAAATCGACCGGACTCAACCTATCCACTCATCCCCGTAAACGATAGCGCATCAATAATTGCCGCGCCTCCCGAAGATACAACATCTCCCAAGATTATCTTTGTTTCTGACCGGGAACAAAAATACTTGCCCTGGATATACGTCATGAATATTGATGGGTCAGAAGCGGTACCAATCGCGGATTTCACAGCTAAACTGATGGGTTCCACAGAAGGGAAAATTGGCCCCGTCTCCGTTCACCTTGGCGGTCCCTCTGTCTCGCCAACAGGAAAGCAAATCGCCTTCCATGCGCTATTTCCGGGTATTAAAAATTGGAACATCTACGTTATGGATATCGATGGTAAAAATGTAACACAGTTGACCGTTGACCATCTCAATAAAGCTGCTTTACTTCCAGCCTGGTCGCCCAATGGTGAAAAAATCGCTTTTTGCCTCCGAGAAAATTATAAGACGGATATTTATGTCATGAGAGCGGACGGCTCAGACCCCGCCAATCTGACGAAAAATCAGTCGGCGAATTTTCATCCTGCCTGGTCGCCGGACAGTACGAAAATCGCTTTCTCCTCGAACATGGAAATGGACCCACGTATCCGCAATATCTATGTGATGGACGCTGATAGCAAAAACCTGAAGCAGTTGACCCAAAATAGAAAGATCGGATGGGTAAGCGGTCATCCTGCCTGGTCTCCCGATGGAAAATACATCGCTTATGATTCAGGAAAGCGTGATAGGGGAGGTAACTTTCAATCTACAATCTTTATTATGGATGCCGATGGCAAAAATCCCAGGACATTGATTACTCGAGCTAACCGTCCCGCCTGGTCGCCCGACGGACAAAAAATTGTGTTCGTTTCTAACCATGATGGGAACGATGAGCTCTATATGATAAACGTCGATGGGAAAAACCTGAAGCGTCTGACAATGAACCGTTATTGTGATACTGAACCTTGCTGGCTTGAGAAACCTTGAAAAGGTTCTGAACCTTTTCAAGGTTTGCACGTTCGGTTTCTGGGCATTGAGGAAGGAGAATTGATATGATTGATAAAAGGAAGAATACAAATATAAAAGCGCCCTGCAGAACTCTTATAGCCATACTTCTCATCGGTTTTCTGGTTTTGCCTATCACAGTGATAACAAGGATTACTTACAGCAGTAGCCGTTCAGGTAAGGTAGTTTTCGTTTCCAGTCCGCCCCCTCCGCTTGGAGAACTTTTTAACAGCGATATTTTTGTCGCTGATGAAAAAGGCCAAAATTGGGTGCGACTTACCAATGACCCAGCAGAAGACACATGGCCGGTCTGGTCACCCGATGGCACACAAATAGCTTTTTGTTCTGAACGTGATGGGAACAAGGAAATCTACGTCATGGATTCGGATGGAAAAAACCAGATTAATCTCAGTAATAATCCGGGTCCTGATGATGAACCTGATTGGTCGCCCGATGGGAAAAAGATAGCATTCCTTTCCAAAAGGGGAGGCGATATTGGTATATGTGTGATGGATGCTGATGGAAAAAATATTGTAATGATTGCTAACGAGCTTGCGATAGGAGGCCCCGCCTGGTCGCCCGATGGAAAGAAGATAGCTTTCAATAAAGGGAAAGGTATCTGTGTTATGGACACCAATGGAAAGGATCAAACGATGCTCACCGATGAGCAAGCGTATGACTGGTGGCCAGCGTGGTCGCCCGATGGTGAGAATATAGCTTTCATTTCTGATAGAGACGGAAACGATGAGGTATATATCATGGATGCTGATGGCAGTAATCAAAAAAGGCTCACAGACAATCCGGACCCTGATGGGTTTCCTGACTGGACATCTGATGGGAAAATCATCTTCAATAGGGGCGCGGAAGTTTACATCATGGTCTCTGATGGGAAAAACCAAAAGCTGTTGATAGAAGGCGCGGTATTCCCAGACTGGTTCGGGCCATCCCCAGGACAGGGTATGGAAGCCGCCGGCAAGCTGAATATGACGTGGGGTAATATCAAAGTGGCAAAATGGCAGGATGGCAAAGGGGCATTTGGGGTAAGTGAGTGAATGGGTGAGTGGGTAACGCAAGTATCTTGCTTGCGAAAGGGTAAGTAAAAAGGAGTTCATCAATAATATCCAGAGCTTCAAGTTTTTCGCGCTTTTTGCGCTCGCAATCGCTTTGTTTGGCATCAACGCTTTTGTTTCATCAAAAGAATATGAACGGGAGCTTACAGCATACAGCAAGCGCATTACACAGCACAGTCAGTACGATTCTAACATAGTGTTTGTTGATAAGCGTCCTAATCCGCTTAGCTTCGTCATAGAAGGGCAAAGTCGAAAACAGGATAAAACTCTGATTATCGAACATACAGGTAATATTGCGCCTGCTGGGATAGTGTATCGCGAAAACTTTCTGCTTCAGGACTTTGAGGTCATAGATTGGGCGTTCATCATCAAACTGTTATTCAGTATATTTGCCATTCTGCTAACATTCGACGCAATTTGCGGCGAGAAGGAAAAAGGAACTTTAGCATTAGTCTGTTCCAATAGCGTGCCGAGAGGCAACATCATCCTCGGAAAATATTTAGGGGCGATTTCAACCCTTATTGTTCCTCTCTTTGTAGGAATGCTTATCAACATCATAATCATCAACTTTCAGGGGAAGATAAACCTGAACGCACTGATGACCGCTCGAATTGGGCTTACAGTGCTTGTGGGTCTAATTTACCTTTCAGTTTTTGTTTTCCTTGGATTATTCATTTCCAGCATAACACATAGAACACCGACATCGCTTTTACTTAATCTAAACGTTTGGCTGATATTGGTAGTTGTTATCCCGACGCTTGCAGGAATGGCAGGAGAGAATTTTTCAAAAGCGTCTACAGAATCTCAATTCCTTGAACGAGAGGAAGAGATTTACGAGATGTGGCGGAACCCCACGTATGGTCAGAAACTTCTGCAAGATATCGTCAGTAAAAAGAGACTGACTGAGGTTGAAGAAATACAAGAGGAAGCAATAAAGCTTCTCATCGAAGCAACAAATGAGAAGATAAAGCTTAATCAAGATATGTGGCATGCTGTAGAAGCGAAGGAAAACTTAGCGCGTAATATAGCTTGTATCTCCCCTTCAGCAACATTTCAATTTGGAGGCGAATCATTAGCTTTCACAGGTATTGTTGCAGAGCGAAGTTTTTATAAAGCGGCGCAGAATTTTGCAACAGTTTATCGCGATTATATTCAAGAGAAAACAGGCGTAGCCTACAAATTTGACTGGTCGGTGCATCCGTGGCAAATAGATGTTCGAGGAAAGATTATTTCTATATCCGCGCCCAGGCAACCTGGGTTCCCAAAAGGATTAAAAGACCTACCACAGTTTAACGAGCCTTATCCTTCTATATTGGATAGTTTCAAACATGGTTTCATAAATGTTATCCTCCTCACTTTGTGGGATCTCCTTCTATTCTTTTTAAGCAATTTATTCTTCATAAGATATGATGTAAGGTGAAATAACCTGACAGTGTTACATTAGCTTTGGCAATTGATGATTTGGGATGGAAGGAAAGGAAGGAAGGGAAGGAAAGGGGGGATTGGGCAAAAGGAGTGAATTATCATGAAAAACTCAACATTAGCTTTTTGGCTTATCTTGTGTGGTATTATATTAACATCAAGTTGTATGTGGGCGCCAATCCTCACAACCAATAAGAGTGAAAGCTACGCTATAGAATCCATCAAAGATGATGTTCAAAAGGAGGAAACGACTGAGCCGAAAATCACTACGCCAGGGATTTATCGTATTGAAGCGCCGAAGGCGAAGAACTTCTTCGTTGTGTATGTTCCGGAGGACTACACGCCTGAACGCGCATGGTCGGTTATCTTCTGCTACCACGGAGCCGGCGGCAGCGCAACGACCTGGCCGTTACAACAGATTACACGCGGCGAGGGCTTCATCATCGTTGGAATGAATTACGCAACGGAAGCATATTCCCACGGACTCGGTAGAGAGCGAATTGGCCCGGAGCAGGCATTTTTCTCTGAAGCGCTATCTATCGTCTCCTCCCAACTGAATATCAATCCAAAGATGGTATTCATGGGCGGATACAGCCAGGGTGGATATTCTACGACCATTTTGGGTGAACAATTATTAGACCAGCTTGCCGGCCTGATTATCTTAGGCGCATCACGAAGTTATGTTGATAGATATCCCCCTCCTGCCAAACAAATCCAAGGCAAACCAATCTTTATTGGCGTCGGTGAAAATGATGAGCGCAATTCAAAAGCAAAGGAAACTGTCCAAATATACAAGGATTGGGGCGCGGATGTGACGTTCGAGGAGTGGCCAGGCGCCAGACATGGCGATGAACCGAAGGAAACTAAACTTCTCAATTGGTTATTAACCAACGGCCCGCTGAAGGATGTTGAGTCCAGACTCACCGCGGCCCGCCAGGCGGAGAATGCCGGCAAGCTTGGAGAAGCCCTCACGCTGTACCATCAAGTGTCTGAATTCTCGCCAGGTTCCGAACCTTGCATTGAAGCTGCCAAAGTTGTAGAGAAACTGACCCAACAGGCAGAAAAACAGCTTGCCGAAGCGGAGGCCGTTGGCCAAGAGTCATACATAGAGGCGGACAAACTTTTGACTCAGATAGCGAAAGTGTATGCTGGCTCTGTTTTTGCAGAACGCGCCAATCAGCAAAAAAAGCTGCTGCTAAATGCCAGAGCCGATGCTTTGGAGGCTAAAGCCAGCGAAGCTGAGAAAGCCAAAGATTACAAAAAGGCGCTCCAGCTTTACGAGTTGTACCTCACCTACTTTCCCGAGGCCGACCGTTACCAGGCGGTCAAGGCTCACCTTGAAGTTCTAAAAGCGGACAAGGCTGTTCAAGATGCTATTCAACCCAATAGGTAAGGAAAAGAAAAGAAAAAATCAAAATCAGCGGCTCCATTTATTTTCTTTCGATCAAACTTTTCTTTCCCCCTTAACTATGAAACCGGTTCTTGGCGTGTTTCAGAAAATAGTCCCCCTTACCAAAGGGGGTAAGGGGTTGTTACATTTCGATACGGATTTCGTGTTTCGTGTTACGTGTTAAGTAATTTTTTCGCACCACGCAATACGCAACACGCAATACGTTCCACGTACAGTCAACTAATTTTGGCGCAAATTTGAACCATACCAAAAAGAGCATGTTTCACAAATCCCTTTCCACAGATTTGCGAGGACAATTAGTATAGTTATACCAGCTTTTTCATTTTCAGCAAGGGCAAAAACGGTGATTCAGGTCTGGGTACCAACTTCTGCGCGACACAATCCACGAATAAATCCATCGCCTCAAGCACCATGTGTCCAAGCAAAGGTTCGCTTGCCGGTGGACCAACCACGCATTCCATGCTGGTTTGTCGGTCTTCAACTTTCACTGTGATAATACCTGCCCTGGGACGCTCTTCCTTCCTCTCATCGGCGTATGTAACGATGACCTTTCCTGTTTCCCGAAGACCGAGCTTCTCGACAACCTCTTGCGGTAGAACCATCATAGTAGAGCCAGTATCGGCAAGCGCCTTCAAACTGACCTTCCGCACATCTTGTTCACTTATCTCACTCAGGATTTGCCTTCTTCTGTCGAAAGCGTTTTCAATTTCAATTGGAACCTTTACCTCAGACATTTTCTCACATCCTTTCACAACTTGATAAGAAATCCGTTTTCTCTGAGAAAACAGGTTTCTGTAACTGCGGATATTATAACACAAAGCTAACATTGAGACAAGGACAGGTATGAATCTCCTTTTTTCGCTTGCAAGTCTGAAACGTCAAGACACTAACCTTTTAGACCTTGGAAGAAGACTCCATTGCCCTATAATAATCGATGCAATACTCTGGAAAACTGTTGGCAAAATAAAAAAATGCTAAACTTTTCTCTAAATTCACGTCTTTCAGAAGTGGATATATAAAACCTTCACAGAACTAAATCATGCAGAAGTACTAAAATAATCTGGCTAATCTGTCAAGGCCAATTGAAATCATGAAACGTGATGCGTGAATTTACATTTATCACATTTCACTCATCATGTAAACCGCTTACCACACTAAATATCAAAAAACCTTTTTGGGAAGGAGAAGTATAAATTACAATGCAGAAAAAACAACTTTTAATCTCAGTTCTTGTCATTTCTATCACGTTTTCCGCCATGATATATGCGCAAACGGATAATGAACTTGATGATTCATTTGAAGTCCTTGCGGGCAATGAAGTAAGAGATGTCGAGATTGACGGCGATTATGTCTGGGTTGCGACAGACCAGGGTGTGAACCGTTATGACCTGGAAAAGAAGCAGTGGCGGTTGTTTACGACAGCGGATGGACTTATTAGTAATCAGGTAACTTGCATCGATGTCGAACGCAAAGAGGGAATCTTGGGGCAAAAATCAGGTCAGTATGCCTGGTTCGGCACGGATTCGGGCATCTGCGTGTATGACAAAGAAAGCGGCACCTGGGAAAGGTATTCGCAACAGGATGGTCTGGCAGATAATCGCGTCAAAGCGATTTCGGCTTACGGCAGGACGGTCTGGATAATCACGGTGTCTGGTATCAGCGTATACGACAAAAAGAAAAACCGATGGCAAAGTTATCAGGCGCTCAAGGGTGTGCCTGATGCGGAGATGACCTGTGTTTATCATGACCGACATTCGGTATGGATTGGCACTACAAGAGGGCTGGTGCGCTACAATAAAGCGCTAGAAGAGTGGGAATATTTCACTAATCAAGGTAGTCAGTGGTTTGGCCCCGGAGGAGATGTGCGCGACACCGAAGCCGCACCGCAACAGGCGCAATCGCCGTTGCCCGATGATTACGTCAATGCAATTGACGGCGATTACAATAACGTTTATGTCGCGACTCGTTTAGGATTGGTCATCTATGGTGTTCCTTCACGTTTCGAGGAAGATTTTGACCGCAAGGGGTATTCACAATTGACCCGTCCGGGGCGGAAACGCCGAGATTTGGAATATCAAGACCAACGGCGCGGCGTCGGCAGCGTGCGCCGCGCCGAACAAAGCGCCACCCGTGAGGAAATATGGAGCGCGCTCGGCTGGAAATTCTTTCAGTTATCAAAAATCCGTCAAAAAGACAGGGCGCAATTGTCCGACAACTTTTTAGACCTCAAAGTTCATCAGGGACAATTGTGGATAGCAACCGACCGCGGGCTGATTCGCTTTGAGCCGCCAAGAGAGAGTATGGACGGCGAAAAATGGGGAGGCGCTTACGAATTATTTAACCGAAGAAACGGATTTCCCTATAACGAAGTGATAAGCATCGCCGCGGTTGGCAATCAGGTGTGGGCAGGCACACCTCAAGGACTGGCGGTGCGGAATTTTGACGGCAAAGGCTGGAGGAAAATTACCATCGAAAAGGTGCTGCCATCCAATTATGTCACGGCAGTGAGCGCAGACAGGCAGTGGATGTGGTTCGGCATGCCCGGAGCCGCAAGTCGATTTGATATCCAGCGCCAGCGATGGAAAACTTTCACCCGCGACGATGGATTAACCGGCAGTCAGATAAGCAGCATCGCCGTCGTCGGAAATTACGTCTGGTTTGGCACGGACGAAGGTATCTCGCGTTTGGACAAAACGACCGGCGATTTCCAAACGTTCAAATCCCCACTCCCCCCTTTTGCCAAAGGAGGGATTTTGCCATCAAATGAAGTGACCTCTTTGCTCGTTGATGGCGCGTATGTCTGGGTTGGCACAATCAGTGGTTTATGCCGCTATGATAAATTAACAGATACGTGGAATACATATTCGACTGCCGACGGCCTTGCGGACGCAAGAATCAATGTCGTCACCGCTGACCCGCAATTCATCTGGGTTGGCACGCGCAAGGGACTCAGCATCTATGACAAAGCGACAGAGAAATGGCGAACTATCACGAAATCCGATGGCTTGAGCGATGATGTAATGTTATCGCTAGACATGAACGACCAATACATCGCCGTCGGAACGAAGACAGGCGGCGTCAGCATTATGGCTAAGGAAACGTGGAAATGGCAGACAGCTACGGTCGAAGATGGATTGCCATCAAATGAGGCGAAAGCGGTGACGCTTGACGGCGACCACGTATGGATTGGCAGCCGCGGCAGCATAACGCGATACAACTTGCGCACAAGACAAGCGCGTGTATTCACAGATACAGATGCCAAAGGGCTTTCCATTGCTGAAGTCTTCGGCGCAAGTCATCGTGAACCACATATCTGGTTTGCCACAGACAACGGCATCTATCGCTATAACAAGCCCGATGGAACGTGGTGGACGTTCGCCCCCGCCATCCAGCGCGGTAAGACGGATATGCTGGTGGACAGCAACATTCAAGCGATTGCAAACAATCAACAATTCGTCTACTTTGGCACGCCGCTTGGAATCAGCCGATACCAGAAATCTACGGGCAACTGGGTCAATTACACCGAACGCGATGGTCTGGCAAACTCAAATGTACGGGCGTTAGCAGTGGACGATTATGACCTCTGGGCGGCGACCGAACAAGGTGTGAGCCATTACGATTTCGTTGCAGACGAATGGCGGACGTTCACCCGCAAAGATGGTCTACCCTCCAATGACGCGTATTCCCTGGCAATTGCCTACTCCTTAGAAAACCAGAAAACCGGAAAGCCGGAAAGCCTGCAGACCAGCAGGACAGAAAGCCAAACTGTATACGAACCATCTTTGGACGTTGATTTACCAATCACCAATCACCAATCACCAATCACCAACCACCAAATTTGGGTTGGAACGGAATTGGGCGCGGCGCGATATGACAAAGCATCAGGCATTTGGACAAAGTATACTATTGATGCTGGTTTACCCGACAAGGAAGTATGGGCGATTGCGGTGGATGGCGTGAACGTCTGGTTCGGCACAAACAAAGGCGTTGCAGTGCTAAACACTGAATTGGACAAGTGGAGTTGGTATACCGTCGATGATGGGCTGGTCGATAACAAAGTTACCGCTATCGGCGTCACGGATGATTACATTTTTCTGAACACACCCAAGGGCGCGACCGTCTACGACAAAAAACTCAGTTCCTTTAGTGAATTTGCAGAGATAGAAGGGCTGCCATCTGAAGCGGTGCAAGCGACCGATTCTGCGTTGCAGTATATCTGGTTCGGAACAGCAGGCGGCGCTACGCTATACGATTGGGTGACCGATTTTCCCGACAAATTATTCACTCAACGAGATGGACTTGGCGGCGACAATATACAATCAGTCCAAGTTGACGGCGACACCGTTTGGTTAGGCACCGATTCAGGCCTGTCGATGTATAACTGGAAGACGAACATCTGGAAACATTTCCAAAAAGCGCCCAAGGTGGGCAAAGAAACGCAAAGTACAGAATTGATAAGCCACAATATCAAATCCTTAGCATCGGATGGCGATTTTCTGTGGGTAGGCACACGCGAAGGACTATCCCGCTACGATAAAGTGACGGGACAGTGGAAAACAATGCAATTGCGGGATAATCCCAGTATTCGCCAAATAGCGGTCGAAGGGCGATATTTGTGGCTCGGTACGCCGAAAGGATTGATTCTCTACGATAAGACGACTGAAACTATCGCGCAGTTTTATCCCGATTACGCGCCTGTCCGTGACATTGACATTGATGGCGATGCGGTTTGGATTACCACGCCAAACCAGATTGCGCAATACCAACGCCAACGCTACGGCGGCGACCGATGGATAACCCTGATGGGCGCGGAAATACGGGACATGGTGGTTGATGCTAAACCCGGCGACCAACCGCGTATCAAACAACTCAAAGAAGATTTGGGTATTCAAGATTGCGCTAACCTTATCCGTATATCAAATACTGCGTGGTTTGGACGTTCGCATGGTATCGCTGTCTACAACGTCGGACGACAAAAACCAGGAAAAGACATTCCATTTCCAGATTCCTTAAAAGAACAAAAGGTGACGGACTTCGCTTTCGACGGGCAAAATGCGTGGGTAGGCACGCGTGATGGGCTGTACCGCTATGACCTGCAAACAGGACAATGGCGGCGGTTCACAGACGCTGATGGATTATGTAGCAATCTCATCAGCGCGCTGACTGTCGATGTCGCAGATAGTTCCAACACTTCCCTATGGGTTGGAACTGCCGACGAAGGCGTAAGCCGATACGATTTCAAAACTGGCGAATGGGAAATTTTCACAATGAGGGATGGCCTCTCTGACCATAATATCCGGGACATCATTGTAGATGACCGATATGTTTGGTTCGGAACATTTTCCGGAGGCGTGTGCCGATATGACAAGCAATCCGATTTGTGGACGACGTATAGAACAGCGGATTATGCGCAAAAGTCTGAACCGTGATGCGTGAAACGTGAAACGTAAAACGTGAAGCAATATCATTGTGGATGACGTATCGAAAAGGGAAATACGCTGAAATCCAAATTGCGTATATGGGCTCGTTATGGAGCAATAGATGAACTATGAAACCCAATATACGAACTTTAAATTCACTAATTATATCTATTATCCTTAACATCATAATGCTTTTCCTTTTAGTTTGGTTGTTCCAAACTGAAGAAAAACCAGTGGAAGAAGAAGCAATAGAAATCAGTATAATTTCTATGCCCTTCAAGCGGCAGCATTCGCCGACCACCTCAAAACGGATAATTGGGCAAGCTTCTACATCTTACTCCTCTCGCCACGCTATTGCTCCCTCCTCTGTAATTCCGAATTTCGAAATTCCGATTCCGAATTCCTCGAATCAGGCATTGTTACCTGTACTAACTGCTTCCCATTTAAAAGGAAAACTGGATAGTTCATTTCCCATTGATAGTGGAAGACTGCAACAAGGTATAACTATGGATAATATTTCCCTGGGGACGCACGGTCAAGGACGTTCCTGGTATTCTCAGGGCGGCGGCGCTAAACAAAGCGATAGTTGGCAAGATGGTTTGCTGAAGAAGATTACAGAACCGCCGTTAGCGCAAATTGAAGGAAAGGGTCAATCCATCAGCGGATATTTCAACATATCACAAGTGAAATACGAAGATACATCTGATGTTATTAGAACAACCGCTTTGAGAAATTTGGCGAGGGCGATGAACCGCTGGACGATGATAGAAACGAAGGTTTTACCTGACCCAATTAACCTTGATGAGAAAGAAATTTTCAGAGTGCCGCTAATTTATATCGCCTCACGTAGCGCATTCGCTTTTTCCCACAAAGAACGACAAAACTTGCGAGATTATCTTTACAACGGCGGCTTTCTGTTATTCTCAGATATTTCTGATGAACAGATGCTAAACGGCCCCGTCGCAAACTCCATCCAGTTTGAACTCTGGAAAATTCTCGGCAATGACTATAACCTCCAACCCATTACCGAAAAACACCCGCTCAACGCAAGCTTTTTCGATTTCTCCAGAAGCTTACCAGGCGAAACGAAGAATCGCCAAAGTGGTTTACGAAGTAAACCACTGAGCGAGCAAACAGGATTATTTGGAATTAACCTCGCCGATAGATTGGCAGTATTATACGATGCTTCAAACTATGGATTATCCTGGGCAAAGAATAACGATAAAGATGATAAAGTGCTGAGATTCGGAGTGAATATAATTGTCTATGTGTTGACAGTTTCTCTGCCAAAATAATCTTATTGTTTTTTTGATAATCGACTATCAAAAAAACAAGACAATCTGCATCTGATACCACGGACTTGATTGACACACGCGGACGAAAAAGATAATGAATGTCATACGACTTTTTCAGTTATCGCTCTTTTGCGGTAAAAATACCTTTAGGGCAAAGGGGAAAAATGGCTAAAGGGCAAGACAGCAAGAGGGCTTCTCGAATTCCCCATTCCCTTGCCCTCTTTCCGTTTAGCCGTTTTGCCTTTCCCGGTTGGGTGATACCGAGAATCGGGACTTGCGCTACTATAAAGGTACTGCACTACACTGCGAAATAAGTCCTGATTAGTAGCCGAAGTCGCCAGACTTAGGGAAAATCCGAATTTTGGCAAATTCGGCTACAATCCTAACCTGTCATAATTTATTTTACAATGCAGTACCGTGGTCTTTGATACCGGGTTGCTCATACCACTGTTCACAAAAACGCTTGAGGGAACCTGGATAGACACCACGTTTGATGTTCATCCAGGTGAGTTGGTCTCCCACAGCGTAGTAAACATACGTCTTGCCGCCGAACTCAACCACCTCCGGGTCGGAGGTATTGATACCGTCATCTATTTCCACCGGACGTAGGACTGGGTTGGCACTGCTTAGTTCCCATTCTTTTAGGTCTTTTGACCGCGTAATGTAAGTCTCAAAGTAATGACGTGGCGTGCGATGCTCAAGGTAAAGAACGTAGTAGTAGCCATTGACATATCGGAGACAGGGACAAGCAGTATAGCGGTTGGTGCCGAAGATAGCGTCCGGAATCTTTTCCCAGTTTTTATGGTCTTGCGAACGGGCGAACTTAATGGTGAAAGCGGGGTATTTAGGGTCATTGGATTCATAAGCCATCACGAAACCGTCAGGGCCTTCGCAAACCGAACTGTTGAACAACTGCTCGTTCTCTTGCTGGATTACGACCTTTTTCTCCCACTGCTTGAGGTCTGATGACGCAAAGAGGGTAACATCGTTCCAGGCATTGTTTTCGTAGCGCGACGCGAAGACATAGAGAGTATCGTTATTTACGTGGGCGCAGGCAAGGCCATAGCCCGGCGCGAAGCGCGCTAATTCTTCACCCGTTGCAGCATCCGTGAGTTCGAGATAGTAGTCTTCTAACGAACCACCTTGGGCGGGCCGGACACATGCCATGTGGCATAAGCATCCATGCCATATAATAGGAGACAACTCACACATATCCTTGCGAATAAGCTCTTTGTCGACCAATTCAGGCTTGCCCTTGAGCGTAGCGAAGGGTTGACGAAATGCCGGCTGCGGCGGCATGATGGTCTGAAATACATCAACCGGCCACTGTTGCAGGCGATAAAATCCCTTGGGGACATCTTGCTGGAATTGGACATAAGCCTGCACGGCGCCTGTGGTCGTGTATCCGATATCCTTCGCCGAATCCTTGTCCACCGTTACACCAAACACTTTGTATCCCATCACCGTAGTGTCTTCCAGGTCAACGTGAAGGTATTTGCCATTTTGAACACTCTGGATAATGCCATCGGTAGGGGTCCCGACTGGTTGTGAGAAGTTTAGCGTCACAAGCCGACAGCGGTTTAGTTTGACGCGCGTATAGGTATGGAAGCCGTAATTGCTGCCTTTGAGCGCACACTGGGGACTCACCATAGTACAGTCCTCAAAAACCACACACGGGGCTTCGGGCATGGATGTATTCTCTACGCGCACATAAGCTCCGGCGGTATCTCCCCACCAATCGAGAGCCCACAACTTGCATCGGCGAAAGGTAATGGGTTCCTCCGGTCGTGAGAGGCAACTGGCCACTCCTCCGCCAAAAGCCCGACCGATACTGATGCAATCTTCCACAATGATAGTGAAAGGTTTCACCTGGTCTGTGCCATCCCAGAACAGGCCGCCATCGCCGCCGGTAACGTAGAGATGGCGAACAAGCCAGCGGTCCCAGATGATTGCCGAGAAAGTAGGCTCGGTGTGGGCTTTTGACCAGCCTTGCTGGTATGCTTTTATAGGCCCCCACCAGTCATAACTCTTGAACCCCTTGGTCGGGTCACCAGAGTCAAGAATAACATGGCCAGTAGTACCTGAACCGTAACGACCATCCACATCGCCTATTAACCCATTATAGGCGTCAGGCGCACCCTTGAAAGCAGGCGACAGCATTGCTTCCATGTAGGTATCGGGTCTTACGATGATGCGATGCCCACCGTTTTCGTCTGGAACGGCATCAAGTGCTGCCTGGATAGTTGTGAAGGCCTTCGTCCATGATGAGCCATCCGAGTTGTCGCCGAGTTTGGAAACATAGAGCATCATACCTTGTTGCTTCATAGTTCATTCCTCCCCAAAACTCCCTAAAATACGTTGCTTAAAATACAGTACTATCACTAAATATTTGCGAATCTGCATGATGACTGGATTTTCGTCTGAACAACCCCCTACCCCCTTTGGTAAGGGGGACGTGATGCGTGATGCGTAATAAAGGTAGTTTACGAAGTACCCACCCCCTACCCTACCCTCTCTACCCACCCCTGCCCCTCCAAAGGAGGGGAGGGGACTACTGAGCAAAGCGAAGCGGTTTACGAAGTAAACTGCTGAACGAAGTGAACACTCTTCACATTTCACGTTTCATGCCACCCACCACCATAAGACGAAGTCGTTGGTGAGCGTAGCGAATACCGTTGCTGCCGCCGAAAACCAGCGAAGCGCAAGTCCCCTCCTGGGAGGAGTTAATCAAACTCCAAAATTTCCGTTAAGAAAGAAAAGTTTGGTTAACTCTTGTTATTATCTTCATCCATCTCAGAAAGTGGGCTTATTACATCCTCATCCATTTCAACTCTACGAATACGTTCCATCATCTCCACTAAGTTTTCCCAAAATTCAGCAACGCCTTCTTCTTCAGCTTGATACGCCATTGCCGCCCGCTGTCGAAAATAAGCAATCGCTTCGGGAGAATGAAGGACAGGATGTAATGTTATCACCGCTATACGTTCTTCGTTAGAATCCGCTTCGACAAATGCCTGTAAAGCCTCTTTGTGCCTTGTGCTCGTCAATACTCTTTCTAATAGAAGCTCTGATGAGTACAACGCACAAACATTGAGGTTTGGCGGCAATGCGGCGTTCTGACGCTCTTCAAGCATATCAGCAACATCGTTGTAGAATTGCGCGGTGTTTTCATCGTCGACTTCGGCGGCGGCGTGACGCAACTGTCCTATTGATTCTGGCCTGGAAAGTATAGGGTGCGCTAAGAAGACGGCGTCCCACTCTGCTTCAGAATTTACCCCTGCGATTGCAGCCAGTGCATCAATAAGGGCGTCGGCGTTGGCGTCGTGTCCTGTAGCCTGTTCTAATATCCCGGCGAGGTTATTGAAATATTCCGCTTTCTCATCGTCTCCGCGTGCTTGTGCCAATTCTGACAGACCACGCAGATGGGCGGGTGTCCCAGGGGAGGCGAAGATTGAATGCGCTTCGAGAACAGCGACGAATTTCTTATCGGTGTCCACATTCTGCAAGGCTTCCAACGCTTCCAATAATTGTGCTGTCGCATCACTTTTGTCTCCAACGTCCCCCTTACCAAAGGGGGGCCGGGGGGTTGTTACGTTAGTAAATCCCTCTGCCCCCGTTAGAAAAAGGGGATGCCCTTTGGAAAAGGGGGGAACGTCCTCAGAGTCGGGATGTTCCACTTGTCTGAGTTCCGCAATCATTTCCTTGATGTCAGCAAAAATTCGCGGTGATTCCAGATACGAGAAAAATGTTTCTGTTTGCATTGGTGTTAAAGCTTGACCCAACGTTCGCAACCCTTCGCTTCGCTCAAGGGCAGGTATAGCGTTCAATTCCAGGCGCGAGGCCTCGACCATCGACAGCGCCAGTGTTTCACGTTCGGCCGCGTTTCCCATCTCCGCTGGAAGGTAGCACCAAAGTCGCTGTGCTCTTACCTCATGATAGACTAACGGCAACGCCAAAACGTATTCATAACTGCACCTGGGGCACCGGGTGAAATTCAATAATCCCGTCACCAGCGCGGTTTTGAGGTATGGCTCAGTGTCGGCATTGATAAATGTCCATACGTCATATTGAAAGCAATGACCGCAATTCGGACATGAAATTTGGCTGTTTTCCTTGCGACTCATTTATCCGCCTCCCCTGGTTCATAAAGCGTAAAACGTTTTTAATAATTCCCCGCCGGACACTTGCGGTCATCGGGATACTTCAATGCTTCAGCGATTTCGGTCAGTTGTGCAGGCAGCATAAACTTTTCCCGCAAGGCTAATTCCATGGTAGAAGTGAAAAAATTCCACAGTTCTTTGTCGGTGAATTGATTTTGTCCGTTCTCCGCTTCATAAGAAAGATAACGTGTATTTAGGTCGTTGATGAGGAACAATGCATCGAAGATAATATCGATAGTACCCCGGCAAACAGGTTTGGCGCCGCCGATTTTCAATTTAAACGGATACATTGGGTGTTGTCCCAGTGCTATCAGCACAAGACCAAATTCTGAAGGCTTGAGATTGCTGAAGTGTAGCGCAAATTCAAACGTAGAATCTGGCGGACAAACTTCTATTGGTGTTTCCCCGCGCGCCTGCTGTCCATGGAGATAGAATTTGCGTCCTTTAACCTGTCGGTTTTCATCGTAGTATTCGCGCCGGCGTGTTTCCGGGGAATAAAGCGGTGGAATCTTTTCAATTACCGTGCCGCCGCTGGTTTGTTTCGCGTCAGTGAAAAATAGGTTGCCTTGATATCCCATCGCGCCAAATATCCGACATGCGATGCACAGACGCGTTTTATCCCGGCATTCGTTTAACCCAGGTGGAATTTCGCTTTTTTTCGCCCCTGTTTTGCTTAGACAACTCGGAGTAATCGCTTCAACTACGCATCGTAAAACGCCTTTGAGAGATGAACCGGGAATGACAACTTCACCTTTGGAACGCACTATGGATATGACCAGAGGTGTACTTTGTAGTTCATTCCCCCCACTTAAGTGTGGGGCTAGTCGTAACTCACCATCCGATGCTTGTCCTTTGAATATATTTTCTGTTAATTCAATGCTCCCAGATGAAATGTGAATAGAAGAGAGCGCCACAATTCTGCCTTTTAATGTTCCCACCAAATGTTCTCTTTGTAATTTATCGTGTCCGCATGGCATAAGTCGGTCAACTGTTGCTGGTAACGGAATAGATGCGTAAGGTTTCGGCGCGGATTTTTCTCGTTCACGTCTCCCGCCTCTGCGGAAGGCGTGTTCTTTTTGTGAGCTGCCTCTCTGTTGCCTTTGGGAACTTCTATCATGTTGCTTCACTTTGTTCTTTCCTTTCTAAAGAGGGCAAAATGGCAAGGGGGCTAAACGGCAAAACGGCGAAAAAAACCTGCCACTTTGCCATCTTGCCCTTTAGCCTCTTTGCCAAATATAACTTGGGTTATTTATATCCTTTCTTCTTTAATGCTTCAACGTTCTTTTTAGCCTGATTTAGGCTATGAAAGATGAGGTTGGAGCTTATGGTTGCAGTGGATACCGCGTCCACCTCTGGATTAAATTCAAAAGTTTCGAAAATAGAACGCCCAAGGATTCGAGTTTCCATCTTTTTTCTGTCTTTTTCATCCCAAGTCTTATTCCCATATTTGGAGATGGAAATTGGTGTAAAGTTTAGCATTTCTCCTTTCTCGTTGAAAATGTAGATGAAATGTAAGCCATGGCAAACATCACAGACCAAATCTCGCCTCACAACTGTCGCGATAAGCTGCTTCTCCTGGCCTTCCGAAGATAGCTTGCCAATATAAACGATATCATCTCCCGGTATGAGTGCCCGTTCTATATTTTGCACTTCGCCACCTAAATCTGCCATAATCTCTTCCACTTTGGCGGTGAGTTGTTCCTCTGAGAGTTCGGCTTCCAACTTCTTACGAGCATCAACGGTAAAGTATTCTCCCTCATTAAATTGAATTGCTCTTAAATCTACTTTCAAAGCGCTGTTAATCTTTTGAAGGAAATCTTCATAATCTTTCATCAAACCGAGGTGATGGCTGAGTACCAGCATTTCTCCTTTTTCGGCCTTCCTTATCAATATAGTAAAGGGGGTACCGCCAGCGTTTCCAATGGCTTCATAAGCTTTAAATTTCTGGTCTGGTAATATAGGAAAAGGAATATTCTTTTCCTTTCTAAAGCGTTCCACCTCTCGCTGACTATTACCAGCGCCGATGCCTATCATTTTCACTTTAGATTTGAGATTTGCATCCTGCTTGATAACAGAATAGAGTTGATTGAAAACTGACGCTTGCAATTGGCAACTATAACAGTATATGTTGAGGTACTCAACTATCAACATCTCAACATCTATGTCTTGGAGGGAAAATTTTTCTGTCTCAGCTAAGCCGAGGTACTTTCTATCTTCAGAAGATAACGTTTGCTTAAAAATTAACTCCGGGAAAGGAATACCAATCCATTCAGTGGAAGGTGGCACCGTTACCGCTTCAGATGTAAAGCATAAAAACAACAGTTCTATAACTATAAGCCCCAAAAGTTTTGGCTTCATATAAGATACTCCTTAGATATAACACTGGTTTACGCCGTAAACCAGTCCTCACATTCCGCTATTCAGAATTATTTTTGAATTATCTACTTCAGCAATTGTAAGCATTGCTGAAGTTGCTGAGAAGCGCGTTTGATTAAGACATCGGTGAGTTGAGGATTATGTACGCTCAAGGTTCCGTCAGCCCGTACCAAATCCATATCATCCTTTGCCGTTTTGTATAGTTTTGCCGCTTCTGGAACATCCATAACCGTCAGAAGTCTTTCGGCTTTCTTTTCCAATTCTTCTATCTGTGCAATTGATTGTTTTGTTTTCGCTTGCCATGCATCCATAATAACCGCATAATCATCCTCTTTCTTATGGCAGTTTGGCGTATTACAACCTGCCCTGTTCGGTCGGATAACTTGTATCTTAAGTAACTATCCAAAAAGTTCTTGCACTTTTGAAACCGCAGAGAACACGGAGAAGACGCAGAGGACACCGAGATAATCTTTTCTCTGTGCTCTCTGCGCCTCCTCTGCGATCTCTGCGGTTAGAACAAGCGACAGAGGAAAAGTTTACCATGTTTTGTTTAAAGAAATTATTGATACTTACTTAGGTAATTTTGATTATTAAAGTTGAACTTTCTATCTATCCGTCCTGCAGTGGAAGAGAGCGCGCTTCTATCGGCCGTTAAAGAATCCGCGAATAACGCGAAGAAACACTAATCAGAAGTATTCGTGA
>Ga0194113_10002116_pt1 | contig 27279 bp, 22 predicted proteins | sample TA2MahC200mmetaG_FD_146193 | JGI IMG/M metagenome (GOLD analysis project Ga0194113, IMG submission 146193) | Freshwater microbial communities from Lake Tanganyika, Tanzania - TA2015017 Mahale Deep Cast 200m | ecosystem: Environmental > Aquatic > Freshwater > Lake | place: Tanzania: Lake... | reverse complement strand
GCAGGCCGCTGCGGAATCTCGTGCTGCGCGCCTACGCCGCGACGGAGAAGTGCGCCATGCGCCGCGCCGACGCCGTGATCGGAACCGGGCCGGGGCTGGTCGAGCAGATCAGATCGATCGCGCCCGACCGCCGCGTTCACCTCATACCGGACGCGCCTTCCTCGTTGAGGGAAGCGGACCCGGATCGGACGGCGCGGATCCGCGCGCGCCTGCTGCGCGGCCGCGACCTGGGGGTCGTGATGTACGTGGGCTCTTTCGCCGTGTACCAGGGCATGGACCTCATGTTCGAGGCCATACCGCGGACGCTGGAACGCCGCCCCGGGACGCTCTTTGTCGTGGTCGGAGGAACCGACGCGCAGATCGAACAGCGCCGGCGGCAGATGGCCGCGCGGGGCGCGGCCGGCGCGGTCGAATTCCTGGGCCGGATTGCGCCCGACGAGATGCCCGACTGCCTTGCCGCGGCCGACGTGCTGCTCTCGCCGCGCATCGCCGGCCGCAACACGCCGCTGAAGCTGCTGGACTACCTCAAGTCCGGACGCGCCATCGTGGCCTGCGACACCGACGCCAACCGTTCAATCCTGGACGCGGAGAACGCCCTGCTGGCGCCGCCGCAGCCGGACGCATTCGCCGACGCGATCGCGCGCGCGCTCGGAGACGACGCGCTGCGCGCCCGCCTGGCCGCCAAAGGGCTGGCCATGATCAGGGACGTTTACAACTACGGCCATCTCAAGAGCCGGCTGGCGGCGTGCTACGCCCCGCTCACGTCCCGCCCGCCCCTTCCCGCCGCGTCGTCTGCTCCCAGATCTTAGCGTACTTCATGTACACCGCGTAGGCGGAAGTGAGCGCGATCGTCAGGCCGCGCAGGCCGTCCAGAAAGCCGCCGCGCAGCACGTAGCCGCGGAAAAAGCGCCAGGCCGGGCGGAACAGCAGGTCCGAGCGGCGGAAGCGCCGCCCGTCCTCGATCCAGCTCGACGCGCCGATGCTTGAGAAGCGGTTGAGGCTGTCGATCTGCGCCTTGAGATCCTCGTAGCTGTAGTGGAACAGCGGCGCCGAGAAATCGCGGACCGGGCCGCCCACGACGATGGTATCGTGCGGCTCGCGTCCGGCGCAGACCGCCTCGCGGTTGCGGAACAGGCGCAGTTTGACGTCCGGATACCAGTCCCCGTGCCGGATCCAGCGCCCCATGTAGAAGGCCAGGCGCGGCATGCGGTAGCCGGCCGCATCCGGCTCGCGCGGCCCGTCGAACTCGCGCGTGATCTGCTCGCGCAGCGCCGGCGAGACTTCCTCGTCGGCGTCTATGAGCAGCACCCACTCGTGCGAGGCGAGGTCCTTGACAAGGTTCTTCTGCCGCACGTATCCCAGCCAGCGGTGCCGGAACACCAGGTCCGTGTATTCGCGGCAGATCTCCGCCGTGCGGTCCGTGCTGAAGCTGTCCACGACCACGATCTCGTCGAGCCATGCCACGCTCTCCAGGCAGCGCCGGATGTTGGGTTCCTCGTTTCCGGCCGTGATGCAGGCTGATATCTTCGTTCGCATGCGCTTCCTGAAGTACTGACCACGAGACGCGCCCAGAAGCGGGACTAGCGTACAGATTCCGTTCCCTCCGAGGCAAGCAGATCGAACACGCAATCGGTTCCGAAACGGGCCGCGAGCGCGGCGCGGCCCGCGCAGGCGGCGCGCATCTCCCGGTCGCAGCGGTGCGCCAGCACGTAGCGGATCCCCAGCTCCCGCATGCGCGCCAGCGCGGCGGCCGACGGGAACCCGGCCATGATTCGCGCGTCCTCGTAGTAGCCGCGCGGCGCATAGCCGCTGTAGCCGTTGAAGAGCGGTTTCCAGTAGCGCGTCGACTGGAACGTGAAGACCGCGTCGCGCACGGCCCCGGCCGGCCCGTCGGGCAGCGGCAGCTCGACCACCGGCCCGTCGGGCGCCGCGGCGAGCCAGTCGTAGACCGGCCGCCGCCCGGGCAGGTACTGCATGCGGCGCGGGCGCGACCAGAACTCCGCGATCACGCCGGCGGCGAAGAGCGCGCACAGCGCGGCGCGCGCGGCGGGCCGCCGCATGCGGCGGCTGAGCGCGGCGACGTTCAGCGCGGCCGCCGCCGCCAGCAACGGCGCCACCACGCCGGCGAACCGCGCCGGCACGCGCATCCCGTCGTAGCCGGGCACCCAGCGGTGGAAGAAACCGTAAAGCCCCGCCCGCGGCCCGAACGACATCCATACGCCAAAGGCGGCCGCGCACAGGAACGCCGCCGCCCAGCCCGGGCGCATCCGCCGCCGTCCCGCGCCCCGCACCGCCGCCAGACGGCGCAGCGCGGGCAGCAGGGCGGCCAGCGCCACCAGCGCGCCCGGACAGAGCTGGTTCTCGGCTCGGCTGCCGCGCGCGAAACGGCCGAACCACGCGTTCTGAGCGTTGTATGCCGCGTAGTCGCGCGGCGCGGCGCCGTAGCCTTCCAGTATCTCCGCCGCGCGCGTCATGCCCTGCTCGCCGCGCGCGATCATGTAGGGCCGCGCGAAAGGCAGAACGATGACCGCCAGCGCCGCCCAGAACGCCGCGAGTTCGACCGCGGCCGCGCGCCGTCGCGCGGCCGCCGTGCGCCCCAGGCCGAAGGCCTGCAGCAGCGCCAGCACGGGCGCGGCGAACATGAAGTAGTACATGTTGGACAGGAACTGCCACTGCATCGCCACGCAGGCGGCTCCCAGGCGCGCCCGCCGCGCGGCGGCCCCGCGGGAGCGGCGGAAATACAGCACCGTGAAAAGGAAGGCCAGAACCATCCACTGCCCATGCTGGATCTGCATGTGCCCCCCGTGGGCCAGCCGGAAAGGCCCGCAGGCAACCGCCGCCCCCAGCGCGATGCCCAGCAGGTGCGAACGGGTCAGCGCGCGGCCCAGCAGGTAGCCGGCCGCCGCGGAAAGCAGGCATCCCAGCAGGAACGCCAGGTTGTAGAGGAGCACCGGATTGTCGGTGAAAGCCGCCGCGGGCGCCACCAGCAGGCTGGGCACGATCAGGTTCTCGCTGTAGGCCAGGGTGTATTTGTGCGGATAGAAGATATTGGCGTGCCACAGGGACAGGGGCGCGGTCCGCAAGGCATGCAGATTCCAGGACACGATCCAGGCGTTCAAGAGCGGATCGCCGGCGTTGTCCACCCGGTCGGCCAGACGGGCGACCACGCCGCGCTGGAACCACAGCACGATCGCCGCCAGCGCGCACGCGGCCGCCGCCGTGCGCAGCAGGCGCCGAAACGCGCGGCCCTTCCGGCCGGAATGCCGGCGCGCCGCCCCGCCTTGTGTGCTGTCGCGCAAGTCCCTTGGCACAAACCCCTCGCGAGCCGAAAGGCACAGACCGTGCATGCACCTACCGCGGCCTCAGAGTACCCCGAAAACCGCCGCGCTTCCAGCAAGCAGTTTGCGCGCGGCCGGATATCTGTGTTGCGGCGCGGCCCGCCTTCGGCTATGCAGGGGCCGCCATGCAACGCGTGCCCGACAGCGTTATCGACGCCGTGATCCGCGAGGGCGGCGCCGTGCACATGCTGGGCGTCTGCGGCGTGGGCATGGCCGGGCTGGCCGTGCTGCTCGCGGCGCGCGGCTGCCGGGTTACGGGCTGCGACGCGCACGCCGCGGAACTCGGCGCCTGGCTCACGCAGCGCGGCATTGCCGTATCCGACGGACACGACGCGGCCCACGTCGCCCCGGGCCTGCGCCTGGTGGTGCGCACGCCGGCCGTGCCGCCCGACGCGCCCGAATGCCGCGCGGCCGCGGCGCTGGGCATTCCGCTGGCGGTGCGCGGCGCGGTTCTGCCGCGCCTGCTTCCCGGACGCGCCTCGGTCGCCGTGGCCGGCTCGCACGGCAAGACCACCACGACCTGCTTCACGGTGCAGGCCCTGCGCGCCCTGGGCCGCGATCCGGCCTGGTGCGCGGGCGGCTTCAGCGACGCCCTGGGCGGGGTGGGCGGGCCCGGCGCGGAGGGCTCCGGTCTGCTGGTCGTGGAGGCCGACGAAAGCGACGGCACGCTGGCGCTGTACGCGCCGGATATCGCCGTGATCACCAACGTCGAGCCCGATCACATGGAGCACTTCGAGACGCGCGAAAACCTCCATGCCTGTTTCCGGACGTTCGCCGCCGGCGCCGGACGCGCGGTCTACTGCGCCGATCATCCCGGCGCCGCGGAGGTGTGCCGCGGCCTGCGCGACGCCGTTTCCTTCGGCTTCGGCGACGGCGCGCGGGTGCGCGCGACGGCGCGCGCGGCGGGCCCGGACGGAACGGCGCTTCGCGTCGCGTTCGGCGGAAGCGCAACCGTCGATCTCGCGCTCCCGGCCCCCGGCCGCCATAACGCGCTCAACGCCCTGGCGGCCGCCGCGGCCCTGCACGCGCTGGGTCACGCGCCCGCGGAGATCGCGGCCGCGCTGGCCGGCGTTTCCCTGCCCCGGCGCCGCTTCGAGCGCGTCGCCGCGCCCGGCGGCATCACGGTGGTCTCCGACTACGCGCACCATCCCTCGGAGATCGCGGCCCTGGTCGCCGCGGCGCGCGCCATCGAAGCGCGGCGCCGCCTGGCCGTGTTCCAGCCGCACCGCTACACGCGCACGCTTCTGCTCGGGGCGGAGTTTCCCGCGGCCTTCGCCGGCGTCGACCGCGTCGTGCTCGCGCCCGTGTACGCGGCGTCGGAAACGCCGTTGCCGGGCGGCGGCACGTGGGATCTGTACGCGCACTTCCGGACGGGCATGCGCGCGGCGGTCGCGGCGGCGGAGTCGCTGGACGAGATCCGCGATTACCTGCGGCGCGAGCTCGCCGCGGGCGACCTGCTCCTGGTCGCGGGCGCGGGCAGCGTCGAGCGCGTGGCGCAATGGGCGGCGGCGGACGCCGCCGCCCGGCGGGCGGAGGACGCGGCCGGCCGCCTCGGCGCCCTGCGCCGCGCGGTTCCGTCCTCGCGCCTGCGGGCGCGCGAGCCGCTGGCCGCGCACACCTCCTTCGGCGTGGGCGGCGAGGCGGAGCTGTGGTGCGACGTCGCGTCGGCCGCCGACCTGCGCGCCCTGCTGGCGTGGGCGCGCGCGCACGCGGCCCCCTTCCGCGTGCTGGGCGGCGGCACGAACGTCCTGGCCGGCGACCTGGGCGCGCCGGGCGTGACCGCGCGGCTGCGCGGCGAGGAGTTCCGGCGCATCGCGGCGGACGGCGGCGGCGTGGAGGCCGGGGCGGGCGCGCCCCTGCGCGACCTGCTCGACCGGGCGCAGGGCGCGGGATGGTCGGGCCTGGAGAGCCTGGAAGGAATCCCGGGCACCGTCGGCGGCGCGCTGCGCATGAACGCCGGAACGCGCGAAGGCGCGATCGGCGACCGCGTGGCCTGGATTCGCTGTTTGAGCCGCGACGGCGGCGAGTGTACGATCGCCGGCGACGAACTGGGGTTCGGCTACCGGCGCTGCGACGCGCTGCGCGACCGGATCGCGCTGGCGGCGGGCTTCAGACTCGAGCGGGCCGACGCCGCGCGCATCGCGGCGCGCCGCGGCGCGGCGGCGGCGCGGCGCAAGTGGATGAAGGGCCTGCGCTGCGCGGGATCGGTGTTCAGGAATCCGCCGGGGCTGTTCGCGGGACGCCTGATCGAAGAGGCGGGCCTGAAGGGCCGCGCCCTGGGCGGCGCCGCGATCTCGCCGCTGCACGCCAACGTCATCGTGACCGGCCCGGGCGCAACCGCGTCGGACGTGCGGGCCCTGATGGAGCTGGCCCGCGAGGCCGTGCGGCGCCGGCACGGCGTGGAGCTCGAGAACGAGATCGTGCTGCTGGGATGGGAAGGCGCATGACGACGACGGGCGGAGCGCGGCATATGGGCCGGAGGCGGCGTTTCACGAAAGTCGCCGTCCTGATGGGCGGGTTCTCGACGGAGCGCGAAATCTCGCTGCAGTCCGGACAGGCCGTGGCGCGCGGACTGGCCGAAGCCGGCTACGACGTCGCCGCCGTCGACCTGCGCGACCGCGACCCGCGTTTCCCCGCGGGCGTCGAGGCGGTCTTCATCGCGCTGCACGGCGCGTTCGGCGAGGACGGCGGAATCCAGGAACTGCTGGCGCGGCGCGGCATGCCCTACACGGGCTCGGGGCCGGAAGCCAGCCGCGCGGCCATGGACAAACGGCTGAGCAAGCGTCTCTTCGCCGCGCGGGGCGTTCCCACCCCGGAATACGAGCTGCTGCGGGACGGACAGACGCCGGCGCTGCCGCTGCCGGTCGTGGTCAAGCCGGTCGCCCAGGGGTCGAGCATCGGCGTGCACATCGTGCGCGAGCCCGCGCAGCTGGCGGCGGCGCTCCGCGACGCGCTGGCGTACGGGCCGGAAGCGCTGGTCGAGCGCTACGTCGCGGGACGCGAGCTGACCGTGGGCGTGGTGGGCGACGAGGCCCTGCCGGTGGTGGAGATCGTCGCGCCGGACGGTTGGTACGGATTCGACGCGAAGTACACGCGCGGCGCCAGCCGCTACCTGGTGCCCGCGCCCATGGACGCCGCCGACTGCGCGCGCGCGCAGCGCATCGGCCTGCAGACCTTCCGCGCGCTGGGCTGCCGCGGCCTGGCCCGGATCGACTGCCGTTACGCCGACGACGGCGGCATATACGTGCTTGAGTTGAACAGCATTCCCGGGTTTACTGAAACCAGCCTGCTTCCCAAGGCGGCGGCCCAGGCGGGCATCGGTTTCGCGGAGCTTTGCGCGCGGATCATGGAGACGGCCTCGCTGTAGGAGCGCGGAGTTTTGACGACATGTGGTATGACGACGATTTCATACGGATCGGCGGGCTGAGCAGAAGGCGCCGCCAGGCCGCGCGCCGGGGCAATCCGGCCATGAACGTGCGCGCGATGTCGCGCGCGCGCAAGAAGGAACTCACCCGCCGGACGGCCGCGTGGGGCGGCGGCATCCTGGCCGCCGCGCTGCTCTGCGCGGGCGCGGCCTGCGGCGTTCTCTTCGCGGGACGCGCCTTGTTCTCCCGCAACAGCCGTTTCCGCGTCACGAAGCTGGAGATCGACGACAGCGGCTCGGTCGCCGCCTATTTCATCCGCGAGCGCAAGCACATTGCCGAAGGCACGAACCTGTTCGCGTTCAGCGCGGCGCGCCTGCGCGACGAGTTCCTGCAGCAGGCCTACGCCGCCAAGTACAAGTCCATCGAGATCAGCCGCGTTCTGCCCGGGACGCTGGCGGTGAAGCTGACCGAGCGCGTGCCGCTGGCGCGGGTGGGCACGCACGGCAACCTGGTGGCGGACCGGGAGGGATGGGTTTTCGGCATGCGCGCGGGCAGCCGCGGACTGCCCGCGATCGTGGGCTACAGGGGGGCGGGCGTAACGCCCGGCAGCCGCCTGCGCGGCGCGGCAACCGCGGCGCTGCAGGCGCTGGCCGCCTGCGACGATCCGCGGCTCGGAATCGCCGTGGAATCCATCGATCTGGACGAGGATGAATACCTCGCGGTGTACCTGAAGCCGGGCGCCACGGCGCGCGGCTTCAAGCTCGCCTGGAAAGGCATGGGACAGGAAGGCGCGGAGGCGCGGGAAGCGCTGTACCGCCAGCTCAGGCGGGTGGCCCTGACCCTGCGCCAGAAGGGGGCGCGCTACACCATGCTGGACGCGACGTACGACGACCGGGTCTTCGGCGTCCCGTGATCGTACGGCGCAGGAAGAGGGGACGTTCCGCTCATGCCCATACCTCCGGTTGTTGCGCTTGAGATCGGCACCACGAAGACCATCGCGCTGGTGGGCGAACTGCGCGAGCACGAGTCCGTGATGATCACGGGCATCGGCAAGGCGCCGTCGGCCGGCGTCCGCAAGGGTGAAATCGTCGACCTGGAGAACGCCATGCTCGGCGTGCGCTCCGCCCTGCAGGAGGCCGAGGAACGCAGCAAGGTGGCCATCCGCCGCGTGCACCTGGCCGTCTCCGGCGGGCACATCGCCAGCCTGATCAACCGCGGTTCGCTGCCCATCCAGGGCGATTCGGCCGAGATCACGCAGGACGACGTCGACCAGGTCATGGAGGTGGCCAAGGCGGTCAACCTGCCGGCCGATCGCGAGATCCTGCACACCATCTGTCAGCATTTCTGCGTGGACGAGCAGGAGCGCGTGCTCAAGCCCCTGGGCATGGAAGGCGTGCGTCTGTCCGTCGACATGCTCATCCTGCACGGGGTGCGCAACCGCCTGCGCAACACGGCCAAGGTCGTGCGTTCCCTGCGCCTGGACGTGCACGACGCCGCTTTTTCCGGCCTGTGTTCCGCGCTGGCCGTGCTCACGCCCGAGCAGAAGAAAAGCGGCGTGGTGCTGATCGACATGGGCGGCGGAACCACGGAATACGTCGCCTACGCGGGCAACGTCCTGGCCGCGGCCGGCGTGCTCGGCGTGGGCGGCGACCATATCACCAACGATATCGCGCTGTGTTTCGGCGTGCCGCACACGCAGGCGGAACGCCTCAAGAAGGAGGCCGGTTCCGCGGTTGTGGATTCCTCCGGCGCCACGAAACGGGTGTCGTTGCCCCCCGAGGTGGGCTTCCCGGGCCGCGTGGTCGCGATGCGCTCGCTGCAGACGGTCATCGGCGCGCGCACGGAGGAGATTTTCGAGATGGTGCGGAAGCGGCTGGAGGACGACGCCGTTCCGCAGCAGGCCGCCGGCGGGGTCGTGCTGACCGGCGGCGGCGCGCACCTGCGCGGCGTCTGCCGCCTGGCCGAGAAGGTCTTCGGCCTGCCCTGCGCGCCGGGCCGGCCGCGCAACGTCAGCGGCCTGGCCACGGCCACGGAAGGTCCGGAATACGCCACGGCCGTCGGCATGGTGCACTACGGTTTCCGGACGCAGACGGCGCAGCAGCAGCGCGGCGGACTGCGCGGCGTGCTGCGCGCGCTGCTGGGGAGGTAGGCCATGACGCGACCGGGCGACGGACAGCGGACGCGGACGATCAGTATCGTGGGCGTGGGCGGCGGCGGCTGCAAGATCGTGGACTGCATGGCCGGCGACCGGCCGCGCATGCTGGCCACCGCCGCGGTCAACACCGACGAGGCCGAGCTCTCGGCCTCTTCCGCCACCACCAAGCTGCAGATCGGCGCGGCCCATACCGGCGGACACGGCACGGGCGGCGACGCGCGGCTGGCCGCGCGCGCGGCCGCGGACGACCTGCACATGATCCGCAACCTGTTCACCGGCGCCGAACTGGCCATCGTGGTCGCGGGGCTCGGCGGCGGCGTGGGCACCGGCGCCGCGCCCGTGATCCTGAAAGCCGCGCGCGACGCCGGCGCGGCCACGATCTGCCTGGCCACCGTGCCGTTCCACTTCGAGGGCGGACACCGGCGCGACCGCGCCGAGGCCGCCATCGTCGACCTGCTGGGCGCCACCGACGCCCTGATCGTCGTGCAGAACGATCGCCTGCTGGAGGCGGTGGACAAGGCGGCGATCGCCGAAGCCCTGGCCGAGGGCGACCGCGTGCTGGGCGCGAGCCTGAACTGCCTGTGGAAGCTCGTGGCGCAGCCCGGCTTCATCGCCCTGGACTTCGCCGACCTGCGCCGCCTCGTGCGCGGCAGCGGCGGCATGTGCACGATGGCCTACGGGGAGGGCACGGGGCGCGACCGGGCCCGCAGGGCGGTCGCCGCCGTCCTGGAAGGACCGCTCATGGCCAGGGGCAAAGTCGTGGCCGAAGCGAAGTCTCTGCTGGTAAGCATCGTGGGCGGCGCCGATCTCATGCTGCAGGAGGTCGGCGATATCGTGAACGCCATCAAGCGCAAGGCCGGGGCAGACGCCGAAATCGAAGTCGGCACGGCCATGGACGACGCGCTGCGGGGGCGCGTGGCCCTCGCCGTGATCGCGTCGGAACTGCGGTCTGCGCCGGACGCGGAGGCCGAAGCGGACGGGGACGCGAAGCCGGACGTTCCGCCGTCGCGGAAACCCGCGGACGCCGGTGAACCGCGTTCCAGGGAGCGGCGGCGGCGCGGCGAGCCCAAGCAGACGCGCCTGAATCTCGAGACGGCCGGCCGCGGCCGGTTCAAGGACACCGAGCCCACGATGCTGGACGGACAGGATCTTGACGTGCCCACCTTCGTGCGCCGCGGCATACGGGTCGAGAGGTAAGGCTTGCTTTCTGCGGGACGGCGGCACTAATGTGGCGCCCTGCGGGAGGGGCGTGTGACGTCATTTCCGGCGAACGGCAATAGTGACACTTGCGCGCGCATCGCGCGCGAGGCGCAGGGCATTTCCGGCAACGCGATTGTCGGCGTGTCTTCCTTCGACCCGCAATCCGGGCGCCTGGTCACGCAGGCGGTGCTCGGCATGGGAACGCTGGCGGCCACAACCGCGTCGTTGCTCGGCAGGGGCGTCAGCGGCTGGACCGCGACCGTCCCCGCCGCGGTCGTGCAGAAGCTGGCGACCGGCCGCCTGCACCTTGTCGAGGGCGGCGTCTACGAGCTCTTCTTCGGACAACTGCCCCTGGGCGTCGCGCATTGGCTCGAGCGCCTGGCCGGCGTCACGGCGGTATACGCCGCCGGTCTCGTCGCCGAGGCGCGCCTCCTGGGAAATGTCGCCGTCGTGCTGCGCGCGCCGGAGCGGCGCCTGCGGCGCGCGCCGGAGCTGGAGGCGCGTCTCGATGTCTGGTCCCGGATGCTCGCGGCGGACAGCGGCCCCGGAGTGCCCGCGCCCGCGCCTTCCCTGGCCGCCTGAGAAAGGCCGCGGGGGATCCGGGCAACGAGCCCGCATGAACGGCACCGTCACGGCCATCCTCGTGCGTAACGCCCCCGGCGGCGCGGAAACGGCGCCGGACGCCGCTGCTCACCGCGCAGGTGTCCGGCAGCCAAAACAAGAACAGTTCGGGCACGCGCAGCGGGACCGAACTGCGCTTTCTGGGCTGACCCATTGCCGCGGCGTGCGGCTTGACCGCTACGGCCGGGCTGACTACTATCTCCGCCTGAGGAGTCCTGGCCCATGCCCGATATCGGCTTCAGTTGCGACGGTTGCGGTCAACCGCTTGAGGCGCCTCCGGAAATGGCCGGCGACACCGTGGAGTGCCCCTCCTGCGGTCGCGAACTCGTCGTGCCGGGGGCAGATCGGGACGCCGACGAGGCGCCGTCATCGCCGGCGAATGCCTGTCCGGAGTGCGGCGCGGCCATGGAGGAGGAGGCCGTGCTGTGCGTGCAGTGCGGGTTCCACACCGGGCTCGGCCGCAAACTGGACACGGAGATCGCGTAGCCCCGCGCGCGGCTCCCGCGGCAAGGCCCGGCCGGCGGCTTCAAGGCTCCAGATTGAGGATGTCCAGCCCTTCCAGGTAGGGCTCGGTGACGTAGTCGGTCTGGCTTTCCGCGCGCTGGATCAGCACCGAGACTCGCGTGGCGTTGTCAACGATGCTGCGCATGGCGGCCTTGAGCTTTTCCTGATCGACGACGCCTTTCTCGAGTTCCATCTGCAGCAGGCTGGCCGTGACCATGATTACGGTCAGGGCCTGGTTGGCGTGATGCATCAGGGCCCCCGCCAGGGCCTGCACGGCTTCGCGCTTGTGCGATTTCTCCAGTTTCGCCGCCGCGCTCTTCTCGCCGGTCACGTCGCGCACCATGAGGACCCAGGTGTCGGCCCCGGCGCCGATCATCGTGAGGCGCAGCGCGTGCCCGGCACCGTCGCGCATGCCCGCGTCGACCTCGAAGGTGCGCGGTCCCGTTTCGGCGCCCCGCAGCCGGGGAAGCAGGTCGGCCTCGGCGCAGGCCAGCAGGCGGTCGGCGCGCTGACCGACCGCGTCGGCGTAGTCCTTGGTTCCGATGGCATCCAGCAGCGCCCGGTTCGTTCGCAGCACCGTACCGGAGGAGTCAACCAGCAGCATGATGTCGGGGTTGGTGTCGATCATCCGCTGCAGCTCGCGTTTGGCTCGCGCGATGACGTCCTCGACGCTCTCGGGGGCGGGCTCCATGGCCGCCTCAGTCTTGCACAGCGCGGGCGGGATTTCAAGAGTCCCGCGCGCAGCAGGTCTCCGCGGCACGCGCCACGTCTTCGAAACACGTCATGGCGTTCAGGCTCCGGCGGACGCCGCTCCAGCCGGGAAGCCCGGCAAGGTACCTGACAAGGTGGCCGCGGAACGCCATGACCGCCGCCTGCTCCGCGGTGCGCCGGGCGCGCCTCAGACCGAAATCGCGCCGTGCGTAGAGCGCGATCAGGCGGCGCAGGTGTTCCAGCACGGTTTGCCGGCGCTCTTCCGGCGCGGGCTCTTCGGGCAAACGCCCTTCCGCCAGGGCGCGCGCCTGACGGAATATCCACGGGTTGCCGAGCGCGGCCTGCCCGATCATGACGCCGTCCACTCCCGTGGCCGCCGCCATGGCCGCGACGTCGGCGGCCCGCATTATTCCTCCGTTGCCGACGACGGGAATCCCCGCCGCCGCCTTCACCCGCGCCAGGGCCGCCCAGTCCGCCGGCCCGCCGTGCCGCTGGCAGGCGAACCGCGCGTGCACGATGATCGCCGCCGCACCGCCCTGTTCCGCGGCGCGCGCCACGTCCGCGATCTTCGGGTCGGCCGGATTCTCGCCCAGCCGCGTCTTGAGCGTGACCGGCAGGCGCGCCGCTTCGGCAACGGCTCTGACCATGCGCTCCACCTTGAGCGGCTCGCGCATCAGGGCCACTCCCGCGCCGCGGGAAACGATTTTGCGCACGGGGCAGCCGGCGTTGATGTCCACCAGGGCGAAACGGCCCAGGCCGGCGGCTATCGCGGCGGCTCCGGCCATGGCGGAAGGATCCGCGCCGTAGATGTGCGCGCCCGCCGGACGCTCGTCCGCGCCGGTCGAGAGCATGTGCAGGCTGAGCTTCGAGCCGCGAACCAGGCCGGCCGCGTTGGTGAGCTCCGTGAGCGTCAACCCGCAACCGAAGTCAACGCACAGGGAACGGAACGCGGCGTCCGTAAAGCCCGCCATGGGAGCCAGCGCCACCGGGAAATCCACGCGCGTCTCTTTAAGGAAAAGCGGCTGCAGATTCACGGCCTGTCAGAAACGGATGCGGCGGTCCTTGAGCAGTTCGTCGAGCACTTTGCTGCCCTGGTCGATGAGCGCCTTGCGGGCCTTCTCGTCCAGCAGGGCCTTCTGCGCGGCCTGCCTGAGCAGCTCGCCCAGCGATTCGTCCAGGGACCGCCGGGATATTTCGGGTTCCGTGACGGTTCCGCGGATGATCACTTTCAGCCTGGCGTCGGCCACGTAGCGGTACACGTCCGCGTTGACCATGCCCTCGGTAACGGGCACCTCGGCGACGTAGTCCAGCGAGCCGTCCACGCCCACCGTGCCGGAGACGGTTATCTGGTACGGTCCCGAGACGATCTTCAGCGGCGTGGCCTTCACGCGGCCGGCGCGGCAGACGAACTTCACATCCTGGTCCGGAACGACCGCCGCGGCGCCCTGCAGTGAGATGATCTCGAAGACGCGCGTCAGCATGTAGCCCGGCTTGACCCGCACCTCCCGCAGGTTGATTGCGCCGCCGATGTTCATCCCGCGGCGGAAATCGTCCTCGATGGGCACGCGGCATTCCTCAAGCAGCAGACCGATTCTGCCGCCCAGCACGGTGCAGCCCTTGAAGAGGGGATGCAGCAGGCCGAGCAACTCGGATGCCATCTCGTCGGTGAGCCGCACGTCCCGCAGGACCTGCGAGCCTTCCGGCATGGCCAACACGGCGGTTTCGTCGCGCGCGTCGACGAAGGGCGCCATGGACAGACGGCCCCCGTTGACGTCGGCCTCCGCTTTCAGCGTGGCGACGGAATGCCCCACGACAAGCCGCGGCTCGAGCTTGGAAAGCGCGATTCCGAACAGCTCCGCCTGTTCGATAAACACACCCGCCTCCGCCTCGGCGCCGGCCAGCAGCTCACGCACGCCGCGGCCGGCCAGCGAGACGCGCGCCTGGAACGGACGCGGCGCCCGGCCGCGCATGCGAATGCCGCTCTGCCCGAAAACCGTCAGCAGCTCCGCTACGCGGCCGACGTCGCACTCCGTCACGCCCGCCAGGTGCAGCAGACGATCGTTGCGAATGTCTTCCACCGATCCCGCGCCGGTCAGGTTCAGCAGATCCGACGACAGCGCCAGGGTGTCCAGAACCAGGTCGCCGCGCGACGGGTACAGCCGTCCGGACGCGGACAGGCCGGCCCGGGGCTGCGCGAACGTCCGGCCGGCCTTCTCAATCACCAGGTTCGTCACGTCCGCCCTGAAAGTCGGGATCGTGAGAACGTCCGCCTCCGCGTCAACCGTCGCTTCGACGGTCAGCGTTCCGCGGACGTCCGGCGTGATGTTCGTTGCCGCCGCGGCGCCGGCAAAGCGCGCGATGTCTTCCAGGCGCGAAACGATCCGCAGCCGTCCCGCCGTAACGGAAGGCAGGCCGCCGGACGCGGGCGCGGGGGCCAGCCGCACGGCGCCGAGTTCCGCGTTCAGCACGTCGGATTCGACCGCTCCCGACACTTCCGTGAAGGCCTCCGGCGCGCCGCTCGCCGTCAGGCGCAGCACGCCCGCCAGGCGCACCAGCAGTGCGGCGTTCGCGATCAGCCCCGGCGTGAGCCCTGCTATGGACAGGTCGCGCGCGGCGGCGTTCACGGCAATGCGACGCTCCTGTCGCGCCAGGCCGCCCAGGAGGGCGGACACTTCGACGGTGCCGGTAGCCGTGATGCCCTTCAGATCCACGAACTTGGCGGCCTCGCGCAGCGCCTTTTGCAGGTCCAGGGAACCAGTCAGGCTTGCCTGGCCGAGGTCGCCGGCGCCGGAGACGCGCGCGAAGGACGAGGCCAGCTCAAGCCGCTCCAGCACCGGGCCTTCCCGCGTCATCTGCGCGTCCACCGCAACGCGCAACGGCTCCTCCATGGCAATCACGCGCTCGCCGTGAACGGCCTCGATGTCGCGCGTCTCCGCCCGGCCGCGCAGACTCAGGCGCGTGCCGTCGCCCCCCAGGCTCGCATGCATCAGCATCTCGCCGGATCGAAGCGTGGCATCGTCGCGCACGGCCAGCGTGTCGGGGATCTGCGCCGCCAGGGCGGCCACGTCAACCCGCGCGGTCGCGGTCAGCATTCCCGACGGAAAATCCGTCGCGCCCGTCGCGTCCAGCGCGCCCGAGATTTGCGCCGCGACAAGCGCCGAGGTCAGGGCGCAGCGGCTCACGACGACCGCGTTGCTCCTGCGCGCCACGTCGAAGTCGACGCTCAGCGCCTCGATCTCCGGCTCGTCGCCGCGCAATCCGTGCCCGCGCAACCCGAGCCCCGCGGCGTCCAACTTGCCGCGCGCGGTCCACTCGCCGCCGCCGGACAAAGCCGCGTCCACTTCGCCCGAGAGAACGCCGCGCACCTCGGGCAGCGGCGCATACTGGCGCGCCAGGCCGCCGAACGGAGCGAGGTCCAGGCGGCTGACGCGAACCGCGAGCCGCCCCGCCAGGCGCCCCGGCGCGCTCCCCGCTTCCGGAACAAGGCGCACCTCCGCCTCGACCGAAGCTTCCCGTCCCATGCGTCCCGTCAGGCGCAGGGGCTCCGCCAGGCTGTCGGCGCGCAGGTCCAGGCTGATCTCCGCCGCCGTGAATTCAGGCGGCGCGCCGGGCCGCGCGAACTCCACGCGGCCGCCGACGATCTCCACGCGGCCGCGCAGATCAATGCCCGGCACGCGCAAGGACCGCGCGCCCGCCGGAGCCGACGGCGCCGGCTCGACCGGCGGGGCGGGCGTCGCCGGCGGCGGCTCCGGAAGCGGCACCGAGACGGTGGGCGACACGATCCGCACCACGCCGATGTCCGCGCGCCGCCCGATCAGCCGGAGCAGGCCGGAGGACACGCTTATCTCTTCCGCCCGCAGGCTGAACCCGCCGGGGTCGCGGACCGCGAGATTCTTCACCCGGATGCCGCCCACCCATCCCAGCGCGCAATCCCCCGCGCTCAGCGCCACGCCCGCGAGATCGCCGGCCTTGCCGAGGATCAGGCGCTGCACGGGGCCAAGCGAGACGATCGTCGGCAGGAAGATCACGGCGAAGACGAGAACCGCCGGAACGGACAGTCCGCGCCAGAGCCGTCCGCGTCCTCCGTGTCGTGGCCTTGCGATCATAAACGCCGTGTCCGGCTCCAGCCCTCCGCCGAACGCGGCGCGCGGCAGCGCGACGTTCGGGACATCGCCGCCGCGTCAGTCGGACTGCACGCGGCTGGTGTAGTTCTGTACGAAGTCCCGGACGATCTCGTCCGGAGTGACGTCGGCGAGGGTATAGTCCTGCGCCCCGCTGCGGAACATGCTCTCGACGGTTATGAACCTGAGGCCCTTGCGCTGGCGGAAACGCACTTCCGCGCAGGGCAGAACGCCGTTGGGGAGCGTGCGCCCCATCACCCGGTAGGTCATCTCCTCCTCGCCGGCGCGCGTAACGGTCAGCGCGGCCGAGGTCGCCGAACTGCGCAGCGTGGCCCGTCGGCCGTGCTTGTCGATTTCCGCGGCGACCTGCTCAAGCGCCGGAACCACTTTCTCGGCGATGAATATCTCCAGATCCGTGCGACGCTCCTGCTTCCGCGCCTTGTCGCCCTGCTCCATGAAGCGGCCCAGGTCCTCGCGCCAGTCGCTCATTTGCGTTCCTTCCGCCTCCCTACAGACGCCGCACTATACACCCCCCGCGGCCCGCCCGCAACAGTTGCATCAGGGTTGAGTTGCATCAGGGTTGGTAGTGGGTCAGTTACGCGGTGGAAACACGCCGGTAGGGCGCGGCGTCCCGCCGCGCCGCGGCGGACCGGGCTTGCCCGCCATAGCCCGCAGGGCGACGGCGGGACGGTCCGCCCTACCTCGCCTCCCTGCATAACTGACCGGTTACGGCAACGCGACGGTTGACCGCGGGAACGATCTGAGGCAGGATGCAAGGTGCGGGAGGATGGACGGATGAGAAAGTTGTGCGTTCCGGCGGCGTTGCTGCTGTGCCTCGCCGCCATCGCCTGCGCAGGCTTCAGGGCCAACGACACGCCGGCCAACCTCGGCGCGGCCGACGCCGTGCCGCTGCGATGGGCTCCCGTGCGGCTGTGACCTCCGCCCGCGCCGGCCGTCGGGGGGCGCCGGGATGAAACGGTCGTTCCTGCACGTGGACATGGACGCGTTCTTTGCGGCGGTCGAGCAGCGCGACCGCCCGGAACTGCGCGGCAAGCCGGTGGTGGTCGGGGCGCCCCCGGACCGGAGGGGCGTGGTCGCCGCCGCTTCGTACGAGGCCCGGCAATTCGGCATCCACTCGGCCATGCCTTCCCGCGAAGCCGGCCGGCGCTGTCCCCAGGCGGTCTTCCTTCCGGTCGACGGCGAGCGCTACGAAAAAGCATCGCGCGAGATCTTCGCTATCCTGGAGACGTTCACGCCGCTGGTGGAGCCGCTCTCCATCGACGAGGCTTTCCTCGACGTGAGCGGCGCGCGTCTGATCCACGGCACGGCGGAGGAGATCGCGCGCAAGATCAAGGAGACCGTCCGCCGGAAAACGGGATTGACCGCGTCCGTCGGCGTGGCCCCGAACAAGTTCCTCGCCAAGCTGGCCAGCGAGCTGTCGAAACCCGACGGGCTTCTCGTGATTCCCGAGCCGCCGGAGGAAATCGTCGCCTTCCTCGCGCCGCTGCCCGTGTCGCGCCTCTGGGGCGTCGGCAAGGTTACGCGGCGGCACCTGGAAAGCGCGGGCATCCGGACCGTCGGGGATCTGCAATCCCTTCCGGCGGACCGGCTGTCACGGATCACCGGCAAAGCCGCGGCCGAGAGCCTGCTGCACCTGGCGCGGGGGGAGGACCTGCGTGAGATCGAGATGGACAGGCGGGAGAAGAGCATGTCGCGCGAACACACGTTCCCCGAGGACTGCCGGGAACGCGAAACCGTGGAAGCCGTGCTGCTGGACCTGGTGGAAGACGTCGGTAACCGGCTGCGGCTGGCCGGGAAACACGCCGCAGTCGTGCACCTGAAACTGCGCTGGCACGACTTCAGGACCATCACCCGCCAACTGACGCTCGACGCGCCCTGCTGCGATGACTTCACCTTGCGGGAAGCGGCGTTGTCCCTTTTCCGCGCGCAGCCGCTGAGCGGACCGGTGCGACTGATCGGGTTCGGGGTCGGCGGCCTGGCCGACGGCGTCAACCGGCAATTGAGCCTGTTCAAGTCCGAAGGGCAGCCGCGCGAAAGGAAAGAGCGGCTGAGCCGCGCGGTGGACGCGATCCGCCGCCGTTTCGGCGAAGAAGTCATAGGCCGGGCGGACGCCCGCCGCGGCGCGGCCCGCGCCGGCGGACGGCCGGGGTGAGATTCCGGCCTCTGACCGGGCGGCGCGGGTGGCTCCGTTCCGGCTGGGCGGCTTCGCCCGCCGGCCGCGAGGGATCAGGCGCCGGTCTGAGGCCTGCCCGCCGCGCCGCACTTGAAGAAGTTCGCCTTATTCAGGATCTTCAGCATCGTATTGCGTTTCATGAAGGTGGCCTCCCTCTCCTGCCCGGCAGGGCTACCTGTCGGCTTCTCTTGACTCCTGGAGCTGCCTGACCTTCTCGGGAAACGTGGGCAGGACAGTGTAGACCCGCTGCACGATCGGGCCGTCCGGGGCGCTGACGGGGACGACCATGACGACGTTCCCCTGAACGCGGTACTTCAGGCCCGCGGAGTCGGCCACGACCTTCAGGGTTTCCTGCAGGGAGAGATGCCGGGCGCTGAACGTGATCAGCGGGTCGCCGGAAACGCGATTCGTGACGCTGCCGGCCCGTGCAAACGGGTCTGCCGGCGCGGCGGCCTGCGCCGCGCCGGAACCGGGATTCAGAACGATATTGACCCCTTCCTTCTCGGGATCCAATTCCCTGCTGATCCGCACCAGGAACTCAATGACGTCCCGGATGTCCGTCTGGCGGAACTCCAACCGCGGAATGACGATCGTGCGGAGTTTCCGCGCCACCCGGGATTCCCTGGACTCCTCCCGGGGCGCGTCCCCGGCAAAGGCAAGACAGGCAAGCCCGCCTGCCAGCAAGGCCCGCAGAACTGCATTCTTGAGCGCGTTCATGCCGCTGTCCCTCGCCTGCATTATCCCCTATCCTCCGGCGGGGGGGCAAGAACGGAGATTCGTGATTGAAGATTCCGGCCTTTCCGCCCTACATTGCAGCCATGATGCTGGGGGGGCAAGCACGCGCGCTGGTCCGCCCGGGCGCCGCCCGGAGAGCGTGGCCGGCGCTACTCGTCTGCGCCGCGGCGTGCTTCATCCCGACCTCAATCCCAGCCCAAACCGAGCCCGCAGGCGACGCGGAACAGGACCTTCCCGCGATCCGCGCCAAAGCCGAAGCCGGCGATCCCTACTGGCAAGCCGCGATGAGCGCGATTCTGCGCAGAGGGGAATGCGGGGTGAAGATAGACAACGCCGAGGCTTTGAAATGGGCGCGGAAAAGCGCGGCGCAAGGCCACCCCATGGGCAAGTATGAACTGGCGAGCTGCAATCTGTACGGTATCGGTATGGATCGGGACGAGGAGGAAGCAGGCCGCCTGTTCCGACGGTGCTTTGAGGGGGTGCGACAACTGGCTGAGGTGGGCCGATGCCGCGCCCAGTACGCCGTGGGATACCTCTACACCGCGGGACAAGGAGTTGATGCCGACGCGACGCTGGCGGCCCGATGGACGCGCAAGGCGGCCGAGCAGGGGAATGCGAGGGCCCAGTGGAGAATGGCCGGGATGTTCCTGGAAGGTGAGGGTGTCGAACAGAGCGCGGCCATGGCCGTTGAGTGGTTCCGCAAGGCCGCGGAACAAGGCAGCGCCGAGGCGCAGTTCAGCTTGGGCCGGATTCTTGCCGAAGGGCGCGGAGTGCCGCAAGACGGGGTAGAGGCGGCAAAGTGGTTTGAACGGGCCGCCGAGCAGGGATGGCAGAATGCTCTGCTGCGGCTGGGAGACCTGTACTGCGAAGGGAACGGCGTTGCGAAGGACTTGCACAAGGCCATCGAGATCTACGAGAAAGGGATGGCGGAAGGAATATACGGCAGTCTTGGCAAATGCGCTTATGCCTACAGCCAGAAGGGCGACTACGCGGAAGCGGTCCGATGTTATCGGCTCGGTGCTCAAAGAGGGGAATCGGGCTGCATGAACAACATGGGCGTCTTGTACTTGAGCGGACAAGGCGTTGAACGCGACCCCAAGCGGGCCCTTGCGTGGTACGATCTGGCAACGCAGCACGGCTGCGAGACTGGCCCTCGAAATGCGGGTGAGATGTTCCTGTACGGCAACGGGGTGCCGCGCGACGACGAGGCCGCGGCGCGCTATTTCCGAATCGCGGCCGGCCGCGGCAACGGGCGGACGCAAGGCCATCTTCAAGAAGGCGCCAGAGCAGGCAAGGCGCCGTACCAGTTTCAGCTCGCCGATCTGTACTATTGCGGGACGAGCGAACTGCACGACCGCGATTTGAAGGAGATCGAGCCCGACCTCAAGGAGTCGCTGTACTGGTACGCCAAGGCCGCCGGGAACGGACACTCCGGCGCGCGCCGGATGCTGGAGTTGCTGAAGGCGTGGGAACTGGTGTCGGAGCAGGACCTGACCGACGCGCGCCGGCGGGTGACGGAGGAAACGCCTGGTCTTGCCTCCTCTGCCGAAGGACGGGGCGACGGTCAGACCACAACCAACGGCAGCCGCTTCGCGTTTCTCCGCGACCTCGGGCTGCCTGACGTTCGCGGCGCCGTCTACGCGGCGTTGGAGACGGACGGATGGCGCAGGCATGAGATGTGGTTTGCGGACTACCGCGAGGCTCAGCAAGTGCGGAACAAGGCCTGGCTGCTGAGCGAAGACAAGAAAGCCGGCAAGGCGGTCTTGCTGATGGACGGTTGCCGCGTCGTGGAAATGCTCGACCGCAAGGCCTTCGCCAGACGCATGGAAAAGTCGAGCGAGGCCGCCCCTGACCCGGATTCCGGCGGCGAGGACCGGCTGCCGGACGAGTTCCGGGGACGGCCGGGCGGCGGCGCGTTGAGCGGCACGTGGCGGAAAGCGGATCCGCAGGAAGGATTGAGCGCGATCATCGCCTTTCTGAGGAAGGAACCGTCGGACCGCGACAGGGCGGACTGGGCCATGCAGTCTGGCCTGGGCGGCGTGCTGCTCATGGAGGCCGCCCACTTTGACCGGCAAGGCTATGCCGCGCAAGCCGCGAGGATCGCCGATCTGCTTTTCGAGAAGGTCGAAGACCGGCGCACGGTCGTTTTCCAGGCCATGGACAGGATGGCCGACGCCGGTTACGAGAAGGCTTGCGACGAATTCCGCGGGACCGGGGACTGGCAGGCGTTCAACGCTTCGCTTCAGCAACTGCTGGACCGTTTCGCGGCGGGATGGCAGAGACGTCCGGCCGTCGAACGGCTGGCGCGGCGGGTCGCAAAACGCGCGGAAGGGCGCGCGCCCCGCATTTCCGGAGACGGGATCACGGCGGCTGACGCGGAGCTGGCCGCGGAGCTTGCTGAGGCGCAGGCCGGCGATCCGACCCGCGTGCGCCGTGTGCCGGTCGGCGCATGGGTGCTGCGCGCGGAAAGCGGAGCGGACGGCGAAGACGCGGCCGCGCCGCACCTGTTCGACCGCATTGTGCGTCGCGGGATGGCGGCGGTTCCGATGCTCATGGCGCTGCTTGAAGACGAGTGGCTGACGAACACGGAGGCGTGGTGGTGGAGCGGGGAATCCTGGACGGCGGGCTACGACGGCCGGAACGAACCGCCGACGATGACGGCGATTGACGCGGCCTACCGCGGGTTGCGCCGTCCGGCCACGCGCGCCGAAATCGCCGAGTCGCTCCTGCGGCCGCTGCTTCTGCCCGAGCGCGACAGCGCGGACCCGTTCGGCATGCGGCGGGAAGCCGTGGAGACGAGCTCCCTGCAAGATACATGCCGGCGGTGGCGCGAGGAGACGCGGGGGATGTCCGGGAAAGACCTGGCGCGCTGGTACCTGGTGAAGGGCAGCCCGGCGCAGCAATGCGACGCGCTGACCTATCTGGCGCGGTACGGAGACGCATCCGAGCTGGACGGCTTCGAGGACCGCGTCCTGCAGTCGGATGAGCCCTGGATCTATGCCGAGGCCGTCCGGGCGTATCTTGCGAAACGGAGCGAACGCGCGGAGGCGTTCCTCAAGGCCTGTGAAACAAGAGTGCGCGAGGTCATGAAGCGGATGATGGCAGACGCCGAGGGACTGCCCGAAGACTATGTCGATGAATTGACAGAACAGTACATGCGCGCGCTGAAGGACTCCGGCTCGCGCTGAGCTGCCGCCTCGCGGCGGACGAGCGCCCCCATCACAGTTCGATCAGCGTGATTTCGGGCCGGCACCGGAACCGCATGTTGAGATAGAAAGTGCCGATTCCGGGATTGACGTACAGGGGCCCGGCCGGCGTCCGAGAGAGTCCTTTGTCGAACTCCTCCAAATCGAACGGAAGAACCTGTCTGTGCACAAATGGGATCCTGACCTGTCCGCCGTGCGTGTGACCGGCCAGTATCAGATCAAAGGTTTCGCCGTGCGTCTGTCGCGCGGCATCCGGATGGTGTTCCAGCAGAATCCGTTTGTATCCGCGCGGCGTCCGTTCCCCCGCGCAAGCCAACGTCAGCAGCGCGACCCGCTCAGAAGGAACCATGACGGGGTTGTCCGTCATCCATTCCCCTCCGGTTCCGCGAAAAGCCTCGCGCACCCGCTCGAACGAGCGCAGCGCCCAGCGGTCGTGGTTTCCCGGCACGCCGTACAACGGCTTGTTAAACTCGGAGAGAATTTGCAGCGCGCCGTCCAGGAACACGGCCTCCTCGATCAGGTCTCCGGTGAAACAAACCATGTCGGCGTCCAGCCGGTTGATTACGCGCGTTACTCGCTCGAGGTGCCGGGCATCCCCCGCGAAATGGATGTCCGAGACGTGAATGAGCCGCACCGTGGGAGCGGGCGAAAGTGAAACGCGTTTGACACGAAGCCAGTGCGGTTCCACGAACCGGGCATAGGCAACGCACACCGCCGCCAGGAACAGCATTGCGCCGGGAACCGCGAGTGCGCGCAGAAACGCGCGCTTCACCGTTTGAAACAGGTCCCGCTGCAACGACGGAATGACAGCCATGTTCGCGTCCTGCGCCGCCGGAGGCCGGCGAATACGCCTGTCGGGCCTTGTCTCGTGCGGCACGTTCTACCGCATTGCTTCGGACGGACGGGAGTCCGCCCCCTGCTCCGGCTCCCCGGGCTGTGCCGCGCGGCCACTCGTTTCCGCCGCCGGCCCCGCCGTCAGGCCGCTGCCGGCCGGTTTCCGGCTTTTGCGCACGCTCAGCCAGGCGCCGGCGAACAGGAGGACGAAGCTGAGGGCCACGAAACGCCACGCCGTGAATCGAGTGGAGAAGGCCCACGCTCGCTGGACAACCGGCGCGAGCAGAAACGCGACCGAAGGCCAATGTCGCACCCGCAACCATATTGCCGCTCCCGCCACCAGCGCGCCCGCCAGGCTGAAAAGGTCGACCGCGCCGGATCCCGTCGGAAGAAGATCGAAGATGAAGATCATGACGCCCAGTGCCCCGATCCCTGTCAGAATCGGGGTCATTTCACGCCCGAAGACTACGGCAAGCGCCAGAATTCCCATCCCGGCCACACCCGCGACCGCTCCGGAATGCGTCAGCTTCCAGGTTTGAAGGAAAGCCGCGAAAGAGCCCGTCGTGGCGACTCCGATGGTCGCCACAATGACGGCGAGAAGGCACAGAGCAACGTTGCGCCTGACCAGGCCGATCAGCATCAGAGCGGCAACCAGCACGCCGCCCGTGACATGCCAGTTCAAGTCAAGGGGGCGAACGGGCGAGTATCCGACCGTGAGAATGACCCCGAGCAGATACGCTCCGCAGACTACCAGCAGGCGCCGTGACCGCGTGCGCACCCAGACCGCGAGAACCGCCGCGCCCGTGAATCCGAGAAAGGCGGAAGGATGCCAGATCAACCGGACTCCCGATGGCGGCACGGCAATGACAGACTTGCTGAGCACGGCCAGGCCGCAGGCGGCCAAAGGCACGCCGGCAAGGCATGCTTCGAAAAGCGACGCCCTGCGCCGGAGGCTCACGCTGAGCTGCAGCACGACGAGAGACACAACGCCGACCAGCGGCAGGTAGTCCCCCGCGTCTGATGGGACCTCGTAAACATAACCCAGGACATACTGGTGCACGGCGCCCGCGATGAGGAGGATTGCCGCAAACAGGAGCGCCATGCCGGGACGGCACAGGAACGGCAAGCGCGGGGCGGCATCTGTCCGCGCAAGGGCCCAGGCTTCTTTTTCCCCGGCGAGAAACACAATCGCTCCGCCGGCAATCACAAACAGCCATGCTGTGAGCCAGTGTTCCCTCGCCACCGCCCCTTCCACGGCAAGCCTCGCCAGCATCGACCCCGCCCCGAAGTTCCAGGCGAGAATAACCCCAAGCCCCGCCAGCATTCCCCAGTTCAAGGCCAACCTGACATAGCGCCTGAGGACATGGAGCTTTCCCGCGCCAAGCAGGAAACAGAGGAGGCCGATGACTGGAGTCTCGCGCGGCCCGCCGTTCGCCACCGCGCTGAGCGCAATTCCGTCGCCGACAAGAAACAGCGCGACAAGAACGACGAGCGAGACGGCGTCGTCCATGATCCGCGCCCGGATGACGATGAATACCAGGACCCCCAGCAGGCAGATTTCGTAGATATTCAGGGCCGCAAGGCAGGGATAGGCACCCCGCAGGGCATCTGTGCGCGCCAGAAGAGGCCCCAGCAGTCTGGCAATGCCGTAGATTATCGAAAGGGCGCTGAGACAGTAGAGTATGCTGCCCCCGGTGAGGCTGAAGAAGCCGCGCCACACTCCGCCGTCAAGCAGGTTGATTGATGTCACGGGCAAGGGCGGAGGCAGCGACATTTCGCCGCCCCCGGGATTGCGATCCGACGGGGTTTGCATTTCCTTCATAGGGCTCCTTTCTCGCCGTGTCCGCGGGATCTTCCGGTCTCCGGCGAGACCGGGCAGGCGGGAGCAATCCGCCGGACCGCCGCCGTGACCAGGCGCCAAGCCAGGAGCGCCGGAACCAGCAGGAACACGGAAAGCCGGACGACAACGAACGCGCCCGCGCAGGACAGCATCCACCTCGGCACGTGGCCGCCGGCCGCGAAGACGCAGGAGACCACGTCGTATCGCGAGAGGATTTCCCGGAGAACGGCGTGCGCGACCACCAGGGTGACGCTGAGCGACACCGGACCGAGTCGAGGATTCCACCACCTTGTTCGGCTCATCTTTCTCCTGTCCCGTTCCTGCCGTCATCCCCGGGCGTCGTCAGCATCGCGAAGAGAATGGCGTTGCCCAGGGGACCGCCGGACACGTATTCGCGCCGGTCGCCGCGGCTGACGGGCGCGCCGCACAGGTGGGCCGTCGCAAACAGCCGCCTGAAAAAGGCATCGTCGCCGTACCGCCGCGCGCCCGCGATGCTGAAGCCGGTCGCCGAACAGCCGTAGCCGAAGACGATCGGGCCGGAATCTATATCGCCCCGGCCGGTACGCCGGCGGGGATATTCCCGGACGGCGCCGAAGCCGAGTACGCTGCCGGCCAGGGAAGCCTTCAGGCCTTCATACAGCTCGCGGGCGAGCCGCGGGTCGGCGTAATGCAGCGCGATCAGCCCGAGCGCCGTTCCCGAGCCGCGCGGCTCGTCGGCGGGCGATCCGTCAGCCGGATCGACGGCCTGAATCAGGAGGCGCGCATCGGGATCAACGTATTTCGCTCTTGCACGTTCCGTCCACCTCCGGATGGCGGCGCCGTGATCGCTGCCCGTCGCGCGCTGGTGCAGGCCGACGGATCCGATCACGAAGCAGTTGTCCACCGGATAGACCTCTCCCGGATAGGTCTCAAGCAGCACGATCGGGCTGGCGTCAATGTGCCGGACCAGGGCGGCCGTAATGCGGTCGTTCAACCCGGCATAGGAATCTTCGCCGAAAGCGAGCCGATGGAGCCCCAGCAGGAAGTTGAGGTAGCCCAGGTAGGCGGCGTGATGGTTCGGCCCGTCGATGCCGTCAAGGGGGTCCTCGCCCCAGCTTTCCCGGTCGAAGGCGCGGACCTCGTCCGTCAGCATACCTTCGATGCATCGCCGGGCCGGCGGCGCGTGCTGCGCATGCAGCTCGGGATGCTCCATGACCGTCTGGGCGAACCCGATACCCGCCATGAGGTATGAGCCGAAGAGCCATTCTCCGCTGAATTGGCTGACGCCCGTGCGGAAGCGCGACCGCGAGAGGGATTCGTCGCAAACCAGCCGCGCCACGCCGCGGGACAGCCGCAATTGCCGCGCGGCGTCGCCTTCCATCCATTTCGCCGCGCCCCGGCCGCACCAGGCGGCGGGCAGCGTCGCGGTCACGGCGACGGCCGCCGCCGCTCCCGCGGCGAGCCCGACAATTCTGTGCCCGTTTTGCGCCATGACGCAGTCAGACTCGCCTGCCTGTCGCGCCATCCATGCGTGGCCCGGAATCGACGCGCACACGGCCGCGCCGACAGTTCCATCCCCGTGGCGGCGTCAGGCCCGGCCGACCGGCGCGAGGTAGATCGTGAACTCGTCCTGACCGTCCACGCCCAGCAGGCGATCCATCGCATCCTGGTCGTAGGCCGCGATCGCGCACGTGCCGCAGCCGATCGCCTCGCACGCCAGGTAGAGGTTCTGGCAGACATGCCCCGCGTCCAGGGCGATCACCTTGTACGCGGCCGGACCGTACCGCCATTCCATGCGGTAGGGAATCGCGGTCCAGACAAAAGTAACCGCCGCCAGCCCGGCAAAGGTCTGTCCCAGTGCCGCCTGCGCGACCCGGCCGCGCAGGTCAGCCGCGCGCGACACGCCGACCAGCGCGTGCTCGACCGGAAGGTAGCGATACACGCCCTGCTCCAGGGAATCCACGTTCATCGCGCACAGATAGGTCTCCAGCGCGTGGCGGCAGCCGGCCGACGGCACCGTGCGCAGGGCCGTGCCTTGACCCAGCACCTTGCGTACGCCCTGCGTGGCCCACAGCAGGAAGGCCAGCTCGTCCAGGCCGAGCGCGCCGCGCCGGTAGCGGCGGCGGCTTTCGCGGCGGGCGATGGCTTCGACCAAGTCGGCCGCATGCACGCCAGCCCATTCTTCGCGCGCGGGCAGACGCACGTGCGGCGTATCCGGCGGGCACGGCTTCTCGACCGGCGGCGGCGGAACGCCCCGGCTCTGGTCCGTCAGGGAGAAATCAATCTCCTGCCGGACGCTGTCCTTCAGAAACCGCCGCGCCGCGTCCTGATCCCCGCCGTTCGTTTTCATACTTGTGCTCCAGCAGGTCGGCCATGAAGAAATCGAACATGTGCGTGCCCGCGTCCGTCTTCCACCGGCCCACCGCCTCGGGCCGCACCGGAATCCGGGCCAGCGGAAATCCGAGATAGCGCTCCA
>Ga0194113_10002111_pt1 | contig 27304 bp, 42 predicted proteins | sample TA2MahC200mmetaG_FD_146193 | JGI IMG/M metagenome (GOLD analysis project Ga0194113, IMG submission 146193) | Freshwater microbial communities from Lake Tanganyika, Tanzania - TA2015017 Mahale Deep Cast 200m | ecosystem: Environmental > Aquatic > Freshwater > Lake | place: Tanzania: Lake... | reverse complement strand
GGCCTTGGCGGCCGTGGACATCCGGACGAGCGCCGGGTCCTGGCCGGCCAGCACACGCTCCCGGGCCCGCTGCTCCGCCTCGTCGATGGCCTGGCGCTCGGTCGGCGTGACCACGTCGAAGAGGGCCGGCGCTCGCGGGTTGTCCCCGGACTGGCGGTGCGAGAGCACGGCGATGCCCACGCTGCGCGGGACCTCGATCCACTCGGGGATGTCCCCGGGCAGTCCGGTTCCGCCCTGGATAGGCCGGGGCAGGCTCGTCACGCTCTCGACCTGGACGAATTGGCCCGCGTCTGCGTCCCACCGGGGCCGCTTGGTGGCCCTGGGGCGGGTGATCTCCGGGACGGACGCCCGCTGCACGAGCTGACCGGCGGCCGGGTCGTAGGGCTTCAGCCGGACGAACACCGTCTCGCACCCGGCGAAGAGTTCCTCGGCGGTGCCGGACGCGAACGGCTGGGATGTCCCCTCGAACTGCTCGAGCAGCTCCAGCGCACGCATCCGATCCCCCTTGGCGATGGCCAGGCGGATCTGATCGATGACAGAAGAAGGAGGGGAATGGGACTGGTTCTGGGACATGGGAGCCTCCGTTGAACGTTGTCAGGGGTCCGTGACCCCGCGGGAGAGGCTGTCGTGGAGGTCGATCAGATGTAGTAGAACGAGAGCTCCACGTTGGTGAACCCGGACAGGTCCGCGCCGTTCGCGAACTCGACGCCCGTGGCCGGGTTGATGACCATGAGCCGGTCGTTGGCGCGGTCCCAGTGCAGGAGCGCCCAGGTTCCGCCGGCGGCGTTCTCCACGATCTTGTCCGGGATCTCGATGACCGTGACCCCGGTGAACGCGGAGATGCCCTGGATCGTGCCCCCGGCCGTGTTGGCGAAGGAGGCGTACCCTCCCGCGTTGGCCGGGTAGCTGTTGTCCAGGTCGAAGTCCAGCCGGCCCATGCTCTGGACCTTGAGGGGCGCCCGCAGGCCCTGGGTCCCGGTGGCGGCAGCGTTCGTGATGGCCATGTTCTCACTCCTCCCAAGGGTTCCCCACGGGGAACCCCATCGGGTTCAAAGGCACTGGTTCCCCCCTACCGGGTCCCATTTCCCAGGGTTACCCCTGGGCCCGGGGCTACCCCAGGGACTACCCGTTGACCTGCGTGGTCTGGACCACCATCGGCTCGTGCTCGTACTGCTGGGCGTAGGTGATGGTCATGACCACGGTCCACACGTCCTCCCGGATGGCGTACTCCGAGCGGACGACGAGGTTCTCCTCGACGGCGTAGATCATGTTCTTCGGGTCGAGGTACAGGACCACCGTCTCGTTGAGCCCGCCGCCCAGGTTGCCCGGCATCAGGGGGACCTTGACCACCGGGACGTCGTCGTACATCAGGGGCCGCTTGTCCACCACGTGGGAGTCGCCCAGGCCACCGATGCGGAGCCCGAGCTCGCGCCGGTAGGCGGCGTGGGCGTTCCGGTTCGTGAGGAACACGGCCCGCTCCTCGACGTCCTCGAACGCCAGGGGCATGGTCAGGATCGTGGTGTCCAGCACGTCGCCGGACAGGTCCACGTTGCCAGCCGGGAACACGTTCGTGGTGGCCAGCGCCCGCATGCCGTTGGCCTGCCGGAGCCACGGGGTGGCGCCGGTGACCGTGTTGCCGTTGAGCAGCTTGTCGCCGATGTCCCGCTTCACGTGCAGAGCCAGGTAGGCGAGCATCGTGTTCTTGAACGCGGGGCCCTCGACCTGTCGGCGGAGCACCTCCTCGGGGAAGTCCACCTGGCACTTGCCCTTGAAGGTGGTCAGGATGACCTGGCCGAACCCGGGTCGCACGCGCTGCGCGATCGTGAGGGCCTGCGACTCGACGGCGGGGTGCATCACGTTCCCGCCGAAGGTGGTCATCTTGGGGATCTCCCGCTGGTTCCTCCCGATGGTCATGGTCCGGACCAGCGGGAGGACCGTGTCCCTCACGATCATGATGACGAGGAAGCGGTTGAGTTGCTCCCGGACCTCGGCTCCACCGGCGGCAAGGTCGGCCACGGCCATGTCGGCCTTGGCGACCACGGCCTGGATCAGCTCTCGGTTCTCCTTCATGGTGCGTCCCTCTCCGTCAGCTCGTTGGTGAGAGCCCCGTGGCTACAGGGCCGGCACGTCCTTCTCGACGTCGAACAGCTTGATGACCTCCGGGTTGGACAGGTCGTCGAACGCCTGCCCGCGCAGCACACGCTGCTTCTGCTCCTCGGGGGTCTCCTTCTTGATCACCTCGGTGCTGGCCTGCGGCGAAGCCGCCGACGGCGCGGAGGCCAGCGCTCCCTGCAGGGACTTCACGGTCTCCGTCATGGGAGACAGGGCCGCCTGCAGGTCCTGGAGCAGCTTGGCCGTGAGCCCCTTGCCGAACTCCTCGAGCTGCGCCCGGGTCACCACCGTCGGGTCGCCCTGCCCCTCGGGAGCCTTCCCCTCGGAACCCTTCCCGTCGCCTTCCGGCTTGGTCTCCGGTGGCTTGGTCTCGACCGGCTTGGACTCCTCGGTCTTCTGCTCGGTCTTCTGCTCGGTCTTCCCTTCGACCTTCTCCTCGGTCTTCGGGCTCTCGACCGGCTTGGTCTCCTCGACCTTCGGGGGCTCATCCTTGGTGGCTACCTTCTGGAGCTCCACGAGGGCGGCCTTGACGTCGTCGATGCCCGCCGCGAGGTTCACGTCCAGTCCGTTGGCGGCCACGGCCAGGGCCTCGAGGCTCTTGATCACGGGGGCCAGGGGGTCCTTGCCCGGGAGCGTGATCTCCGGGGCGAGGTCGGGCATGCTCTCGGAGAGCAGGCCGGCCGCGCCGGACATCCCGTCGAGGACGGCCTGGCCGGCCGGGTCGTCCAGGGGCTTGCCGGACTTGACCACGGCCGCGATCTCCTGGAGCTTCTGGATGGCCAGGTCCAGCTTGTCGGCATCCACCTTGGGCTTCGTGCTCATGCGATGCTCCTCGATCACCCTCTTGATCACGACGAAGGGCGTGCCATTTGCACCCTTCGGAACCAGTCGGTTCTCGAAGGGCTCCATGTTCACCAGCCGCCTGACCTTGAGGGTCTTGTCACTCTTCCGAGCCATGGATGACTCCCAAGGACAACCTTGCGACAGGTATCCGGGGGCCGCAAGATTTTTCAGGATTCAGATTTCCAGGATGGGCAGGGGAAAGATAGAGAGGAGACGGGGAAGAAATCCCACAGGTCGGGGACACCTACTCTTCCTGGGCTATCTCCTCGATCCGGTACTGCATGTTCATGCCCACGGACCAGCCGGTGAGCTTGCCGGCCTTGATGTCGGCCCAGATCTTGTCGTTGTGCACCTTGTGGGTCTGCATCCAGTCGCCGAGCTTGATCTCACCCCGGTCGGTCTTCCAGCCCTGGCGCTCCTGCCAGTTCTCGAGGAGGACGATGTCGTCGTCGGTCACGGCGTAGCCGCCGTCCACGGAGTGGTGCACGCCCACGTCCCGGCAGTGCTCCATGTACCAGCACATGGCCTTCCAGACCTCCCCCTCGTCGTAGACGTCCCCGGCGGCGCCCGTGGCGCTGCCGTCCGGGTTGGCCACGGTCTTGTCCACGACGCCCGGGCGGAGGATGCAGGCGGTGATGATGCGCTTGTCGTCCTCGGAGACCTTCACCACGGTCAGCGGGAGAGCCAGGGGATCATACTGCTTGAAGACCCGGGAGGCGTCCTGCGCCTGCCCCCGGACATCCTTCACGACGGCGTCCCAGGTGGAAACCTCGGACCAGCCGTAGGTCTTCTGGAGGGCGAGGGAGTAGACCGAGGCGGTCTCGACGAAGGTGCCCTTCTTCGCGTTGGGCAGGCGGAGGACCGTGACGCCCGGGGGCATGAACCGGTTGACGGCCCGGATGATCTCCTGGACCAGGGGCTGGAGGAGAGAAGCCCGGACCTCGACGTAGACGGGCCCCTGGTCCGTGCTCTGAACGAGGTTCACCGCGCGGGAATCCAGGGCGATCGGGTCCAGGTAGGCCATGACCTCCCGGATGGTGGGCGCGGGGATATCCGTGAGCTGGGTCCCGGCGTCCTTGGACAGCTTGTCCTTGTATCGGTTGGGAAGGCCTCGCTGGCTGGCGGCAATGGAGATCTTCTGCTCGAGCTCCTCGGCCACCGCGTTGGGCTTGTCCCCGAAGTTGGTGTGCAGATCCCGCCAGACCATGACGAGCTCTTCGGTGGACCAGTATTCGGGGTTGTCCCGCCACTGGATAGCGTTCACGAGGGACTTGATCTTCTCAGCTTCGGTCATGGTCTGTCACTCCGCCTTGGAATCATCGTCGTCCGGGACGTTCCCTATGCTTCGCACGTCCCCGAGGTCCGCGTCCAGGTTTCCCAGGCTTTCCGGCTGGACCTCGTGCATGTCTTCCTGATCCACCGCGCGGAGGACGGGCTTGTTCTGGGTCTCCGGGTCCTGCCAGCGGCCCTTCTGCGTGCGTTCCTCCAGGATGTCCAGGAGACTTCGCCCCTCAATCAGGGAGGTCATGAACTGCCCGGGCAGCTCGTCCATGGTCTGCTGCAGGGTGTAGCCCAGGTCCCGCCGGAGGATGATCGCCGCCTTGCAGACGATCGCCATCCTCTCCTTGAGGACGGCACCGATGTCGCTCCCGATGAGCCGAGGTCTGGTCCGGGGGTCCTGCATGCTCGTAGCGATGGCCTGGGTCAGCCTCTGCATGAACTCCCGGGCCAGGTGCTGGTTCATGCGCAGGTCTTCCTGCAAGGCCGGAGGGATCGAGATGCTCACCTCGTGCGATGCGAGCACGGGCATGTCTCTCGGGGGGGCCTCCTCACGCGGGCCCGTCGGGGTCGCGCCGAACCGGGGATCTCCCGGAAGAATGATGTTGCCCATCAGGAGTCCCCCCTTTCTGTGTTCCGGACGACCTGGCACTGGACCTTCCTGGGAGCCAGGAGGTCCAGGGCCCTGTCGATGATCCGAGTCAGCAGGCGGGGCTCTCGGAGGATCACCTGGAAGGATCCCCCCGAGAGCTTCAGGAGGACGATCCCTCCCATGGGAACGCAGTCGGTGCAGGCGGCCAGGAGCAGCCCTTTGCCGAAGGCGATGGTCACCTGGTCATCCAGGCCCCGGACCTGGTGGCAGATCATGCAGCGGGCCTTCCCTTGCGAGAGGAGCCGCTGCGCCTCTTGCTCCAGGGTTTCTCTGGGGGGAGTCCCTGGGAACTCTGTCGGACCGGGTGTCCAGTCCTCCGATCTGAATGCGATCACGATCCAGCCTCTTTCTCTTCCGGATCCTCGTGCGATCCTTCTTGGGGTGGTACTTCTTCTCGAGGTGTACGTTCTGATTCCTTCCCTGACAGGAACTCCTGGCGAAGCGCTTCCTGGAGAGCAGGAAGCAGGTCTCCACTTCCTTCCGCGCCCAGGAGGGCGGCGGCCGTGACATGGTTCTTGGTCTGGAGGATGGCCGTGAGGATCCGGCTGGGGATGCGGGACCAGGCGCCGGCGAGGTCCTTGTAGTCCCGGCCAAGGATCTCCCCGGCGATCTCCCGCGACTCGTCGGGGGTCAGGCCGATCTCCGAGAAGATCTTGGTGATGTTGGCCAGCTCGGTCGGGTCCTTGGGGGGCCGGCTCAGGAACTTGGCCCGGACCACCTGGATGCCCAGCTCGGGCAGGACCAGGGTGTTCAGCGTGCTGGCCATCAGGTCCCGTCGAGGGTCGTGCACTTGCTCCTCGGTCTGCCGCAGGGACAGCATGGCCGTGGCCTTGTTCAGGTCGGCGTCGTCCCCGAGGGCCATTCGGGAGATGCGGTAGCCCAGGCGAGCGTCGAAGTAGCTGGCCTTCTTGTACTGCAGACCCAGGGCATCGTCGGTCTGCGCCTGCTTGGTTTCCTTCCACTCCACGGTCGGGGTCTGCGCAGCGACACCCGGGGTGGTATCCCTCCCGTAGGCGTGGATGATCCAGATCCCGCGTTCCCCCTTCTTCTTGCGGTCGGCGATCTGTTCCTGGAACCGCTTGACGGCGGCTGACATGGCTCCGGGATGCCCTCCACAGATGGACATGATCATCTGCGGGATCTCCTGGTCGGTCACGACCCGCTTGTTCAGCTCGTCCAGGTCCCGAGTCCCTTGCAGGCTGGGGTAGCTCCCGCCCCACCTGCCGCGCCCGTACACATGGCTCCCGGCGTAGGGCAGCCGGAAGTGGAGCAGCTCGTTGGCCGGCAGGTAGTGATGCTCGACCCCCGTGGCGTCCTCGTACCTCTCCTTGTCCGAGGCCTGGAACTCTTCCATGTCCTTGTAGTACCGGCCGGTCGTCCGGGACATCACCCGGGGATCCCCGTACTCCTTGAACCGGGCCAGGATCTGCCCCGTCGAGGGATTGATCTGGAGGTAGGGACGGAACCGCCGGGGCTGCACTTCCCGAGACCAGTCCAGGGCGTTCCGCTGGCAGATCCGGGACGTCACCACCAGGGTCGGGTCCTGCGTCTGCGCGCGGACCGTGGACGCCGGGACCCAGACGAACCGGGCGGGCCTTCCCTGGGTATCCCGCAGGACTTCCCAGTAGGCGTTCCCGCTCACTTCCAGATCCAGGCCGGTCTGCCAGCCCAGCTCCAGGAAGCTCATGTCCGGGCAGCATCGGGACAAGAAGCCTTCCAGGTACACGGCCTCCTGGTACGCGCGGGAAGTGAGCTTCTTGATCTCCGCGTCCACTTCCTCGTCGGATACCTCCGGGGTATCCCCCAGGACCTCCCCGGACTTCCGGAGCTCCAGGGAGGCCCGGATCCGGGGCGTGATCGCCTGGGGCTGGCTCAAGGGAAGCCGGGGCGTGAACACCAGGCCAGCCGCGTACACGTTCACGCACAGCGCGTCCACGATCCCGGACAGGTAGACGGACAGTCGGTAGAGCTTGTACGCCTCGTCCACGTTCTCCGGGGGCTCCAGGTACGGATCGCCCGTGGAGAGCTGCTCCTCCACGTCCAGCCCGCCGAACAGGACCGAGCCCTCCACTCCCGTGTCGAGCTGCCTCCCCGTCGGAGAAGTGATGGAAAGCCAGCCCACCTCAAAGGCGGGCCGATCCCCCGTGGCAGGAGCGGAAGACCCGTCCGCGCGGGTCTTGTCCTCTCCATTCCCTTCTCCGGTAGCCGCCTTCAGAGCAGCCTGCAATGGCCCGGGAAGACTCACGGGGGGATGCTGTGCGTCAATGTCGGACATGTGGAATCTCCCCAGGAATTATGCGACAATCCGGGTATGCCCAGCAAGAGAACCCTGGAGACTTCCCCCAGCATATCCCCCGGCGAGAGGAGCCACGCCTGTCTCGCCACCGAGGAAAACCACCGGAAACGGGTGGGCAGGATCCTGGTGGACCTGGCCCGCCGGGGAGGCCTGGACGTCCGATCTCTGGCCAAGAAGGCCAAGGTCCCGCTCGTCATCCTTCAAGGAGGCTCCCGCCGGCCCCCTCGAGCCAAGGCCATCGCCCGCCTGGCCCAGGTCGTGTCTCACCTGCATCCCTGACTCTCCTCAGAAGACAGCCGTTCCCTCGTCAGAAGACAGTCAGCTCGAGGCCTGTCCGGCCTTCCCGGCCTTCTCCTTCCCGCTCCAGGTAGATTCGCCCTCCACGGGCATCCACGAGGAGACGGGCGTACTTGGCCAGGACGCGGCGGATCAGGTCGTTCTTCCCCCCCGTCAGACGGACGGCAGCCTCCTGGGCGATCAGGTCCAGGTTCTTCCGATCCTCCTGGCTGAACCGCAAGGTCGTCTTCCGCCACCGGACGGGCGGCTTGCGAACGGACATTTCTGCTCTCCTTTGCTTCACTCTCCCCATATTTTCCACTCAGCTCTATGCTCCTGACAGGAGGACAGGTTAATCACCCAACCCGGTGAAGTCAAGGGGAAACTTCCCGAAAGATTCCGTCCCGTACCGCACAAGTGCCACCCGGGGGCCACCTGGGAGCCGTTTTCTTGACCCTCCTCTCGTTTCCCTACCTTGTGCCCTTGCGCTCCTCCACCCAGCCCGCTACACTGGAAGCTCAGGAGGATCACGGGGCATGCACGAAGAGAGAGATCGAGGCGACATCGACGACATCGGCCCGCTGGGCTACCTGCTCCACGACGAGATCTACACCCTCGAGAGAGACATCCGCTTCCTCAAGATCATCCTGCTCCTGTCCTGGCTCTGCTGGGGCATCACCCTCGTCAAGTTCCTGCTGTCCCCCTGACACTCCCTTCCCCCAGTTCCTCGTTCCCTTCGACTGCTCTATTTCCCCGTTGACGGGAATGTCAATCTCCTGTAACATGGATGGAGGTAGGGTGGGGTGAAGAGGGGGGATAGGGGAGGGGGCAGGGACATCCACCTCCGATGCCGAGGACATCAAGGTCAGAGCTACGGAAGATCCTGGCTGCCCGGACTCGCCGGGAGAGGCTCTTGCACAACCTGCGTTGCCGGGGCGGGGGAATGCCCTGGGCGATGGCCCGGGACTGCCTGGGCGGGAACCGATCCCAGACCCGAGGGGACCTCCGGTTCTTGGTGGAGTCAGGTCAGGTCCGGCTCCAGGAGAAGGAAGGGAAGGGCGGGGCCGAGCCGGAGACCTGGGTCTACTTGGACGAGGGGGCGTTTCCCTGGAGGAAGACCCCTGCGAGCTGAAGCAGGCGAGCGTCCCTTGGCTCCGCCTGCACGACCCAGGGGATGCCCGGCCCCTGGTGCGTGCGGAGCCAGAGGGCAACGCCGTAGTGCAGGGGGGGTTCTCCGGGGGACTGCCGGAGCCAGGCCAAGAGCATGTGCCAGGGCGGGACACGCTGGCCGTGCTCGATGAGGCTGACGTAGGAAACGCCGTAGCCCAGCCGCTGGGCCAGGTCGGCGAGGGTCAGGCCCGCCCGCGTCCGGATGGCAGCCAGGAACTGGCCGAGCTCCTGCGCGGCGTGCGCCCGATGGGGCTGGAGGGGATCGTCTTGCGCGGCTCGAGGCATTGAAGTCAGAGATCCTTTGATCCGAGTCCTACAGGTTACACAGGTTCGTGGATCCTGGCAAGTCCTGTTCTTCCGGGGGATACCCTGGGCTGCAATCTCTTGCCGGTTCCCGGGGATAGAAGTACCTTCGAGGGCAGATTGAAGGAGGCCATCCCATGGCTCTCGTGACGCTCCAGACTCTGATCGCTGCCAAGAAGTTCGGCGGCGGTAGCCGACTGTACGGGAAGTCGGCTGCCGATCTGAGCGGGATCGTCCGGTCGATCCAGGCCACGGTCAACGAGACCGTGAACCGGATCAACGGAACGACCGCCTGCCACGCCCTCCAGGTGGGCACGGTCACCGGCTACTACGCCGGCGGGACCAACCACGGCTGGCTCCTGTGCGACGGGACGAACCCCCCGTTCGCCAGCAAGTACCGGATCCAGGATCAGAACACCGGGTCCCTGTACGACATCGAGTGCCAGGCCGGCGCCCTGGTCCTCGTCGGCCCGCTGTAGGATCCGGCGTTCCGGTCGGGGGGATTCTTCTCGCTCTTCATCTTCCTGGGGATTCCTCTTGACGTTCTCTCCACACACCTGTAAAAGAGAAGGACAGAAGGACGGGAAGTCCTGCGATGAGACCCACGGTAGCCATTGCCTTCGAGCGTCAGGGTTGGAGCTTCTCGAACATCGGCAAGGCCCTCGTCCAGCGGCTTCAGGACGAGTTCCAGCTTGACTCCCGAGTCCACCTCGAGTTCGTTCGAGGTCCCTGCGACATCGTGGCGGCGCTCTGGTGGGGCTTTGCCCTCCGGCTGCAGGCCACCCTGAAGGCGCGGGCGTGCCTGCCCTGCGTGTACGACGCTTGGTCCTGGAGGAGCTCCGGGGATTCCCGGAAGCAGTTCGCCCTAACCCTGAAGCAGGCCACGGCCCTGGGGGTCGCCAACGAAGCGTTCCGGGAGGCGATCCGGTCGGAGTTCCCCACGGAGACGCGGGAGCTGGAGATCTTCATCCTCGAGGATGGCGTGGACACGGTGCTGTTCCCGCCCCAGGCATTCCCCACCAAGTTCATCGTGGGCTGGACGGGCAATTCGGCGGCGGTGATCCCCGGGGCGCCCGAGCGGGGCAAAGGCCTGGCCTTGATCAAGGAGGCCTGCAAGCAGGCCAAGGTGGAGCTGGCCTACCTGGACGCGGCCGAGGGCGCGGACTGGCCGCACGAGCGGATGCACGAGTTCTACCGGGAGATCTCCGTCTACGTCTGCATGTCCGAAGAGGAAGGCACGCCCAACCCCGTGCTCGAGGCCATGTCCTGCGGAAAACCCGTGGTTTCCACCCCGGTGGGCCTGGTCCCCAAGCTGATCCAGTCCGGCGCCAACGGCTGGATCATCCCCCGAGAGGTCGAGGCTCTCGCCGAGCGGCTCCGCATCCTGAAAGAGGCCTCCCCGGGAACCCTGTCCCAGGTGGGTGCCCTGGCCCGGAAGGCTGCCGAACAGCACGACTGGAACATCAAGGCCGAGGTCTGGAGGCAGACCTTCCGCTGGCTCCTCCAACGAGCCGCCCTCTCCGGCGGCCGGCAAGTCCCCATCGTGGTCCCCCAGAGGCACATCCAGAGGATTCCCGCTCCCATCCGAGAACCCGAAGCTCTCTCCTCGAGACCAGAGACACTTCAAATCCAGGATCTTCCTGTACCAGAGCCCATACCTGCACCCACGCAGGTATCCATAGGGAAGAGACCTCGGGAGAAAACTCTCCTGGAAATCTCCGACATCCGCTTCCCCCGCCCGGTACTTCCCGTGGATGGGATTCCCCGTGCTCTCCTGATCTCGGACCAGCCGGACTGGGCCTTCCGCCGGAACATGCTCGACCTGGCCGAGTACCTCCGGGACCGGGCACGCTTCGAGCACTGGATGATCGCCGACTACCAGCGCACGGGGTTCGTCCCGGACATGCAGCGGCAGGATGGCGTGTTCTCGGTGTACCACCGCTGGGGCATCGACCGGCTCCTTCCCTGGAACCGGACCGTGGGCTCCCTCCGGGCAACCTGGTTCTGGCCCGAGCGGCCCGAGCCACCCGGAGAGCTGGAGTTCCAGATCGTGAACCAGTACCGGGCCTTCCACGTCGTGACCTGGAAGAACTTCGAGGAGCTCCAGGAGCGATGCCCCAACGTCGTGTACCTGACCAACCCGGTCAACATGCGCCGGCACCCCGAGATGACCCCCGTCCAAGGGGAGATCGTCTGCTCCTGGAACGGGAACGCCAAGCACTTCAGCCCCGACGGCAAGGATGTGAAGGGCTTCCACTCGATCATCCGGCCCGCCTGTGAAGCGGCCAAGGTCAAGCTGGAGTACGCCGAGTACAACATCAAGAAGCTCTCCTTCGAGGAAATGCCCCGGTTCTACCTGCAGGCCAATGTGTGCCTGTGTATGTCTCTGTACGAGGGTGCGAGTAACAGTACGACAGAGGCTATGGCGAGCGGCCAGGCCTTGATCACCACGGACTGCGGGAACCACCGGGAGATCCAGGAGAGCCAGATCCGCGAGCTGGGAGACACGGGCATCGTGATCCTTCCCGATCGCACCCGGGAAGCCCTTGCCCAGGCCATCCTGGAGCTCAAGAAGGATCCGGCGCGGGTCCGCGCCATGGGCGAGATCAACCGGGAGGAGATCCAGAAGCGCTGGAGCTGGGACGCCTGGGCCGATCGATACTGGGATTTCCTGCAAAAAGCCTGGAACACGTAGGCAGGACAGGCAGGACAGACGAGCATGCCACGCAGCGCCAACTTCCAGCAGGACCTCCACACGATGCCCCTGGAGTACCGGTTGGAAGGGGCATCCCACCAGTTCCAGAAGCACTGGTATCAGTTCCTGGCCAAGGAGCTGGAAGCGGCTCGGGAGATGGGCCCGCACGTCCTGGACGTGGGGGCATCCGACGGGTACGGCGTTCGCATCCTTCAGGAGGCGGGGTTCGCCTCCTCTGGCATCGACATCGCTCCGCTCCACGAGTCGGTGAAGAACACGGACATCTCCGCCATTCCCGGGGGGTCCTGGGATTGGGTCCTGGCCGTGGACGTCGTCGAGCACGTGGCGAACGACATCCTGTTCCTGCGGCACCTGCTCCGGGTGGCCAAGCGGGGGGCCTTCTTCTCCACGCCCAACTGGAACGTCTGCCGGGGGGCCAACCCGCACCACATCCGGGAGTATTCCCCCCAGGAGATCAAGGCCCTGATCCTCCTGCTGTGCTTGCACCACGACATCCGGGGCGTGCAGATCTACACGTCCGACGGGCAGAACGACGTGCACGAGCGCCTCGAGCTGCCCTTGCTGTTCCACCAGATGCAGGACGTCAACTTCGGCGTCCTGCTTCTCCTCGAGTGACCGGGAGGCGAAAGACCATGTTCAAGGACATCCTGTGCCCCCTCTGCTCCCAGCCCCTCAAGCGGGTGGGCAAGGGCATCCAGTGCGCGACTCCGAGCTGCCCGGGCTCCAAGGGCGCGTGGTCGCTGAAGGACAAGGTCGTCTGCCTCACGGAAGACAGCGACGACGGGTTCGACACCCGCTGGCTGAACCATCCCCGGCCCCAGGCCCAGACGGAGCAGCACCTCCGAATGAAGACGGGCTGGGAGCCCAAAGACGTCGATGGGAAAACCATCCTGGACGCCGGCTGTGGCGTGGGCCGGTTCATCCAGGTGCTCCTGGCATGGGGGGCCAAGCACGTCGTGGGCGTGGACTGCTCTCCCACGGGGATTCAAGCTGCCCGGGAGAACCTCGCGGAGGCCATCCAGCAGGACCGCGTCACCCTGATCCGGGCCGACCTCACGCGGCCCTACCTGGCCCCCGGGTCCGTGGACATGGCCCTGTCCATCGGCGTCCTGCACCACACCCCGGACCCGGCCGGTGCCTTCCGGGTCCTGGCCAAGATTCCTCGAGAGTCCCTGGCCGTCTGGGTCTACACCAAGCACGTCTCCGACGACCGGTGGCTCCCCGTCCTGGAGATGTTCCACGAGATCACCAAGGGCGTGCCCCCGCAGCGGCTGTACGAGATCTTCCAGCGACTGGCCCCCCGCGTGCGGGACGCCTACAACAAGGAATGGGGAGCCCTCCAGCAGATCCTGCGGGTCTCCAATCAGGAGGACGACTCCGCCTGCATCTCCGACACCATGGACTGGCACTCCCCCGAGTACAGGTCCTGGCACACCCCGGAGGAAGTCCGGGGCTGGTTCGCCGAGGCCGGGTACCAGGTGGACCGGACCGGAGAGTTCCCTGTGAGCGTCCGTGGATTCCGAGCCACTATGCCTGGAAAGGAGTGACCTCCGGTGGCTGCGACAGGAGGTTCCTGCTCCATGACGACGCACCTTCCCACGCTCCGGCTGTCCCAGACCATCGTGGTCCATCACTGGGGTCTCTGGGGGAAATGGCCAGAGACAGCAGACCTGGACTTTTCCGAAATCCTGTCCAAACGGTGGACGGAAGTGTACGACGTTCAGGGGATCCGGGTGGTCTTCACGAACCGGTACGTCCCTGCCTATTACCCCTACGTCCATGCTGGAATCACGGACGTCTCGGCGCTCCCGGTGCCCCCTGGATGGATCGACAACCGGAAGACTCCTGACCCTCGTGTAGTTGATTCCTTCCTGCAGATCCTGGCCGATCCCCTGACGGACGTGATCACATGGCAGGGTCCTTTCCAGTGCTATCCGGAGGTCCTTCGCCGGGTCCGCGAGCTGGGCTGCCTGAACATCATCGCCACGGGAGATGACTGCCCCGGTTCCTCTGAGGCAAAGACCTTCCCCGTGGCTCCATACGCCGATGCGGCCTGCGTGGCAATGCTGGTCTGGGACTACACTTCTGGAGCCATGACCGAGGCCATGTACAAGGCACAGGGATGCCCTCGTGTGTATCCATTCGGGTCAGGCCACGTGGTCGGTCTCCCGGAGGCCTACGACAAGTCCGGAAACGCTGTGGAGGACAAGATTGCACGGGTCCTCGTAGGAGACTACGACTGGGATCTCTGCTTCGTCGGATACGCAGGAGGAGGAAATCCTGTCCGGAGCACTGTCATTTCCGACCTGAACGGCATGCCCAAGGAGCAAGGAGACCTGCGCATCGCCCTCCATGGCGTGGGCATGCGTGATGGAGAGCTCCCTGAGCGAGGCAGCTCTCCTGGAGGACCGGTGAGCCGGCTCTACCAGCGCTGCCTGTGTGGCGTGAACTTGCAGCAGAGCGGATTACTCAACACGCGCTTCGTGGACCTACCAGCCTGCGGCGTGGTGCAGATTCTCCACGACCGGCATCAGGAGCTGAAGCCCCTCGGCTTCGTACCAGGCGAGCACTACTTGCCTTTCGACGGGACCACGGCAAACCTCCTCGCCATTGTACGAGAGGCCCGGCGCATGCCGGGCCCCGATCTGGCCCGACTTCTGCGCTCCGCAGCAAGGAAGGCAAGGGAGTTCCTCGCTGAATACACACTTCCTCAGGCAGTAGCCCGCGCCTGCGCGAATTACAAAGATCGATTTCCACACGAGCGCTTCCAGAACGAGTGAGGTCCTCTCATGCCTGACACCGGATTCCTCCAGGGAAGGCAAGTCGTCGAAAAGCACGGGTTCCGCTGGTGGTTGCATCCTGATCAGCTCATCGACCTCTCGATCCAGAACCATCCGGGAGGCTGGGAGCACCCGACCACGGCCGCAGTCCGGCGGATCATCCAGCCGGGCTGGGTCTGCCTCGACGTGGGCGCCAACATCGGGTACTACACCGTGTTGTTCTCTTCGCTGGTCGGCGCGACCGGCCGCGTGATTGCCCTCGAGCCCATGGAAGAACCCATGCAGGTCCTCCGGGAGCACCTGCGTCTGAATCAGTGCGTGAACGTTCAGGATATCCAGGCCGGGGCAGACTGGATGGCCAGGACGCACAAGGGAGACCTGGGCTTCGGATTCAGTTGGCCCGTGCAAGGTGCACGTGTCCTCCATGCCCCACGGGACCTCCAGTTCGTGACCATCGACGGACTCTGCTTCGACCATGCGGGAAGTCCGTCGCTCCCCAGTGTGAATCTGATCAAGATCGACGTGGACGGCTACGAACTCCGTGCCATCCTGGGTGCCACCCGTACCCTCCTCCACTTCCGGCCGGTTCTGGTCCTCGAACTGTGCGAATACACCATGCGCCCCGTGGGCCTGGGGCACATTCCTAACAACACGCGACACGTGGACACATTGGTGGACCTGCTCTCCTATCTAGGCTATCAGATCCAGGACGAGGAGTCCGGTCAGGCCTTGACCCCGGAGGGCATACGAGCCCAATGGGACCTGAACCTGCGGAGCATCAATGTCATCTGCATCCCGCAGTGACACGCAGGGCACGCAATTCGTCGGGATCTTGGCGCAAGAATGGTCCGGGGCCACCGTGTTGTCCTACATGCTGGACACACACGAGCGAATCTGCAGCGTGGGCGGACTGGAATGGTGGTACTGCTACAGCAAGCTACGGGCTCCGCAGGAGCCCAGCTATCCAAGAGAGGCAGGAATAGGCTTCTCTACAGGTGCCGCAAGCATCTGTAATATCAAGTGCTGTCATGATGCGTATTGTCCCTACTGGGACGAGATCGGCTTCCAGCCCATCGACAAACTCTTGGCAGCAGTTGCCTCGACATTCCGTAAGCCGTTCATTGTAGACATGAGCAAAGGTCTCTTCTGGTACCAATGGCTCCTTCCACGAGGGCAGCCCACGAGCGCGTTTTTCATTTTACTGCACAAGGCACCGCACGCCTGGTACTCCTCGGCTGCACGCAACATCGCCCGTGGGGGAGGCTCTGTTGCCGAAATGCCATTGCGTTTGTTCTTGACCTGCGTTGATATCTACTGCGAATACTATAGGAGGGCAAGGGCGCTCCTCCTGGAGAATCCAAGGATACCGTGTATTTCGGTTCCATACGAATCTTTACTCACGGACACGCAGGGCACGCTCGGAGACATCCTGGAATGGCTTGGCCTCCCCTGGGATCCCCATGTGCTACAATGGCACCTGGCAGATCACCATCTCATTGGGGGGAATGGTCCCCTCAAATACAAATACGAACGTGGCCTCGTAGAGGGAACCCGGAGGTCGGATTACCTGGATGAAATGCCCATGGAAGCCCGTGCCTTTCTCCATGGCAGACCCGAGATTCAACAGTTGCTCCCCTTCCTGGGACGGAATCCTGATGGCAGCGCCATTGCACGGACCACGAGACTGTAAAGATGAAATTGCACCTCGGCTGCGGAACCAAATACATCCCCGGGTATGACCACATCGACGTCCTGGACCTGCCTCACATTCAGATCCGGCATTCCATCGACAGCTTGCCCATGATCCAGGACGAGTCCGTGGAAGTGATCTACGCCTGCCATGTCCTGGAGCACTTCCTCCGACAGGAGGTCCCTCGAGTCCTCCAGGAATGGCACCGCATCCTTCGCACGGGAGGCATCCTCCGCCTGGCCGTCCCGGACTTCGCGGCGATCTGCCGGTGGTACGTGCAAGGAGGCTCCCTGAAAGACGTGATGGGCCTCCTGTTCGGGGGACAAACCTATCTGTACAACTTCCATCACATTGTGTTCGATCATGTGAGTCTCCAGGAGCTCTTGCTCCAGGCCGGGTTCTCCCGGGTCCATGGCTACGACTGGAGAACCACGGAGCATGCCGACCTGGACGACTACTCCCAGGCGTACCTTCCCTACATGGACAAGGAGCACGGACTGCTCATGTCCCTCAACGTGGAGGCAGTCAAGTAAGTTCTTGTCCTTCTTCGAGGAAATCCCTATCATCCTTTCCATGTGCGGGATCTTCGCAAGTATTCAGGAACATGAAGGGAACGGGCATCCTCTACCTCTACCTCTACCTTCGCCTCTACCTCTACCTCTACCTTCCCCCCAGGTGGCTCTCTCTTCCTGCGTGGCCCAGAGGCACCGGGGGCCGGACGGGCAGGGGCAGGCGGAGATCCAGCTCTCCTGGGCCCGGGTAACCCTGGGCATGACCCGTCTCAAGATCGTGGACCAGCGGGAGATCCCCGTCCCGTTCCGGTTCCCGTACCTGGGGGTTTCCCTGGCGTACAACGGGGAGATCTACAACCTGGACGAGCTCCGTCAGGTCCTGTCCGGCGACGACCCGTGGCTCACCCAGTGCGATGCCGAGGTCCTGGCCCGCGCCTGGAAAGCCTGGGGCGTGGATTGCCTGACCCGCCTGAACGGCATGTGGGCGTTCATCCTGGTCGATGAGCACGAGGAGCGCGTCTTCGCCGCGCGGGACCGCGCCGGGGAGAAGCCCCTCTACCGAGCCGCGGGGGGTCATCCAGGGGAGATCCTCCTGGCGTCCACCGTGTGCGGGCTGAAGGGACTCGGGGTCTCCCTGCAAGAGACCTCCTGCCCGGACATGGACTGCCTGGAGTTCGACTTCCGAGGATCCACCCCGCTGGCCGGCATCCGGAGGGTCTTGCCCGGGCATTCCCTCCTGCTCTCGTCGCAGGACCGCCGGGGGGAGGAGACCCCCTGGTGGGAGCTCCCCGTTGCCCGTGAGCCGGGGGACTGCCTCTCCTTCTCCCAGGCCGTGCTCTTGCTCGAGGACATCCTGCAGGATGCTGTCAGGGCACGGGCACGGGCCGAGGTCCCCGTGGGGATCATGCTCTCCGGGGGCCTGGACTCGGCCCTGATCTACCAAGTCTGCCGGATGCAGGGGATTCCCGTCCAGGGCCTGTACTGCGTGGACTTCCCCGGGGAGATCGACAACCTCTCCCTGGCCCGCGCGGCGGCGCAGGGGGCCGAGGTGATCCCCGTCCGGTTCTCCCGGGACGAGATGCTCGAGGCGCTCCCGTCCATCGCCCGGCACCTGGACACGCCCGCGACCTGGACCGCCTGCTGCCAGTGGTTCCTGTTCCAGCGGATGCGATCAGACGGGATCAAGGTCGCCCTTTCCGGGGAGGGTGCCGACGAGCTCTTCGGCGGGTACGCCCGGTACCGGGACCTGTACTGGGAGCAGCGCAAGGAGATGGATCCCCACCTGGCCGAGTACAGGCCCCTGATCCAGCGGACGCACGGGGACCCGTGGGCCTGGATGACCCGGATGCTCAACCGGGGAGGCGATCGAACCGAGTGCCTGGCCCGGGAGCTCCTCGTGAAGTACGGCGGGGCCAGCATCCATCAGGGAGACTTCATCTCCGGCATGGCCCGGACGGACTTCCACACGACCATGCAGGTCCTGCTCCGGATGGCCGACCGCATGGCCATGGCCTGGAGCATCGAGAACCGGTCCCCGTTCCTGGACTACCGGTTGCTGGAGCTTTCCCCCCGCATCTCCTGGCAGGCCAAGATCACCTCCGTGGAGAGCAAGCACGTGCTCCGGGAGGTAGCCCGCCGGCTGGGCGTGCCCCGGGAGATCGTCGAGGAGAAGACCAAGCGAGGCCTGGCCCTCCCCTCGAGCTGGACGCGAGCCACGAACGGTTCCGGCCTCGGGCATCAGACCTCGACCTCGACCCCGACGTGGGACAGGTCCTGGTTCCGGGACCGGATGCTCTCGGCCTGGCGCTCGGGGCTGACGAGTCGGGACGGGAACGTGGACTCCAGGGAACCTTCCGGGTACCATGGGGATCGGCTACGAGAGGAGATTCCCTGATGGCCAAGCTCGGGTACAAGACCGGCGGGCACGTGATCGACGGAGGGGATACCTCTGGGGACATCCAGAGCGCTCCCATCGTCCACGTCGGGCAGCATAACATCTACTCGATCCAGGCCTATGCCCCGGCGCTGGGGGGTCGGTCGGGGAACGTCCGCGTGCGGGCTTCCCTCGTGGATGAGACCCAGCTCGCCCAGACCCTGTGGCCCATCGTGGCTACCATCGCCGTTGGAGCCGGGGAGCTTTCCTCCGGGTCGAACACGCCGCTCACGGGGCACGAGTACGTCTGGGTCGAGTACGCCCGCACCGGAGGCGGCCAGGCCAACGACCTGGACGTGTGGGTCTCCAAGAAGCGAATCGAGTAGGAGGAACATCCATGCCCTGGGCAGATACCCTCCTCGATGTCTCCGGCTTCCTGAAGGCGTCGGACATCGACTCCATCGCCGAGCTCCAGGCCATCATCACGGACGCCACCCTGGTCCTGACCTCCATGAAGGGGCAGCCGGGGGGCGTGGCTTCCCTGAACATGGCCGCGAAGCTCAACAGCACGGAAATCCCCACCATCCCGACCGCCAACATCCAGGGGATCACCGGGGTGGGAACCTCCCTGCTCCAGGCCGTGAACGCGGCGGCCGGCCGGACAACCCTCGCCCTCGGGGATGCCGCCACGCGCAACGTGGGAGCTGGTGCCGGCGACGTCGCCGCCGGAGACGAGCCTGTCGCTGCAGGGCATGCTTCGGCCTCCGGTGCGGGTGTCCACGGAGCAGGCGTGACAGGAGCGGACGTGCTTGCCGCAGCCGACCAGGCCACGGCACAGACCGCCGTGGGGACCGATGCCGCAGGTGCGGCGCGGCCCCCGGACGCACACGCCATCGGGGCGCACACCGGGGCGGGAGACATCGTGACGCGCGACGCAGCCGAGTTCGCCACGTCCGCGCAGGGGGACAAGGCCGACTTGGCCTACGTGTCCACCCTCAGAATCACCATCGTGAACGATCAGTCCAGCACGGATACGCTGTCCACGGTGATCGGCACGTTGCTGATCGACCGGACGAAGTATGCCTACACGACGGTGAAGTTCCGCGCGGAGGGAGCAATCTCGGGCGCGGCCACGGGCGAGCTGGACCTGTACGACCTGACCGCCGGCAGCCTCGTGACGACGCTGGCGCTCAACAACGGGACCTTCGGCGTCGAGACGACCGTGACGATCCCAGCCGTCCCTGCCGGGGCGCACCTGCTCGAGGGGATAGTTCGACGAGTGGGCGGGGCAGCGGAGGATAAGATCTATGTGGGTTGGGGCGGCCTGGTCCTGGCCTAGAGGAGAAGAACGTGGCGATCCCAGTCAAAGAGAAAACCTGGTCCGCAGTGGTGTACCGTCGAACGGCGACGGGAAACATAATCACGAACCACCAGTATATGATGTACAACTGGAAGACTGCCTTCCTGACTGCTGGCTGGACCGTGGCCCGGTCCTGCGATGGGGTCTCGGTGGCAGATGCCGACCTCTGGGATGGCTACACCAAGTGCGTCTGGAACACGGGGAGCACGGCGCGGTCCTGGATCGTACTGCGAGCTCCCGTGGCCATGCACCCGGCCATGTACGTCCTCATCGGCCTGTGTGGTGTCGCAGGGACCAACGGGAACAACTATCAGATCATCTACTCCTCCTACTCGTTCACGACAGCCTACACCGGGGGCTCGACAACGACTCTTCCGACGGCGGCCGGTGAGGTCGTGATCCGCACGGGGACTTTCGCGACGGGCGGCTACTGGCTGGGCGGGACTGCCTCCGATGTGATCATGAGTTTCAACGCGGCGTACTCGTCGGACGGAACATGTTTCCGCACGGTGTTCTGTACGTTCGCCGCCTCGCCTTCCGGGGTGGGGTTCTTCGACTTCGAGCGGGCCGTGGACCTCATCGGCGCGGCCTCCTGGGACGCCAACCCCGTCGCTGTGGTGGGGGCGTACCAGCCTCTCTACAGCAACCTCAACGACGCTGCCGCGTGGACCGCCAAGCTGGCCGGGACTGCCGTGACGGCATACGCGGCAACGCTAGGCTATGGAGCGGCCATGTTGGGGGAAAACCAGACGCATGCCAACGAGACCGGGGGGCTGGGCTGGAACATGACCGAGATCATCTTGGTCTCCGCAACGGTAGGATGGAGAGGTCCCTTCGGGCGACTCCGGGACCTGTATTTTGGCAGTACGGGCAATCCGAACGGGTCCACGCACCCGGATAGTGGGGACATGGAGTTCGTCCAGTTCGGCCATGTGGTGATGGCCTGGGACGGCGTGCCGGGCGTTCCGGGCACCCCGCCTGACATCTGCGCGTAGGAGGTGGTGTCGTGGCGCACGTAAAAGGTGATGCAGTTCAGTTCAACGCGCCATATTCCGACGGCACCGTGTTCCCGGCCTGGCGCATCCCCCGACGGGGAGACCACTGCCACCCGTATCCCAAGACGTACCTACACCGAGCCAAGGTGATCGCCACGGGGCTGTACACCTATTGGAGCCCGAATGCTCCCGATCCGACGGGGGCGGGCTCAGGATATCTGCCGGCGGAGATCACCAGCATCAAGATCCTGTCGGTGACGTGATCTTGATGCCCTGGCGGCGTGTCATCTCCGGCAAGCGCGTTGGCCCCGACGAGGAGCACGGGGGCACGGAAGACGTGCCTGTCCGGCTCAAGCTGGACTGCGGCTGCAAGCCCATCGCCTCGGTGAGATATCTCCGGGAGCCGGGCCAGCGCAGGAAGCTCCTGCTTCCAGGCGAGTACCCCTGCCCGCTGCATGGGGACCAAGATTACGTGCCAGCTACTCGAGAAAGCGACCGTGTGACCCTCTGGGCCGCGACCGTCCTGTTCGTCATCGGCATCGTGCTCCTGTTCTTCCTCGTGTATCCCTGCGGAGGCCAAGCATAATGGATGCACCCCCTGATGTCGTCGGAGGGGCCATTGGCGGCGGCGTGGCAGCGGCGCTCTGGGCGCTGACCGCGACCATCCGGGAGTGGCTCTCACGTGACAAGGCCCCGGCAAAGGCCGGCAAGGACAACGAGCCGGACCCGGTCCTCGAGGAGATCAAGGCCCTGCGAACTGACATGCGCGAGCTGTGCCACCAGCTCGAGCTGCGGGACGTCCAGGCCGCCGCGCGGCTCACGGCGCTGATCGACGCCATGGACCGGCAAGCGGACATGATCAACCGGCTCATCGAGCGGCTGACAGTGGCTCCGACGCTGGCCATCCATGGAGGGGGTGGAGGGGGAAGCGGATCACGCGGCGGCGCAGGCAAGTCGGCATAGCGAACGGCGGGAGGGGGCGCGGGATTGGAGGTCACATGCCATGCGCGTTCTCGTCATAGGCCCCCCCGAGCTGTCAGAGGACATCCGTGGAGCGCTCCCTGACGCGACCTTGGAGGAGACCGTCACCATCCGCGCTGCTGCCACGCTGTACCAGAAGGGGCGCTACGACGTGGTCCTCCTGCATGCCCGCCTGGCGGACAGCGCGGGCGTGGAGACGGCGGAGATCTTCCGGCGAGACATCTGCCGGTGCGTACCCGTGGTCATGCTCGTGGGCGAAGAGATCACAGCCGTGACGCGGCTCCGCTCGCTGGCCCCCAATCTTGCCGAGGACATGCTCCCCATCGAAGACATCCCGATCGACGGTGTCCTGTCTCGGGCCATTCTCGCGGCTCAACTGCGGAAGGGCCGGAGATTGACCCGTTGACAGGTTTGTGGAAACCGCTAAGATGGAACGGAGGAGACCCCCATGAGCGACGTGACCAACGCGAGCGATGGGCCGGAAGGAACCCCTACGAAGAAGGTGGCCCTGCCAGCCTGGAAAGAACCTCGGTTCTGGGCAACAGCGGCCCTGGTCCTGTTCGCCGGCGCCCTTGCTGCGGCGGGCAGCATCGGCGCGGACGCGACGGCGACGGGGCTCACCGGGCTGTTGACCCGGTGGAAGTCGGATGGCGAGGCCAACGTTCCCTTGCACCTCCAGCCTCGGTTCTGGATCTCGGCGGTGATCTTCCTGGTCATCGTCGGGCTGGCCCTCGCGGGGAAGCTCCAGGGATGGGCCGCGCTCACCTACGCTGCGGGTGTCCTGAGCCAATGGGGGGTGGCCAAGATCACGCCCCCGGTGGGAGGGTAACCATGCGAGTCCTGATTCTCTCTCTTAACCTACGGCGCTGCGCCGTCGCCGGCATCACGCTGATCCTCGTGTCGCTCGTGTTGCTTCTGTTCATCGCCCTGGCGTCGTCGGGGTGCGGCATGTCCGCGCTGGAGCAGCTCGGGGTGGTCAACACCTCGGCGAAGGTGCTGACGGACACGGTGATCCCGCCATGGGATCAGAAGTGCCTCGACGAGGCGAAGGCCTGTGCCGTCTCCGGCTGCCATCAGCCGGCGTGCTGCCCGAAGCTCACGAGCTGCCAAGACGCGCGGGCAGCCTTCTACATCGCCGTGCGGGCGGTCCACTCCGGTGTGGCTGCGGCTGCCCCTCTCGCCGTACAAGGCGACGAGGCGGGGGCCAAGACCTGGCTGCTCAAGGTCGCGGCCTCCCTCGACGCCGCGAGAAAAGCCGCCCAAGCGGCCGGACTGCTGGGAGGTGCGCGATGAGTCCTCTGGCACAAGGTATCGCTGCGGCCATCTCCGGGCTCCTTCAGGTGTTCGTTCGCTCCGGCGACACGTCGTCCTCCGTCGGCAAGATCGTGCAGGAGGCGCTGGACGATCTCCAGCGCACGATGGACCGAGAGAAGGCGGCCAAGGCCGCCGAGGACGCGGCGCTCCGGGGAAGGTAGGCCGGGGCACTGCATGACCCCTGCCTTGCTCCTACTCGCGTTCCTGAGCCGGGGCCTCGACCCCGGTGAGGCCATGCGATTGACCCAGGAGTCCTTGGCCGCTGACGCGGCGTACCACCTCCGACCGGCGACCGTGGGCTCAGTCATCCTCGTCGAGACTGGAGGGGAATGGGCCGTGGGGACCGGACGGGGAGACCTCGGGCGAGACGCGGCCGTGGGGTGGGGCCAAGTCCTTGTCCCGCGCTGGCGCTCCGGCGCGGGCCGGCGGGTGACATGGTGGCTGCGGGACCTGCGCGTGCATGTCTCCGTGATGGGCATGCTGCTCGCGGACTCGCGGCGACGGTGTGCCCGCCAGCGGGGCTGCCCCTGCCCCGAGGCGCACTACAACTGGGGCTCGCGCACGCAGTGGTGCCGTGCGCTGCGCTCCGTGCAGCGACGGCTGCGCGTTCACCAAGAGGTGCCCGGTGCCTGAGAACCATCCCGCCGGAACCAACACCTCTTGCCTGGAATGTCGATGGTGGAAACCAGAGTCCCGCTTGGGGCCGTTGGCGGAGACACGCGGGCGCTGTACATGGGCGCGTGATCGACATATCCCCCACGCCTACCGGCATCTCATCGTGTTCTACCCATACCAAGGCGAAGGCTGTCCCTGCCAGGAGGTGCCCGATGCCTGACGACAAGCCGGAAGCCGAGGCAGAGGCCCTGGTCGTAGCCCCGACGTGGGCCATGGAAGAGACCGCACAGCCGGCCGCGACCCGCGAGGCCTTCCCCGACCCGAAGCTCAATGAACTGCGCCCGGAGTTCCGTGCTTTGCTCGAGCCTATCCTTGTGGAGCTGGCCAGGCTGGGCTTCCAGCCCAAGATCAGCAACGCCTACAGGTCCGTCGAGGAGCAGGCCAAGAAGAAGGCGCAGGGGTTCGCCAAGAGCGCCAGGCCGGGCGCTCACACCTGGGGGTTGGCCGCCGACGTGATCGACCGTCGATGGGGCTGGAAGGTCACCGAAGAGAACGCCAAGTTCTTTGGGGCCCTCTGCCGGCTGTCCGTCGCGGCCGGGCTCGTCTGCGGAGGGACGTGGTTCGGGAAGGGCGGGACGCGAGAGAGGCCGACGCACCCAAGTCCCTGGAATCATTGGAAACTTGGCTGGGATGTGGCTCACGTTGAGATGAGGAACCCGCCAGCAGCGTTACGGCGGGAGTACCGGCCCGGTTGATCCTCCTGGCGCACCGGGGGCCGTAGGTCGCCGCACGATCTCGCAGATCCGCTTCGAGGCCGCATGCCCATCCGGGTGCTCCTCTCGTGCGCGCTCCACGCCCGGATCGTCCTCATCCTTCGTTTCGTGCTCCAGCACCACGAGGTCACAGGGGGCGTTCAGATCGATGTCGTCCTCATCCCACTGAGCCGGGGCACCACGGGGAACGATTCGCAGGGTGATCAGCATGGTCATCTCCTCTCGGGCGGACCTTCGGATTCTTCCCTGGATATTATGCTGTAATCTACTGGCTTTCCGCCCATGATCACCCATTCGATCTTGATCGTGACATGCCAGGCGCGGCGCCTCCGGGAATACCCACGTCCCCACCCCCTCCATTTGGCCTCTCTGTCCAGTGCTGCCGCCCGCGCTTCCCGTGCCTGATCATCGCCACGGATGATGTCGTACAGGACATCATCTACCAGCGAGTCAATCGCGCCGGAATTTCCGCCAGCCCCCTCGCAGCGGTATTCCCATGGAGCGTAGACCACGCACGGGGCATCGAACTCCCAACCGTCATCCCACTGGCATCCCCGAAATTCCGTCGGGAGCTGTTTCTGTCCTTTCTCGACCGGCATGGTCATCTCCTCTCGGGAGGCTTCGCGCAGGCGGTGCATTCCGCTCCGTCCCCGCGAACGCCGCTGTTGTGGCAGGTAGGGCAGTAGGGTTCCCCCGCTTTCTCGGCAGCGCACGCCGCGCAGAGATCGTCCTCGGTGCAGGTGTTCTCATGGCAGATGAAGTAGTGGTTACAAGCCGGGCAGTCATGCACATGTGGGTCGGCCATGGTGTCATCTCCTTTACGGGCACCGCTCCGGGAGGAGCAACTGCCCGAGTCCACCCCGGCGGTCTCTGTACAGAGCATAGGGCTCGGGGATGATACGGAGTCCCATCGCATCGCCGTCGAACCACTCGTAGAGGGCCATCGCCAGTCGGAGCCCGAAAACCCAGTAGCCGCAGACGTTGCCCGTGAACGGGTTGTAGAGGGTGAAGGCCGGCGGATCGATCAGGGTCATGATCATCTCCTCTCGGGCCAGAAGCGAAGATGGATGACGAGAGTGGGCAGTGGGCAGATCCAGACCTCGATCCGCAGAATGCCCTGCGGGTCGGGCCGGCGATCCCAGAAGATGCCGATCCACAGGTCCCTGGGCTCGAACTTGATCTCGACGAGCAGGCGGCTCAGGACTCCAGCCAGGTCGCCGAGGGTCATGGAGTCTCCCCCAGCATCCAGGCGATGACCCGTGCCATCCACCCGGGCCGGTGCGCTCGCTCGCCTTCGCCGCAGATCGCGCAGGCACCGGTGAGGCATCGGTGGGGGTGGTAGCGGTGCGAGCGCGGATCCGACTGCATGCGGACGAGCCGGGCCATGCCAGCCTCGAGGCGCCGGCGGCGTTCGTCGGGAGTGAGGTGGTCTTTCATCGCCGGCTCTCCTCCCTGCATCTCCGCGCTTCCGCATCCCATTCCCTGTCCCAGTCCCGACGTTCCTTCCACTCGCCGCCGGGATCTCCCACGAGCGAGAAAAGGAGGCTCTCTCTGTTTTCGGGACGCCGAGGGCACCAGTCCGGGGGCGGGCATAGTCCCCACCAGGTGTGCAGCAGCCCTGAATCTCCCGGATGCCTGGGGAAGCGACGATCTGGATCCCCGCCGCAGTGGCAAGAGCCGTCGGTATCTCTGGTCCTCAGTGGGCACGATGCGCACGTGTAGCTCATGGTGTCCCCTTCTCGCCGTTGGCGATCAGGGAGCGCAGTCGGGCAACTTCCTCCCATGCTACCCTCGCCGTCGTTTCCTCCTCCGCAGCCGCCGCACCCGCCTCCTGCGTTCGCTTTGCCGCCGCACGCGCTTCTACCTCCGCTGCATCTACCCGAGCCCACGCTGCGGTCTCTGCTGCTCGAGCCTCCTTCCGCTCCGACAACGCTCGCTCTGCCTTCTCTTCTGCCAGCAACGCCCGCGTCTCTGCCGCTGCCAGCCTTTCCTTCAAGATTCCCTCGGTACTCGTCATGGTGTCTCCTCCTCGCCGTTGGCAGCCTGACGCAACCGCTTGGCCTCCGCTCTTGCCACCCTTGCCTCCAGCTCTGCGCCTTCCGCCACCGCGCCTGCAGCTCATGCCAGCCTGTACGCCGCTGCAACGGCAGCCCGTGCCTGTTCATACGCCGGAGCGCGGGCAACCAACAGCGCCGTCGCCATGGTGTTCTCCCACGCCGCGACCAGCTCCGCTCGGTCCGCCCGCATCCTTTCCACCTTCGCATCCAGCTCCAGCCGGAACGCTCGGGTCTCTGCTGCCGCCAGGATCTCCGACCGGCTGTTCTCGGTGGTCACGGTGTTTTCCTCCCGAGCCAGTCGTGGACGGCCTCGCTGGGAATCACTTGGGCCAGCCCTTGGACTTGACGCGCTGGATCAGCCTCTCGTCGATGGCCTGGCGCACGCGCTCGTGGTGGTCCTTGGCCTGTTCGATGCTCCGCTCCAGGTGCCCCTTGGCCTTCCGGTACCGGGCAGCGTTGGCCTTCCGCATCTTGCCCGCGCAGCGAGGACACAGCGTGCGTGCCTTGCCCCACGCGAACCATCCGGGCTCGTAGGCGGAGAGAGCTTGCTTGCTGCAGAGATAGCAGATATCCGGGGAGTCACTCATCTCTCACTCCCTGTCCCGTCTACGTGCAGGACGACGGGATCCGTTGGCGGCGGTGCCGCGCCCGGTTGTGCTTTGCCTGGTCTTCCACTCTCCGTCGAGGGCGCACGGGGGCACCGAGAGG
>Ga0194113_10002110_pt1 | contig 27318 bp, 24 predicted proteins | sample TA2MahC200mmetaG_FD_146193 | JGI IMG/M metagenome (GOLD analysis project Ga0194113, IMG submission 146193) | Freshwater microbial communities from Lake Tanganyika, Tanzania - TA2015017 Mahale Deep Cast 200m | ecosystem: Environmental > Aquatic > Freshwater > Lake | place: Tanzania: Lake... | reverse complement strand
GGGTGGGGGTTTGGGGGAGGGGGTAAGGGCCGTCGGCCCTTAGCCCCCTCCCCCAACAACAACTTTTAGGAACAGTCTGATGTTTTTCAAACCCGCCATCCTGTCCCTCTTCCTGGGCTCCCTGCTGATCAGCGGCATGCTGCTCTACGCCGCGTATTTCGGGGTGCAGATTCTGCGGAACTGGGACCTGAAGAGCGGCAGCGAGACCCAGTTGACCCTGGAGCGGCGGACTTACCTGGTTTCCACCATCCTGGTCTATGTCTTCGCGTTCCAGCTTATCTCCCTCATCCTGTTTGTCGCCACCGCGGACCGGCTCCATCCGTTTTTCACCGGGGCCATGTGCGCCGCGGGGTCCCTCAACGCCAACCCCTGGGGTTATCCCGCCGCCATCTTCAAAGTGGTCAACTTTCTCCTGGCGGGGTCTTGGCTGGTGGTCAATTACGTGGACAACCAGGGCTATGATTATCCCTTGATCAAAAAGAAGTACCTGTTGCTGCTGGCCATCGCGCCCTTGATCCTGGCCGAGACGGTGGTGCAGGGGAAGTATTTCCTGGGCCTCACCCCGGAGGTGATCACCTCCTGCTGCGGGTCTATGTTCGCGTCCGAGGGCAAAGGGGTGGCCGCCGGGGTCGCGGCCCTGCCCATGAAACCCCTGCAAGCCGCCCTCGCCGCGGCCATGGGCGGCACTTTTCTGCTGGGAGTCAGGTTTTATCGGAAAGGGAGAGGGGGATACGGGTTTGCCGGGGTGAGTTTATTGACCTTCCTAATATCCATGGCTTCCTTGATCTCTTTCATCTCCCTGTATATCTACGAACTGCCCACCCACCACTGCCCCTTTTGCATCCTGCAAGGGGAATACCGCTATATCGGCTATCCCCTCCACCTCAGCTTGCTGGTGGGAGCCCTGGCGGGCCTGGGGGTGGGAATCCTCATGCCCTTCCGCCACATCCCCAGCCTCCAAACCGCCCTGCCGATGGTGCAGAAGCGGCTGGTGCTGCTAACCCTGGGTCCCTATGCCTTTTTTGCGGCAATCGGGGTTTATTACCTGATTTTCTCCAATCTCAAAATGTAGTTCTGGAACTGGCCAAGACGACGTGAAGGGGACGCGGGTTAAAGACTGCGGGGTCCCTCGCCCAGTGTAGTCAGGTCCTGACATCTTTGATGGGATTAACTTGGTGTTATGATTTGGAATATAACTATGATGAATATATCGGGACACTAACTGCTACGTAGTTAATCTTGATATAGCAGATATCTGCTGACGGTATCAGATCCACTCAAAGAAACCTCGTCAATTATCTGCCCTTTCAGGTACCCCTGGGTGTCTCCTGACCGGACGCCTTAGCATAAAAAGCCATTTTGATATAAAATAAAGACACGCAAATTGGGAGAGAATGTCCGATATGAAATTAATCATCATTGATTCTGAAAGATGCGTGGGCTGCCAGAGTTGCATGTTTGCTTGTGCCAGGCGACATCACGAAGCCGGGCTGGCCAAAAGCTGCATCTTCGTGCATTCGAGCGGCGGCATGGAGCGGGGTTTTAATCTGGTTGTCTGCCGGGCCTGCGACGACCCCCCGTGCCCCAAGGTGTGCCCTACGGGTGCTTTGCGGCGCGCCAGACGGGGGGGCGGCGTGCGCCTGGACCTGGAAAAGTGTCATGGCTGCGGCAATTGTCGCACCACCTGCCTGTTGAAAGCCATTTTTTGGAACAGCGAGATCAATAAGCCCATGATCTGCAGCCACTGCGGTTATTGTGCCAAATTCTGCCCGCATGGGGTTATCGCGGCGTTAAAAGAAGAGGAGAAGCTGGAATATGCTCTGTGATGAAAGCCTGAGTACGGTTCTGCATATCGATTTATCCAAAAAATCCTTCCGGACCGAGAGGCGCCCTGAGCTTTTTGAAAAGTATTTGGGCGGCGCCGGGGTGGCTATCCAACTCCTTCACGAGAACTGTCCCAAGGATTGCGATCCCCTGGGGCCCGAAAATCCCATCATCCTGGCCGTGGGCCCCCTTACTGCGCTCTTTCCCCTGGGTTCCAAGACAGTGGCCATGTTCAAGTCACCGCACACCGGCAACCTGGGGGAGAGCCACTGCGGCGGCCGCAGCGCCGTGGCCCTCCGCATGGCGGGCTACGGCGGCATTGTTATAGAAGGCGTCAGCGAAACGCCCATCTATGTGGCGGTGCACGGCAACAAGGTGTATTTTCGCGACGCCTCTTCAATCTGGGGTCTGGGGGGCATTGTCACCGGACAGATCCTCCGGGAAGCGGAAGCCGGAACCGGCTTTCGGACCATCATGCGCATTGGCCCGGCCGGGGAGAGGCTCGTGTCCTATGCCTGCGTGACCACGGAAACCTACCGCCATTTCGGGCGCCTGGGGCTGGGAGCCGTTTTCGGCAGCAAGAAGCTCAAGAGCGTGGTGATCTCGGGGCAGCAATCCCTGCAGGTCACCGACCAGAAGCTATACCGGGAGATCTACGAAGAGATCTACGAGAACGCGGTGACCTCGCCCCTCATGAAGAAGTACCATGACTTGGGCACCGCGGAAAACATCCTGCCCTTAAACGAACTAGGGGGCCTGCCCACCCGGAATCTTCAGGAAGCGAGACTGGCTCAGGCCGCCAACATCTCCGGTGAGTACTTTGCCGAGCACTACCTGGGCCGGCGCCTGGCCTGCTCCCACTGTCCGGTGGGCTGTATTCACATCGCGGCGTTGCGGGAGCCGGACTCGGTGAAGCCCTACTTTTATAAAACTTCCATGATTTCCTATGATTACGAACCCATGTACGCCCTGGGGTCCATGCTCGGCGGCAGCGATGCCAAGGGCCTCATGCGGTTGATGGACCAGGTAGAGGCCCTGGGGCTGGACGCCATGAGCACCGGGGTGATCCTGGCGTGGGCCACCGAAGCCCAGGAAAAAGGTAATATCTCCGAGAAAGAAACCCTCGGGTTAGCCTTGGGCTGGGGCAATTACCATGCTTACCTCAAAGCGGTTCGCTTCATAGTGGAGCAGCCCAATCACTTCTATCGGGCCCTGGCCCAGGGAGTGGACCGGGCCTCCTCCCTCTATGGCGGCCGGGATTTTGCCCTGGCTATGGGCGGCAACGAGATGCCGGGCTACCACACTGGACCGGCTTCGCACTTGGGGGTCTTAATCGGCGCCAGGCACAGTCATCTGGATAACGCCGGCTATAGCGTAGACCAGAAGATACTGGCCAAGAACCTGGTCAGCCCCCGGGAACTGGCCGAGGCCCTCTTGATGGAAGAGCATTGGCGGCAGATTCTTTCCAGCCTGGTGGTCTGCTTCTTTGCCAGGGAGATCTATAAAAAAGATGTGGTGGCGAGAGCCCTCCAGTTATCGGGATTTTCCCTCGATCCGGAGGAACTTATAGGCATCGGGAAAGAGATTCATCGGGAAAAATACCGGTTTAAGGAGAGGGAAGGCTTTAGTCTCGGCCAGCTTCGCATCCCCAAACGCATTCTGGAAACGCCAACACTGGTGGAAGGTTGGGATGAAAACTACCTCATAAAAGTGATGGAAAGTGTCAAAGAAATGATGGCTTCATGAGGAGCAACTAATTGAGTGCATTAAAAATATGAGTTTTTGATCTTTCCATGAGAATTAGCGATGAAAGCCAAAACCAAGGGTAAGGTTAATCAAACTCAGGCTGCGATCGAGGCGTTTTTGAGTAACGAGACCCCGATGCGGGCACAAAGGAGGTCCTACCAGCCTCCCTTGTGCGCGGTGCTCAAGGGCGGCGCCGGCGCCACCCGCCCCATGCCGGGGATGGAGTTGGAGGTCCTTAAGGCCGCCCGGGACCAGCTGCCCTTCGTAAGCCAGAACCGGTTATTAGAGATTGTGCCGAGACAGGAAAAGCGCCCTGACCGCCCCCGGCGCATCGGTGTGGTCCTCTCCGGTGGCCCGGCCCCCGGCGGCCACAACGTCATCGCCGGCATCTTCGCGGCCGCCAAAAGGGCTCACCCGGAGCACCGGGTTATCGGCTTCCTGGGCGGGCCCAAGAGCATCATCACCAACAAACACCTGGAAATCACCGCCGAGATGGTGGCACACTTTAAAAACTCCGGCGGCTTCCACATGCTGGGCACGGGCCGGGACAAGATCGACACCCCCGAGAAGATGGAGCAGTGCCGCCAGACTTGCACCGCCCTGGGACTGTCCGGCCTGGTGGTGGTGGGAGGCGACGACTCCAACACCAACGCCGCGTTTTTGGCCGAGAACTTGCGGGATATCGGCACCCAGGTCATCGGCATCCCCAAGACCATCGACGGCGACCTCCAGGTGCCGGGGCTACTGCAGATTCCCTTCGGCTACCACTCCGCCTGCATGGCTTTCGCCACAGAGGTCGGCAACCTCAACTCCGATTGCAAGTCGGACCGAAAATACTGGCACTTCAACCGCCTTATGGGCCGCAGCGCCTCCCACATCGTTCTGGAGGTGGCCTTCCAGACCCACCCCAACGTCATCCTCATCGGCGAGGAGATCGAAGAAAAGGAACTGACCATCCACAACGTGGTGCGTCTCATCGCCGATGTAGTGGTAGAAAGGGCCCGGATGGGCAAAGACTACGGCACCATCCTGATCCCCGAGGGCATCCTGGAATTCAATCAGGAAATCAACGTCCTCATCATCAAGATCAGCCATATCATCGCCGCCTACAACCGGGAGGCCTTGGAGGAGGAATCTTTCCATAAGCTCTCTTTTGAGGACCAGGTGCAGTTCATCGACAACAACGACATCTGGCGGGACTACGACAGCCGGGTTTTTTTGGGGCTGCCGCCCGAACTCCAGCGGGGCCTGCTCCTGCCCCGGGACAGCCACGGCAACTTCCAGTACGCCCTGGTGAACACGGAAAGAATCCTCCTGGGGATGGTGGCCACTTACCTCCGTAAACAGCGGGGTAAAGGGATCTACAAGGGGACTTTCCGGACCCAGAACCACTATTACGGCTATGACGGCCGGGGCACCTTTCCTACCAACTTTGACTGCGACTACGCCTATAATCTGGGACATGCCGCCTTCAGCTTGCTTAATGCCGGGGCCACCGGTTACATGGCGGCCATCAAGGAGCTGCACAAGCCCATGGAGGACTGGCAGCCCATCGGCATTCCCCTGGCCCCGTTGATGCACCTGGAAGAGCGCTTCGGCCGCCTGGAGCTGGTGATCCAGAAACAGAAGGTGGATCTCAACAGCCCGGCCTTCAAGATTCTGGCCCACGAACGGGAGAAGTGGGCCGTAGAGGACCACTACCGCTTCCCCGGCCCCATCCAGTTTCACGGCCCGGGCGCAGACGACAAGCCCATCACTCTCATGCTCAATGCTTTGGGGGGGTAGGGGGAAGAGATTTGGTGGGATGGCCAGAGAGCTGACCCCATGCATCCCCCTAACCTGCAGTTCGCAGTAGGTGGTGAGCAGGCGTCAACGAGGTGAGGCTGGGAAAGGGCTAAAAAACCGCAGAAAAAGGGAAGCAAAGCTTGCTGATATCTTGCCATCCCAGAAACTTAGCGAATTTCCTCGTTAAATTGCGCTATGCTCTGCCTAGCAGCACCAGTCTGGTGGCATCAAAGAATAGAGGCCGTTGAATTCTGGACTTTTGGGTCGGGAAGATGCTATCTACGGATGCATATCGTCGCTCGTCTTTGCATCGACGCGATACTGCGGGATTTTTTGCAGAGCATCGCCTATTTCCTGCGCCGCTAACCGCAGCTCGTAGTTTTTTTGCAGGTTCATCCAAATATCCGGTCCCGTGCCAAACCACCGGCCGAGGCGTAAAGCCGTATCGCCCGAGATTCCACGCTTGCCTCGGATGATCTCGGTGATCCGCTTCGTCGGCACGCCCAATTGTTTGGCCAGTTCGTTCGCGCTCATGCCGAGGGCTTTCAGTTCGTCGGCCAGATGCTCTCCTGGATGAATAAGAAGCCGTGCCATAAGTCACCTCCTAATCCACTCTATTCATGAATATTTCGAAGTATATACTGCAACCTATTGAAATAATAGACTAAATATCAATTCTTGAAAAAGCAGAGTGTTTTTTACACAGGCTGGAAAGCCTGTGCGACTGATCTTCAATTTCTTGTTTTTTGACAAAGATTTTACATGTATCCAGTTGATCTGATTAAGTAATAAGTTTATTTTTTGAGTTTGGTTGCGGCATCAGGTCGCGATGTGCCACCAAGTTCTTTGCAGCCTGTCGAATTATCCGGGCTAGTGGTAATCCGCGATTTCCATGTTAAGCGGCCCGGGAAAATCTCCCGGCCATTCAAAGCAAATCCACCGGCAATCACTTCCCGATGCAAAACTCCCCGAAGATGCGGTCCAGGATGGCGTCGCCCACTTCTTCGCCGGTGATTTCCCCCAGTTCCCGGATGGCTTCCTGGAGTTCCAGGGCCGTCAGCTCCCAGGGGACCGGGGTTTGTTCCAGGAGGGCCAGGGCCTGCTTCAGGCAGTCCCGGCCGCGGCCCAGGTGCTGGTAATGGCGGGCCTGGGTGATGATTTCCCCTGCGGTTTTCACCCCGCCGCCCAGGGCCAGGTCCACGATGCGGCTCTTGAGTTCCTCGATGCCGGCGCCGGTGAGCGCGGAAATTGCGGCGATGGGGAAAGGGGATATTTGCTGGAGTTGAGCTTCGGAGAGCCTCAGGGGCAAGTCAATCTTGTTGATCACCGTTAGGGCCGCGCGGCCCGCGAGTTCCATTAAAGCCTGGCAATCGGCCTCCTCCAGGAGGGTGCTGCCGTCCACCAGGTACAATACCAAATCCGCCTGGGCCAGGCGCTCCCGGGTGCGCTCCACCCCCATCTCCTCCACCCGGTCCTGGGCCTCCCGCAACCCCGCGGTGTCCATGAGACGCACCCTTACTCCCCCCAGGGTGATGGACTCCTCGATGAAATCCCGGGTGGTGCCGGGAATCTCCGAGACAATGGCCCGCTCCAGGTTCAGCAGGCAGTTGAGCAGGCTGGATTTCCCCACGTTGGGCCGCCCGGCGATGACCACCAGCAGCCCTTCCCGTAACAGGCGGCCTTCCTGGTAAGTGGCCAACAGGTCGTGCAGGCGCCGGACTTGTTCTTCTATCCCCGGGGCTAAGGCTTCCGGGGCCAGTTCCTCGGCCTCTTCGGGAAAGTCCAGGGCGGCTTCCACCCGGGCCAAAAGGTCCAGGAGGGCATCCCGGGCCTGGCGCAAGCTGCGCCCCAGGCGGCCCTCCAGGTGGGCCGCGGCCACTTTCAAGGACGCGGCGGTGCGGGCCTGGATCACCTCCAGCACCGCCTCAGCCTGGGTCAGGTCGAGTCGACCGGAAAGAAAGGCCCGGAGGGTGAATTCTCCGGGGCGGGCCAAACGGGCGCCGTGCTCCAGGGCCAGCTGCAGGATGCGGTGTAACACCCCATAGCCCGAATGGCAGTTGATCTCCACCACGTCTTCCCGGGTGTAGGTATGGGGCGCCCGCATGAGGGTGAGAAGGACTTCGTCTACCACCGCGCCTTGAGAGTCGATGATGCGGCCCAGGTAAAGCTGGTGGGAATGCCAGGGACAGTCAGGATTCCGGGGGCGGAAGATGCTCCGGGCGATGGCTTCGGCTTGGGGGCCGCTCAGGCGCACGATGCCGATGCCCGCTTCCCCCAGGGGGGTGGAGATGGCTACGATGGTGTCGTTATAAAAGGGGTCAGTGGTCAGTTCTCAGTTCTCAGTTGACAGTTAACAGTTAACAGTCGACATTCGACATTCGACAAATCAAAAATGGCGCGCCGAGCGCACCCTAATTTTTCGTATATCTGCTATTTATCTTTTTTAACAGAAAACAGAAAACAGAAAACAGAAAACTGTGAACTGAGAACTGTATCTATTTTTCTTCCCGCTTCTTGGCGGGAGAAATGACCACTTTTTTGTAAAGCCCTTCTCCCCGGCTCATGGTCTTCAGGTCCTTATCTCCCTGGAGGGCCAGGTGGATGATGCGGCGGTCGTAAGGGTTCATGGGGCTTAAGGCGATGGACTTGCCGCTCTTCTTCACCTTCTCCCCGTACTTCAAGGCCATCTGGGTCAGGGCGTCATTGTGCCTGGCCCGGTAGGCCTCCACGTCCAGGGTGACCCGGACCTTTTTCTTGGTCTTCTTGGCCAGGATCTTGGTCACTAGGTACTGCAGGGCGTCCAGGGTTTGGCCCTGCTTGCCGATGAGGTGGCCGGCGTCTTCGGTTTCAACCCGCAGCACGACGCGGTCCTCCACCTGTTCCGCCGTGACCCGGCCCGGCTCCTGCATCTTTTCCAGGAACTCCTGCAAAATCTCCTGGGCCTGGGCCACCACGGATTCTTCGATATCCCCTTCATCCCGCCGGGCGGCGCGAATCCGGGCTTTGCGGCTGCCGATGCCGAACAATCCCGGGGACCCTACGGACAGGATTTCAATTTCCAATTGCTCCGCCGGGACCTGGAAGTGGGCGCAAGCGCTCTCTATGGCCTCTTCGGTGGATTTGCCGTCAAATTCCTGAAACTCCATTAACTTTCCCCCAGGACTTATGCGAGGTACTTGTTGGTGTAATGCTGCTGGATGATGGACAACACGTTGTTGACCAGCCAGTAGAGAACCAGGCCCGAGGCAAAGTTGAGAAAGAGGAAGGTGAAGACTATGGGCAAAAACATCATCATCTTGGCCTGGGTGGGATCTCCCGGGGAGGGGGTCATCCTTTGTTGGATCACCATGGAAGCCCCCATGATCAGGGGGGTGATGAGCAGGGGATCCTTGGCGGACAGGTCTATGAGCCAAACGATGTTGGTAAAGGGAATGGTGGGCAGAAAGGGCGCGTGGCGCAGTTCGATGGCGTAGCCTAAGACGTTGTAAAGGGCGACGAATACGGGAAGTTGCAGGACCATGGGGAGACATCCGCCCAGGGGATTGACCTTGAAGGTGCGGTACAGGCCCATGAGCTCCTTGTTCATGGTCTCCCGGTCGTCCTTGTATTTCTCCCGGAGCTTGGCCACCTTGGGCTGGAGCTTCTGCATCTCCTTCATGGACTTATAGCTCTTATGGTTGGGATAGAAGAAGAGCACCCGGATGAGGATGGTGAGGATAATGATGGACCAGCCGTAGTTGTGGAGATAACGGTTAAAAAAATTCAAGGTATAGAGGAAAGGCTTGCCCAGGATATCGAACCAGCCGAAGTTGACGGTGCGTTCCAGACCGACGTTGAGGATCTTAAGGTCGTCCAGGTCCTTGGGGCCGTAATACAAGGTATAGGCCAGTTGGGCAGCCTGCCCCGGGGCCAGGCCCTCCACCGGGGCCCGCAGAGTGGCCACCATGGGGCCGGGAAGCGTTTCGCTCACGGTGAGGATGGCTTTGGGCGCGGCCGTGGGCACCAGCGCGGTGAGGAAATAGCCCTCATCCAGGGTGGCCCAATCGATTTTGCCGGTGAAGGTCTTGAGCTCCTTGAGGCCGCCGGATTTCAGTTCCTCCAGGCGGTTGTTGATGGAGCCGTTGAATCCCAGGAAGAGGTACTTGCTGGCGTCTTCTCCGGTATAATTTTCCGACAGGTCCAGGTCCAGGTGGCCGTCCAGGACGCCGCCGGTTTGGTTGGTGACGTTGACGGCCAAGTCAAAGGCGTAGCTGTCGGCCCGGAAGGTGAAGGTCTTGGTGAACGCCACCCCTTCGGGGCTTACTCCGGTGAATTTCAGGGTGCCCGTCTCTCCGGGCTTGACGGTGACTTCGGTCTGGGAGGCTTCATAAGGCAGAAGAGGCGGGACGGTCAGGTTTTTCCCGGACCAACCCAGACTCAGGGGCAGCTCCTGGTTCTTGCCCGGCCGCACCAGCTCTTTTAATTTGGCCCCCTTGCTGTTGTCCTGGTAGCGGTTGACGTCCAACTCCACCGCCCACAGTTTGAAGCTGTAAATGGAGCTGAATTGCAGCTCCTGGCGGTACTTCTTCAACTGGAAGCTCTTGAGGCGCCCGCCCAGTTCGGTGAAGACCGCCCGGAACAGGGGGGTGTCCACCACCACGTCTTTGGCGGGACGAGCCGGGGCCGGGGCCGGCGGCGGAGTCGGCAAAGCGGGTTTGGCGGCCCCCGGAGGCGGCGGCGCGGGGGCTTCTGGTTTTGCCGGGGCTTTATCCGCGGTGGTCGCCGGCGGCGCCGGGGGGCGCTGCTTCTCCCCGAAGTACATGAATGCAATGAAAATTAAAAAGCTTAAAGCCAGGGCGATAATAGCCCGTTTTTCCATGTTAACACCTCAAGGTACGGGGTCCCAGCCCCCGGGGTGAAAGGGATGGCAGCGGGCCAGGCGGCGGAGGCTCAGCCCCAGGCCCCGTCGGAAGCCATGGCGCTGCAAAGCTTCCCGGGCATAGTGCGAGCAGGTGGGAGCAAACCGGCAGTAAGGGGGTGTCAGAGGGGACACCAACACCTGATAAGCCCGGATTAACCACAGGGCCGCGTTATTCACGGGGTTTTTCCTTCCCGGTGACCAAAAGGCGGCCCAACTCCTCTTGCACCTGTTGATAGCTCAGGGCGCTGGCCCCCTTTTTGGCCATGATGACCAGGTCCGCGGGGGGCAACTGGGTTTTATGGCGGCGAAAGAATTCTCTCAGCAAACGTTTGATCCGATTGCGCCGGACGGCCTTGCCCAAACGTCGGGTCACCACCAGCCCCAGGCGAGGAAAACCCAGGTCGTTGGGGGCCAGGGTGATGCCGAAATGACGAGTGTGGAGCCGGGTTCCCTGGGCCTGGGCCCGGAGGAATTCGGCGCGGCGGCGGAGCCGCTCCGCCTTGGTGAAACGGGCGGTCCCTTTAACGGAGGGATGGGAGACGGGAGCAGGGCTACCGCCTGGGGCTTCCGGCCGGCTCAGGGAGGCTCCCCAACCTTTAGACCGAAAGGCGCTTCCGACCTTTGGCCCGACGGCGCTTCAAAATCTGGCGGCCGGCCCGGGTGCTCATGCGGGTCAAAAACCCATGAGTCCGGGATCGGCGCAGATTATGGGGTTGATAAGTGCGTTTCATTTAAATCCTCGAAGGCGATATGAATTCCAAATCTATTTATAAACCATTTATGACCGGTTTTGTCAAGGAAGTCTGGGAGATTTTGTCAATGACCCTGAAAACTATTGCACCCATAGGAACTGAAGCCTACCACTCAATCCCCCGGCGGGCCAGGACTCCGGCCTGGTAGTAGTGTTTAACCAGGCGCATCTCCGTCACCAAATCCGCCAGTTCGACGAGCTCCGGGGGCGCGGCCCGTCCCGTCAGCACCACCTCCACCCAGGGGGGGCGGCGCCGGAGCAGCTCCAGGACCTCGTCCAGGGGGAGGAGCCCGTAGGTCAGGGTCAGATTGATTTCATCCAGGATCACCAGGTCGTGGTTCCCGGCCATGATGATCCCCCGAGCCAGATTAAAGCCCTCCCGGACCAGATCCAAATCCTCCGGCGCGGGAGACCTAAGGTTCACTAGGCCTGGGCGGCCGAAGGCCCGGATGGTGAAGTCCGGAGCCAAACGGGCGGCGGCCGCGGCTTCCCCGGTGGGCCGGCCTTTCATGAACTGGATCATGTACGCCTTAAGCTCCTGGCCCACGGCCCGGAGGGCCAGCCCCAGGGCGCAGGTGGTCTTGCCCTTGCCGTCCCCGGTGTAAACCTGGATTAAGCCCTGTTCCAGCCGTTCATGGGTCATAACCGTATCTCTTTTCAAATAGGCCGAAAAGTCGGCCCCTTAGCCCCGCAGCAGTTCCCGGGCAATGATGAGGCGCATGATTTCGTTGGCGCCTTCGTAAATCTGCCCTGCCTTGGCGTCCCGGAAGAGCCGCTCCATGGGGTAATCCTTCAGATAGCCGTAGCCCCCCAAAATCTGCACCCCCTCCATCGCCGCGGCCATGGCCGCGTCAGTGGCGAATTTTTTGGCCATGGCCGCGGCCTGGGTGTATGGGAGCTTCTGGTCCTTGAGCCAGGCGGCTTTTAAGGTGAGCAAAGCCGCGGCTTCCAAGTCCGTGGCCATGTCCGCCAGCTTGAACTGGATGGCCTGGAACTGGGCGATGGGTTGGCCGAATTGCCGGCGCTGGCGGGCATAGGCCGCGGCTTCGGCCAGAACTGCCCGGCCCAGGCCCACGGCAATGGCTGCAGACCCCACCCGGGCCGCGTCCAGGGCCGCCAGCATCACCTTGAGGCCCTGGTTCTCCGCTCCTAGGAGGTTTTCCGCGGGTACGAGGACCTCTTCAAAGCGCAGGGATACGGAGACAGCCCCTTCCAGGCCCATTTTCTCTTCTAGGCGATCCAGGATAATGCTGGCGTCAGCCAGGTCCACAATTAAGGCGCTGATACCCTTGGCGCCTTTATCCGGCTCGGTGAGCGCCGCCACCAATGCGTACCGGGCAATATGCCCGGAGGTGACGAAATTTTTCTGGCCGGTGAGGACCCATCCCTCTCCCTGCTTCCGGGCCACGGTCTTAAGACTACCGGGGTCGGAGCCGGCCTCGGGTTCGGTGAGGGCGAACGCGGCATACACCTGGCCCCGGGCCACGGGGATTAGATATTTTTCCTTCTGCTCCGGGGTCCCGAATTGAGCCACCGCGCCCCCGAACAGGGTGTGGTTGACATGCAAGATTAGGGCCGCGGCGGGGGAGATTTGGGCCAGCTCCATTTGGGCCAGGACATAAGAAATGTAATCCCCTCCGGCCCCGCCGTATTCCTTAGGTAGGGCCGTTCCGGAAAAACCTTTTTTGGCCCAGGACTCCAGGATTTTTCGAGGGAACTGGCCTTTCCGGGCCAGTTGCGCGGCCAGGTCTTGTTGTTTCTGGGCCAAGGCCCGGGCCTTTCCCTGGACGGCTTGCTGTTCCGGTGATAAATTAAAGTCCATAAGTTTTTCCCCCAGTGGCCCAGGGCCTGGCCTGGGGCCGGGTCCCGGCGGTCATGAAATAATCACAGAGCCTGCGACACTAAGTTTTGGAGTTTCTTGGACCCTTTCATGCTAATAATAATAGAGTTCCGGGTCAATGAAAAACCATGCCCGGGGCGTAACCCCGGTAAAAGGTAGAAAACCTTGTCCTTACGGAAAACGGAAAACGGAAAACGGCAAACCGTTTCAGGAGACTTCCGACGCGCCCTGATCCTGGGAGGCGCCAAAAGCGGCAAAAGCCGCTATGGCCTCAACCTGGCCCAGAACTTCCCCCCGCCCCGGCTATTTGTGGCCACCGGCCAGGCCGGCGACGAAGAGATGGCGGCCCGCATCGCCCGGCACCGCCAGGAGCGGGGGCCGGAGTGGCACACCCGGGAAGAGCCATTGGATCTGGCCGCGGCCCTGACCGAGTCCCAGGGCCGCTACGGGGTCATCCTGGTGGACTGCCTCACCCTGTGGCTCTCCAACCTGATGCTCTGGGACGGACAGACGGAGGCCGGCATCGATCATGGCATCCAGCAGCTTTTCACCGCTTTTGAAAAGACTGCCACTCCGGTGATTCTCATCAGCAATGAAGTGGGCTTAGGCATCGTGCCGGAAAACGCCCTGGCCCGGGCTTTCCGGGACCGCGCCGGCTGGCTTCACCAAAAGCTGGCCGCCGCCGCCGACCTGGTGGTCCTGGTGGTGGCGGGGCTGCCTTTGACCATCAAAGGAATATGACCGGGAGGGGTAAAAATTGAAGGGCCTGGAGGCCCGAGTTCAATGTTTTTAAGAGAAAATTAATCGCCTTAGATTTTTTTAGTTATTTACATAATATTATATGGACATTAATATGTTGACATTGAGGAGTGTTTACCTTACATTTTTCCCCAACCCGCAGTCTAACCGAGAAGATGATTAATTATCTTTCCGGAAGGGAGATTCCAATGAAGTGGTGCAAGCTGGGAGCCATGACGTTGGCGGCGGCATGGGGATTGTTCATGGCCCATAGCCCTTTGGGGGCGCAAAACTACAGCCCCGGCGATGCCTTCAAATATCGAGGCATGGGAGCGCAAACCCAACGGGCCTTGGAAGACAGGGAGCGATGGCTTCGGGAGAAAAAGGCCGGGGGCGCCAGCCAATCCGGGAAGAAGCCGTCAACTTTCTCATCCAAGCAACCCAAAACGCCAACCAAGCCGCCGGCGTCAGCAATGAAACCGGTGCAACAACCCAAGGCGCAAGCCAAACCGCCGGTTTCATCCTCCAAATCCTCGGTTTCAGCCTCTAAACCGATACCAAAGCCCACGGCTCAAGCTAAACCGCCAACTTCATCATCCAACCCGGGCCGGCAACTTAATTTTAAATACACCCCGAACCAGCCCCAGGCGTCAAAATCAATGCCGCAACCCCAAGGCAAGCAAACCAAATCCCCACCCCGGTAAGACAAAAAGGCGGGAGGCATGCAACCTCCCGCCTTTTATTTCACAGTTATCAGCAGTAATCAGCGCGCTGCGGCCTTGGCCAGTTTTTCCCGTTGGGACATGCAGCCGCGGCACAACGGAGTCTCCGGCATGATTTCCAGACGCCGGGGCTCAATGGTCTGGCCGCAGACCTCGCACTCCCCATAGGCGCCGGTTTCCAGACGGTTCAATGCTTCTTCGATGGCCTCCAGCTCCTGGCGCTTGGGGCCCAAGAGAGCCAGGTGGGTTTCCGCCAGCAGGCTGACGGATGCCTGGTCCTCTTCGTCCCGGGCCGTGGCCAGCATCTCCTGGTAGCCGTTGCCCACGTTGGTTTTAAGCTGCTGTTTGACTTCCTGCCAGAGCCGCCGCTTTCTTTCCAACAGCCGATCTTTAACTTCCGCCAGTCTCTCCGGGCTCAGTCCCGCCATCCTTCCTCCTCCCCCAATCCTTTCAGGGTCACAGGGCTGGGCTAGGTCTGGGTTTATTCCAGAAAATCCTCCAGCGCCGCTTTGCGGGTGGGGTGTTTAAGACGTTTCAGCGCCTTTTTTTCAATTTGCCGGATGCGCTCTCGGGACACTTTGAAAGTCCGTCCGATTTCTTCCAAGGTGTGTTCCACTTCCTCGCCGATGCCGAACCGCATCTTCATGATCTTCTCTTCCCGGCCGGTAAGGGTGGTCAAAATGCCCCCGGTCTTTTCCTCCAATTGGGACTCCAGGATGGCCTCATAGGGAGACATGGCCTTATCGTTGCGGATAAAGTCTCCCAGCCGGTCACCTTCGTCCCCCACCGGAGTTTCCAGGGAGATGAGTTCATCCGCCAGATTGGTGACCATGAGGATCTTGTCCTCCGCCACTCCGGAGCGCTCGGAAATCTCATTTAAGGTAGGTTCCCGGCCCAGTTCTTTCAAGAGGTCGTAGAAGGCCCGGTAGCAACGATTGCGGATTTCCTGGAGATGCACCGGAATCCGGATAGTCCGGGTCTTGTCGTAAATGGCCCGGGTGATGGTCTGGCGGATCCACCAGGACGCAAAAGTGCTCAGCCGGTAGCCGGTGGTATAATCATACCGGGTGACCGCCTTCATTAGTCCCAGATTGCCTTCCTGGATCAGGTCCGAGAAGGTCAACCCCCGGTGGAGATATTTTTTGGCGATGCTCACCACCAGGCGCAGGTTAGCCTTGATCATCTGGTCCCGGGCCAGGTTGACTTCGTCTTCCGTGTCCTTGATGCGGGCCGCCAGATTCCAGACCTCCAGGGCCTCGGGGTGATGCTTCATAATCTGGTGCAGTTTCTGGCGAATAATTTTGAAAAGCTTTTCCTTGGCCTGGGCGCTCTTCTCCGCCGTCTGGAACCAGGTATAGATTTTCTTCTGAAGGTATTGCATCTCCTCTAAGGGTGAATCCACTATGGAGACCAGCTTCAAGATGTTTTCCTGGCCTTCTTTGATGATGCGGCCCAGGTTGCGTTCTTCTTCCGGGGAGAGGATGGAATACCGGAGCATTTCCCGGAAATACGCGGCCACCAGGCCTTCGTGCTCCGGAATTTCCTCGGCTTCCAGACCCTCTTCCATCTCATCTTCCGCCGGTTCCAAACCACCGCCATAGGCGGTGCCTTCCAAATGCTCCGTGACCTCCAGTTCCTCTTCCGAGCCCAGGTCATAATTACCCCGACCCAGGGGTTCGGCTTCCTCCTCGGGCAGCGAGAAAGGATATTTTTCATAAGCGGCCAAAGATTCGCCCAAGCCGCCCAGATTCAAAAACTTCTTAAGATACTCTTTTTCCATATATTTTTAACCCTGTAGCTTTCATCGCCAGCAATGTAGAATTAAAAAGATAATTCTACTTATATTTGGATTTCCGTCAAGATAAAAATGTTAAGTTTTTTCTTGGAGGAAGTTCATATTTTTCATATCGGCAATTTTTTCAATGATTTAAATATAATTATGAAAATTATTTTGTCAAGGGACACCTCCTTGACCCGGAACCCTCGTCCGAGTATGATAAGGCATTAATTCTTCGGGGGAATTCCTTGGAGCACCGATTCATCGCGGACTTGCAGGAAGGCAGCCAGGTGGCGCAGTATTTCCTCTTGCGCCGGGTGGAGAACCGCACCGATAAAACCGGCAAACCCTACCTGGCCCTGGAATTGGGAGATAAGACCGGGATCATCGAGGCCAGGCTGTGGAGCGAGGCCCTGGCCCGGCACCCGGGGGCCTTCACCGCCGGAGAATTTGTGGGCATCCGGGCTTCGGTGGAAAGCTACCAGGGCAAACGCCAGCTAAATGTGCGGAAAATCGTCAAAGTGGCGGAGCTCCAGGCCCAAGGGAAGGAGGTCCCGGGGTTCGACCCCGAGATCCTCATCCTGGCCACCCCCCATGACCGTCAGGAGCTGTGGCGGGACCTGTGGGAACTGGCGGACGCCAATCTTAGGCCCCCCCTCAAGGGCCTGGTATTGCGCCTGCTGGAAAAATACCAGGTGGAATTTTTCGATGCCCCCGCGGCCCGGTCCTACCACCACCCCTACCTGGGGGGCCTCCTGGAGCACACCTGCTTCGTGGCCCGCCATGCCCTGGCCTCCCTGGCGGTCTATCCCGACCTCAATCCGGACCTGGTGGTGGCCGGGGCCATTCTCCACGACCTGGGAAAACTTAAGGAACTGGCCAACCCCTACGCCCCGGAGAGAACCGTGTCCGGCGAACTCCTGGGCCACATCGTCCTGGGCTGGAAAATGGTGCGGGAAGAGGCCCGGGCCTTGGATTTTCCCGACCCCGACCTCCTGCTCCAACTGGAGCACATCATCCTTTCCCATCACGGGTCCCTGGAATTCGGCTCCCCCGTCCCCCCCAAGACCCGGGAAGCCCTCCTGGTTTATTGCCTGGACGATCTCGACGCCAAATTGAAGATGATGGCCCACCATCTGGAAAGCGACGCCTCCGAGGGATATTTTACCAGTTATCACAAGGTGTTGCAGCGCGGCCTGTACAAAGGCGACCGCTCTCCGGATAATGGACCCGACCCGGAAACGGAAAAATAATCAAAGCTTTCCTTTAAGCTAATTGACAAGGGGAAATTGTAGTCTTAGTATATTTAAGACTAGCTTAGGGCTATCAGGCGGAATTGCGGGCCTAGCCCGGCGCCACATCTTGAGAACTCCAGGAGGGCAATATGTTTAAGAAGATTTTGGTACCGTTGGATGGGTCTGAACTGGCAGCTAAAGTCCTCCCCCAGGTAACCGAACTGGCCAAAGCCTGCAAATCGGAAGTAACCCTGGTCCATGTCTGCCAAACCGAGCAGGTGGGGGAAGCGACTCCAGGGGTGATCGAGGCGACGCCGGCCCAGATGAAAAAGGTCTGCGAAACCTTTCTTTCAAAAGCCGCCAAGGACCTCCAGGGCGCGGGGCTGAAAGTGGATTTTGTCTGCGTGGAAGGTTCACCGGCCATGCAGATTATCGGTTACGCCGACAAAAACAACTTTGACCTAATCGCCATGGCCACCCACGGGCGGGGGGAAGTGGCCTGGGTCCTGGGCAGCGTTGCGGAAAGGGTGGTCTCCCACGCCACTGTGCCGGTGCTGCTGTTCCGGGTGATGGAATTTAAGCCGCCCCAGCTCAAAGAGGAATTTTTCCTCCCCTAAGTTAGAAGGCTCAGTACTTTTCCATCGCTAACAGCCGGTATTTCTTAAAGGGCTGCGGGGAAATCCGCGGCCCTTTTTGTTAGTGAGCACTGAGCAGTAGCCAGTAAGCAGTGGTTCCCATAAACCTTGACAGTCTCAAGGCTCTCCGGTAACTTTAATAAGTTAATTCAGCGTCAATGAAAGTGGCGGGGTGTTCGGTTTCCATGCGGTTTCTGCTTACTGCTCACACGGCGCACTGACCACTGGCAACTGGCAACTCCCCCTAGGAGACCGCTTATGATGCGAGCCATTCGCTTGAAATTTTTATTTCTTTTCATCCTCACCATTACGGCCCTCATCTTTGTCCTTCCTTCCCTAACCGGCAGTCTCCCCGCCTGGTGGCAGAAGCACGTAAGCCGGGGCATCAGTTTGGGCCTGGACCTGAGGGGCGGCATGCACCTCAACCTCCAGGTGGACCTGGAGCAGGCGGTGAACAATTATCTAACCCGCTCCGCCCAGGCTCTCAAGGACACCGCGGACAAACGGGGCCTGGCGGTTAAAGTGGGCGACGTCGCCAAAGGCGCCCTGCCCCTCACCCTGCTCAACAAAGATGAGCAGGCGACCTTCCAGAAATTCATGAAAGAGGAATTTTCCGGCCTGGAGTTCGAGCCCCCCGCCCGCCAGGACGGCGCATTGCTCTATTCCCTGACGGTCAAGCCCGAAGAGGTCAAGCAGCTTCAGGAAAAGACCCTGGCCCAAAGCCTGGAGGTGCTGCGCAACCGCATCGACCAGTTCGGGGTCACCGAGCCGGTCATCGTGCGCCAGGGCACGGAGCAGATCGTGATCCAGCTTCCGGGCATCCAGGACCCTCAGCGGGCCATGGATTTGATCGGCCAGACGGCCCAACTGGAATTTAAAATGGTGGACGATGCCGCGGGCATCAACCTGGAAGAACTAATCAATAAGGCCCTCCAGGACGACCGCCTCAAACCCGGCTTTACCCGGGAGGAACTGAACAAGGCCCTGGCCGACAGGATTCCCCCGGAAGACGAAGTCTATATCGAAAAGCGCATCAACCGGGAAACCGGCCGCCTGGAGAGCGTCCCCATTCTGCTCAAGAAAAAAGTGATGCTCACCGGCGACGCGGTGGAGAACGCCGCGGTGCGCATCGGCGACTATAACGAGCCTTACGTGTCCGTGGACTTCAACCGCCGGGGGGCCGCGGAATTCGCCCGCATCACCGGGGAAAACGTGAAAAAGCGCATGGCCATCATCCTGGACGGGGTGGTGCGCTCCGCGCCGGTGATCCAGGAGCGCATCGGCGGCGGCAAGGCCCAGATCACCGGCGCCTATACTCCGGAGGAAGCCCACGACCTGGCCATCGTGCTCCGGGCCGGGGCGCTGCCCGCCACCGTGAAGATCGTCCAAAACATCACCGTGGGCCCCACACTGGGGCTGGACTCAATCCGTAAAGGGTTGGTCTCCGGCGTTATCGGCACCATCCTGGTGGTGGTCTTCATGATCTTCTATTATCGTTTTTCCGGAGTGGTAGCCAACTACGCCCTCATCTTGAATGTCATCATGCTCATGGGCTGCCTCTCCCTTCTGGGAGCCACCCTGACCCTGCCGGGCATCGCCGGCATCATCCTGTCCATCGGCATGGCGGTGGACTCCAACGTCTTGATCTACGAGCGCATGCGGGAGGAATTCCACGCCGGCAAGCCCATCAAGGCCGGCATCGACGGCGGCTACGACAAAGCCTTCTGGACCATCATCGACTCCCACGTCACCACCCTCATCACCGCGGTGGTGCTGTTCCTCTTCGGCACCGGCCCCATCAAAGGCTTCGCGGTGACCTTGAGCCTGGGCGTCACCTTGAACCTGTTCACCGCCCTCTTCGGCACCCGGGTGGTCTATGACTGGATGATCGCCAAGCGCTGGCTGAAAAGCCTCAGCTTTTTCGAGCTTTTCCAAAAACCCAACCTGGACTATATCGGCAAGCGGAAATATGCCTTTATGGTTTCCGGGGCCTTGAGCATCCTGGGCCTCGTCGCCTTCGTGCAGCTCTACCGGGGCCACGGCAACCTGGGGGTGGAATTCTCCGGCGGCGCCATGGTGCAGTTGGCCGCGGAAAAGACCTTCACCGTGGACGCGGTGCGCCAGGCCATGGATAAAGAAGGCTGGGGCCACGCCGAGATCCAACCCCTGGAAGCCGGCAAGGGGTTAATGGTCAAACTGAAGAAGTCCGAGGAGTCCGTGGGCCAGATGTCCGAGCACCTGACCCGCATCCTCAACCAGACCCTGCCGGATAACAAGTTCACCGTCGTGGGCACCAACGAGATCGGGGCCTCCGTCAGCAAGGACCTGCGGGACAAGGCCATCCTGGCGGTCATCCTGTCCATGATCGGCATCGTGGCTTATATCGCCTGGCGTTTTGAGTTCATCTTCGGGGTGGGCGCAGCCCTGGCCACCTTCCATGATGTTCTGGCGGTGCTGGGCGTTTTTTACCTGCTCAACATTGAAATCACCCTCCTGGTGGTCACCGCGCTCCTCACCATCGCCGGCTACTCCCTCACCGACACCGTGGTGGTCTTCGACCGCATCCGGGAAAACCTGGCCCGCAAGCGCGGCGCCCTGGGCGACATCATAAACAATAGCGTCAACGAGGTTTTAAGCCGCACCATCGTCACCAGCTCCACCGTGTTTTTGGTGGTGGTGGCGCTGTACTTCTTCGGCGGCGTGGTCCTGGAAGACTTCGCCCTGGCCATGGTCCTGGGAGTGCTGGTGGGCACCTACTCTTCCGTCTTCGTGGCCAGCCCCATTATCTTCGCCTGGCGCAAAGAGGCCAAACGGGTGGTGGTGAAACGGGAAAAGGTCATCGAACTGGCCGCGGAAAAACAGAAGCGGGAAGAGAAGGATAAAGAAAAAAAGGCCGCCAAAAAGAAGAAAGGCGGCGGCAAGCGGAAGGGGGGGGAGTAGTTTTCAGTTTTCAGTTTTCAGTTTTTAGTTATCGGGTCCGGGATTCTTTAACTACTGGCAACTGAGAACTGTTAACTGACAATCCGTCCTCTCCCAAACCCCATTCCAGCCTCCTGCAAGCCATTGGTGGCACAGGCGTCCCGCCTGTGCCTTAATATGGCGCAGGTTAGTGCCAAAAGGTTTATGGAAAAACAATATTTAAAATCATCTTTTAGAGAGAAGCTTATAGAACACCTTTTTATAGGTGAGTTATTGAAATTATCATGGTCTAAACAAGATTATCTTGAAATATCAAGGCCTGAAGTTGATTCTTCTGGTTACGATATTATCGTTGAGACAAACGATATTATTCGACATATTCAGATAAAGGCTTCACATAAAGCTTCATCTACCCGAAGCCAAAAAGTAAACATGGCACTTACAAAGAAGCCTTCAGCTTGTGTCGTGTGGATTTATTTCGACGCAGACAGCCTTAAATTGGGTCCTTTTTTGTTCTTCGGGGGTAATCCTGGTGAACCTTTGCCAGATATGTCCGATTTTAAAGTAGCAAAGCATACTAAGGGTAATGCCAAAGGTAACAAAGCTGAAAGACCAAATATTAGGGTCGTAAATAGAAGCCAATTCAAAAAATATAATTCCATCAAAGAATTATATGACCAGTTATTAATGAGGTCAATTAATGGTTCTCATTCCTGCTGATCCCAAAATTAATTTTTTGGGGGCTTGGGTTGGTGCTGGTGGGAACAATTTTATGGCCTGAGTAATATTTGGTGGCATAATGCGTTTTATTTAAAGGTGATGCACTTACGGATTCACTATTTAAATCTGTAATAGAGTAGGGCTTATGTGTCCGCCAATATTCGTAAACTCAATAAATAATGGTTCTTGAAACCTAAATGACCGAAAACCGAAAACCGAAAACCGAAAACCCCGCACCAAGGCCCAGGGCCTTGGTCCTGTACGGCTACGGCCTCAACTGCGACCACGAGACCCGCTTCGCCCTGGAGCGGGCCGGGGCGGACGCGGTGCGGGTCCACACCACCGAACTCCTGGAAAACCCCGCCCTCCTGTGGGATTATCACCTCCTGGCGGTGCCGGGGGGGTTCAGTTGGGGGGACGACCACGGCGCCGGGGTCATCCTGGCCCTGAGATTGAAGCTGGCCCTGGGTACGGCCCTGCAGGAATTTATTGACGCCGGCCGCCTGGTTATCGGCATCTGCAACGGCTTCCAGGTGCTGGTGAACCTGGGCATCCTCCCCAATCTGCCGGGGCGGGAAGGCGAGCGCCTCACGGCCCTCATCCCCAACGACTGCGGCAACTTCCGGGACGCCTGGGTGCATCTCCAGGTCCTCCCGTCCCGGTGCGTTTTCACCCAGGGGCTAGAGCTCCTGGAGTTGCCCATCCGCCATGGGGAAGGAAAATTCTACGCCCCCTCGGAAGTGCTGGCGGAGCTGGAGGCCAACGGCCAGATCGTGCTCAAGTACGCCATGCCTGACGGCCAACCCGCCCAAGGGAAATTTCCGGAAAACCCCAACGGCTCGCTCCTGGACATCGCCGGGGTGTGCGACCCCACCGGCCGGGTCCTGGGCCTCATGCCCCACCCGGAGGCCCACATCTTCGCCACCCAGCATCCCACCTGGACCAGAGACAAGGAAGCCTACCGCCGCCGGGGGGAACCCTACCCGGACTCCGAAGGCGCGGGCATGGCTTTTTTCAGGAATGCAGTGGGCTATCTGGAGAGGGCCGCGGTTTAATACCAAGTTGAGACCTCTGCGAAACAGCTTAAAAGGCGGAAAAAATTGGCCTTGATCCCCCCTCCCTTCGGTGGGAGGGGGTTGGGGGGAGGGGGGCTAAATTGATTAAGATACTTAAATCAGTTAAAGATTTTGCCACCCCATCCCTAACCCTCCCCCCTCAAGGGGGAGGGGATTTTAAGGGATAGCCAGTCAATTAGGTATTTCGCAGAGGTCTCAAGTTGAGTTTCAGGTGCAACAAATTCTATGGCTAACTTATTGATAATCCAATTTCATTTAACCGAAAACTGAAAACCGAAAACCGAAAACGGTATAAATCTCACGCCAAGACGCCAAGGCGCAAAGAAAGCAGGGGCGCGCCATACTTGGCCGCCCTTTTTTTATGTGCCGGGCCTGCACCGCAGCTTGGAGGTGAAAGTCCTCTACCCAACCTGATGGAGGTGAAGGGTTCACGGTTTATCCCCATCGACCCGCGGCCTGCCGCCTTTTTCCCATCACCATGGGCAGCCGCCTCACGGCGCAAGGCATGGCGGACTATTACTTTTGCCGCCAGTTGGATTATTGCCAGGGGTTTGCCGGCGAGGTGGAATGGACGGTGAGGTCATGGCGAGCCGACCAGGGATTCGATGAGTATGAACAAGGGCGGAGGGAATGGCTGGAAATCCTCCTCCAACAAGGTTTACAGGGCCCACTTCAGGCCAACGCCCGGGTTCGAAGGATTTTTACCACCATAGCTTATGATCCGGACCGGTTTCGCCGGATGATTCTGGAGCCGGCCTTCCGCCAGTCTTTCCACCTGGACAACGAGGAATTGAATTCGATCATGACGAATGACCTGGCCCTCCTCAAGGTCAGTTACCGTTGTCTTAACGCCCTCCTGTTTACGGAGGCGGCTGAAAGAATAAAAGAGGCTTTGGTCTGAAAATCTAGCCCCAGGCCCCAGCCTACCTGATCCGGCGTGTGACACCCGACCTCAACCCACTGCCCGTATGACCGCAAATTTTTCCCCCAATCTCCTCTTTTTCTTTTCGATTTTTCGCCTTATGTTATCATCAGTCCGAGTTCCGGTTTTTCGGCTTTTAGGTCAAAAAATGCTAGGTCCAACACCTTGATTCCCAGATTCTTTTAACTCAAAACTCATAACTGCAACCTAAAACCTAAAACCTGAAAATAGGAGGCCCTATGGAATCCCTGGAAAGCCTGAAACCCCTGTTTGCCCCCAAGAGCGTAGCGGTCATCGGCGCGTCCACCGTGCCCGGCAAGCTGGGCCACGACATCCTGGCCAACCTCAAAAACGGCGGCTTTCCCGGGCCTATTTACCCCGTCAACCCCAAGGCCGATGAAATCCTGGGGCTCAAGGTCTATAAGTCCGCGGCGGAAACTCCCGCCCCGCCGGAGCTGGCGGTGGTGGTCATTCCCGCCAAAATCGTGGCCCCCACCCTGGAGCAGGCTGCGGCCGCGGGGGTCAAGGCCGCGGTGGTCATCACCGGGGGTTTCGCCGAAGCCGGAGAGGATGGCGAGCGCCTCCAGGACGAGCTGGCCCAGGTAGTGCGCAAGACCGGCATCCGGGTAGTAGGTCCCAACTGCCAGGGCATCAACATGCCCCACCACCCCATGTGCGCCTCCTGGCCCCTTATCACCACGAAAGGGAAAATCGCGTTTGCGTCCCAGTCGGGCACCGTGGGCGCGGCCTTCCTGGACCTGGCCGCAGCGGAGAGACTGGGGGTGAGCGGTTTTGTTTCCCTAGGCAACCGGGTGGACGTGGATGAAGCCGAGGTCATCAGCTATTTCAACCAGGACCCTCACACCCAGGTCATCGCCCTCTATCTGGAAGGAGTGAAGCGGCCCTCCTATTTTCTGGACGCCCTGAGAGCGGCGACCAAGCCCTTGGTCATTCTCAAGGCCGGGCGCACCGGCCGGGGCCGGGTCGCGGCGGAATCCCACACCAAGTCCATGGCCGGGGACGACGCCATTTACGACGCCCTGTTCCACAAATATCAGGTTTACCGGGCGGACAACCTGGAGGAGCTGTTCGACTTCGCCAAGGCCCTGGCTTACCTGCCCAAACCCCGGGGCCGCCAACTGATGATCACCACCTCCTCCGGCGGGGCCGCCATCCTGGCCATCGACGAGGCGGAAAAAGGCGGCCTGGAAACTCCGGAACCCAGCCCCAGCCTGAAAGACGGCTTGCGCCGGATGCTCCCGGCCCACTGCCCCGTGGGGAACCCGGTGGATTTGACCGGCGACGTCATGTCCGACGCCCCTCTTTATAAAAAAGTAATGGACCAGACCCGCAGCGAATTCGACTACCAGGTGGTGATCTTCGGCGATCCCATCCCCGGGGCTTCCCAGGTGGTCACTCCTGGAGAACCGGAGTTGGTCATTTTCCTGGGTGGCGCCGAGGTGGAAAAAGAGGAACGGGAAAAACTTTATGTCCGAGGTATTCCGGTATTCCCCACCCCGGAGCGAGGGGTCAAGGCCCTGGCCCAATTTTTCCGCTTCCAGGAAAAGGCCGCGCCCATCCCCCACGCCCCCACCCATGCGGAGAAGGAGGCCGCGCCCCGGCTCATCTTAAGGCTGCTGCCGGCCAACGAGGCTGCGGAAATGGTGGCCAAAGCCGGGATTCCCGCGGCCGCCGCGCCCCTGGCCGCGGACGAAGAGGAAGCCGTGCGTCTGGCCCAGGACTTCGGCTATCCCGTGGCCCTGAAGATTTCCTCTCCTGACATCATCCACAAAAGCGACATGGGCGGCGTGGCCCTGAACCTGAGGAATGCCGAGCAAGTGCGCACCGCCTACAAAGACATCATGGCTTCCACCCGCCTCTACGAGCGCGGGGCCCGGGTGGACGGGGTCACCGTCTCCCCCATGGCCAAACCCGGGGGCCTGGAACTCATCCTGGGCATCGTCACCGACCCCCAATACGGCCCCACCCTGATGTTCGGCATGGGGGGAATTTATACCGAGCTATACCGGGACGTGGCCTTCTGTATGCTCCCCGCGGACGAGGCCGACCTGGACGCCTTGATCAAGCACATCAAGGCTTACCCCTTGCTCACCGGCTTCCGGGGCCAGCCGCGCCGGGATCTGGAAGCCCTGAAAATCGCCATGCAGGCCCTGGAACGCATGGCCGGCAAACACCCGGAACTGGACCAGATAGAGCTTAACCCTTTGCTTTTGTATCCCAAGGGCCTGTTTGCGGTGGATGTGCGGATTTTTTCCCGGATTTAGGATGGTAGGGCGAATCTCGTATCCGCCCCAGGGCGAACACAAGGTCCGCCATTACAGGATTGGGGGGGAGGCCGGATTAAAGTTGCCAGGGGCCAGGTATCAGTTGCCAGTTGCAAGGTTTCAGATTTCAGAAAATGTCAACGAACCTCTTACTGGTCACTGATCACTGATTACTGGCTACTGGCCAATTGGCTACTAACCTTGACCGGCTCCGCAGATTTGGATAATATTTCCCTATGCGAATCAAGGCTTTTCTTCTGTCCGCGTTCGTTTTCCCCGGCCTGGGGCAGCTTTACAACGAGGACCGCAAAAAAGGCGTGGCCATCGTGCTGCTGGCCAACCTGCTGGTGGCCCTGGTGCTGCTGGTGGGCGTGATGCTGCTCTCCCAGGAATACATCGCGGTGTTTTATCCCCGGCCCCTCACCGGCGAGATGATGAGAATCCTGCTCATGGACGTCCTCAGCCGGCCCCTGTTCCTGGCGCCTTTCTGCCTGCTCATCGGGCTGTGGGCCTTTGCCGCGGTGGACGCAGCCCGGGGCGGTCCCAAGCCCCAATCTCCGGAGGCTCCATGACCGGCACCGATATTTTCTGGCTTTTGCTGATCTTCATCGCGCTGCAGCCCCTCATCAAAAAGAAGGCCTTGGAATTCGGCCGCAAGCGCCTTATCGCCAAAATCGAGCAGAGCCGGGGCTCCCGCATGATCCTCCTGGTGCATCGCCAGGAAACCATGGCGCTGTTGGGCTTTCCCGTCTTCCGCTTCATCGATATTCACGATTCGGAAGAAGTTATCCGGGCTATTCATCTCACCGGCGATGACGTGCCCATCGACATGGTGCTCCACACCCCCGGCGGCCTGGTCCTGCCCTCCTTGCAGATCGCCCGGGCCTTGGCCCGGCACCCCGCCAAAGTCACGGTCTTTGTCCCCCACTACGCCATGTCCGGGGGCACCCTCATCGCCCTGGCCGCGGACGAAATCGTTATGAGCCAGGACGCGGTCCTGGGCCCGGTGGACCCCCAGTTGGGGCAATACCCCGCGGCCTCTCTACTACGGGCGGTGGCCAAAAAGAACGTGGCCGACGTGGAGGACCGCACCCTGATCCTGGCGGACCAGGCGGAGAAAGCCATCGTGGAAGTGCGCCACAGCGTTCAGGAACTGCTGGCCGAGCGATTCTCTCCAGAAAAGGCCGGGGAATTGGCCCGCCTGCTCTCCGAAGGCACCTGGACCCACGACTACGCCATCACCTTCGACACCGCCAAAGCCCTGGGGCTGCCCGTGTCCCCGGAAATACCCACGGAAATTCTGAGCTTGATGGAGTTCTTCCCCCAGCCGGTGCGCCAGGTGCCCAGCGTGGAATACCTGCCCTTCCCCCGGCGTACTAAACCGTCGTGAGGGGGGAGGAGAGAATGAAGATTTGGGGGAGGGGGCTAAGGGCAAAAGCCCTT
>Ga0194113_10002109_pt1 | contig 27320 bp, 28 predicted proteins | sample TA2MahC200mmetaG_FD_146193 | JGI IMG/M metagenome (GOLD analysis project Ga0194113, IMG submission 146193) | Freshwater microbial communities from Lake Tanganyika, Tanzania - TA2015017 Mahale Deep Cast 200m | ecosystem: Environmental > Aquatic > Freshwater > Lake | place: Tanzania: Lake... | reverse complement strand
TGAAATAATGGAGAGATGGGTGAGTGGCTGAAACCAATCCCGATTGATCGGGACTAAACTGTCGTACTGGGCAGAGAATTGAAATAATGGAGAGATGGGTGAGTGGCTGAAACCAACAGTTTGCTAAACTGTCGTACTGGGCAACTGGTACCGGGGGTTCGAATCCCCCTCTCTCCGCCTACAAACACACCCCCTGTCTCCCCCTCTTTTTTCAAAGATAGGGAGCCGGGGGGTGAGTTCATTCGTACTGGGCAAAGAATTGAAATTTTGGAGAGATGGGTGAGTGGCTGAAACCAATCCCGATTACTCGGGACTAAACTGTCGTACTGGGCAACTGGTACCGGGGGTTCGAATCCCCCTCTCTCCGCCAACAAAAAACCGCGTAAGCGGTTTTTTAATATTGTAGAAAAGGATCGTAAAAGATTCTGTTCCCTTTTTAATACCCAAACCCTGCTTCGAACAGCAGGTGATCGGTTGTGAATATAAGTTTTCTCATGGTTTCCGATAAACGAGGTTCATGGCTGAATATTGTTAACCATTACCTGGGGATTTCTTGATTTGAAAATAGGTTTGTTTTTCAGTGATGATCATCTCGATCACATCCAGGAGGATGAAATCCAGCAGGATCCGCTCTGCCCGGTTTCGTGAGATGCCGGTCATCCGGGCAAACCGTGTCAGGGTGATCGACCGGTTCTCTTCAAGATATTCCAGGAGTGTTTTCTCAATATCTGTATAGTGGATGTTTACGCCTTCCTGCGCATGTTTCTGTAGGTTCCAAAGTTTGAGCAAGGTCGCCGGGGCGAGGATATTCTGGTCATGGACCCGCACATAGGCCAGCCATCGGCCATCTTGATTCTCCGCAAAATGAGGCAGATCAGAACTTTTGGCGAGGATGATCTCAACGATGGTTTTTCCTTCTTCCCGGTGTTCCCTGAACGAAAACCTGACCGGAGGACGGCTATAGAGAGAGGCAGCCGCTTCGACCATGTAAAGCTCTTCTTCTGATCTGACCCCGGCAATGCTACCGTTATCTTTCACGCCAAGCAAGAGCCGGCCGCCATCGGTATTGGCGAAAGCCACCAGAGAGCGGGCGATCTTACGGGAATCTGTTATCCCGAACTTGAAATCCTGCCGCTGGTGCTCACCTTGCTCGATGAGTCTCCGGATGTAAGATACCTTCAAGGAAGGATTTATTTGAATTTACTCAGGATATCTGGTACGGCATCCTTGTGGAGGGTGAGATTCATCATTTTCAGCTTCACATAATCCTCGTGGAAGAAATAAAAACCAAACTCAGGCGCATCCTGATCGTTATTCCTTGAACCTGAACTTGAATCCTTGACAAGGAACCAGTCCTTCCCATCAACGGTCGTATAGCCAACCAGGTGCATTCCATGATCATCGGTAGTGGTATTGTTCGAAAACCTGAATTGCCGTGCGTTTTCATCAATATACTCCGAAGGAATATCAAAAGTCGGGATCACAGCGCACTGAACACCCCGGTCAAAACCGGCTTCCGAAACATCGCCACCGATGGAGATGGTGTACCCGCTGCGGATTGCCTTTTTGACAACATCCATGAAAACATCCAGCGGGACATTGTAATAATCTGCACTATGCCACCAGTTGTCAGGGACAGGATATTCAGCCTTTTCCCAGTATGGTTTCTCAAGCAATGACATCAGATCCACATAGTTGTCAGGATTGATCTTGACGACTTCCTTTAAGAAAGATTTGGGAGTATAGGTCCGCCCAAGGAATTCAAACCGGTCGGGCGGCGCACCCATGTAATGATTCATGATGGCGCGGATAACCCTTACAACTTCTTCTTCATCCCAGGCGTTGGTGGTCTTTATTGACTGGAGATAATCATTCATCTCCTTATACATCACCGAGTGGTTGTAATATTTGGCATCCTTCGGCAGTCCTGAATAAACCTCAAAAGGAACCACTCCGTAATCCCTGAAGATCCGCATCACGGCGTTGGCTTCCGAACCCTCCGAAAAGTTCGAATTGCCTCTCTCCTGAACGAAACGTCGCGCCTTATCAACATATTCCCAGTACACAACATGCATCTCCGAGAGTTTGATCATCTGGCCGGTCAAACGGTTAACCTCTGTCTCGAAAAAAGAGAGGGTTGAAAAACACCAGCATGTTCCCGTATTTCCCTGAGAAATGGGAGGATTATACCATTGCTTTTGATAACGGTTGACCTTGTTGGGATAGTCTTTCCCCGACAGGTCCAACTGAAGCCGTTTGTCAACCTTTGTTTCTTCCTTTGATTTCTCAATATCCCGGATGTCCTTCAGGATATAATTCTGATAAAATCCGGGTTTGTATTCCTTAAAGATCACTTTGTCCTTGACTGGTTTTTGGCCAAAGACGGTAGTTGACAGGAACAGTAAGGCAAGGAGCAAGTGGTGAGGTTTCATATGATTGATTATTGGTTCAAGTTCAGGTTCAGGTTCAGGTTCAAGAATATGTTTAGGTGTTCATATAGAATGTGCCTAATCTCTATTGTCTGATGGCAATTTACGAATGCCTAAATAAACACGATATTATCCTTGGCTGTCACTTTCTCACAGTACTGACATTGGAGCCGGATGGGTTGGTCGTCGATGACTTTAAACCGGGTCGGAATCCGTTCGTGGTTGGTGATACAGTTGGGGTTGAAGCATTTCACGATCTTGATCACCTCGGTGGGTTTATCCACTTTTTTCTTTTCCACTACGTGATAGTCGCGGATCACGATGAGGGTGGCATTGGGAGCTACAAGGGCTATTTTGCTGATCTCAACGCTGGCAAAAAAGCGGTTACTCACTTTGATGATCCCTTTTTTTCCAAGCTTTTTACTGTCGAGATAGGTGCCGAAGAGCACCATGTCGCGGTAATCCTGTAGGTTCAGGATCTGGAATACCTGTAATACCGATTGTGGGGGGATATGGTCGATGACTGTACCGTTTTCAATGGCGGAAACCTGCAGTTCTTTCGGGGAAATATTGTTTTTCATAACCTGAGCAGTATTTATTTGTTTACTCCGAGAATATAAGCCAACAGTGCCTGGCGCACAAATACGCCATTCAGTGCCTGGGTGAAGTAGTAGGCCTTGTCGTTTACGTCGACATCTTCGCTGATCTCGTTCACCCTGGGCAGGGGGTGCATGATGCGAAGATTTTCCCTGGCATTGGCAAGCATGTCGTTTCGAAGCACAAAGGCATTTTTAACTTTCTCGTATTCGATGGGGTCGGAGAAGCGTTCTTTTTGAATCCGGGTCATATAGAGGATATCGACTTTCGAGATCACCTCATGCAGATCAGTATATTGGTGGTAGGGTAAGTGCTTTTCCTTGATGTGTGCCTTAACCACACTTGGCAACTTTAATTCGTCAGGGGAGACCAGGTGGAATTCGGTGTTGTAGTTGCACATGGCCATAACCAGGGAGTGGACTGTTCGGCCATATTTCAGGTCACCAACGAAGGCAATGCTCAGGTTGTCGAGTGTTTGTTGGGTTTTACGGATGGAGTAGAGGTCAAGCATCGTCTGGGTCGGGTGTTGATTGGCGCCATCACCCGCATTGATAATGGGAACTTCGGAGACTTCGCTGGCGAAGCGGGCGCTTCCTTCCCTGGGATGGCGCATGACGATGATATCAGCGTACTGGGCTACGGTACGGATGGTATCCCGGAGGGATTCCCCTTTTTGCACACTGGCACTGGAAGGATCTGTAAACCCGATCACCTTTGCGCCGAGGCGGGAGGCCGCCGATTCAAAGCTTAATCGTGTTCTCGTGGAGGGCTCGAAGAAGAGGGTGGCTACCACGAAATCCTTAAGAATGTCTTGTTTCGGTTTCTTTTCAAATTTTTCAGCGAGGTCAAGGATGCGGATTTGCTCCTCCCTGCTGAAGTCACTGATGGATACCAGGCTTCTGTTTTTCATTCCGGGAATGATGTTAGGATGTTTGTAAACGGAAATTTAAAATTGAGATCAAAAATACCAACAATTGGGCAAGTGTATCCCATTGTTAACAACTGCTGAAAAAAAATAGAGGATGATTCAAAAGTTACGTTTTATTGCCCTTTTGAGTCACCCTCCAGGGGGATGGGTATCTTCAGCAGGAATGGTACTAAAGTTTGTGATTTTTGATGAAATCACTGAGGATCATATCCATATCCGGCTTACCTACCTCTTGCAGGTCGTAATAAACCCGGGTGTTTGGTTTCTTGATCTTGATGACCCGGTTCAGGTCGATCGGGGTAGCGATGATCACCGAATCGCAATCAGTCTTGTTGACCGTTTCTTCGAGGTCTTTCACTTGCTGGTCGCCATATCCCATGGCAGGAAGGATCTGTCCGATGTTTGGATAGATTCTGAATGTTTCAGCCAGTCTGCCAACCACAAATGGCCTTGGATCAACGATTTCTTTTGCACCGTATTTCTGGGCGGCAACAATGCCGGCGCCGATCTTCATCTCGCCATGTGTAAGTGTTGGGCCATCTTCAATGACAAGCACTCTCTTGTTCCGGATGATGTCAATATGATCTACACTGATGGGGGATGCGCCATCCACCACAAGGGCTTTGGGATTCAGTTTCTGGATATTTTCCCTGACTTTCTGGATGTTGGCCGGTTCGGCGGTGACGATCTTGTTGATAACGATGACATCGGCAATCCGCATGTTCACTTCTCCGGGGTAGTAGCTTTCTTCAGCTCCCGGACGATGAGGATCAGCAACGGTCACCATCAGATCGGGCTTGTAGAAGGGGAAGTCATTGTTACCCCCGTCCCACAGGATCACATCACAGCCGCTGGGGTCTTTTTCTGCTTTCCGCAGGATGGCTTCATAATCCACACCGGCATAGATCACATTGCCGCGAACCACGTGGGGTTCATACTCTTCCATCTCTTCAATGGTGCATTTGTGCCTGGCAAGGTCTTCTACCGTGGCAAACCGTTGAACTTTCTGTTCCACCAGGTTTCCATAAGGCATGGGATGACGAACCGCAACAACCTTCAGTCCTTTGGCCATCAGGATCTCGATGATCCTCCTGGAAGTCTGGCTTTTCCCGCAACCTGTACGTGTTGCGCCTACGGCTATAACCGGCTTGGTACTTTTCAACTGGGTGTCTTTCGGGCCTAATAAAAGGAAATGGGCACCTGCTGCATTGACGATGGAGCTGATATTCATCAGACGTTGATAAGGCACATCACTGTAAGCAAAATTGCAGAAATCCACGTTGTGTTTCTTGATCAGTTCTGGCAATTCTGATTCAGCATAGATGGGAATGCCATCAGGATAGAGTTTACCGGCCAATTCTGCCGGATATTTCCTTCCATCGATATCGGGGATTTGGGCAGCCGTGAAGGCGACAACGTGGTAGTACTCGTTATCGCGGAAAAATGTGTTGAAATTGTGGAAATCTCTTCCAGCCGCACCGATAATAATGACATTCTTTTTCATGCAAAACATCCTTGTTTGTGATTGATTATGATTAATTTGAACAAATTGAGTGCGTTACAAATTTTTTGCAAAGATAGAAGGATTAATCATTTCCTCCATTTTCGCTACTTTTGTCAGGGCAAAATAAAAAGATGATCACTCAAATTCTTGCAGATCAGTTCGTTGCGTCGTTCAAGTCGATCTATTGTCAGGATATTGACCGGAACCTTGTGCAGGTTGAAAAGACCCGGAAGGATTTTACCGGCGATCTTACCATCGTTGTTTTTCCTTTCGTCAAATTATCAAGAAAAAGTCCTGAACGGACAGGGAATGAAATCGCAGGTGACATGATGAAACAGCTTGAGATCATCGAATCATTCCAGATTGTAAAGGGATTCATCAATTTCACATTCCGGGATTCATTTTGGATCACGCAATTATCCATCAATCCCAATGATGTTGATAGGGGCGATTCCATGAATCGCCCCGAACACGGTGTCAATCTGGGACATCCCATCGTTGTCGAATTTTCATCTCCCAACACCAATAAACCTTTACACCTTGGCCATATCAGGAACAATGTACTCGGTGATTCGGTTGCACGGATTCTGGAAGCATCCTGGAGCCGGGTCATCAAGGTTAACCTGGTGAACGACCGGGGTATTCATATATGTAAATCAATGCTTGCCTATCAGCGATGGGGTAATGGAGAAACGCCGTCGACAGCAGGGATTAAAGGAGACCACCTGGTTGGAAAGTATTATGTACGCTTCGATCAGGAGTACCGGAAACAGATCCGTGAGCTCGTTGATACAGGTCTTTCCCAGGAGGAGTCAGAAAAGAAAGCGCCGTTGATCCTGGAAGCCCAGGAATTGCTTAGAAAATGGGAAACCGGTGACCAGGAGGTATTGGACCTCTGGAACACGATGAATCAATGGACTTATGAGGGATTTGATGAAACCTATAACCGGCTCGGAATCTCATTTGACAAGATATATCATGAGTCGGAGACCTATCTGCTGGGAAAGAAACTGGTAGCGGAAGGACTCTCGAAAGGCATTCTTCAACAAAGGGAAGACGGATCAGTGTGGATTGACCTGACTGCCGACGGACAGGATGAGAAATTACTCCTCCGCTCCGATGGAACTTCTGTTTACATCACCCAGGATCTGGGAACTGCCGAACTTCGTTACGATGAATACAAGCCAGGTGTGATGATTTACGTTGTCGGGAATGAGCAGAACTACCATTTTGATATTCTGAAGCTGATCCTGAAGAAGCTGGGACGGGATTATGCGGATCATATCCACCATCTTTCCTATGGCATGGTTGAGCTTCCCGACGGGAAGATGAAATCGCGCGAAGGCACCGTTGTTGATGCGGATGATCTGATGGATGTGATGTTCCGTACCGCCCGGGATGTTACGGAAGAGCTTGGCAAAACGGGTGATTTCCCTGAGGCGGAGAAGGAAAAGCTATACAACACGATCGGGTTGGGCGCCCTGAAGTACTTCATCCTAAAGGTTGACCCGAAGAAAAATATGCTGTTCGATTCGAAGGAATCGATCGACTTCAATGGAAACACCGGCCCGTTCATTCAGTATACCCATGCCCGGATCAAATCTGTATTGAGAAAAGCTACGCAGGATGGACAGGAAAGAAGTTTCAGCAAAGATCACCTCAAACAATTGTTGCCCAAGGAAAGGGAGGTGATCATCTGGCTCTGTGAATATCCCGCTGTTATTGCCGAAGCCGCAAAGATGCTCTCTCCGGCGATCATCGCGAACTATGTATACGAGCTTGCCAAAACCTACAACCAGTTCTACCAGGAGATCCAGATATTAAAGGAACCTGATCCTGATATCCGGAATTTCAGGCTTTTATTATCTGAAAAGACGGCTGACACAATCCTGTCAGCCATGCATTTGCTGGGAATCGAGGTTCCGGAGAAAATGTAATAACAACGATTCACCTTGCCACGAAAACACGAAAACACAAAATCTCTCAGTGTCTTCGTGCTTTAGTGGCGTAAAAGGAATAGATGTTGGTTTCTCCGACTCCGGTAATGACATCCACCAGGATGCAGACGGGTGCAGAGATACCGCCGTCACAGACTGCCTTCACACAGTACTCATATTGTCCTTGTGCCACGCCCGGATCATGGTAGAAGAGATCGGTGACAGGCGTTGTATTGAGGAGGTTTCCATCCCGGTAAACATTGTAGCCAAGCAAGAGGGCTTTCGTTAGCGGAGCATTCCATGTAAGATAAACATCATTACCGGTGACTTCGGCTTGTAAGTTGGATGGTGCAGCGAAAGTTTGACCCAGCACACCCACAAATTTGTACATTCCACCTTCCGTCGCGCTAACATTGAATCCGCCGGCCCACCCGCAGTGGTTATTGATCCAGGAGGTCGACAGATATTGGGCAGTTTCGGTACCCAGGAACATCTGCCAGGTATGGCCATTATCCAAGCTGTAGGATGCGCCGGTAGCATCTGTTGCAGATCCTGTTGACACCCGCATCAAATGTGTTATAAATACCCTGTGGTTTCGAACCTGAAACCCGGTACATGGGGATAAAAGCCGTATCAGAATTCAAAGCAAATAGCATGGCGTTGGAGAGTCCTGTTGCGTAGTTGACAATACCCGGCAGCCAGGTGTTCCCACCGTCCACCGTTCGGGTGAATTCCTGGTTGGCTGCAGTAGGATTCGTACCGTCGTATGCAGAAGCCCATACCACATTTTCCGTGACTGCATGCATGTAATTGATCCCGCGGGAAGCAATCTAAAAACCGCTGTTTTGTGTGATCCATTCCCCAACATTTACATTTATGCGGAAGAACACCGTATCGGTACTATTCAGCGCAACGGCTTTAACAATATGGGTTCCCATATCGGCAGCCGTCGTTACCCAATTGTAGCTTATGGTATTGCTGTTGTTTACGGAGGATTTCAGGACGTCATCAATGTAGATGGATAGGGTTGTGGCTGTTCCTGTGAGCACTTCCGCAGTTATAGGAACAGTTGCTCCGACGCCTACCACCTGATTATTATAGGGATCGGTGATCCGGACAATCAGATTGGGGTTGTAGGGTTTGATCTGGTACACGATCACGTTTCCCTGGTTGAAATTATTTCCGCCGGGGTTCAATGCGCCGATGGAAAAGTAACCATTGTAAGAACCTGACCATCCCCAATTAAAATGGAATTTGCCGGAGCTTGTTTGATAACCATCGCAGACGAAGGCGTGGCCTCCGGAGCCTGAAGAATAGCCGGAATAATAAATAGGCCTTGATGCATCGAGTTCATCGCGCAGCATCTGTTTCCAGTCTTCCACATTGGGATAGTTGTCCTTATAGGCAATACTGATATCAGGATGATAATTGAAATACAATGACATCGCATTGGGTACATCTTCACTGTATGCCCCAGAACCACTCACCCCATAATTCATATTCACCGAGACCCCTGCATGATACATGATGGTTGCAACTGCGGTATTGTTGGAGGTGACATTGTTCGGCATCGAAGACCAGTTATAGGTCGTTGCACCAAAATTCGCCGATTGCTGTTCATAAGTGGGGTGTATATAGGAATGCGACATCACCCCCTGGGGCGGGAAGTTGTGGAATTTCATGATCTGTGCCATGGCTGTAGTCACGCAGCCGGTCCAGGTTCGCCCGCACATGCCCCATCCTGCTCCCGGATCCGAAGGACATTGTGCGTTGTAGTAGCATCCCTGATCCCAGGTAGTGTTTAATAGTGGTTGGACATCCATGGTTGATTTTGGAAAGCGGCCGGCAAGGATATCATCCCATGCAACACGTGTGATGGTGTTGTCAAGATTCATTCCCTGTATCTCCAGGATGGCATCGCTGTAAGATTCAAGCCACTCTGACAAAGCCGGATGGTCAATTTGCTCAGGCGCATCCCCCGAGGTTGAATAAGCCAGTATGGGTATGGATGCGTCATCTGCAGCTACCATCACAAAACCTCCGGTTGAAAAGGATACCATATAGAAAGTTGTAACCCCTTCTCTCTGAATGGGTGTGACTTGTTCAATATTTACACCCGAAGGTGTAAGCCGGGACTGATGGATATAATACTTGAAAGCAATATCCCGAACCAGTTGTTGATCAACGGGAGCAGAAAACCCTGATAATACCAGAACGAACACAAGGCTGAGTAAGAAAACTCTTTTCATGGGAAACAAATGATATAATGAATAAATAGGATGCGCAAAGATAGATTTTTTAAAATAAAAAGAGGCTGCCCGGAAAATGAGCAGCCTCCACAATTTACATAGATAAGAAAGGACTAGTTAACGACGACTTTCTTGTTAACATAGGTTTTACCGTTCTTCACCTTGAGTACGTAAATTCCGCTCTGAAGGTCGGTTACGTTGATTGAAATGGTAGTGTTGTCAGTTCTTGCAGAGAAAACAACCTGTCCAATGTTGTTCATCAGGAAAACTTCATTCAGTGCTACAGGCGCTTTCACCGTGATGATTTCAGATGCGGGGTTGGGAGAAACCGTGATCTTTTCAGCAGAGCGTTCATTGACACTGGTCCAAACGATGGTAACATAAACCGGATCGCAGGGTTCTGATTCGCCATCCTGGGTTAAGGCAGTAATGGTGTAGTTGTAAGTACCGGTGGCTAGATCAAAATCTTCGAAATAGACTGTATCGACAGGTGTCGTATTGATCTTGGTACCATTCCTGTATACGTTGTATCCGGTGAATGTGCTGCCTCCGACGACGGGTCCTTCCCAGGTCAGGTAAACATCGTTAAAGGTAGTATCAGCGGTGATGATGCTGAGGAATCCGGTGAATTTGTACATCCCGCCGGTTACCGGATCGACATTGAATGCGCCGGCCCAGCCGGTGAAAGGATTCACCCAGTCGGTAGCCAGGAACTGCATGCCAATGGTAGCGGTTTGGTCAATCCAGGTATGGCCTCCATCGTAGGAATAGGTTACTCCGGCGGCAGGTGTTTGTGTATCTGCTCCGGTAGAGAGATAGGTGTTGGCAGTGTTTGGAATATAACCCAGATCGTTGGTAAAGCAATTACCGGTGAAGGTAATTTCAGTCCAGGTAACGCCGCCATCCATCGTTTCACAGAGTGCGCCGGTTGTATTTTGGCTCTTATCCTGCACCAATCCATTCATTTCATCCTTGAAGAAAGGCTCGATGTATTTGTTGTTGAATGGTGTAACAGCATATACATCCCAGTTCACACCTTTATCGGGGGAATAAAAGACCCGTCCTTTATTGGTTCCGAACCATACATTGTCACCAACAACAGAATAGTAGCCAACCACACCCCATTCACCGCTAAGCGGTGCAGGAATGTTAGCTCCTGGAACAGCCGTCCATGTATTTCCGCCATTGTTGGTGGTGTACATTTCAAATTCACTGTTGATAGGGTCACCCTGGCACCAGCCCGTGTTTTCATCCCAGAAGTGAACGATATTTGGGAATGAATAGGAGTTGCTGAAGGATGCAGAGGTTTGACGTGCCCAGGTAGCGCCGCCATCAAAAGTGGCATAAATACCCTGAGGTAGTGAGCCGGAAACGCGGTACATTGGCATGTAGGCGATCATATCATCCACGCCAAAGATCATTCCAGGAGATAACCCTGTTGAATTGGTTACTGTGCCTGCAGTCCAAAGTGTACCACCATTCGTGGTGTGTGTGAAGTCGGAGCATGCTGCAGAAGGGTTTGTTCCGTCGTAGGCAGAAGCCCATACGACGTTTTCGTCGACGGCATGCAGGTAGTGGATGCCGCGTGATGGTGTGGCAAAGCCGCTGGCTTGCTCAATCCATTGTGCCATAGCGCCCATGACTAAGGCAACAAAAACTGTAACTAAAAGAAAACGTTTGTTCATAGCTTTGAAGGTTTGGTTTGATTAAATGTTTTGACAAAAATACGAATTCCTGAAATACACCAACTTTTTTTAATGAAAGTACCTGAGTTATTCTATGAGATTATTCGCTTCGCTCAGGCTGACGATGGATAATGCACATCATAGGTTGGGGAAAAGTTTTGAAATTTGTCTTATTAGATATGGGGATTTTCAAATAAAGTACCTGAAAAAATGGTACCTTTGCAGCCCTGAAAAAGTAAGCTATGTTTGAAGGTTTATCGGAAAAACTTGACCGTGCATTTAAAGTCCTTAAGGGACATGGACATATAACGGAGATCAACGTCGCAGAAACCCTGAAAGATGTTAGGAAAGCCCTGCTGGATGCCGACGTGAGCTATAAGGTTGCCAAGCAGTTTGCCGACGATGTGAAGGTGAAAGCACTGGGGCAAAATGTATTGACCTCTGTTTCGCCCGGACAGTTGATGGTGAAAATCGTTCATGATGAGCTGGCCACCCTGATGGGAGGAGAGAAGATCGACATCAACCCGAAAGGGGATCCCAATATCATCTTGCTGGCCGGATTGCAAGGTTCCGGAAAAACCACTTTTGCTGCCAAACTGGCCAGCCACCTCAAAACCAAAAAGGGAAGAAGGGTGCTCCTGGTCGCCGGTGACGTATATCGTCCTGCGGCTATTGAGCAATTAAAGGTGCTTGGACAGCAGATTGGTGTGGAAGTCTATACCGAAGAAGGTAACAACGAACCGGTAAAAATCGCTAAGAACGCCATCAAACATGCCAGAGAGAAGGTACAGAACACCGTGATCATCGATACGGCAGGCCGGCTTGCAATAGATGAGGAGATGATGCAGGAGATCGCTGCCATCCGCGATGCGGTGAATCCCCACGAAATACTGTTTGTGGTCGATTCCATGACAGGACAGGATGCAGTGAATACCGCAAAAGCATTTAACGACCGGCTTGATTTTCATGGCGTTGTTCTGACCAAATTGGATGGCGATACCCGTGGCGGAGCTGCCCTGACCATCAAATCGGTGGTCAATAAGCCGATCAAGTTTGTCAGCATCGGTGAAAAGCTGGATGCCATCGACATCTTCTACCCCGACCGAATGGCCGATAGAATACTCGGTATGGGTGACATCGTATCGCTGGTTGAAAAAGCCCAGGAACAATACGATGAGGAAGAAGCCAAGAGGCTGCAGAAAAAGATTGCCAAGAATCAGTTCAACTTCGATGATTTCCTTTCCCAGATCAAGCAAATCAAAAAGATGGGTAATGTCAAGGACCTCCTCGGAATGATCCCTGGTATGGGAAAAGCATTGAAAAACATGGAGATCGACGATAATGCATTCAAAGGGATCGAGGCGATCATCGGTTCCATGACACCCGATGAGCGACAAAGACCCGAGCTCCTCAACGGAAGCCGCAGAAAACGAATTGCCATGGGAAGCGGAACAGATATCCAGGAAGTCAACCGCCTCATCAAACAATTTGAAGACACCCGTAGGATCATGCGAAACATGACCCTGAACAAAGGACGGGGGATGATGAATGCGATGAACAAAAGATAGCGAATAGCGAGCAACGAACAACGAGCAACGAACAACGAACAAGAAACCCATGACCCTTATTGACGGAAAAGCAATAGCGGAACAGATCCGGAAGGAAATTGCAAAGGAAGCAGCAGGGATGATTGATGCTGGGAAACCCGCTCCGCACTTGGCTGCTGTGCTGGTAGGGGAGGATCCGGCCAGTCAGACTTACGTTGCCGCCAAAGAAAAAGCCTGCCGGGAAGTTGGATTTACCTCTTCCGTATACCGCCACCCCGCTGACATATCTGAAAAGCAGCTTCTTGAAGTGGTCGGGTTTTTGAATCATGATCCGGAAGTGGATGGGTTTATTGTGCAATTGCCACTCCCAAAGCATATCAACGAGAATCGCATCATCGAACACATTCTTCCATCGAAAGATGTGGATGGTTTTCATCCTGTGAACCTTGGACGGATGATGCTTGGCCTGCCGGCCTTCCTTCCTGCCACCCCTTACGGTATCCTGCAACTGATCGAGCGGAGCGGAATCGAAACGGAAGGAAAACACTGCGTGGTGTTGGGGCGGAGCCATATCGTCGGCACCCCTATCAGCATCATGCTATCAAGGAAATCCAAACCGGGAAATTGTACCGTCACACTCTGTCATTCTTACACCAGGGATATGGCGCAAATAGCCAGTCAGGCCGACATCCTGATCGTGGCCATGGGGAAACAGGAATTTGTGACGGCAGAGATGGTGAAAAAGGATGCTGTGGTGATCGATGTGGGTGTTCACCGGATCCCGTCAACAGAAACAAAATCGGGATTCAGACTGGTCGGGGATGTAAAGTTTGATGACGTCTCAAAGAAAGCAAGTTACATCACCCCTGTGCCGGGTGGGGTAGGACCGATGACGATCGTATCGTTGCTGATGAACACGCTGAAAGCGGCTGGAAAAGAGATATATTGATTGCCACGCTCTCAACAAAGATTGATAATGAATGTTGTTTCACGCTGATTTTCGCGAATTTTTACCCGCTGATTTACGCGGAAATGAAATGGTTCTCTTTTCAAAATCTGCGAAAATCTGTGCTTCAGTCTGCGAACATCTGCGTGCAATAAACCCCCTGAATATCGTCGAAAGGCTGGACGCGGAAGGGCGATAATTAAATTTCAACAATTTGAAAACTACGTTATTGGATAACGCTCTTTTACCCGTCATGGAAACCTTCTACAGCATCCAGGGAGAAGGATTCCATACCGGCAAAGCAGCCTTCTTCATCAGGCTGGGTGGCTGCGATGTTGGCTGCTCCTGGTGCGATGAGAAAGACTCCTGGAATGCCTGTGACTTCCCCTTGGTCTCCGTGGAAGAGATTACCGCCAGGGTGTTGACTTCACCATGCACCTCGGTGGTCGTTACCGGTGGTGAACCCTTGCTCTACAACCTGGACACCCTCTGCAAGACTTTGAAATCAAAGGGAATTCAATCATTTCTTGAAACCAGTGGCCGGGAAGAGCTATCCGGCGAATGGGATTGGATCTGTCTTTCTCCGAAAAGAGGATTTCAACCTTCGGAAAGACTTTATCAGAAAGCCGATGAACTGAAGGTCATTGTACAGCGCGAAGAAGACCTCATCTGGGCAGCGGAAAACGCCGGTAGGGTTCGCCGGGACTGTCTGCTCTTTTTGCAGCCTGAGTGGAGCCGCCGGAATGAAATACTTCCGGTCATCACCCGTTATATTCTGGCACATCCCCAATGGATGTTGTCGTTACAAACCCACAAATATGCAGGCATTCCATGATATCATGCATTGACTTTCACCAGCGGCTAAAAGCAGTTATATTATTGACGTGTTGTCTTATTCTTTTGACCTCAGCCAGCCTTTATAGTCAGTCGATGACGACCAAATCGAAGCGGGCTGAAAAATTCTACCGGAATGCGGCAGCCAGCTACCAGGACAGGCAATACGATGCGGCCATCCAGGCGTTAAATGAAGCCATCCATGAAGATTCGTTGTTTGTTGAAGCCCATCTGCTGCTGGGAGATGTTTACGCCGATCAGAAAGAGACAACGAAAGCAATAGCAGCCTACCGGCATGCTGTAAGGGTTAATCGTGACTATTATCCGACAGCCCTCTACTTTTTGGGGGAGTTGGAGCGATCGGTCGGGCAATACCAAGCGGCCATCGATCATTACAGGCTTTTTCTCACCTACAGGAATACACCGAAAGATAAACGCGACAAATCAGAAACGGGGATCAAGGCGTGTGAAAATGCATTAGCCCTGATGGCTCACCCGGTCCCATTCCGGCCAGTCAACCTGGGCAACGGGATCAACACCCCGGATGATGAATACATCAATGCCATCACAGCCGATGAGGAGGTGCTCATCTTCACCCGTCGTTTCGAACGCTTTCCCGAGTCACAACTCAAGAGAAGAAATCTGACGGAAGATTTTTTCATCGCTCGCCGGCAGAAGGAGGATAGTATTTGGCAAAAGGTTCGGAATCTGGGTCCCCCCATCAATACGGAAGGGAATGAAGGGGCTTTGTGCATGTCCCCTGATGGTCTTACAATCATTTTTGCCGCCTGTTACCGGCCCGATGGCATGGGAAGTTGCGATCTCTATTACTCCAGGAGAACAGGTGAGGAATGGTCTGAGCCAGAGAACCTGGGACCGGTCGTCAATAGTGAGGCGTGGGACTCACAACCTTCACTGTCACCCGATGGCGCGACTCTCTACTACTCCAGTTCCCGCAAGGGGAGCCGGGGACGCTCTGATATCTGGAAAACCACCTACCTGGGAAATGGATCCTGGGGCAGACCTGAAAACCTGGGTGACACCATCAATACACCTGGAGAAGAGATGTGCCCGTTCATCCATCCCGATGACCAGACCTTGTATTTTTCATCCGAAGGCCATCCGGGGATGGGTGGGATGGATCTCTACATAACCCGGAAAAAGCCGGATGGCACCTGGGGCACACCGAAAAATATGGGATATCCCATCAACACCTGGTCGGATGAGATCAGTCTGATCGTCAACGCCAAAGGCGACCGTGCCTTCATCTCTTCCGACAAGCTGGGAGGCGCCGGGCAGCAGGATATCTACAGCTTTCCCCTTCATGCAGAAGTCCGGCCCCTGCTGGTCAACTACCTGAAAGGGGTTGTTTTCGATAAGGAATCAAGGAAAAGACTGGACGCCCGCTTTGAGTTGATTGACCTGGAAACCGGCAGTATTGTCACCCAGTCAAACTCCGATGCTGAAACAGGCGAATTCCTCGTGACTATCCCGACCAGCCGGAAACTGGCGCTCAATGTCTCCCGCGAAGGATACCTGTTCTATTCCGATAACTTCGAAATCGCGGGGGAAACCTCAGCCATTAAGCCCTTCTTAAAGGACATTCCATTGTCGGCCATTAAGGTTGGAGAATCCGTTGTCCTGCGGAATATCTTTTTTGAAACAGCCCAATATACCCTGAAAGACGAATCCAGGATCGAACTCGACCGGCTGGCAGGACTGCTGGAACGAAATCCAAAGATCCGGATTGAGATTGGCGGACACACCGATAATGTGGGCGGAGAGTCCTACAACAACGAATTATCCCTGAACCGGGCGAGGGCAGTTTATGAGTATCTGGTAACCAAAGGGATCAGCAAAGATAGACTCTCCTACAAAGGTTACGGCTATTCCCAGCCGGTTGATAGCAATGATACGGAAGCAGGCCGCGCCAACAACCGCCGGACAGCATTCCGGATCGTGGCCAGCAACTAATACCCAACCGCCCTCCTTGTGACTCTGTGACTTTGTGACCCTGTGACTTCATGCAGTTAACAGTGATCAGCAATCAGCAATCAGTTGAACAAATGAACAACGACCAGCGACTCACCGGTACTCATCCAACCACTTTTTGATCGTATTCCTTGAACAGCCAAACATGACGGCAGTCTCGCAGTTGGTCAGGCCATACCGCTCTTTTTCTTCCAGGATATAGCGGATGGTTGCTTCATCGTACACGTGGTGTGCGTATCGGCTGAGTCCTTCATGCTCCTGAAGATTCAATTGTTTTTCTTTCTTCCTGGGTGATCTACCTCGACAGGTGCTGAGTTTCAGGACATCCAGCGAGGTGATATGCTCATGGGCCTTGCCATTGTAATCCTGTTTCAGCTTCTGAAGCTTTTCAAGAATGGGAACAGGCTGTTTGCTTTGGGTAGCGAACATCTCTTCCAGGATGAGGTCGATTTTATATTCCATATCTTACAGATACTTTCGTTTCCACTTATAGATGGTCGTCTTGGGAATATGGTATTTATGAATGATCTCCATGGGTGTCATTTCTCCGCTTCTGATCTTTTCCAGGATATGCATGATGATCTCAGGGGTATAGGTGTTTTTCCGAAAGACGGGTAATTTGCTGGCAGCGGCTGAGATTTCATGGTTGTTTTTTCCGAACGATTTGATTTGCATGTTCGGAGGGGCATACAGGATCAAGTGGTTGGAGTAGATCCGGAAGAAGTCATATTCAAGGATTTTGCAGATTCGCAAGAGAATAGAACAGGATATATCACCATTTGCCAATATTCTCTGAAGATCCGGCTCACCTACTCCCATCCTTTCAGCCATTCGCTCAAGGGAAATGTTTCGCTCTTCCATCCGTGTGAGGACAAGACGACCTATATCGATTTTTCTGAACATAATCCGACTTTCATACTATTAGAAACAACAATTTCCAAAAATGGAAATTTGGCGATGACTTCATTCATCATTCTTCATTCCTCATTATTAATATTTTCTTCCTACCTTTGCACCCCTGAAAAATAACCACCTGATGATCAAGATCACATTACCGGACAAGTCGGTGCGGGAATACCCGGAAGGGGTGACCGGCATGGGCATTGCCCGCAGCATCAGCGAAGGGCTGGCGCGGAATGTCCTTTCTGTGAAGGTCAACGGAGAGGTATGGGATGCCATGCGGCCGATTTTACAGGATGCTGAGATACGACTGCTGACCTGGGATGACGAAGCAGGGAAAGCGACCTTTTGGCACTCTTCCGCCCACCTGATGGCCGAAGCGGTTGAATTGCTCTATCCCGGAGCAAAATTCGGCATCGGTCCCGATATTGAGAATGGCTTTTATTACGATATCGACTTTGGTACACACCAGATCTCCTCGGATGACTTTCCGAAAATTGAGGAGAAAATGCTGGAACTGGCCAGGGACAAACAATCCTTTGAGCGGCAGCAGGTGTCGAAGCCGGAGGCACTTGCCTATTTCACCAACAAAGGCGATGAATACAAGCTGGAACTGATCTCCGAACTCGAGGATGGTCAGATCTCGTTTTATAAAACAGGCCATTTCACCGACCTTTGCCGGGGCCCGCATCTCCCTGACACTGGGATGATCAAGGCTGTAAAGCTTCTTAACATTGCCGGTGCCTATTGGAGAGGAGATGAAAAACGCAAACAGCTTACCAGGTTGTATGGCATAACGTTCCCAAAACAAAAGGAACTCACAGATTACCTCGATGTTCTGGAAGAAGCCAGGAAGCGGGATCATCGCAAGCTTGGAAAAGAACTGGAACTGTTCACCTTTTCCCAAAAAGTGGGTCAGGGACTGCCTTTATGGCTTCCCAAAGGTGCTCAACTCAGGGAAAGACTGGAGAACTTCTTGAAGAAGGTTCAGAAAAAAGCCGGATATCAGCAAGTGATGTGCCCGCATATCGGAAATGTTGAATTATACAAAACGTCCGGTCATTATCAGAAGTATGGAGAAACATCCTTCAAACCCATCAGTACACCAATTGAAGGGGAGGAGTTCTTCCTGAAACCGATGAATTGTCCGCACCATTGCGAGATATATAAGAGTTCACCCCGTTCATACCGCGATCTGCCGCTCCGCCTGGCTGAGTTCGGAACTGTTTACCGGTATGAGCAAAGTGGAGAACTGCATGGTCTGACCCGGGTTCGTGGATTTACCCAGGATGATGCGCACATTTTCTGTATGCCCGACCAGGTGAAGGATGAATTCAAGGGGGTGATGGACATTGTGATGTTGATCTTCAAGGCACTGGATTTTAAAGACTTTATCACCCAGATATCTCTCCGTGATCCGAATAATAAGGAAAAGTATATTGGCTCTGATGAAAACTGGGAGAAGGCGGAACGGGCCATCCTGGAGGTCGCAGAAGAAAGGGGACTCAATGCGGTCGTCGTACCCGGAGAAGCAGCATTCTACGGACCCAAGATGGATTTCATGGTCAAGGATGCCATTGGCAGAAAATGGCAGTTGGGTACCATCCAGGTCGACTACAACCTGCCGGATCGTTTCGACATGGAATACATCGGCAGTGACAACCAGAAGCACCGGCCGGTGATGATCCACCGGGCGCCGTTTGGTTCGATGGAACGGTTTGTCGCCGTCCTGATCGAGCATACCAGCGGTAACTTCCCGCTCTGGCTCACTCCTACTCAGGCAACCGTCCTCCCCATCAGCGAGAAATACATTGCATACGGAAAAAAGGTTGTATCTTTGCTCGACGAAATGGATATCCGCTGTGACCTGGATGACCGGAACGAAAAAACCGGCAAGAAAATCCGGGACGCGGAACTTGCCAAGATCCCTTACATGCTGGTTGTGGGAGAGAAGGAAGAAGGAAGTTTGACCGTCTCGGTGCGAAAGCATGGAGTGGGAGATCTCGGCAGTTTCAGTGTGGATGCTTTTGCAAATATGATCAATGAAGAAGTGAAAAGAATGATTAATTAATTAAAGTCACAAAGTCACAGAGTCACAAAGTCACAGAGGTACAGAGGTCATGGATCAACAGAATATCCGAGTATCAACCAAAAGAAAGGAGTATCAGCTATAGCAACGCAATTCAATCGCCCCCGGGATTGGCGGGGACCAAGGGTAAAGGAAGAGCTTCATAAAATCAATGAACGGATTAAAGCACCGGTGGTTCGTGTGGTCGGTGAAAATGTCCAGGCTGGCATCTACAACCTCCGGGAAGCATTGGCCATCGCAGAGAATCTGGGACTCGACCTGGTGGAGATATCTCCCACAGCCAGTCCCCCGGTTTGCAAAGTGATCGACTACAAGAAATTCCTCTATGAACTGAAGAAGAAACAGAAAGAGATCAAAGCCAAAAGCGCCAAGGTAGTGGTGAAAGAGATCCGGCTGGGGCCGAACACCGATGAACATGATTTCAACTTCAAGTTGAACCATGCCATCAAATTCCTCAAGGAAGGCGCCAAGGTGAAGGTAGATGTCTTTTTCAAAGGCCGGTCGATCATCTATAAAGAAAAGGGAGAATTGAAGTTGCTGGAATTTGCCCAGGAGTTGGCAGAATACGGAAAAGTCGAACAGTTGCCGAGGCTGGAAGGTAAGAGAATGATCATGATCATTGCACCAAAGAAACTCTAATCTCAACATATGCCAAAAATGAAATCAAAATCCGGTGCAAAAAAGCGGTTTGAATTTACCGCCACCGGAAAGATCAAACGCAAACATGCTTACAAAAGTCACATCTTGACAAAGAAGTCGATCAAACGGAAGCGCAACCTTACCAAGACCACGCTCGTTGACAAGGCTGACTTTTCCAATGTGAAAGAGATGCTTGCTTGCTAGCGATCAATTTTTGTTAAACCTGCTCTCAGCCGGGAAGATCCCTGAAAGGGGACGCTGAAGCAAAAAAAAATCAAGAAAATGCCAAGATCAGTTAATGCTGTTGCCTCCAGGGCTCGCAGGAAAAAACTGCTGAAACTCACCAGGGGGCAGTTCGGACGGAGGAAAAATGTCCTCACCGTTGCCAAGAATTCATGGGAAAAAGGTCAAAATTACGCTTACCGCGACCGCCGTGCCAAGAAGAGATCCTTCCGGGGTCTCTGGATCACGCGCATCAACGCCGGCGCCCGCGAACTCGGCATATCTTACTCCGAGTTCATGGGTAAACTCCTCGAAAAGCAGATCATGCTCAACAGGAAATCACTTGCCGACCTCGCCATGCACCATCCAAACGCCTTCCGGGCTGTGATGGACGCCGTTAAGGAATAGTTGCTGTTTTACTTCGCGTACTTCGCACCAAACTTGGCCTCCTTTGCGGTTAATTGATTTTTTATAACCGCAAAGTCCACCAAGATTTTCTTGTATCCTCCTTATAGGTATTTGATAATTTTATATTTTTGTGTGAGTTTAAGAATCTTTCACTAAAAAAATCATGCATATGAAAACCATTGTAAAATTTGCTATTGCTTTGTTGCTCCTGGCTTCTGTCCAGGGGTTCTCGCAGAAAGGTTATTATTTCGGGGCAGGCGGAAACCTGACCACCACCTGGATCACAAAACAAAACAACTACGGCCTGCCGGAACTGGATTACAATATCAAGATGGGCTATGGCGGAGCGCTGAACCTGGGATAGGACTTCAATTCGTCTGTCGGATTGAGATTCGAGGTCGGTCTTATGCGGATGGGACAGAAGTACTATGGAAAGATGAAATGGTCAGGTTTTGATTACCGGGATGTGATCCGAGATATCAACCTCAATTATATTCAGGTGCCAATCCTTTTCAAGTACAGCCCAGAGGGAAAGGATGCCAGGTTTTATATAATGGCAGGACCTCAGGTGGGGATTCTGGCTTCTGCCAAACAAAAATTCACCAATGATGGAGTTTCCATTCCCAACAAGGTCACTGCCAACGATGGAACGGTGGAAGATGCAGCACTGGAAGACATCAAACACCGGTACCAGAAGGTTGATATGATGGCCCGGTTGGACATCGGCGTCGACATCTTTGCCACCCCATCTTTGATCATTAACCTGGGACTTACGACATCCTATGGTTTTATTGAACTCAATGATAAGAATTGGGAGGTTCAAAATTTCAAAGGAGAAATCCCCAAGTCGCACAACTTCTACGCCGGGTTGAATATCGGCATCTGCTATAAATTTTTCGACAAAGACGATGACGAGGAATCGAGATAACTAGATCCCATTCGCCGATATTTCTGGCAGGGAGAAGTGGAACCGGCTCCCGACGCCAACCTGAGATTCAACGAACAGTTGACTTCCATTCAGACGAAGGAATTCACCGCATAAGATCAAACCCAACCCGATTGGTAAACTTGATCGCATTGGAGATCAGGTTCCGGATGACGAAATCGAGCTTGTATGCCATATTTCCGCTGATGATAATGGAGGAGATGATATCCACCTTTTCGGTGTCAGATAATTCGCTGTAAAACTCCTTCAGTTGTTGTGAGAGGTCGATGATGGCATGGAATGGATTCCGAGGCAATACAGCCAGTGCGAGCAGTACAAGGATCGAGACGATGAAAGCACGTTACAGAAAAATTGTTTTGCTCTATATTTCATTCTGCATCTTGAGCTTCTGATTTTCAGCCTCTTTTCCGGAGAGACCAAAGCGGGCATCCATTTCCATCAGGACATTTTCCCTTGCGTGCATGTAGGCGGAATCCCTCACTGCCAAATGAGCTTCCGGCAATTCGACTGCCTGCACGAAATTGCCGGATCCTTTGGCAAGTTCAAATTCAAGGTATAAGTATTCTGAACGAAGGTCCTTATTTCCGAGTTTGGAAACATGAGGCTTTGCCAATGCCAGCATCTCCCTGGCTTTTCCGTATGGTTCGACTGCAAGGAATGTCTTCTACAGGGAAAGAAGACAGGGATATCGATTCGAATGCCCCTGTTCAATTAAACATCTTCCGAAGTTAATCCGATTTTCCGGTTTTCTTTTCCCTGTTCCGGATATACCGGATGGTCTGTTCCAGGCTCAGGTGCTTCGTAAGGATTTGCTTTTTCTCATCCAACAGAAAAACTACCGGCGTTGTTGCGATATTCCAGAGTTGATGATAATCTCCGGAGTAGGACATCATGCCGTAAACATTGATCCAGGGAAGGTTTTTTTTTTGGATATACTCCCGGCACTTATTCAGGGTGGTATCGGCACAGATGGCGAAAACTTCCACATCAAAAGCGCTTTTTAACGAGTCATATCGTGTATGTAGAACAGGGATCTCTTCTTTGCAATGCCCGCAGTCGGGGTCCCAGAAAAGCACAATTGTATACCTGGCTTTGACGCCCAGTACCGACATGGGCTTATTGGTCGTGTCAAGCATGATCAAGTTCGGTGGGACAGCGCCGATCAACACCGGTTTGATCTTCCTGGCTTTATTTTTCAGGTCGGTGAAGGTTTTGGGCTTGATCCAGTCGACTTTACCGGGATTGTAATACGTATCGATGATGTGGACGAAGACTTTATCCATCCCCATGATCTCTGATATCTCATAAGTATAGGTGGTGTACCACAGGATATACTTGAACATCTCTTTACTGGGGCGGGATTTGGTCAGCAGGATATCGACCCGTCGGATGATCGAATCGGGTTGCTGGTAGACTACCTGCTCGAAGAATGTCTTTAATTTGTTGTGGAAAACAGGGGTTCGGAGGATCCTGTCATCATCAAGGGAGATATCATCCCAATAGTGGTTTAGAAAATACCGATGGGCAAAGGAGCTATCCTTGCGGCCATTGGGTAACACTGGTGCCTCCGGGATCTCCGGATCCCTGATCGCCTTGAGGAACATCGTAACAAACGACTGGGGATGATCCTTCATCAACCCCAACTTAAAGCTGATCAACTCTTTATTGAGCGCATCGATGCGCTGTTTGTAAAAAGTGACACTGTCAATGTTTCCTTCTACCTTTTTGAGCATTTTTTGGACTTCGATCACCCGGTTATGATAGGTGGTATTTGTTTGATGATACTGATAAAACAATTCGTTTTCCGGTGAATCCTTCACCTTCATGTCGCCCATGGGATCCTTCAGGGTTGTGATCAATTGGAATTCAGGCTCCTGGCCGGCAATGAACTCGAGGATTTTCTTGCCGGGTAATACGAGCATGTAAATACCAGCCTGCAAGGCAGATGCCTCCCAAATAAGATTTCCGCTTTTATCGGCTTTCAGGGTGTCCTTGATGAAAGTTCCGTTACCGTAATAGTTAACAACCAAAACGCTGCTGTCGCTAAGCCCTCTCACCTGGAAACGAATGGTTGATGATCCTGTTTGTCCATTAGCCATGTAAAGAGAGAAGAAGAGCACGACCAAAGTCAGAAATATATTATTGCATCGATGGCGCATAATCTGTGTTTTCCGGGTTTACATGGATTGTTTAAAGATTACGTGCAAAGTTAGCGATTCCGTCGAGTTTGTCATTATATTTGCAATTCCAAGCGTGCTAAATCACTTCATATGATTGTCAGATATTTGTACCACCCCCGGTTTGTGTTGATCTTCCTCTTGCTGATCCCTGCCGGACTCCGATGCGTTGCACAGCCCGAAATATATGACCTCCGGGAAGATGCTTATTACCGGATGACTGTGCTGAAGGATTCTTTATCCCCCACATCCCTAACTCATTTGATGCAGCTCAACACATGGATGGATTCGTTGATCTTGCTCGACAGCATGGCTTTAGCTGCAAAGGAGTATGAACTCGCAGCGCTGGAGGCAGATAGGGCAGCTCAGATTTCCCAACTGGGAGACCGGATTCGAAAACTTTCAGATGAAAACAAAGCGCTGAAAAAAGAACTGGAAACACGAACCTACCTCCTGGCCGGGGGGGGCATGATTCTTTTACTGATTGTTGTTGTTGTTACGATCCTCCTTTTCAGGCTTAGGAAACAGAAGATCCGCAATGACTACATCATTCAGGAGATGAAACGTTCCTCCAAAGGATCAGGAACCCAGGACACTGGTGTCTTCAAAACAAGGATAGCTGAAATGGAGAAAGAACTGGACAGGAGAGATAAACTGATCAAGGATTTCGAAGAGACCATCCGCAAGGAAATTGAATTCCGCAAGAAAATGGAGTCGGACTACCGGATGATGATTGACCAACTCCGGAAGAAGAAGGGATAGAAAAAAAACACTACTTTTGCAGCCCATTTAAAAGATTCACAATCACTTTAATACCATCCATCATGAGCGAAGAAAACAAAGACCTTGACAAAGCGCGTGACCTCATTAAAACGGTACGGCATGAACTCGAAAAAGAGAATGAAAAGATCATCGAGTACCGGAATGAGATGTACCGGGAAAGAGACTTTAGCGTGGGTAAGTTTTACACCTACAACGGGCCGAATTATTACCTGAAAAGCCGGGCATTGGTGTTCAATGTCTTTATCGCGCCAACCGGAGATTCCGTAGAGTTTTTCAGGGAAAAGATCGCCCCCTTCTTTCCGAAGTTGAACGAAGTGGAAACCCCGTATGTGGTCGATCTTTTTGCCTGGACGCTACTCCAGGTGCTGCGGATGGACATCGACCTGTATCTGAACCACTACGCGGTCTCGAAGGATGAGGATGAGTTCGTCATCGCCATTGAATTTTTTGACAAGGAGGTGGCTATTGATGCCGTATACCTGGTGAGTGACTGGTTCAAAGCATTATCAGATGACAAAGATTTTGACTTTGCCAGGGAATTTGCAAAGATGCAGGCTGATTTTGACAAGACTCTGTTTGGCGGGCCGACGATTTACAGTCTGATCGAAGCAGGCCTCAAGAGAGGTATTCCTGTGTTTTATTTATTTGAGGAGAACCAGTTCCAGTGGGGTTACGGCAAGAAGCAGCTCCGGGGTCGGTCAACAACCTTCAACACAGATGGGATCAAGGACACGGAGTTTACGATGTACAAGGATATGGTCGGCGACTTTTTACAGATGTGCGGTTTCCCGACGCCGGTTGGGAAGAACTGCTTCAAGGAGGATGAATGTGTGGAAGAGGCGCTGAAGCTGGGATTCCCGGTGGTTGTGAAACCGGTTGCCGGTCACAAGGGTCAGGGGGTTACCACCAATATCCAGTCGGAAGAAGAGGTTCGGCATGCTTTTCAAAAGATCGTCAAGTCTGCAGAAGAGGAAGGCGCTGCCTTTGAAGGAGCGCTGGTGCAGCAACAGATCTATGGTACAGACCATCGGTTGCTGGCTGTCGGTGGAAAATTCGTTGCAGCCCTCGAACGGGTTCCGGCGTTTGTGGTCGGAAATGGCAAAGATCCAATCGACAAGCTGATCGCCGAAGAGAACGACAAGTTGATCCGGCTTGACAATGCACGCTCACCGCTTTGCAAGATCAAGGTCGACGATAACCTGAAAGAGTTTTTAAAACTCCAGAATCTGTCCCTTTCAACCGTGCCTCAGGAAGGTGAAAAGATCACCCTGCGCCGGGTGGCCAACATATCGGCAGGCGGTGTTTCCATCAATGTTACCGACAAGATCCACCGGGTGAACGTGAAGATGGTGGAGGATATCGCATCCTATTTCAATGTAAAATGCCTGGGTATCGATGTCCTTTCCGCCGACATCTCCAAACCCTGGACAGAAGGTAACTTTGGGATCATCGAGATCAACGCAGGCCCCGGTGTCTTTATGCACCTGGCCCCGGCTTACGGCGGTTCCATCGATGTACCCTGGGAAATCCTGAAGACCCATTTTGTAACACCGGAATATTCACGCATCCCGATCATTGCCGGAAATATGATTACCCAGGAATTTGCGGATATGTTGAACAGCCGGCTTCACGAGATCGATACCGATATTTTCTTCGCCAGCCTCACCAGGGAAGGCGTTTATTTTAATGGCGCCTATTTCTTTAATAACCCTGAGCATGATCAGAATGTCAAGATCGTCTTGCGCCAACCAAAGGCAGATATCGCACTGCTCAGTCATGACAAGGACGACATCTTTGACTATGGCATTCTTCACTGTGGCGCTGATATTGTGATCCTGGAAAACGCCGGTTATGCAGAAGAGAAGACGATGAAGGAGCAACTGCTCCCGGGAGGTTTGCTTGTTGAGATCACTGAACGTCACATGAAGATCACCCGCGGGGAAGAGTTGGTCACTGAACGGGTCATTACCGAAGATGAAGACATCGACACTGTGATCCTCTCCAATCTGGATGCTGAATTACCGGGACTGATCAGGAAGTACAGCTAGTCTTCAGGATACACACATTATCTACCCCTGCAGGTGTTCGGGCCGTAGCAGGTCGTTGATGGTTTTTACCGGATTGAAGGTGATGATGGGTACCTCCACAAAGAGGGTGATCCATCCGGCCATGGCGCCATTCCACAGACCGGGCAGCTCCAACGCCTTCAGTTCTTTTCCGTCTTTCGACTTGATGGAGATAAATCCGGTTAGGGGATCAATGTAATCATTCAGGTTGAAGCGCATGCCATTTTGATCCCTGGTGCAACAGATCAGGTCAACCGGGTTGAAATGGGTGGAAGATTGAAAGATCGTTTTTTGGCTGTCATTCTTCATATCTACCTGGGAAGATTCAACAATCTGAAGTGAGGTTTCACCCGACATATTTTTCACCCAGAAAGGTCCTCCACCCGGTTCGCCCTCATTCTTTACCATCCCACATACCCGAATGGGCCGGTTAAAGCGGTTT